>Ga0182030_10007957_pt1 | contig 22041 bp, 16 predicted proteins | sample 812S3MmetaG_FD_121299 | JGI IMG/M metagenome (GOLD analysis project Ga0182030, IMG submission 121299) | Permafrost microbial communities from Stordalen Mire, Sweden - 812S3M metaG (Illumina Assembly) | ecosystem: Environmental > Terrestrial > Soil > Wetlands > Permafrost | place: Sweden... | reverse complement strand
GTCCGATGACGACTGCGCACAATGAGTCTTTCAGCTTCTACCAGATCGGATTTCGCTGTTGTGGCGACGCGCACTCGGTCGATGTGGGCGAGCAGACGCTCGCCCAAAATTAGAAGTGGGGTGATTTTCGCCGATACCTGCGCGATCCCGGAGTCGAGCGTGCTCGCGTACAGGAAGTACGCTCCGCGCGACTCGGCTCCGGCCTCGCTTGGTCTCGACGAAAATCACCCCACTTCTTGCAACGCTTCTTGCAACGCTTCTTGCAACGCTTCTTGCAACGCTGTGCCAATTCTATTGGCTTTTGTGAATGACGCGGCGGGACCAACCATATCCGAGCGCATCAGTTGTGCGGCGCACTTTGTCCGTGGCCAGGACCCAAGATGTCCCTCATGCGCAGCACGGGGTCGAAGTGTTCGACATGCGGCGGTCTGTGGCACTCCAGGCAGGTCGACGCTGCGGGCGCCGCGATGATGTTTGTGGTCAAGGGGGACGACGCATGCTTCGAACCTGGCCCATGGCATGATTCGCACTGCACGTTCTTAAGAAGTTCGACGTGAGTCACTGAACTACCGCCGGGCATTTCGTATCCTGTGACGTGACAGCTGACACAGTCGAGGTTGAACTCCTTGGACTCCCGCTCCAGCGTGCCGTAGGCGGACGAGTGCGCGGTCCGGCTCCAGACCTCCCGGGCAGCGGGGTGACAGCCGCTGCAGACGTCGCCACCGACGTAACTCGCCTCTGATGGACTGGCTGACACCGGCATCCGGCCGGCGAACGCGATCCGGTTGTGTTCATTCACGGTTTTGTAATACGCCTTGAGTTCTCGATCGGCGGATGGGTCGCTGCCCAACGTCTCCCGAATCTCCTCGATCGCAATACGATAGAAATTTCCCTGAATGCTCGAGGGGGACTTGGTAAGACGCTCTATCTCTACGTCGAGACTTGAGAGCTCTCGTCGACGCGCTTCAATATCGGCGGGAAGCACGCTGGGGTCGTGTTGCCACCCCGAGATCTTGATCCGGAGCTCGTCCCGCCTTCTCGACACGGCCGAGCGCTCAGACGCTTTCTCGATATCGCTTCCATCAGAAAATCTGGCAATAGTTCCAGTCGCGATCGGCTCGCGCACGTAGAGGTCAAGGACCGCAGCGGCCTGAAGATGATTGGCGGCCTGAACAATCAGCACGTCACCGACGCGCTCGGGGTCGGGAGTCACTGTGTTCTCTCCGCCGGTTGAATTCGCTGACCCGACCACAACCGCCAGAAGCTCGGGCACAGCGTCGGCGATACGCTTGGCTTGCCCACGGCCGACCGATACCAGGGCGACCACGACCTGGGCTCCAGCGGCCTTCGCGCGATTGAACGCCTCTCTGACCGCTTGCGCGGTGGTCTCACCCCCATCCACGCTCGCTCCGATGTGAGCTGACGTGACTCCGAGAAAACCCACTCGCAGACCGCCCACATCTCTCACGGACAGAGTCGACCAAGGCGCCGGAGAAGCCGCGCCTTCCACCATCGGCGTCGCTCCCGAAATCTGCGACAGCTTCGCGAGCTGGTCCGTTCCGTCGGCCAAGTCACTGACGGTCGGAGCGAACGCGGCCCATTCGACCGCACGCATCAGTCGCGCGAGCGCCGCGGCCTTGGTCCGAGCCTGGTCCGCGCCATCGCCGGAAAGGTGGTTGTCCGCAAAGAATTGAGGGCCTGACGAGGCGACGAGAGTCGGCACCCCTCGCTCACGTTCGCGAGTCAGCCACGACGCAAAATGGCTGAACCCTCCAAGTTGATCCCGAGTACATCCGCAGGGTTCGAGAACTCCGGCTACGTCGGTCAAAAAAACGAGTCGAGCGGTAGGCCGTGGGTCCGAGGACGTAAGCGTCCCCGCAGCAATCGGCGAGAAGTGGCGATTTTGACAAGCTGTCACGCCCGCCGACACGCTAGCGATCCACGCGACGGTGTTAAGGTGACGCCACATCAGCCGTAAAATGGGAGACAGTTTCATCGACCAAAGGCTCGTCATTGTGTGACCGCTTCGACCCGCATAGATACACTTGGACTCGCGATGTCGTCGGGTGAAAATCCGTCTCATGGGAATGTGCGTCCAATCTCCGGCGGACCGGTGAAGTTCGGACCGTACATTCTCGAGTCGCGATTGGCCGTCGGCGGTACCGCGGAGGTGTTTCTGGCTCGACCTCTCGATCCGTTCGCTGAACCGCAGAAGCTTGTCGTCAAGCGGTTGCTCCCACACTTCGTGGCCGATCCCGAGGGGCGCACCATGTTCGAGCGCGAGGCGGCGCTGCACGCCCTTGTCCATCACGAAAACGTCGTGCGCGTCTTCGCATCCGGTTGTGTCGGCGCGGAGCCGTGGCTCGCGATGGAATTTGTGGACGGATGCGATCTCTACCGTCTCTTGCGCCGTCTCAATGGGCACGCCCGGCAGCTCACTGCCGGAGTGGTAATTCACGTGACTCGCGAGGTTCTTTCGGCTTTGGCTAGCGTACACTCGGCGCGCGACGCATACAGTCAGCCTGCCGGCATCGTTCACGGGGATGTAACCCCTTCGAATATCTACTTGTCGGTCGACGGTGGGACAAAACTCGGGGACTTCGGCATCGCACGCTCAGCGCACAGAAGCTCTCGGCATCCGAGCGGGGAGGAGTTTCTCAAGGGGAAGTTTGCATATCTGTCGCCGGAGCAGGTGGCGGGGGAGCCTTTTGATCACCGAGCGGACCTGTTTTCCGTTGCGTCCGTCCTCGCGGAGATGCTCCTTGGCAAGCCTCTTTTTGGAGGTGGCGGACAGCTCGCCATTCTTCTCGCCATTCGTGATTGCAGGATCGATGACCTCATTCAAGCAAGCGGCAGGCTGCCGGAGGGTCTCTTCCCGGTACTCGAGAGAGCTCTGTCGCGCGATCCGTGCCATCGCTACTCGTCGGCAGCTGAGTTTTCGTCGGCGCTGGAGCCGTTCGATGGCAGCTCTCATCATTCGCGAAGCGAGTTGGGCGCGCTAGTGCGTTGGGTGCAATCTGCCCCGTCCGTCGAGCAGATGAAGTCTGTTCGGCAGAGTGCGGGAGCGATTCGAGCCACGATCTCAGCGCGCCACAGTTCGGGGATCGAGGAAGACAAGCCGACAGGCGAGTATGCGTCTATTCCTTCATCGGTAGTCACCCGCTCTGGCATACGCTTGGGGCCATGGCCATTTGCGCGCCTTGTGGAGGCGATCGCTACGGGGGAAATCGACCGACAGGACCAAGTCGAGTACATGGGCCGCGAAGCGATGTCGCTCGAGAACATCGAGGACCTCGCCCGATTTCTGCCGCCGACCGCTATCTGCAGCAATCCATCGGCCGGTCTTGGTACGCCCGATTACGCCGCCAAGGTGACGCCCTCGACACTCGTATCCGTGCTGTTTCGTGTCATCGAATCCGACGCGACGGGCGTCCTATTTGCGGAGGGGCTACCAGAATCGGGACGGTCAACCCATCTTGATGGTTCCAATTCGATCGACAGTGGACGGAAAGATCTCTACTTCCTACGGGGTCGGCTGCATCACGTCGCCTCCAACAATGCGAGCGAGCTTCTCGGTGAATACCTTGTTCGCCGGGGAACCATTGCGCGCGAGGAGCTCGATTTCGCCCTGGCGGTGCTGCCCAGATATAGCGGTCGTATGGGCGAGACTCTCGTTTCGCTCGGGCTTGTGAGCTCCCTCGACGTGTTCCGTGCCATCCGCGACCAAGGTCGCGACCGAGTCGTGGACCTATTTCGCTGGACAGAGGGAAAGCTCACGTTCTTTGTGGGGCAGACGACTCCTCACGTCGAATTTCCGCTCGACTTCGATCTCATTCCATTGATCTTCGCCGGGGTCGAAGCCGCTGAGACGCACGGCAGGCCGATGGACAAGTGGAGGTCCAATCTTGACGTCGTCATCCGTCCGTCGGTTGCTCGCCGCCACCGACTCGAGGGGGCACATTGGCCAGATATCGCACGACATCTCCTCGTGCTCGCGAAAGAGCCGAAGCCAGTTCGAGAGCTGCTCGTGGCCATGGCACAGGCTGAGCCTCCGACCACCGCCGACGACGTTTTGCGCGCATTGGACGTGATGCTGATTGGTGGCATGCTGACGCGAATGTAGGCGCGCGGAGCGAGCATTGCCTCGCAGCTGTCGCTACTCGCCGTTTCGCAAGTCACATGGAAACCCAGAACGATAGCTGATTGCCGAGAACACCGCCCGGCAACCGCTACCTCTTGGAGACTGACTCGAGAAACCCACGCGGAGACCTTGAGGGGGGGGGCCCAGCGAAAAACAACGGACGAGGCTCCAGCGGACACCGTCGAGCGAGTAGTGAAACGCGATTGCGGTTTCTCCCTGGGAGTCCTAGGGCAACCGACGGTTGCCCTAAGGCGACGACACATCGAGCGGATTAGGAAAGTTCCCGCTCAGAAACAGCATCGTATAAACACCGATCGACTCCTGATAGTACCGATCGTTCTCGACGGTTGTCGAGACCGCCTCCTCCATGGCAGCTCGGCGAATATCGCCAGTAGTGAGTCCCCCATTGTCGAACACACTGGCGTAAGCACACATCGCTGTATTTACGAAATATGAATTGTGTCCATAGCCCGGATCGCACCCGGTGACAGTCCCATCGGGCTTTAGATTCTGACAGATCGTCGAAAATCGATTCGCGTTCGGCTCTGGAGGATTGTTTACGTTGAAGCCATTATAAAAGTTTTGGATGTTGTCGATCTTCGCCTGCATTCGCGTCTTGCCCGCGTAGTGTGGCGACGAGCCTTGGGCATTTTCGGGGAGGTCGACTCGATTGCCAAACCAGGCCGCATCGATCCCGACTCGCCACAAAGAGCGAGACCAGTCGTAGTCTCCTCCCGGAATGCTGCAGGGGGAATCGTAGCGTCCCCAGTCCTGCACGAGTCCAGGGTTGACTCCTGGCTGATCGTAGCATCGCTCTAGCATCTCGTAGACGGTCTCTGCCGTCTTGTACCAGAAGGATCGGTGAGTCTGACGCTCGGCGGCGCTCCATGTCTTTGGGTCGAGATGGGTCGCGAGGAAGTCTCCAAAGACCCGGAAATACCCAGGCGGATAGTAGGACATGTTGACCTGACCTACGTTTTTCACTTGGTATGAGCACGGTTCATTGGGATAATTTTGGCAGTTCTTGTCCCAGGTGTCTCCCGGAGTCGGATAGTTAAACTTTCCGTCGTACGTCGAGTTAACTTCGCACTCCATCTTCAAGATCCAATTCGCGGCGGCGTCCGTGTATTCGGGCCACTGCATCGCGGCGAAAACGAGACCGATGCCGATGTCGACGTCTCCGTCGAACGCGCTGTCCTCGTTCCCCGAGCAACTTTCGATCTGCGGGTTACACGGTGAATCCAGATTGCGGCATGCGATGGTCCCGTCCCACATCCATCCCATGAGCCCACCACAGTATTTGACGGACGATTCCGACAGAAAATGGCGGACGAAGTTCCAGAGCTGGTCGAATGTCTGCTTATCTCCGATCGCTGCCGAGATGGCGATGCCATAGCCCTGACCTTCGCTCACCGTCATCGGAGGCATTGTGCGCACGCGCGCCGTTCCGGCCCCGCATACATTGGTTGTCGTCTCAAGATAGTTGGTTTTCCAGATCTCGTAACGCTGGCAGATAAACGTGTTAAGAAGATTCTGGACTTGGTCCGCGTTCGTATACGTCTTGGCGAGCGAACTTCCGAACGGATACGAGTAACTCGTGGAAGCGTACGGAAACCAACCGTCATATCCACAGTGCGCAGGCGTCGGTGGAGGCTTCGGTGCACAAGCCTGATCGTTCCAGTTTCCCGTCGCAGACCAGTCCCCACCCGTGCCATCAGGATAATAGGTGAATGTCTGGAACGTGGGAACCGTCGTGGTCGTCCCATTTCCAGTATTGACGTCGAGCTGAGCGTAAATTCCGTCCAGGTCGGGCTTGCCGTAGTTCCAACGAATCCAGTACTCGCCAGGCTTGGTAGGGAAGGGTCGATTGACGACTGTGTTCCACTCGGTCGGCTGGCGCATCATGTCGTGAGCAACCCAGGTTGCGCCAGACACGAAGTCGGAATTTGGAACAGGACAATTGAACCAAGGGCGGTCCGCCTCTCGCGTACAAGTGATTTCATCAGCCGCACCACCGGTCGACGCGCCACCATCTGTGGAGACACCGGGAGCGTTCACGCTGAGGATGATCCATGTTGGCATGAACTGTGGGTTTGGAAAAAACGTAAATGTCTTTTGTCCTGCCCATAAATAGCGAAAGTGGACGGTCGAGTATCCTGTCGGCACCGGGGGATTACACGGATCAATCTTGGTGGCGCCGCCACCGCAGTTCGCGTACCCCGGGCCCGGGTTGCTCGAATAAAAGTGATATTGATCTTGGCGGGTCGAGTAGTTGAGGCACACCGTGCCCTCGGCGGAATCCAGATCGGGAGGACCAGAATACGCAAGCCACACCTCTCCGCTAGATGGCAGGGGAGGAAGTTTGATGCCAGCGGTGAGGAGTTTGCCGTCCGGAGTCATGATCTGGAAACTGCCACCGCCATCCGGGCTCCATACCGAGGTTGGGACCAAGGCCGTGTACCACGGGCAGTTTCCGTCTTGGAAATCGAGCACTGCCTGTAGCTCGCTACACCCCGGCATGCCTTGAATCTTGAGACTCGTGGGATATGGCGGCGTCGTCAGGCTATCGAGCTCGGTATCGCATTCCGTTCCCGGGAAGCCCGTCTTGTTGGGATCGCCCCATGGATAGCGAAAGTGAAGTGAAGTAACCCCGGCCGGTTTCGATGAAACCCCTGCATCCGCGGAACAGGTGTCGATCCCTGTTCCGTCGGTCGTGACATGAAACGCCGAGGAATTGACCGCGACAGGGTCGGCAAAGTAGTCGGTTGGTAGTGTCGAACTGCTACCACCATAGTCGATCCAGATGTCGCTCGGAGAGCCGAGCCCACTCGTGTCGAAGTGTCCAGATGCCTTGGGGTTCGCGGTGCAGGAATCCGTCGGTCCGATGGCTTCGATTTCGAATGACGTGAGAGTGCTCGGAGCGCAAATGGAGTACCAGTCGCATCCAACGCTATCCTCGGGGGCCCAGTAGGTAGGCCACGTTCCGGTGGTGACCTGGAGCGCGACCGCGAGAGGCCTGCCGGTCATCGAGTTGAGCGTTGGGGACGCGAGGTTGGACCATATATCCCGGATGTGGATGCGCACCGTCCCGGCCGGGCAGGCGTAATTTTGCACGGCAGGCGGACTCCACGCGTCCACGGCGCCGTCGCCCGCGTCCGTCCAATCGACGATTGAAGAACAATTGGTCGGCGGCGTCTGCTCCGCGGATCCGAGATGCGGCTTGGCGGCGCGGATACGAACGCTCACCGTGCCACAATCCTCAAAAGACGTGCTTGCATCGCTGCAGAGCGAGCTCGCGAGAGAGCAGAGCACACCACCACCGCTAGAATTCTCCCCCGACGTCCCGCCCGAAGCACCGCTGCCTGATGAACCGCTGCTCCCGGTACCTATGGATTCGGAACTCTTGTCGTCGGAAACGGAGGTGGCGCAGCTAAATAGGAAAAGTGAGGATGCGGCAACGATAAGACCGAATGCGACTCGTTTCCGATCAGGCCGGCTTCCAGGCGCCGTAAGCATCGTGAGCCTCCACACTAAGTATAATAATTCGAGTCTACCGCGCCGTCGTCGATCGCGCTCGCCATTCCGTGTGCCCGCATCTAGCCGCTGAAACGCGCTGCCGCGTTGTCGCAAGATAGGAAGGCCGGCGTCTTTCGGGCGATCCCTTCGCGATGCCGACGTCGATCGTCCTCGCCTACGGGAAGTCGCGCTCCGGGCGTTCGCCATCGGCCTCGCTCGGTTTCGACCGAAATACACCGACCTTCTTTGGCTCGCAGAGTTCACGGGTTGACCGGTACATGTCCGGACTCGGTGGCGTGATGCCGAGGCTCATACCGCCTTTGTCGGTTCGCTCCCCCGTTTCATTCACGCGAGCTTAGACAATAGCGACGAAAATCACCGCTCACCGCGTGCTCTGTCCGGCCAATCGGACAATTCCGGCCAATCGGACAATTGGATCGCTAGAAGTGCGGTGATTTTCGTCGAGACCAAGCGAGGCCGGCGGCGAGTCGCGCGGAGCGTACTCCCGTACGCGAGCACGATCGACGCCAGGATCGCGCCGGTATCGGCGAAAAGCACCACACTTCTAGGTATTCAGGCTTGCAGCTTGCGTATGGGCGGACGTGAGGCTTCGAAGCAGTTCGCGTGGATCGTCCTGTCGCATGAGAGTTTCGCCGACGAGAGCGGCATCCGCTCGCCCAGTCGAGATCGCTCGAACCCCGTCGGAGTCACGCACTCCGGACATGAACACCGCAACGATGTCCGGAGCGATGCTCGCGAGCACGCGCGCGGCTCGGTCACGATCCATCACTAGCGTGTCGAGATCGCGAGCGTTGACCCCGATAACCCGCGCACCCGAGCTCATCGCCCAATCGAGCTCTCGCTCGTCTACGACCTCGACGAGCGGTTCAATCCCTTCTTTTCGAGCGCACCGTACCAATTCGTCTAGAGCGTGAGAGTCAACGATTCGCGCAATGAGCAGTACGGCGTCAGCCCCCCGGTCTCGCGCTTCCTCGACCTGTCTCGGGTCAATGACGAACTCTTTCGCAAGGATGGGGATATTGTGGTCCCTCGTGCGCAAGGCCTCTTCGGCCACCGAGACGTGGTCGAAGGCTCCATCGAAGAAGGCGCCGTCGCAGAGCACACTCACCATCGACGCCCCCGCTTCGGCATAAGCGCACGCCCGTTCTTGTGGGGAGAGCTTTCGGGACAACGGTCCAGCGCTCGGACTTCGAAGCTTGACTTCGGCAATGAGCCTCAGCGGAGCTCCCGGCGCGCGCCGAAGTGCTCCGATGACATCGCGAGGAACGTGTCCGACCGGACGCCGGGGTTGGCACCGCAACCCCGAGACCTCTCGGCGCTTCGATGCGAGGATGTCGTCTAGCACTCTCACCTTTGTCGGACGCGGATTGCCGCGCTCTTCCAACGTGAAAGGGTATGCCAAGCGCTACCATCGCGGATCGAGCGGCGAGCTCGCGCCGCACATTCGAGAAACGGCTCGTCGCTCACGACGGCGAGCGTCGCAGCGGCGTTTAGAATTACGGCATCGCTGGCGGGATGCGGGTCACCTTGGAGAATCTGCGAGATGATGCGCGCGTTCGTTTCTGGATCGGCGCCGGCAATGGCCGCGCGGTCAAGGCGAGCAATGCCGAAATCCTCCGGGCGGATGACTCGCTCGACAACCTCGCCAGAGCTGAGAAGGTCGCTCACAAGGGTCTCTGCGCACGGGCTGACTTCGTCTAGCCCGTCCACGCTTCGAACGACCCATGCGCGCTTGCAGCCGAGTCCCCTGAGAGCGTTCGCTGCGATTGGACGCAGAGAATCTTCGTAGACTCCCATGAGCTGGTGTGTGGCCTTCGCAGGGTTGGCCAGAGGCCCGAGCGCATTGAAGATGGTTCGCACACCGATTTCGCGACGCGCCTGAGCCGCATGTTTGAGGGCCGGATGGTGGGCTTGCGCGAAAAGAAAGGCGATGCCCGCTTCTCGCAGTACGTCGCCTTGCCGAACAGCGGGCAGATCGATAGGAATTCCAAGCGCTTCAAAGACGTCTGCGCTTCCACACCGACTCGACGCGGAACGATTCCCATGTTTGCCAACCGGAATGCCACAGGCCGCCACGAGTAGCGCGGCAGCGCTCGAAAGATTGAGCGTATGCGATCCGTCTCCGCCCGTGCCACATGTGTCCACGACGACGGGTAGATCGTGAATGACCTGGGTCATGACCGCGCGAAGGGCCTGGGCAGCGGCGACTATGACTTCCGGCGTCTCGCCCCGAGCGCGAAGCGCAACCGCGAACGCCCCCACTTGCACGGGAGTCCAGTCGCCGCTGAGAATGGCTTCGAAGGCCGCACGGACATCGTCCGGGAGCACAGCGGGGTCCGACAATAGCCCGCTGAGAATGCGCGCGAAGTGTGCGCTCACGACAGAACTGCTCTCCCGAGGTGTCGCACCCAATTGGTCATGAGCTGTCGCCCGTGAGTCGTGAGAACACTCTCGGGGTGAAACTGAAAGCCTTCCACGTCCAAGTCTCGATGCCGTATTCCCATGATTTCTCCCTCACGCGTCCACGCGGAGAGTTCCAGACAAGCGGGCAGGGTGGAACGCTCTACCAAGAGTGAATGATATCGCGTCGCGTCGAACGGACTCGGAATTCCCTCGAAAGCTCCTCGGCCATCGTGCTCGATGGGCGAGGTTCGACCATGCATCAGACGCCCTGCTCTCACGACGCGGCCGCCGAAGGCCTGGCCAATGGCTTGGTGACCGAGGCACACGCCCAAAATAGGAACGGTGGCCGCCAGTCCCGCGATCGCATCGAGAGAAATCCCAGCTTCATTGGGTGTGCAAGGACCGGGCGAAATCAGAAGTCCGTCCGGAGAAGAGGCTTTGATGTCGGCGACCGAGATCTCGTCATTCTTGAATACCTCGACCACGGCTCCCAGTTCGCGAAGATATTGGACGAGATTGAACGTGAAGGAGTCATAGTTGTCGATGACGATGACGCGGGAATTCATGGGAAACGACATAGACTGTGGCGCGGGCGACGCGTCCGGGTCAACCTCCGCGTTTGCGCGCGTTTGCGTCAGGACGTTCGAAATTTTCCGTCTCTGTCGTCAGATCGAGCGAGAGCTCGAGAGGAGAGACTCGCAATCGCCCCGTAGACGTGCTTGGCCGTCAATCTCCTCGTTCGCGCTCCCTTTGCCCTGGACATGGAATAGCTAGCGAACGTAAGGTCCGGTCCACGCCCACGATGACGGAAGACAGAAAACCGAAAATTGATCTCAAGTCCCGCCTCCAAAAGATGGGTGCCCCAGGCGCTCCGTCTGGCATGTCATCGGCCCCTCCTCCGCCGATGTCCGCACCGCCGCCCCCGTTCGCCATACCCGGCGTCCCTGGGGCGAGCTCTCCACCTACCAGTGTGCCGCCGCCAGCCGGAATGGCGCGCCCCGGAGTCCCCGGCGCAATCATGCCGTCAGGCGATGCGCGCGCCTCGGTCCCGCCGCCATATCGTTCTGTGAGTCCCATGGGGCCGGTTGTCGCTGCGATGCAGCCGCCCCAGCGTATCGAAGTTGACGAAGATGCCATTCGCCGGGCGCGAGGTGGTGCGCGCAAGCAAGGATTTGTCATTGGGCTCGTGATCGCCTCATTTGTCGGCGTCGTTTCCTGGGCGGGAGGAAAGGCATCGACGTTGGGCGAAGCGCGTGCACGCGGCGTGAGTGACGCTCACGATATTGCGGTACCTCTGGTCAAGGCCAAGCAATCGCTCGACACAATGAAGCTCAAGCTGGAAGAGGGCGCCAAGAGCCTCATCGGCGATCGGAAGTTTCCGACGTCCCTAGGGCAGGAGCTCGCCGGGATGACGGTCGATTTTGGTGGCGATGCACTATTTGGCCGCCGGCTGGGTCCAGTTCCTGCGGAGACGACCCGTCAGCTGTTCGATTTTATCACCCGCATCCAGGCTCTCAATTCCAAGAAGGACCTAGTTGTATCGCTGCTTGGAAAGCTTCAGAAGCCCATCACTGAAGAGTTTTCTCGACCGGTGGGGCAGTTTCCGCTGACCTACGTTGTTGTTGTCGACAAGGACACTCCGACGATGGGGGCGATGCTCGCTCCGCTGGTTACGCCGATTCCCCCGGATTCCAAGACCATTCCTAACGAGTTGAAGTTCCTCAATCCGAACGGCGGCTCGGGGAACGTACAGCTGCCTCGGCTCCTGTCGGAAAAGGTTCCAAAGGACGGCGCTGCGGTTCCGATCGTGCCGCGAACGTTCGAGGCCGTGTGTCCGAGCAAGACCAAGGGACAGGTCGCTCAACTCGTTTCGAGCATGAGCTCAATCGTTGACGACATCGCGGGTCAAAAGGCCGCCGAAGGCGGAGATGTGGTCACGGAGTCAAAGGCTGGTCTGTCGGAGATAGCTGCGAAGCTTGCTGAGTCACTGAACAAAGTGAACTGACGGCGCAAGTCAGGTCCATTTTGGACAGGGGCTCGATTCCCGCCCGTATGCCCACGTAGCCGCGGATGAGCAAGGCTTCGCAGCGGGCCTCGCGAGACACACGCATCTGGCGCGTACCTAGCCATCGCATCGGGTTCCGTCGAAGAGCGACCGCGATAGGAAGTACGTAGACGATCGTTTCAGGAGGCAATTCGCCGGCGAGTGGTATCTGGTCGGCGATTGCACGGGAGTCGTTTACATCGACAGTTTTCCCATCGATGAGAATCGCAAGCGCGGGAGCGCTGTCACTCCATTCTCGTAGTCCGAAGGGAATGCGATGGCGGGGTAGGTCGGCCGCCGTTGTCCGTAGTCGCAGTGCTTCGGGGCGGGGTAGGTTCATCGTCCCCACTATGATGCTACTCGAAGGGCAACCGCGCGAGTTGTCCACCCGATGGATGGGCATGACATCACCGTCGGTTTCATGTTCGAGGTTGGCGCCCCAGTCGTTCGGTGCTTTGGCGATAGGCTCGGGTCATACGGCGCGGCAGGTTGCAATGGAGGGCCCGTCGTTTTGTCGTGTACTCGGCGTGGCCCTTGGGCTTCGGTGGCACCCTCCGTCGAACTCGGCTTCGGCCGGTGGAAAGGCGAGCGGACCTCCAGTGCGCCGAGGTCATGTCTACGATGCAGATACGGACTCGGCGTCGCCGTCGCCAACAATAGACTCGCTCGCTTGCCAACTCGCGCATGTTTCCGTTCGGGCGGATGACATCGGCTCGGCATCCGCTCCGATTGCGGGTCCCGACGTCGTGGCCCATGCATCGCTCGAAGACTTGCTTCCAGGGCTGGCGCGGCGAGTCGCTTGGTCTCAAGAAGGACGAAAAGGAGCGCTAGCCCTCGAGATCGGATCGGGGCGACTCGCTGGGACCACACTCGTCATCTCGGTTCACGATGGTCGCATCAGCGTCGACATGGACATGCCTAGCAGCGCACCCACCGCGACCTGGCAAGAGCGCATTTCCAGTCGTCTTTCGCGTCGAGGGCTCGACGTCGATCGCGTCGAAGTGCGTTAGGGCATTGCGATGCTGCGCATGACATTAAGAATCGAGGACTCGGAGTACGTTTTTCCTAAGGATTTTGGCGATAAGGTTCTCCCCGAGTCCCGCCTCGAGCAGCGCTTGGGTGAGACGAGGAAGTCCACGCGGGTCACGGAGTTGACTGGTGGGAGTGATGAATCCGTCCCAGTCACTTCCCAGGGCGGGAGTATCCTCGCCACAAACATTAATTATGTGTCGCAAATGATTGATTATATGGCATATTTCGTCACCACCCACGTACATCGGGTAAAACACCACGCCGACCACGCCTCCGGTATCCGCCACCGCCCGTAGCTGCGCGTCGTCGATGTTTCGCCAGTGGTGGAATGCGCCGCATACGCCTGTGTGGCTGACGATCACCGGCTTCTTCGAAAAACTGCAAGCGTCCATGAATCCGCGCCGATTGACGTGTGCCGCGTCCACGAACATTCCCGCCGCTTCGCAGCGCCTAATCAGATCGAAGCCCCATGGCGTGAGACCTGCCGAGTCGTTCCGCCCAAGGCCGAAGCTTGGGTACCCAGCCTCGTTCGCAGTGAAATGGAGCAGTCCGAGATAGCGGACCCCGCGGCGTGCGAATGAGTCGATCTTGTCGAGGTCTCCGTCGAGCGCGTGGGCACCTTCGATGCCGAGCAGCCCCCCGATCGCGCCATCGAGCCGGCAAGCTTCGAGCTCAGACCCTGTGCGAACGGGTCTAAGCGCGCCCGTCGCCTCCACTACGGCTGCGTCGAACAGATCGAGCTGATGGTGGATCAACCGGGCCATTCCAAGCATGCCCTTGGCCAGCGGCAGGCTGACCATGCTAAAAAATTGGCCTCCGACGCCTCCCTCGACGAGCCGAGGGAGATCCACGTGGCCGCCGAACGCGGCTCGCCAGAACGGGGGCTCGTGGCGTGCGCATAGGTCGTATCCAAGCCATTGGCACCACAGCAAGGTGTCCGCATGAAGGTCGATAGGCGGATACGTCGCGTGCAGAGCGGCGGCCTCGCTTGGATCACACTTGTGTGACGAAAGCATTGCGCATGCCAGTGTACGCTATTCTGCGCGGGCCGGATCGCGGACTGCTGCGCAGGCGTGACCTACAGACGCCGCCGATAACGACATGTCCGCGAACGTGTTTCCAAGAGGTGCGCCGGCACGCTATGACCCGGTGCAGGGTGCCATATGGCTCGAATACGTGCTTCTTGGGACGATTACTTCATGAACATCGCTCGAGAGGTCTCTACTCGGTCGACATGCGACCGCAAGTACGTCGGCGCGGTCGTCGTGCGCGACAAAAGCATCCTCGCCACGGGCTATAACGGTAGCATTCGGGGCCTTCCCCACTGTGATGATGTCGGTCACTCAATGGAGGATGGTCATTGCGTGCGTACCGTCCACGCGGAAGCCAACGCGATCGCGCAGGCAGCCAGACAAGGTGTTCGAATCGACGCGTCCACCATCTACGTGACGGCCAGTCCATGTTGGGGCTGCTTCCGGCTCATCGCCAACGCCGGTATCGTGCGGGTTTGCTTTGGCGAATTTTACCGGGACCCTCGTATTTTTGATGTTGCGGCCGATCTCCAAATCGAACTCGTCGATATGTCGAGCTCTCTCGCCTAGAGCAGCCGCCGTTTGAATGCAGCGAGGCTCGAAAGAGCCGCTCGCCGTGCGCATTCGTCTCGTCGGGCTCTTGGATGTTCTGCTACGGGCAACCGACGGTTGCCCTTGTACTGGCAAGCGGACCGTTCGCGCTCGTTCCGGAACCGAGCCGCCACGACCGACAAAGTGGTTTTCCTTCTGCGAAAGGAAGGCCGATCGCCTTCCAGAGGTAGCATTTCAGGATGGCTGCCTCGTCCCATTCGCAACGCCGCGGAAACGCGAGCGAACGCCCCGATTGCGTAGCCCACAACTGGCTTTCCCATGGTCGCATGGCAGCGCTCGACGGCCGGCGAGCTGCCTCTTGGCTGGCGTGTCAGGGCACTTGTCACCATACTAGAGCATGATGCTCTAGCTAAATATCATCACCCCTACGGGATATGGGTGTGGCAAGGGTGCGCTTTTGCCCGACGTAGATTGATTGCGAGGACCTCGCACGATGGCCATAGACTCTCTGTTTGGCGAGCGGATCGTCTGGCAAGGGCATTGCCGTGCGCTGACGGTGCCGTTTGCCAACAAGGTGGCGAGTGCGGTTGCCGCAGTCGTTTCGGCTATCACGTTATGTAACGCGGTGGTGTTGGCGAGGGCGCTGCACGTCCATGTAGACGGGATGGTCGCTTTTGCCGGATGGTGCGCAACTCTTGCTCTGGGTGCTTGGCGCCTTCCCATTTGGTGGCGTTCCAGGCTCGAGTACACCGTGACGAACCAACACGTGATTTGGACTCGTGGACCTTTGCGTCGAACGATTGAGATCCGGCAGATCAGTTACGCATTGTTCCGATGGACGGCCGGAGCGCCTTGCATAGGGGACCTCGTGATCGTTCGCGCGGTGCCCACGGGAGCTTTACGCCGCACGCTGTCGCTCACCCTCGACGGAATCGAGGCGCCAGACAAAGTCTGGGCGCTCATTCGTGGTCTTGAGCCGGGTGAGCCGCTTGGAACTTCAGCCCGTCCGCTCGCACAGCGCTTGGACGTCGGCGAGCGCGTGCTTTGGTCTGGGGCGCCGCTGGCATCACCGTGGACCCAGAGGCGAGTGGCGGCGGCCGTACTTAGCGCGCTGGTGGCGGTCTCATTTCTGCGGTCCGTGGCGAGCTCGATTCATTGGCTCGGACGCATTCTTCGTCAGCATGCCTTGTCATCATCTCTCGTGGCGCTGTTCGTTGCGGGCATCGCGCTCGGGATGCTTCTGTCTCTCATTATTTCTGCCGGGTTCGGCTATGTCGCGCTGTTTCTTCCATCCCGCGTCGCTCGCAATACGCGATATTTCGTGACGGATAGTCGCGTCCTCATCAGTAGGCGGAACGAAGAACTGTCGCTCGATCGGTCCCGGATTGCGTATGTGATCGATGCTCCAGCCAACGGGCTTCACGATGTGTTTCTCGTACTCGACGGTCCGCAGGCCCGAGCTCTCGCACCGAGCGGCGCGTTCGGTGGTCGGGATCGCAACGACGCGCTTCGACCCGTCCTATCGTCGATTGCCGACGCGGAGACCGTCGGGAAACTCCTGGTTGGCGAGAGGTCGCTCGGAAAGACCGCTGCGTAGAGCCCGTCCCGAAGTCGAAGAGCATCTTGCACGGAAATGGGCCATAACCCCGCAGTTTACGCCCTTGTCACGGTTTGCCCTTTCCCTTGGGAGAGGGCAAATCGAATCGCGGTTGGGCGGGGGGTGAGGGCAAATCTCGAGGGCACGTGCGCTATCGGTGACTTTCGGGACCAGCTCTTCGAGGCCTGCTTGGCGAATCATCTCTGTGGGGCGGCATTCGATGCCACAGTCAGTGCTACCCTCAGTGGCTGGCGTGATTGGCATCGGAACCGTAATCCAGGGAAAGTACCGGCTCGTTCGCGCGCTTGGCGACGGCGGAATGGGCGCCGTGTTCGAAGGAGAGCACGTCGTTCTGGGGACGCTCGTCGCGGTCAAAGTTCTCCATCCTGAGATGGTGAGGCGCCCTGAGATCATCCAGCGGTTCCTGCAAGAGGCTCGTGTCGCCGCTCAGATTCGTAGCGCGCATGTCGTTCGGGTCCTCGACGTCGACCGAACACCAGCGGGCGATGCGTACATCGTGATGGAATTGCTTCAGGGCGAGTCGCTGGCGGCCTTGCTCGACCGCCAGCGCAAGCTCACCACCGTCATCGCCTGCGAATATGCGCGCCAGATCCTCGACGCCCTGGAGGCCGCTCACTCGCTAGGTATTGTGCATCGAGACTTGAAGCCAGAAAACGTGTTTGTCACGATCGATGGTGGGAAGGAAACTCTCAAACTTATCGACTTCGGGATCGCCAAGGCGCGACAGAGCGATCCGTCGAAGCGAGGACTCACCGTCGCTGGCGCCATGATGGGAACGCCCGAGTACATGGCGCCAGAGCAAGCAAGAAGCGCGGATCGCGTGGATGCTCGTGCCGATATCTACGCGGCCGGCGTGATGTTGTTCGAGATGCTGTCCGGAAAGCGGCCGGTATCTGGCGATGACGCTCGCGTGGTCGCATTTCGGGTGGAGCGGGGAGATGTGGAGCCCCTGGTGCGTGCTGCCCCCGAGGTTCCCCGCGAGCTTGCGGGACTCGTGCATCGAGCCATGGCGCCCCAGCCCGAGCTCCGTTTTTCCACCGCTACCGAGATGCGCCTCGCGCTCGAACGATTGATGCCGGGGTCGCAGGTTTCGACGGCTTCGATGGGGTTGCGCGCTCTTCCGAGCCCGTCGACAGCGACTGCCATGGCGGAGACATCAGTCCCTCAGATCGGGTTTATCGATGGGGGAAGTCGCGAAGGCGAATCGGGCCCTCGTACGGTTCAAGCGCCGCCCATTGCCGTAGCGCTCGCTACCCCTTGGTATGTTCCGGCGACGCCCGCGGCGGCTCAGTCGCCGCAGCCAGGACGCCGTGTTCAAACGCCCATCGTGCTCATCGCGATCATCCCTCTGCTGCTGGGCGCTGCGATCGTGAGTATTTTGGTCGGCCTCGGAGTGATCGCGTTGCCAGCTCCGGAGCCGAATCTCGGCCTCGTGTCGGCATCTCCGAGCGCCTCCGACCTCGTCGTCACCCCTGCGCCAGCTGTTTCAAGTGCGATCCGCAGTGAGGTCCCGACGCTCGGTCCAACCCGCTCTCCGCCCTCGTATCCGGCTCCCCATCCTGTTCCATCGGCTCGGCCGCCATCTCCCTCGCCATCCACTCGGGATGCGGAGGCTCCTTCGCCACCGTTTGTCTTCCCGTCGGCGCTGCCGAACATCTCGAACGTGCTCGGACTGCCGTCTGGATTTCCTACATCACTTCCCGGCTTGATACCCGGCTGGACCAGGCCCTCGACGCCTTCGCCACCTTCGAGTGGCCAATAGGTCACCGAGCGGTCTTCAATCGCCTGGAACGGCGCCAGCGCATAAGGGAATATCTCCTCACAGGTACAAGGCCGGCCGGATTTTTTTTGCTTTGCAAGAAGCCCGACGGACTCCAGAAGGTCGGCGGATTTCGGTCGAAACCGAGCGAGGTCGGCGGCTAGCGCCCGGAGCCTACTGCCCGTAGGCGAGGACGATCGACGTCGGCATCGCGAAGGGATCGGCCGAAAGACACCGGCCCTCTAGAAGCAACTCCACGAGCTTCCGTTATCAGAACGGATTCACGACCGACGAGGTCGCACGCGTGGCCGCAGTCGCTGACGCTGTATTCACGTCGAACGGAATCCACATGGCGCGCACCTGCTCCGAACTTCCGTGGCGCGAATACCCGGCGAGGCCGAAGAGCACATTCCAGAAGTATCCCGTGGGATCTTGGCCGTATGAGAAGACTGGAAGGAGATGAAACTCCCAATCGATGCCGCCAGCGACGCGCTTTTGTGTATAGAGAGTATTGGCGGCGACCTGGGTGACCGAATCGTCTTCGGCATCCGAAAACCGCCAGAACAATGGGAATCCGATGGTTGTCCTCGATTTAGGACTGGCGAAGTCCCAAACGATGGGCGCCACCACGGTGTGGCTGCGGTCGTCGGTGCGACCAATGTAGACGAGGGGATGGAGGTCGACCTCGACTCCGTGCGTGTCCGTCGCGACCGTGAGTGTCGGAAATACCCACCACGAATGCGATTCGTTCACTCGCTCGAAGTGGCCGACGAGCGGGGTCAGCCAATCGTGACCGACTGGGCTGCTGGACGAATATAGAAACGGAAACGCAGCCCACGCATTGATCCCAAGATCGCGGTCGCGATAGTTCCAATAGAGGGGCAAAATCGGTCCCACGGCCGTGAGGGAGGTCGAGCCATGGCGCGTTTCCGCGTGCGAGTATATGAGGCTGAGAAGAGTATCCGACGCTTGCGAGACGCGACGGTAATATCCGGGCAGGATGAAGAGTGACTGATCCGGACTGTGGCCGTAGTGAAAGAACGGCATGAGCGTCGTGTGTTCTTCATCCACTCCACCCGTGTCAGGCTTTCCTTTGATATGGAAAAAGAGCGGACCCACATCAAAGATTTCTCGCTTGGGGGTCGACTCACGAACGATGGGGCCCGCGACTGTAATCGAGCGCTCCGCAAACTCGTCTTCTGCGTGATAGTAGAATAACGGCGGCACCAGCGTGTACGAGTTTCGGGTCCCGTCGGAATGGCCGTTGTCTCCGTGGAAGAAGAATGGCACCACACCCGAAGTGACCGTCGTGTCCACGCGGCTCCGAAAATAGGGTCCTACCAGCGTGAACGCGTGATCTGTCGACCAGTTCGTGGTTGTGAGTAGCAGTGGGGAGTGAAAGTAACCCCCGTCCGCGCGTGCGCCTTCAAATACGAGCGGGGCGAGCCAGTTGTCGTTCTCTTGCGGCGCTTCACGATGGACGATGGGGCCTGCGACCAGCACGTGATTGGCACCACTTCGTAGGCGCCAAAACGCGGGAAATACGACGTCCGCATCGAGCGTGAGGGAGCGACGACGATAATAGAGCAGCCCGTAGAGCCCCTCGGTGTCCTCTCGCTGAGGAACACCGTAGAGCGCTTGGGTAGGATCGTGAATGCCTCGCGTCTGCTCGAGGAGCACAGGCGGGAGGATTCGCGCGCGATAATCGCCTTTTCGCTCCTCAAAATATGGAAACCATCGAATCTGGTGAAGGGCGCCCTCGGGAGCTGGTGGTCCGCCCGTCCAACTACTTCCTATGCGATCCCTAACCTCCGCAGACATTTCCAGCGGGTTCTGGGGAGGCAAAATGACGGGTTCGGTGTGAGCGACCGGAGCCTGGTCATCGTCGTCTGCCGGAGCGCGCGGGGTAGGTTCACGTGGCGGCGGAGCGGGGCGGCCACGCCGAGACTGCGCCTCAGCCGGAATCGCGGAGAGTATAAACGCGACGGCCATCGCCCAAGCTACAACAGCCTTCACGGGGCCTCCTTGCTCTCCACCCATGTCGCGTGCGGCGAGTCATCGGTAATGCTTCGAACGTTCGCAGCAACCGTTTGCACGGCCTCATCCGGAGCGAGCCGGACCTGGGAATGAGCGTCCATGTTCTTGACTTGGACGACTCCCTCCGCCATTTCGCTATCTCCGAGAATGAGGGCGAAACGCGCCCCAAGTGAAGTCGCTCGTCGCAGCTGACTCTTGAGGGACGTTCCCCTCGTGTCGATTTCGCACCTCACCCCCGCGTTCCTCAATGCGCGCCCCAGGACAAGGGCTGGAGATTCGGCGGCACGACCAAGCGGCACGACCACAGCATCGATCACACGGGTGGACGATTCAATCTTGCTTGCGATGAGCAATCGTTCGAGTCCAATGGCAAAACCAAAAGCCGAAACCTCTGGCCCTCCGAGGTCGCGAACCATCCCGTCGTAGCGTCCGCCTCCCACCAGAGTGCTTCCGCTGCCCAGCTCCGCTTCGGCGCCTTTGATCTCGAAGAGAGTACGCGTGTAGTAGTCAAGCCCTCGCACGAGACGCGGGTCGACGGTGTACGGGGTTCTCAAGGCATCCAGATGCGTGCAGAGCTTCGAGAAGTGCTCCTTGTCGTCCTCGTCGAGGAAATTGTGAATCGACGGAGCGAGCGCCAAAGCTTCTCGATCGCTCTCGTCCTTCGAATCCAATATGCGCAGCGGATTCGTTCCAAGTCTTCGCTTGGAGTCATGGGAAAGCGTCTCCGCGCGGGGAGTCAAGTACTCGACGAGCGCTTCCCGATACCGCTGGCGGGTATTTGCGCTGCCGATCGAGTTGATAACGACGCTGACGCCGGGCACTGGCAGCGCTGCAAGGAAGCCTACGAGCATGTCGATGACTTCGGCATCGCACCCTGGACCAGGGTCCCCAAATACCTCCGCGCCGAGCTGAAAAAACTGACGATAGCGGCCTCTTTGGGGTCGCTCCGCGCGAAACATCGGCCCGGCGTACCACCACCGCGTGACCGGTTCCTTCGCATGGACCGAGTGTTCCAAATACGCGCGCGCAGCACCGGCTGTGCCTTCTGGACGCAGAGTGAGAGGTTCGCCGTGATGTTCGAACGAGTACATCTCCTTTTCGACGACGTCGGTGGTGTCTCCGATCGCGCGCACGAAAAGGGGAGTGGATTCGAGGTAAGGCGTGCGTACTTCCCGGAAGCCGGCGCGAGACATGGTCTCTGCGAATGCGCGTTCGACCACGTGGCATCGCCCGATGGCATCGGGGAGCACGTCGTTCATACCTTTGACGGCTCTGAGTAGGGGCATGGCGGAAGGTAGGTTATCGAGGGCTCGGACTTATGACCCCGAGAGTACGGCGGGGTCAAGCACGGGGATAGTCCATGGCGCTGGCGCTCGCGCATCGGGCGCGGTATTTCCGACCGGTGTCGGCGCGTCAGCGGTGTGGAGAACGTGTCTGCGCGCTCGATCTAGGGAGCGTTCGAGTCGGTGTCGCTGTCGATGATGAGCTCGGGTTGTTCGCTCACGCGCGCGCCGCGCTCAGTGGCCGGAGACCGGGAGAGCTGCTCGCTTCCCTTCGGGTTTTTGCCGCAGAGGAGGACATAGGTCGCTTCGTCGTGGGTCTTCCGCTCGACATGACCGGCGGTACGGGGGACGCGGCTCGCAGCGCCATGGAATTCGCCAAGCGCATCGAAAAGGTGACAGGAATCGCCGTGGAGCTGTGGGATGAGCGCCTGACGACCGTCCAGGCTTCGCGAAATCTCGCCGCGACCGATGTTAGGGGACCGAAGGCAAGGCGTCGCATCGATGGAGAAGCGGCCTGCTTCATCCTGCAGTCCTGGCTCGACGCCCATCCAGCCCGGCGCAAACTGTAGGCGGGCGATGGGATCTCGCGCAAAGATCGGTTCTC
>Ga0182030_10007956_pt1 | contig 22042 bp, 21 predicted proteins | sample 812S3MmetaG_FD_121299 | JGI IMG/M metagenome (GOLD analysis project Ga0182030, IMG submission 121299) | Permafrost microbial communities from Stordalen Mire, Sweden - 812S3M metaG (Illumina Assembly) | ecosystem: Environmental > Terrestrial > Soil > Wetlands > Permafrost | place: Sweden... | reverse complement strand
TCGAACAGGGCCCGAATGCGGATCACATCGTCGCGGCCCCCGACATCCTCCAGAAGATTGCTCTGTCCCCGAACGATCAGCTGATCCGTGCCGATCGACCGGATGGCCAGCCCGGCCTCGACCAGCCCTGCGGTCAGCGCATCCAACTGAGAGCGAGCAGTCTCGATCTCGGCCAGAATGGATGCGCGGCCTTCGTCGATTGTGCGACCGATCAGCCGCGACGCCAGGTAATTCGATGCCATCACCAGCGACGCGGCGGGAATGCCAAGCGGCGTTTCGATCACCCGGTTCTCGACCACCCCGTCCTCGGTCACCATGACGATCAGCGTCCGGCCGGGTCCCAGTTTAACGAATTCCAGATGTTTCAGCGGCCGGTCGGTCTTGGGCGCAATCACCAGTCCGGTGCAGCCCGACAGGCCCGACAGAACGGATGTCGCCTCGCTCAGCATGTCCGGCATGGATCGCCCAGCCGCCAGGGCGCGACCGCTGATCGTTGCGCGCTCTTCGTCCGACAAATGCCCGACCTGCAGCAGGCCGTGGACGAACAGCCGCAAGCCCGCCTCGGTCGGCAGGCGACCTGCGGATATATGCGGCGCATGCAAAAGGCCGATCTCTTCCAGATCGGCCATTACATTGCGGATGGTCGCCGGTGACAGACTCATGCCCAGCTTGCGTGAAATCGCCCGCGACCCGACAGGCTCGCCGGTTTCGACATAGGCATCGACGATTAGCCGCAGAACGTCTCGTGCGCGCTTATTAAGGTCCGTTGTCATCAGCTCATCATCACTCGCTTCGGCGAGAAAACCTAATGAGCCGAGGCCTGCTTTTCAACGGACCAGACCTAACCGCGGGCTGGACCCGGCGGGCGGCGATGGTTAGGGTCCGTCCGACCCCTAACTTTATTCGAGAACCATAATGCTTGAGCGCCCGTCAGGCCGCGCCTTCGACCAGCTTCGCGACGTCCAACTCGTGACCGGTGTTTCCAAATATGCCGAGGGCTCCTGCCTGGCGAAGTTCGGCGATACCCATGTCCTGTGCACCGCATCAATCGACGCCGGAACGCCGCGCTGGCTGAAGGGCAGCGGCCTGGGCTGGGTCACGGCGGAATACGGCATGCTACCCCGCGCCACCCACAGCCGAATGGATCGCGAGGCCGCCCGGGGCAAACAAAGCGGCCGCACCCAAGAAATTCAGCGGCTGATCGGCCGCGCCTTGCGTGCCGTCACCGACCGCAAAGCGATGGGCGAGCGGCAGGTCAAGGTCGATTGTGATGTCATCCAGGCCGACGGCGGCACACGCACCGCGGCGATCACCGGCAGCTATGTCGCGCTCTATATGGCATTCGCCAGCCTGGTTAAACTGGGCGCGCTGCAGTCGGTGCCGCTCACCGGTTCGATCGCGGCAATCTCCTGTGGCATCTGGAAGGGTGCGCCGGTCCTGGACCTGGACTATGACGAGGATTCGTCCTGCGAAACCGATGCCAATTTCGTGCTGACCGGCACGGGCGGCATCGTCGAGATTCAGGCGACAGCCGAACAGGAACCGTTCCAGGAAGAGGCCTTCCACGAGTTGCTCCGCCTGGCGCGCAAGGGCATCGGCGAGCTGGCGCATCACCAAAACGCGGCGCTGGGCCTGTGATGAGTGGACTTGGGGGATGAGCGGCAGGCGCTTCACCGGCGATACGCTCGTCATCGCCAGCCATAACAAGGGCAAGGTGCGAGAGATCGCCGAGCTGCTCGGCGCCTATGTCGCCCATTTTCCCAGCGCCGGAGAATTGGACCTGGCCGAACCTGAGGAGACCGAGACGACCTTCATCGGGAATGCCGAATTGAAGGCGCGTGCGGCTGCGGTCGGCAGCGAACTGCCGGCCTTAGCCGACGATTCCGGTCTGGTCGTTCCTGCATTAGGCGGCGCGCCTGGCATCTATTCGGCGCGTTGGGCGGGCGAGAACAAGGATTTCGCCGTCGCCATGCGGCGGGTCGAAACCGAACTCGGGGCCGGCGATCCGTCTGCCTATTTCGTCTGCGCCTTGTCGCTGGCCTGGCCCGACGGCCATGTTGAATCGGTAGAGGGCCGCATACACGGGCAACTCACCTTCCCCGGCCGCGGTGACAAAGGCTTCGGCTATGACCCGATCTTCATCGCCGATGGCCGCACCATCACTTTCGCCGAGATGGACCCTGCCGAAAAACACGCCATGAGCCACCGCGCAGACGCGTTTCGACAGTTGGTGGCGCGGTGTTTCACGCGGTGACCGGACAGGCTTCGGACCTCGCCGTCTATGTCCACTGGCCCTTCTGCCTGTCGAAATGTCCCTATTGCGACTTCAACTCGCATGTCCGGGAGTCCGTCGATCATGACCGGTGGCGAACGGCGCTCCTGGCCGAACTCGATCATTATGCCGACCGCACATCAGGACGAACCGTCACGTCGATCTTCTTCGGCGGTGGCACGCCGTCTCTGATGGAGCCTTCCACCGCCGCGGCGATCATCGACCGGGTCGCCGCGCGCTGGGCCGTCGCCCCCGACATCGAGATCACGCTGGAGGCAAACCCCAGCTCCGTCGAGTCTTCCCGCTTTGCCGATTTGGCGCTGGCCGGGGTCAATCGCGTATCGCTGGGCGTACAGGCGCTGGACGATGCGTCGCTCGCCTTTCTTGGACGCCGCCACAATGCCGCCGAGGCGCTGGATGCTCTGGCCCTCGCCAAGCGCCAATTCGCCCGCACTTCCTTCGATCTGATCTATGCCCGCCCTGACCAGACAGTGGCGGGTTGGCGGGCGGAACTGGCGCGGGCGCTGAAAGAGGGGACCGAGCATCTGTCGGTCTATCAACTGACGATCGAGGAAGGCACGAAATTCGCAACCCTGGCTGCGCGCGGCGAATTGAACATTCCCGACGAGGACACCCAGGCAGCACTCTATGAGGCGACCCAGGAGATGCTGGAGGAGGCCGGTCTGCCGGCTTACGAAATTTCCAACCATGCCCGCCCTGACTCTGAGTCCCGCCATAACCTGACCTATTGGCGTTACGGTGACTATGTCGGCATCGGTCCCGGCGCCCATGGGCGATTGACCGTCGATGGCCAAAAATTGGCGACCCGCGCCCACCGCGCCCCGGAAATCTGGCTGGACCGCGTTGCCGCACAAGGCCACGGCGCCCATGCCGACGTGCCGGTCACGATGTCCGAAAGGCGTGACGAGCTTCTGATGATGGGCCTGCGCCTGACCGAAGGTATCTCCCGCACCCGTCTGCGGGGAGAATTGGGTGCGGATCTCGACATGCTTCTGGATGCGCGGAAATTATCTCGGCTGGTCGATGCCGGTTTTCTCGCGCTGGACGATAGTCGCCTGCGGGCGACGGCGGCTGGGCGGCAACGGTTGAATGCGGTGCTGGCAAGCCTGTTGGGGTAAGGCGCCAGACACCGTCACGCCTGGACCACGCGACGACGCTGTATGTTCGCTAAATCGGGTTCGCTGCCACCCAGCCTCGCCAACCGCCGCATGCGTTCCCGTTCGATCAACGCCTTCAGCGCCTCGTGCATCAGGGCGGATTTTTCCTGAAGTCCGGTCAAGGCCTGCGCCTTGGTAATCAAATCGTCATCGAAAACGATGGTCGCACGCATAGGTTCCTCCCAGAATCTTCGGACCGTTATTCGTCATCGATTGATGACGAATTCTATGCCTGTAGCATCAGTGAGTGGAAACGCGGGTCAAGCCCGGTCGTGACGCCGAAAACGTCGAGAACTACTCCGCCGCCTCGTCCAAAACCTCGGTCGGGCGCCACCTAAGCACCGGCTTGCGCGCCGCGCTCGTCTCATCCAGCCGACGCCGGGGCGCTAAACGGGGTGCGCCGGTGAAGTGGGCGGCGTCGCCGGCCTTCGCGCGGTTTGCCAGATAGGCCAGCGTGGCGATGAACTGGTCCAACGATTCCTTGGGTTCGCTCTCGGTCGGCTCGATCAGCATCGCCCCGTGGACGACCAGCGGGAAATAGACCGTCATCGGGTGATAGCCCTCGTCCAGCATCGCCTTGGCGAAATCCAGCGTGGTGACGCCGGTGTCTTTCAGGAAATGGTCGTCGAACAGGGCCTCATGCATGCAGGGTCCATCGAAGGCGGGGCTCATCACGTCCTTCAGCGACGCCAGGATGTAATTGGCGTTCAGCACCGCGTCGCTCGACGCCTGCAACAGCCCATCCGCACCGTGGGAGAGGATATAGGTCAGCGCCCGGGTGAACATGCCCATCTGTCCGGCAAAGGCCTTCATCCGGCCGAAGCTCGAGCCCTCGGCATGTTCGACCAGGGCAAAGCCGTTGGGGCCGCGCACGACGGCGCTGGCCGGGGCATAGGGCGCCAGCGCTTCCGACAGCACAACCGGTCCCGCGCCCGGCCCGCCGCCGCCATGCGGGGTGGAGAAAGTCTTGTGCAGATTGATATGCATCGCGTCGATGCCGAGGTCCGCCGGGCGTACGCGGCCGACAATGGCGTTGAAATTCGCCCCGTCGCAATAGAACAGCGCTCCCGCCTCATGGATCAGCCGCGCGATTTCCACGATGTCGCGTTCGAACAGCCCGCAGGTATTGGGGTTGGTCAGCATGATTGCCGCCACGTCGGGACCGAGCTTGGCCTTTAGGGCATCCAGATCGACACGCCCGTCGGCGGTCGCCGGGATCGAATCGACGACATATCCGAGCGCCGCAGCCGTCGCGGGGTTGGTGCCGTGCGCCGATTCCGGGACCAACACACGCACCCGTTTGTCGCCTCGTGCCTCCAGCGCCGCGCGGATCGCGATCATGCCGCATTGTTCGCCATGCGCGCCGGCGCCGGGCGACATGGCTACAGCTGCCATGCCGGTCAGAGTCAGCAGCCAGTTGGCGAGCGAATCGATCGCCTCCAGCGCACCCTGCACGGTTGAGATCGGCTGCAGCGGATGAATGTCGGAAAAGCCGGGCAACCGCGCCATGGCCTCGTTTAGCCGCGGGTTGTGCTTCATCGTGCAGGAACCCAGCGGATAGAACCCCGCGTCGATCGCGAAATTCTTTTGGCTAAGCCGCGTATAGTGGCGGATCACCTGCGGTTCCGATAGGCCCGGCAGGCCGATCTCGCCCCGTGGCTTGACCTTGCCCAACCGCGCCTTGACCTTAGGCGGTTCGGGCAAATCGACGGCCGTGCGGCCATGCTGGCCCTGCTCGAAGATCAGAGCTTCCTCGATCTGCAGGCCGCGATTGCCGGTGAATGTGGTGGTCTGGCCCACTGCGGTATCGGCGTGCGGGCGGGTGTCGCCGCGTCCGGTGCTGTTCATCGCCATCACAGAATATCCTCGAGTGCGGCCGCCAGGGCGTCGATATGTTCGGGCGTTGTGGTCTCGGTCGCCGCGACCAGCAGCAGATTACTGAGCTCGGGCCTGCCGGAGATAAGGCGCGACACCGGAACTCCGCCCAGGATATTGCGCGACGCCAGTTCCTCAACCACCTGCGCCGCATCCTTGTTTAGGCGCAGCGTGATTTCATTGAAGAAACTGTCGTTGACGACGGTCACGCCGGAAATCTTGGCCAGACGGTCGGCCAGCGTCACGGCGGTTGCATGGTTCAGCGCCGCCAGCCTGGTAAAGCCCGTCTCGCCCAGTAGCGACAGATGGATGGTGAAGGCCAGGGCGCATAGGCCGCTGTTCGTGCAGATATTGCTGGTCGCCTTCTCGCGCCGGATATGCTGCTCGCGGGTCGACAGCGTCAAAACCCAGCCGCGCCGCCCGTCGGCATCCAAGGTCTCGCCGCAAAGGCGCCCCGGCATCTGGCGCATATATTTTTCGCGCGTGGCGAACAGCCCGACATAGGGGCCGCCGAAATTCAGCGCATTGCCGATCGATTGGCCCTCGGCCACGACGATGTCTGCGCCCATCTCCCCCGGCGGGGTCAGCAGTCCCAGCGAGACCACCTCGGTGACGACGACGATCAGCAAGGCGCCCTTGGCATGGCATGCTTCGGCCAGCGCCGACAGGTCCTTCACATAGCCGAAGACGCTGGGATTCTGCACCACCACGCATGAGGTCTGGTCGTCGATCAAGGCCGCCAAATCTTCGCTGCCCTCGACATCCGCCGGCGCGTCGACTGCTGTGAAGTTGGTCCAGCGCGCCTGGGTGCGCGTCACCTCGGCATAGTGTGGGTGCAATCCCCCTGACAGCACTGCGCGCGACCGGCGGGTTACGCGGTTCGCCATCATCACCGCCTCGCCGCAGCCGGTCGATCCGTCATACATTGAGGCATTGGCGACCTCCATCCCAGTCAGCAGAGCCACCTGGGTCTGAAACTCGAACAGATATTGCAGCGTGCCCTGGCTGACCTCGGGCTGATAGGGCGTATAGCTCGTCAGGAACTCGCCTCGCTGGATCAGATGGTCGACAGCTGCCGGCACATGGTGGCGATAGGCCCCGGCGCCGCAAAAGAAGGGGACCGACCCTGCCGGCAGGTTCTTGCCCGCCAACGCCTTCATCTGGCGCTCGACGCCCAGTTCACCTTCATGGAACGGCAGGCCCTCGATCGGGCCGCTACGCCGCGCCGATTTCGGCACATCTTCGAACAGCGCATCGACCGAACCGACGCCGATCTGCGCCAGCATGCCCCGTCGATCGTCTTGCGTCAGCGGCAGATAGCGCATCAGTGCTGGTCCGCGATCAGGGCGTCATAGGCGGCTTCGTCCATCAGCGCGTCCAGCTGCGCTGGCTTGGTCAGCTTTATCTTGAAGAACCAGCCATTGCCCTGCGGGTCGCCGTTGACGGTGTCCGGCTGATCCAGCAACAGCGGGTTGATCTCGGTCACCTCGCCATCGACAGGGGCATAAACCTCGCTCGCCGCCTTCACCGATTCGACCACGGCGGCATCCTTGCCCTGGGTCAGAGACTGCCCGACGCTGGGCAGTTCGACGAATACGACATCGCCCAGCTGCTCCTGCGCATAGTTGGTGATGCCGACGATCGCGATGTCGCCCTCGATGCGGACCCATTCATGATCGTTGGTGAATTTGAGGTTGGCCATGTGGGACTCCTTATTTGAAATATGTGTGCGGAACGAATGGCATCGATGCGACCCGGGCGGGCAGCGGCTTGCCGCGGACGATGAGTTCAACCGGCGTGCCGATTGCAGCGTGGGCGGTGTCGACATAGCCCATCGCCACCGGCCGATCGGCCGAGGGGCCGAACCCGCCGCTGGTGATATGGCCGACCGTGCGGCCGCCGATCTGGATTTCCACGCCCTCGCGCGCCGGGGCACGACCCTCGGGCTGAATCCCGACGCGGCGCCGGGCCGGTCCTTCGGCGATCTGCTTTTGGATCACCGCGGCGCCCGGGAATCCGCCTTCGCCGCGGCGGCGTTTGGAAATGGTCCAGATGAGGTCGGCCTCGATCGGGGTCGTAGTTTCGTCGATATCGTGGCCATAAAGGCAAAGACCGGCTTCGAGGCGCAGCGAATCGCGCGCGCCCAAGCCGATGGGCAGTACCTCCGGCGCCGCCAGCAAAAGTCGCGCCACCTGGTCGGCGCGGTCTGCCGGTATCGACAGTTCGAACCCATCCTCGCCGGTATAGCCCGAACGGGTCAGCGTGATGTCGATCCCGGCCAACTTGCCGGCAACCTCCGTCATGAACGGCGTCTTGGCGATCCCGGGGATATGCCGTTCCAGAACGGTTGCCGCCATCGGACCCTGCAGCGCCAGCAGCGCGCGGTCCTGTTCATAGATCAGCACGACATCGGCCGGCAGATGGGCGGCGATATGGGCGATGTCGTTGTCTTTGGTGCCGGCATTGACCACCAGCCCCAGTTCTCCGTCGCGCCGCGCGATCATCAAATCGTCGATAATGCCGCCTTGCCCGTTGGTCAGCATCGTGTAGCGGATGCGCCCTGTCGCCAAAGCCTGAATGTCGCCTGGGACCAGCCGCTCGATCGCGGCCACCGCGCCCTCGCCGACAAGCCGGACCTGCCCCATATGCGACACGTCGAACAGCCCGGCAGAGCGGCGGGTATGAAGATGCTCGGTCAAGATGCCGGTCGGATATTGCACCGGCATGGCATAGCCGCCGAAGGGCACCATTTTGGCGCCCAGCTCGCGATGCAAAGCATCGAGCGGAGTCGATTTCAGCGAAACGGAGTCGGTCACATTACCCCCGGCAGAGAACCCGACCGCGCCAGCCGGCGCGGAGATGGGCCCCCTCTGTCGAAAACCTGAGAGATTCACGGACAACGCCAATCGCGTTTCCGCTTACTCCGTCGGTGAGTCCCGACCCGGACGGGTCAGTTCTGCTTTCCAGAGCGCCCACCCCGAAGCGGTCCTTGGTGCCTGAGAGTTTCCGGGGGCGGTTGCTCCTTCGGCGCCATCCTCGGGTCAAGCCTTCGGACGGTCTCTCCCGCAGCGGGGTATTGGGCTATGGCGGAGGTAAGGCAACGAAAGCCGCATCCGCCATAGGTCAAGAGCTAGGCCGCGAATCGGCGGGAGTCAAATCGAAACATGCCGCATCGCACAGGCCCTGGGAGAATTGATTTCATACGCCGCACTTGACACTGCGCGGCAGCGGTCGAATGTCTCTAAATATTATGCTTCCTCCGTTGACCATCGTACTTGCCGGGCCGCGCGGCTTTTGCGCGGGGGTCGATCGCGCGATTCAGATCGTCGAGCGGGCGCTCGAGGTTTCAGGCGCGCCGGTCTATGTCAGGCATGAAATCGTCCATAACCGCTTCGTTGTTGAACAGCTTGAGGCCAAGGGCGCGCTTTTCGTCGATGAACTGGACGAGGTGCCGGCAGGCGCGACCGTGGTGTTCTCCGCTCATGGCGTTCCCAAGACGGTGCCGGCCGATGCCGAACGGCGGGGTCTGAATTCGCTGGATGCGACCTGCCCCCTGGTCAGCAAGGTTCATCGCGAGGCAGAGCGCCATCACGCCGAGGGACGGCAAATCGTGCTGATCGGCCACGGCGGCCACCCTGAGGTGGACGGAACGATGGGCCAATTGCCGCCCGGTGCCGTGGTGCTGCTGGAAGACGCAGCCGGCGTCGGCGCCCTTGTTGTCGCTGATGAGACCAATCTCGCCTATTGCACCCAAACGACGCTGTCGGTTGACGAAACCGAGGGCATTATCGCCGCGCTCAAGGCCCGTTTCCCCGAGATCTCCGGACCGCGCAAGGAAGATATCTGTTACGCGACCACCAACCGCCAGGCTGCGGTCAAGGCCATAGCCGGGGAAGTCGATGCGCTGATGGTGATCGGTTCGGCCAATTCTTCGAACTCCAGCCGTCTGGTGGAGGTGGCGCGCGCCTACGGGTGCCGGCGCTCGATCCTGGTATCCCGTGCGTCGGATATCGACTGGCGTTGGTTCGAAGGAGTCGGTCGCTTGGGCCTGACGGCAGGCGCCTCGGCGCCCGAGGTGCTTGTCGAGGAGGTCGTGGCCGAAGCGCGCCTGCGGTTCGATGTCACGATCGAGGAGCGCGACTACGCGCGCGAAAACGTAACCTTCAAGCTGCCCGCTGCGCTAAACCGCGCGAAAACCCCGCCGGCCATAGAGCCGGCACGCGTCTGAAGGCTTCAGCTGCCGGCCTGCGAGTCGGGTTTCTTGTGATGTTTCGGCTTTTGCCGGCTTGAGTCCGCCGGAGTCGACAGCGCCCCGTTTCTGCTGCTCTCGGCCTGCCCGCCCTGGGCGGATGTGCTGGTCTCGATTCCCTTCGCCGCCGGAACATTCGTGCCGCCTCCGGGCGCGATGTCGCCGTTCGCCAGCGACGGCCTTTGCGCCTGAGGAACTCCGACCTCGGCGTCGGCAGTAGGAGACGGGGCGGATTTCCCGACTGTCGGTCCGCTCACTGCGCCGCCGCCCTCGGCTTGAGCCGGTGCCGGTGGAATAAGAAGGATGGACAAAAGGGCAAAGGGGATGGCGCTGCGCATCGCGGCCTCCAGTAGGGACAGGACAGCATAGGCTGTCTGCCGAAATTAACCCACTCGAATGCCGTGCCGTTCCGTCCGGCCGCTTAGGCCTTGTTCATGCGCTCATTGACCAGATCCACAACCACGCCGGGATCGGCCAGCGTCGAAGTATCGCCCAACTGATCATGTTCGTTGGCTGCGATCTTGCGCAGGATGCGGCGCATGATCTTGCCGGACCGGGTCTTGGGCAATGCAGGCGCCCATTGCAGCAGGTCCGGCGCGGCCAGCGCACCGATCTCGGCCCGCACCCAAAGGATCAGTTCCTTGCGCAGCGCATCTGTCGGGTCCCCGCCCGCCACCAGAGTGACATAGGCATAGATGCCGGTCCCCTTGATGTCGTGCGGATAACCGACGACCGCAGCTTCGGCCACCTTGGGGTGCGCCACCAGGGCGCTTTCGATTTCCGCCGTGCCCAGCCGGTGCCCGGATACATTGATCACATCGTCGACCCGGCCGGTGATCCAGTAATAGCCGTCCTCGTCGCGCTTGGCGCCGTCGCCGGTGAAATAGCGGCCTTTGAAGGTCGTGAAATAGGTTTGGCCAAAGCGCGCATGATCGCCGTAGAGCGTCCGGGCCTGGCCGGGCCAGCTGTCCGAGATGCAGAGATTGCCCTCCGCCACACCCTCAAGCGGCGTGCCATCGGCATCGACGATCTGCGGTTTCACCCCGAAGAAGGGAAGTGTGGCAGAGCCCGGCTTGGTCGCAGTCGCGCCCGGCAGCGGCGAGATCATGATGCCCCCGGTCTCGGTCTGCCACCATGTATCGACGATCGGCAGTCGGCCGTCGCCGACCACATTATGGTACCAGAGCCACGCTTCGGGGTTGATCGGTTCTCCGACCGAGCCGAGAACGCGTAGGGATGCACGGCTGGTCAACTTTACCGGCCCGTCGCCCTCGCGCATCAGCGCGCGCAACGCCGTCGGCGCGGTGTAGAAGATTGTCGCCTTATGCTTGTCGACGACCTGCCAGAATCGGCTGCTGTCGGGATAGTTCGGCACGCCCTCGAACATCAGCGTAGTCGCGCCGTTTGCCAGCGGGCCATAGACCACATAGCTGTGCCCCGTGACCCAGCCGATATCGGCGGTGCACCAGTAGATATCGTCTTCGTGGCAGTCGAAGACATATTGATGGGTCATCGATGCCCACACGATATAGCCGCCGGTGGTGTGGAGTACGCCCTTGGGTTTCCCGGTCGACCCCGAGGTGTAGAGGATGAACAGCGGGTCTTCCGCCTCCATCGGTTCCGGCGGGCACAGCGCGCTGGCCGATGTCACCAGGTCCTGGTACCAAAAATCACGGTCCTCCCGCCAATCGATCGTGCCGCCGGTATGGCGCACCACAATGACCGTATCGACCACCGAACAGGCCGCCGCCGCCGCATCCACATTGGCTTTGAGCGGAATTTTCTTGCCGCCGCGCAAACCCTCGTCGGCCGTGATGATGACCCGCGATTGGCTGTCCTGAATACGGTCGCGCAGCGCCTCGGGCGAAAATCCGCCGAACACCACCGAATGCACCGCGCCGATCCGGGCGCAGGCCAGAAGCGCCACCGCGGCTTCCGGGATCATCGGCATATAGATGGTGACCCGCTCGCCCTTCTTGACGCCCTTCGATTTCAGAACATTGCTCAGCTTGCCGACGGCAGTATGCAGCTCGCGATAGGTGATGTGGCGCGAAGACTTCGGATCGTCGCCTTCCCAGATGATCGCGACCTTGTCGCCGCGGTCCGCCAAATGCCGGTCCAGGCAGTTGGCGGCGACATTCAACACCCCGTCTTCGAACCATTTGATCGAGACAGGTAGGTTGAAATTGGTGTTCTGAACGACCGTAAAGGGTTCGATCCAGTCGATCCGCTTCGCCTGTTCGCGCCAAAATGCGTCCGAATCCCCGACCGATCGCGCGTATAAATCGCGATAGCCTGCGGCATCGATATGCGCACTGGCCGCGACATCGGGCGGTACTGGGAAAATCTTATTGATATTGCTCATGAATGCAGGCTTCCCGATCGGTCCATTCGGATGGTGTGGTCATTTTATGGGGCGGGGCGGGGCGGCACAAGCCGAACCGTCAATGTGTGATTCGGTCTACGGCCGCATTCGATATAGGCGCCGACCAAACGAAGCTTTCCGGCGCCACCGCACCGCCTGAGATGACAAAGGTCAGAGCCTCGTTCACCGTCCAGTCGAGGGGCACCAAAGTCGTCGTGGGCACCAGTTCGACATAGCCCGAACTTGGGTTGGGTGTCGTCGGCACATAGACCGCGGCGATTTCGGTTTGTGTCGATGGGTCGATAAACGTACGTGTCACCAGTCCGACGGCCTTCATGCCCGGCGACGGGAATTCGATAAGAACGACCCGTTGATGCCCGTCCGGCTTGGTTTGGACGGTCTGGATTAGTTTGCGCGCCGAACCATAGATCGACTGGACCAGCGGAATACGCGCCATCAGCGAATCGAAGGCCGCCAGAAGGCGCCGCCCGATCACCGCGCGCCCCACGACGCCCAGCAAAAGCAGCCCGACCAGAACAATGATGACTGCCGCGAAATCCAGGAAATCGCGGTCTTGAAAAACGGCCGCCAGATTGGGCGAACTGGGCGCGATCCAGCGTGCGAGGCGCGAGGCGATCGGCCGGCCGAACTGGACAAGCAGGTCGATCATGAAGGAGATGACCCAAACCGTCAGCCAGATCGGTACGACAATGAAAATGCCGGCGATAATGTTGCGTTGCAGGTTCGCCAGCATGTCGTCTCGCTAAGATATAGTGCTGCCGGGCCTGGCCGCGACCAGCCCGCCAAGGCCTGAAATCCGCTTCCATTCGGCCGGCGTCACAGGTTGGACCGACAGGCGTGAATTCTTGACCAGAACCATATCGGCAAGCGCCGGATCGGCCTTGATCTGTGCCAGAGTGACCGGCGTCGGCAGTTTTTCCACCGCCGTCACGTCAACCATGCCGAATTTGCCGGTTTCGTCCTTGGGGTCGAGATAGAACTCCTTGGTAATCTCGACCACGCCGACGATCTCTTTTCCCTCGTTGGAGTGGTAGAAAAAAGCCAGATCGCCATTGCGCATCGCCTTCATATTATTGGCCGCCATATAATTGCGGACACCGTCCCAGAAGGTGGTCTTGGATTTGACCTGATCGTCCCAAGACCATTTCACCGGTTCGGATTTTACCAGCCAGTAATTCATTCATACCTCGTCATTCATGCAGATGGCCCCGACAGGCCTTGCTGTCAGTTGTAATTCTTGAACTGCGCCCAGTCGTCTTTCAATGATGCGTTCAGGTCGATGCATACGACGACATGAAGCTTCGTCTCATCGGGCATTGCATAGGAGTTGTCGATGGTTTCGCCGACCCCCACGCGCTTGCATTTAGCCTTGATCTTCTCCGGGTCGCGCACCAGGGCAATCACAACAGCACCGTCATGTCCGCGCGGGCCCCACAGGAAGTAGTTGTTATGCCCGCTGATCGCCGGCGGCAAGCGGTCGCCGAAAACATCGATCGCAGCGGCCTCGCCGTAGTTATTGGCCATGAACACCGCATTCGCGCGTTGCTCGTCGGGCAGAGCCCAATAGGCGTTACTGACCGATTTGGCCATTTCCCGCCAACCGAACATATCCGCATATTCCAGTGGCAAGGCCGCCAATTCGCGATGCTCCGACTGGCTCGGCCGATAGCCGATGGCCGCTTCATAGGCGATGAACCGGTCGACCGGCAGCAGCGGGATGGCGATTGGCGCCGCCATCGCCCCGACTGCGACGATCAGCGACGCCAGCCAGGCTCGCGGCATCGATGCGGAAACAGCATTCTCGGTCGCCGCCGCACCGAACGCGAATAAAGTCGGGTAAAGGCTGAATGCGTAATAATCTTTCCCGTGCGTCAGGACTTCGATGACGATCAAGACGCCATATTGAAGTGCGAAGACCCGATAGAGCCGCCAGCGGGGTGACAAAGCCAAGGCTATCAGGCCGGCGATCCAGACGATCGCTGCGGCTGGATTCAACAGGACAACTTGACTGACAAGATAGGCGGGTAGCGACATCGCCATATTCTTTGTCGTTGCACCCGCTGCGCCGATTTCCAGGAAGGGCCAGCCGTGATTCCACTGCCAGATCACATTCGGCGATATGATGGTCGCGGCAACCAATGTCGCAAAATAGGGCCAAGGCGTGAAGAATGCGCGTCTCAGCGGCGCGAAGGGCATGACCAGCGCCAAGGCTGCCAGATCGAACAGCTGATCGACATAACCCCAGGCCGGATGGCGGCCGCAGACGATGAAATAGAGTTCGTCCCGAAAGAAGTCATAATGCTGGTTCACGAAGACGTGGAGGATCAGCGCGACTGAGCCAAGGACGATGCCGGGATAGGCGAATGTCCGCGCGCCCGAACCCATCTACGTTACGCCGTTTCGTTCTTGATCGGCCGGGCCAGAAGGGCCGCAATCGTATCGCCGATATCGGCTCCGTCTTCGACGATCGCCGCGACGGCGGCAGAAATCGGCATCTCGACCCCATGGCGCGCCGCCAGGGCCACGACGGCGCGCGCGGTCGCTACACCTTCGATTACTCCGGTGATTTCAGCCTGCGCTTCGGGCAGGCTTTTGCCCTGGCCAAGCGCAAAGCCCAGATGGAAGTTGCGCGACGACAACGACGTTGCCGTCAGGCTGAGGTCGCCTAATCCGGCCAGACCCGAAAATGTTTCGATGCGCGCACCCATCGCCTGCCCCAGCCGAGCCGTCTCGGCCAAGCCTCGGGTCATCAGGGCGGCACGGGCATTCTCTCCCGCCTTGCGCCCGGTAATGATTCCGCAGGCGATCGCAATGACGTTCTTGATCGCCCCGCCCAGCTGAACCCCGACCGGGTCGCTCGAGACATAGGGTCGAAAGCTGGAACTGCTCAGTGCCCGCGCCACGCGCTCCGCCAGCGCGGACTCATGGGACGCGATGGTAATCGCAGTCGGCAGGCCTGCGGCGACCTCGGTGGCGAAGCTGGGCCCCGACAGGACCGCAATCTTGTGCCCAGGCAGGGCCTCGCTCAGAACGTCGCTCAAAAGCCGGTCCCCTGGACGGGCGATGCCTTTGGCGCAGATGACCAGCGGCACTGAAGGCGCGAGATTGGGCTTCAGCCTCTTGGCGACCGCCGTCAGATCTTGTGCCGACATGGTCAGCAGCAGCATATCCACATCCGACAGCAGCATGCTGCCGCCGCCGATCGCGAAATCTACCCCCTGCGAAGGGCCGCGGCGGCTCCAGATCACCGGTGTCGATCCGGCGCGCTTGGCCGCATGGGCCAGCGCCAGTCCCCAGGCTCCGGCACCGGCAATTCCGATGCGAGTCATGCTTTTGCTCCTGCCGACGCGGCGACCTGGTCGAGAGGCCAGCGCGGACGCGGCGCAAAGTCCAGCGTGTCGGCCGGTCCCTCCGTCAGCCGCTCGATACCGGCCCAGGCGACCATGGCGGCATTGTCGGTGCAAAGCCCGACCGGGGGTACCGCCAGCGTCAAGCCGCGCCGATCGGCAAGCCCCGCCAAAGCGGTGCGGATCGATTGGTTTGCCGCCACGCCGCCTGCCACGACCAGGCTGCGGCCCGAACCGTGTCGCTCTTCGAACATGGTTATGGCGCGATTGGTCCGGTCGACCAGCACATCGGCGATGGCTGCCTGGAATGCGGCGGCAAGATCGGCTTTTGAATGTTCGTCGCTCGGCGCCCCGGCCACGGCTTGGCGCAATGCGGTCTTCAGGCCTGAAAATGAGAAGTCGGCGTTGGGCCGTCCGACCATCGGTCGGGGGAGGGAAAAGCGCTTGGGATTTCCCGTCCTGGCCGCCGACTCCAGTGCGGGGCCGCCTGGGAAGCCCAATCCCAGCATCGCTGCCGCCTTGTCGAACGCCTCGCCCACCGCATCGTCGATCGTCGTGCCCAGGCGGCGATAGCAGCCGATGCCCTCGACATCCAAAAGCTGGCAATGGCCACCAGATACCAGTAGCAGCAGATAGGGAAACTCCAGCGGCCGGTCGGCCGGTGCGGTCAGCCGTGCAGTCAGGGCATGGGCCTCTAGATGATTGACCGCGATGAAGGGCTTACCGGTACTAGCTGCGATCGCCTTGGCGGTCATAACGCCCACGATCACCCCGCCGATCAGGCCGGGGCCCCCCGTTGCTGCGATACCGTCGACGTCCATCAGCGTCACCCCCGCATCCGAAAGCGCGCGGGTGATCACATTGTCCAAATAGTCCAGATGGGCGCGTGCCGCGATCTCGGGGACGACTCCGCCGAAGGGCGTGTGCGCGGCAATCTGGCTATGCACGACATTCGAAAGAATGTGCCGTTCGCTATCGACGACAGCCGCAGCGGTTTCGTCGCAACTCGTCTCTATTCCCAGCATCAGCGTTATTGCAGTCATTTTCCTTGTTTAAGCCCTTTCGCCGACAGGGGTCGAGGTTCTAAAGAACAATCATGGATAAAACACTCAAGATCGGTACCCGCGGCAGTCCGCTGGCCCTGGCGCAGGCGACGCTTACCCGCAGTATGCTGATCACCTCCGGCCTGATCGCCGAAGATGCGGTCGAAACCATTATCATCCGCACCAGCGGCGACCGCATTCAGGATCGCAGCCTTGCCGATATCGGCGGAAAAGGACTCTTCACTAAAGAGATTGAAGAGGCGCTGATCGACGGCCGCATTGATGTTGCCGTCCATTCGCTGAAAGATCTGCCGGCATGGATGCCGAACGGGTTGGGCCTGGCCGCCGTTCTGCCCCGGGCCGATCCCCGCGATGCCCTCTTGTCGCCCTTGGCCGGAACCCTGGAGTCTCTGCCTGCGGGCGCAACCGTTGGCACCTCCAGCCCGCGGCGCAAGGCGCTGCTGCTCAATCGGCGGCCCGACCTCAAGGTGGTGGATTTCCGCGGCAATGTCGGGACAAGGCTGGCGAAGCTCGCGGCACACGAGGTTGATGCCACCATGCTTGCTGTTGCCGGAATCGGACGGCTGGGCTTGGATGTCGAATATCACCCGATTGATCCAAGCAAGATGCTGCCCGCCGCCTGCCAGGGCGCGATCGGGCTCGAGATTCGTCTGGATGACGATCATGTCAGGATGCTTTGCGACGCTCTGAACGACCGGGAATCGGCGATAGCGATTGCTGCGGAGCGCGCATTTTTGGCGACGCTGGACGGTTCATGCCGTACGCCAATCGCGGCTCTGGCAAGGGTTGACGGCGACCGGGTCGAACTCGAAGGATTGGTTGCCCGCCCAGACGGTACCGCTGTCATCCGGGTGCGCGAAAGTGCCGTCATTGCCGATGCGGCGCGGCTGGGCGAAGAGGCCGGCCAACGGGTCAAGTCCGACATGCCGCTGGATTTCTTCATCGCGGCCGAGCTGTCGCGGTGAATGCTCAAGGCGGGTGAGGCCGCACGGATGACAGGGCTGGTCGTCATCACCCGACCGCGCGATGAGGCGGCCGAACTCGCCGCCGAATTGGACCGTCTGGGCTATCGCACCTTGATCGAGCCGATGCTCGAGATTGCCTCGCTTCCCGCACCGATTCCGTCCCTTCGGCAGTATCGCGCTCTGGTCTTCACGAGCGCCAACGGCGTTCGTGCCTTCGCAGACCGGAGTTCCGAACGCGCGATTCCCGCTTTTGCCGTCGGCGCTCGTACGGCGGAGTCGCTACGCTCGGCGGGCTTTGCGACCGTCCATGAGGCTGCCGGCGACTCCGAGGTGCTCGCCGCAATGATTTGTTCAATGCCGGGCGCCAAAGGGCCCGTGCTGCATCTGTCCGGAAAGGCCGTGGCAGGAGATCTCGGCGCGCTGCTGGCGCCTGCCGGCATTCCGGTCGATCGGCTGGCGCTCTATGACGCAGTCCCCGTTCATTCTCTCTCTTCTGTCTTGGTCGCAGAGCTGTACGCGCGTACAATCGAATACGTACTGTTTTTCTCAGCACGTACGGCGGGGACTTTCGGAACTTTGCTTCGGGAACGCGGTTTGGCAAATATGATCACCTCAAGTTACGCCCTGTGCCTCAGCAGCCAGGTTGCGGCCCAGGCAGCGACCCTGCCTTGGCGCCGGGTGAAAACGGCACCCGGACCGACGGCCGAAGCGCTGGTCGGGTTGCTCCCGGCCCTGGGGTCGCGCGATGCCGGGTGAGGTTGATGCGGCGACCATCGTCGGCAGCGTGATCGACCGCTTCGGCGGGCTTCGGCCGATGGCGACCAAGCTTGCCGTGCCCGTTACGACAGTCCAGGGCTGGAAAAAGCGCGGTCTCATACCCCAAGTGCGCCATGCCGATATTCTAGCAGCGGCGAATCGCGAATCTATAGCCATCGACCCGGCAGAATTGGCGGCGAGCGATCCTTCCGGGGGCGGGCGTCCTGATATTCGCGCCGCTGAACCCGGGGCCGAGCCGCGCATGGACCGGCCGGCGGCTGCGCCGGCCGTGACGATCGTGCGCCGAGGCGGCGCGGTCTCTTATGCCGCGCTGATACTTTCGCTTCTCGTCGCGGTCGGCGTCGCTGGCGTCGGCGTCGCCGGCTGGCAATTTTATCTCCAGCCCTTGCGTGCGAAGGTAGCGGCGCTTGAAGCCAAAGGCACGGGTGCGGCGAACGACGACATTCTGCGCCGCATATCAAAGCTTGAAGGCCAAGCGACGGGGCCCGCGCCGACGGCTTCCTCCGGCACGGTCCAGGCGGCGCCTGCCGATAGCGATCGTCTAACCGCTTTGGAACGGCAGCTAGCCGACCTTAAGGCGGGTTCGGCGCAAAGCGAGCAGTTGGCCAAAGGCCTCTCCGATCTGCAGATCGCCTCTGGCGGGCGCGAATTGCTGGCCCAATCGATCCGCGACATCCAATCCAGCATGGCGGCGACCCAAGGTCAGGTTGAACGTCTATCCGAACAGGTGACTGGCTTCGGTGCACGCCTGGATCAGGTGGATGCGGTGCTGGCCGATCGGCGCCAGCAGGCGCTGCGGTCCGAGGCGGTTATGCTGTCGGTGGGCCAGTTGCGCACGGCATTGGCGACATCCAAGCCCTTCGCGAAAGAGGCTGCGGCCCTGCGCGCCCTGGCTGCGGGCGATTCTGAAATGCTCGCGGTGCTGGATCAGGTTCAGCCTTTTGCCGACAACGGGGTGCCGAGTGCGGACGATCTGACCGCCGACTTCAAACGACTTGCGCCCGAATTGGTGCGCAGCGCCGTGGTCGGTAATGGACAAAGCTGGTGGCGGCAGGCGCTCTATCATCTCGAATCGGTGATCTCGATCCGGCGTGTGGGCGAGAATGTTCCCGGGGACACGACAGATGCGGTTGTTGCCCGCGCCGAGGGCAAGCTGGACGAGGATGACTTGCCGGGTGCAATCAGCACCCTCCAGTCGCTCTCCGGCGCACCCGCCGTTTTGGCGTCACCCTGGATTCACGACGCAGGCCAGCGAGTTGCAGTGGCGGGCGCCGATTCCGACCTGACCCGTATTGCCATCGCTCATGTAGCTGCCGGCAACGCTTCAGCGGCTCCAGCGGTTCCTGCCGCTCAGGCCCCTGCGGCGCCGGCATCGGGCGCCAAATGATACGCGGGCTGTGGTTCTTTGCCCAATTGGCCGTTTTGGTCCTGGGCGCCGTTTGGCTTGCAGAACAGCATGGACCGGTATCGGTCGAATGGCACGGCTGGCTGCTTGAAACCTCGACCGGCGTTCTGATCCTGATGGTTCTGGTCGGCGCATTGGTCGCCCTGCTTTTGTGGCGCATCTGGCGCAGCCTGCTCGGCACGCCCCATGCCATCGGGCGATTTCGCCATCGCCGCCGGCGCAACCGCAGCTATGTCGCGCTGGTGCGCTCGCTGGAGGCGATATCGTCCGGTGACGGTGCTGCAGCCCTTCGTCATGCCAGCGAGGCCGAGGCGATCGGCGAACCGGCGCTGGCCCATCTGGCCGCCGCCCGAGCTGCGGAAATGTCGGGCGATGTCGCTCGTGCCGCGGAAGAATACACAAGGCTCAGTTCTCGCCCCGACACCGCGCTGATCGGGCTGAGAGGATTGACCAGCCTGGCCGAACGGCAGGGCGATATCGACAAGGCGTTGGAACATGCCCGCCACGCGCGCAAGCTGGCGCCGAAAAGCCCCTGGGCGGCCAAGCGGCTGTTCGAACTGGAACAGCGCGCCGGCTTGCTGGACAAGGCGGAGCGCACGCTGGCCGACGCGTCCAAGCTGGGCGCGATAGCCCCGGCCGAGGCCGATCGACTGCTGGCGCTGCTGCTGCTGGCCCGAGCGAAACTTGCCGTCGCGGGCGGCAGGCACAGTGATGCCCTGCCCGACGCCGAACGCGCACATAAGCTCGACCCCGCGCTGACCGATGCCGCGGCGCTGGCGAGCAGTCTGCTCGCCCAATCGGGGCGCACACCTGCCGCTGAACGGGTCCTCACGAAAAGCTGGGCTGCCAAGGCCGATGTCGCTCTGGCGCGCGCCTGGATGGCGCTGGCGCCCAAGACAGATGTCACGGCGCGATTGCGCCAGGCCGAGAGGCTGATGGCTTTGGACAAGAGCAGCGACGAAGGCCGGCTGGCGTTGGCCGAAGCAGAACTCGCTTCAGGCCGCTGGGCCGAAGCGCGCGCCCATCTTTCAGCTACCGGCCCATCGGTCCAGGACGGCTCCCGTTTCTGCCATCTGATGGCCTATCTGGAGAGCGCCTCAGGCAATGAGGCTGCGGCGCGGGGCTGGTTCGAAAAATCCCTGGAAGTCACCGAGGCCCATGCACAAGCTGGCCCACCGCAATCTGCCCTGTCGTCGGCAGCCTAAACCAGCAGGTTCTTCGGCCTGAATATGAATCCCAGCGCCATACCCGCGAGGAAGCCGCCGATATGGGCCAGCCAGGCTACTGGCGAACCCTGCGCGCCGACGCCCAATATCCCGGTGATCGCCATCAGTCCGATCCACAGCAGCGCAGTCGGCAGCATGCCCATCGGGTGGCTGCCTTGCCGGTGCAGGCTCCAGATGATGATCAGCGCCCCGAACACTCCGCTGATGCTGGCCGACGCGCCGATCAGAACATCGTCGCCGCGCGGCGCCGCGAACAGCGACTCGAACAAGGCCCCCGCAACACCGCAGGTGATATAGAGCGCGACGAAGCGCAGCTTGCCGATCGGCCGTTCGACACCAGCGCCGAAAGCCAGAAGCGATACCATATTGACCCCCAGATGATCCCAGCCGCCGTGCAGAAACTGATAGGTGAACAGCGACAGCAGATCTAAGGGGCCGAACGGTCCATAGACGCTCGATGCGTTGAAGCCCAGTTGGTTGACCACCAGCTCATCCTGCGCCGCGGGCAAAATCTGGCGCACCAGATGGACCAGTATATTGATCGCGATCAGCCAACCTGTCGCCGGCGGAATTCGGAAGATCGGTTCCTTGGGCGGCGGAAGTTCGTCGGGCGGAAAGACTGAGGGGGGTAAATCGGACAAGATCAGGCTTTATGCCCTGATCGCGCACTCAAGGGCAACGTGGCCTTGCGCCGCTTGCCATGTTTTGCGTAAGGTGCGGCCCGCTTCAGCGCCATGCGCATAAGCCGAAATAGCTCAGCGGTAGAGCAACCGATTCGTAATCGGTAGGTCCGCGGTTCAAATCCGCGTTTCGGCACCATTCTTTCCAATAGGTTAAGGCTCATCGGATCACAATCTATGGCTCCTATCGCGCTCAGGGTAGCAAATGGGGTAGCAAAACCTCGGCTTTGATCGCGAATTTGAGGAAGTCTGCATTGACCGCTGGCATGACAGATACCGGTTGTTCGAAAATACTGACCTTCGGAATCATGAGATCATTCGATCAGCGGACACCTTTCAACGGACATGCTGAAGCGGTACAGCCATCTCCGCTCACACCGTTTAGCAAGCCGGTTAGGCTAGCCACCCATGCATTGAATCCCGATGGTCTGTCCGCGCGGTGCCCGGATTGGTAGGTGATTGGCGAACCCGACAAGATTCGAACTTGTGGCCTCTCAGGGCAATCGCATTTCAAAATAGTGCGATGAGTTTTGATAGATATGCTTCGTTCCACCCGGCGCGTTTGAATTTTCCGCGCAAGGATCCCTTTGATGTGTCTTTCTGCATGATGTTGATAGC
>Ga0182030_10007955_pt1 | contig 22042 bp, 18 predicted proteins | sample 812S3MmetaG_FD_121299 | JGI IMG/M metagenome (GOLD analysis project Ga0182030, IMG submission 121299) | Permafrost microbial communities from Stordalen Mire, Sweden - 812S3M metaG (Illumina Assembly) | ecosystem: Environmental > Terrestrial > Soil > Wetlands > Permafrost | place: Sweden... | reverse complement strand
GTCATGGTCTTGCAAGGTCCAAAAGCGATCGAGAAGAACCGCGAAATCATGGGTGCGACGGATCCGAAGAAGGCCGCGGCGGGGACCATACGGGCGGATCTCGCGAGCACGATCGACGAGAACGTCGTGCACGGCTCGGACGCGCCCGAAACGGCCGCCCGGGAAATTGCCTACTTCTTCCGCGAAATTGAGGTCTGCCCGCGTACGCGCTAGCGTATTCTGGCGTACTGCTCGGAGCGTTGCATCGAAATGGTCGGCGACCCCGTTAACCTCCTCGGCTTGGCGCGCGCGGAACTCGAGACGTTCGTCGCCGAGCGCCTGGGCGCGAAGCCGTTTCGCGCGCGCCAGTTGATGAAATGGATATACCGGCGCGGCGTGGCCGACTTCTCTGGCATGAGCGATCTGAGCCAGGACTTCCGTGGCCGGCTCGGCGAGGTGGCCGCCATCACCGTGCCGCAGATCGTCGCCGAGCAACGCTCCGCGGATGGGACGCGCAAGTGGATGCTGCGCATGGACGAGGTGCAGGGCATCGAGACGGTGTACATCCCTGAGCCGGACCGTGGGACGCTGTGCATCTCGAGTCAGGTCGGGTGTGCACTGGACTGCTCCTTTTGCTCGACCGCGCAGCAGGGCTTCAACCGCAATCTGACCGTGGCCGAGATCGTCGGACAGGTCTGGCTTGCGCATCGGGAGCTTAAGGGCACCCGACCGGACCGGCGCGCCATCACCAACATCGTGTTCATGGGAATGGGCGAGCCGCTCGCCAATTACCGCAACGTGGTGCCGGCGATGCGCGTCTTTCTGGACGACCTCGGTTACGATCTGTCGAGGCGCCGCGTGACCTTGAGCACCTCCGGGCTCGTGCCCCAGATCTACAAGCTCGCGGAAGAGTGCAACGTCGCGCTCGCGGTCTCCTTGCATGCGCCGAATGACGAGTTGCGCAACGAGCTCGTGCCGATCAACCGCAAGCATCCGATCGACGAGTTGCTGAAGGCCTGCTGGCACTACATCGACAAGCAGAACGGACGCAGCGTGACCTTCGAGTACGTCATGCTCGACGGGATCAACGACAAGCCCGAGCACGCCAGGGCGCTCGCGCTCCTTTTACGCGGACGTCCGGCCAAGCTCAATCTGATTCCCTTCAACTCGTTTCCGGGTACGCGCTACCGGTGCTCTCCGGCGGCCGTGATCTTGAGATTCCGCGACATTCTCAACGAGCACGGCGTCATCGCGACCACGCGGCGCACCCGCGGCGACGACATCGATGCGGCATGTGGGCAGCTTGCAGGACGCGTCAAGGATCGCACTCAGGTTCGGCTCGGCACCAGGCTGACCGGACGCGCGGCAGCGGAGATTTCATGAGCCTGCGCGCCTCCAGGTTCTTCGGGCTCGTGGTCTTGGCGGCCTTGGCGCTGTCGGCGTGCAAAGCGTCGCCCCCGGTCTACCAGCCGCCCGATCGCCACAAGAAGCCCGAGCCGGCCGAGGCGGCGGTTGCCAACATGCAGATGGCGCTCGAGTACATGCGGCTCAACAATCTCGAGCGGGCGCGCGACCGCATCGAGCGCGCGCTCAGTGAAGCTCCGGAGAATGCGAACGTTCAGGAGACTGCCGGGCTCGTGTACGAGCGACTCAACGAAACGGCCAAGGCGAAGCACGCCTTCTCGACCGCCGCACGCCTGGGCAAGCAGGATCCGTCCATTCAGAACAGCTACGCGGGATTTTTGTGCCGCACCGGCAAAGCCCCCGAGGGCGAGAAATTGTTCCTCGAGGTGGCCAAGAATCCGATCTATCAAACTCCGGAAGTCGCGCTGCTCAACGCGGGTGTTTGCGTGGGCAGCGCAGGCGACGTGGTGGATGCGGAACGCTATTTCAACCGCGCCTTGGTGATGAAGCCCAACATGCCGGAAGCCTTGCTCGAGCTCGGCAATCTCGCCTTCGGGCGCGGCGACTACAAGCAGTCGGTCGATTACGTGGTGCGCTATTTGGCCGTCCATCCGGCGAGCCCGGAAGTGCTCTGGCTCGGATTTCGCGCCGAGCACAAGCTCGGCGACGATACCGCCGCCGCTGCCTACGGCCGCCGCATCGAGACCGACTTCGGCGATTCCCAGCAGGCGCAGATGTTGCGCGCCGGCATCGATCGATGAGCGAGGTTGCGCAAGCGCTGGGACTCAGGCTGAAAGCCGAGCGCGAGCGGCGCGGCGTGAGCGCGCAGAAGATGGCCGATGACATGCACCTCGACGGGTGGGTTATCGAGGCGCTCGAGGCGGGCGACTATCAGCGCATTGGTCCGGCGGTGTACGCGAAGGGTCACCTCAGGAATTACGCGAGTCTCCTCGGCGTGTCGGCGGCGGATAGCCCCGCGGTGGAGGCGACACCGCGGGCCGCGACCGCGCCGGCGCCGGTCATTCGCCTGGATCGGCCCGCGCCAACCGGCCACCTGCCGGGCCGTGCGCTCGCCGGTGCGGCGGTGGCCGCGGTCCTGGTAGGCGGCGTCGTCTGGCTGCGTCCCTGGCACGCGGCTACTAATCCGAAAGCGCCGCCGGCTCCCGCGGTCGCTCATCCAGGCTCGGCCGCGAGTGCGGTCGATACCGCGGCCGCAAGCGCCGAGCTCGACGCGGCCGCTTTGCCGTCCTCCGCCGAGAGCGTGGCCGCGATGCACGCCTCGCCCGCCGCCGGGTCGACTGCGCCCGCAACCGCGGTCTCCGCGGCGGCGCCGAGCGCGAGCCCGGCGGCGACGCGCCTGATGCACACCGCCGCTTTGTCCGCGCCTGCGCCGAGGCCGGGTGCCGAGAACGGGGCCGCGGATCTTACGCCGGGTGTCGGGCGAGCGCGGCTGCGGCTCAGCTTTTCCGCAGACTCGCGCGTCGATATCTACGATTTTTCCGGAAAGCGCATATTCGCCGGGAACGGCCGTGCCAACAGCGTACAGACGATCGCCGGCACCGCGCCCTTTCGGGTGTATTTGGGGTTTGCGAGCGGCGTTCAGCTGCAAGTCAACGATCGGGCGGTGGCGATCGGACCGCAATTCGTCAGCGGCGACGTGGCTCGCTTCGAAGCCGGTGCCGACGGTGTCCTGCGGCGCGAAACTCGCGCCAATCCAACCAACGGCGCGCCCGCAGTCGCCGCTTCACCGCGCGGCTGAACGGAGCATTCCTTGGGCAAGATCATCGAGCCTTTGCGTGGCGTTCACGATGTGTTGCCCGCGAGCGTCGCGGCCTGGCAGCAACTCGAGCGAGTCACACGCGAAGTGTTCGCGGGCTATGGTTATGAGGAGTTCCGGGTACCCGTCATCGAGCAGACGCAGCTGTTCAAGCGCTCGATCGGCGACTTCACCGATATCGTCGAGAAGGAGATGTTCAGCTTCGTCGATCAAGGCGAGGATCACATCACGCTGCGCCCCGAAGCGACGGCGGGAATCGCACGCGCCATGATCTCGAATGGCCTGTTGCGCGAGGGGCGTTTGCGCGTCTGGTGCATGGGGCCGATGTTCCGCCGCGAGCGCCCGCAGGCGGGGCGTTACCGGCAATTCCACCAGATCGACGCCGAGGCGTTCGGATTCGAGGGGCCGGACATCGACGCGGAAATCATTCTGCTGTCAGCGCGGCTCTTGCGCAGGCTTGGATTGACGCGACTTAAGCTCCTCGTGAATTCGCTCGGCACGCCCGCAGTGCGCGCGGCGTACCGCGAGCAGCTGGTCGCGTATTTCGGCGCCCATCAGGCGGCGCTCGATGAGGACAGCCGGCGGCGCCTGCTGGGCAATCCGCTACGCATTCTCGACAGCAAGAATCCCGAGATGCAGCGGCTCATCGCCGGAGCGCCCTCGATGCTCGGGGCGCTCGACAGCGAGTCGAAAGCGCACTTCGAGGCGCTGTGCGCGCACCTCGCGAGCGCCGGTATCGACTACCAAGTCGAGCCGCGCTTGGTCCGCGGGCTCGATTACTATACGCGTACGGTGTTCGAATGGACCACCGATGCGCTCGGTGCACAAAGCACCGTGTGCGCCGGAGGACGCTACGACGGTTTGATCGAGCAGCTGGGCGGCGCACCGACACCCGGAATCGGTTGGGCCATGGGGCAGGAGCGGATCGTCATGCTGCTGGAGAAGCAGCTTTTGGCGTCGGCGCCTGCGCGGCCACACGTTTATCTGGTGCTGGTCGGGGAGCGCACCGAGATCGCGGGCGTGAGGCTCGCGGAGCAACTGCGCGACGCATGGCCGGCCTTGAGGCTGCAGATCAACCTGGGGGGCGGCAGCTTCAAGACGCAGTTCAAGCGCGCCGACAAGAGCGGCGCGCCGTTCGCGCTCGTTTTAGGGGATGAGGAAGTGACACGCGGCGTGGTCGGGGTGAAGGCACTGCGCCGGGAATCGACGCAGGAGGAGTGCCCCGTCGGTCAAATCAGTGAACGCTTGGGCGCATTGTTGGGTCTAGAGGGGCTTAAGGCAGCGGAGCAGACATGACGGATGAATACTTGACGGACGACGAACAACTAGAAGAGGTCAAGCGGTTGGCATCGGAGTACGCGCCTTGGATCATTCCCGCGGTGGTCGTGGGATTGGGGTTCGTGTTCGGCTTTCGCTATTACCACAGTCATCAGGAACAGCGCGCTCTGGCCGCCTCGGCGGAATTCAGCAGCATGAGCGCCGCCCTCCAGAGCAACGACCGCGCCAGGGCGCGGCAGCTCGCTGACGCGCTGATCAAGGACTATCCGAAATCCCCGTACGCCGATCAGGCGCAACTGGTGATCGCGCGCCTCTACGTCGATGACGGCGAGGACGCGAATGCGATCGCACCCTTGACACAAGTGATGGAGCATTCGGCCGACAACGAGCTGCGGCACGTAGCGCGCCTGCGCCTCGCCCGCGTGCAGCTCGATCAAGGTAAGCCGGACGACGCGCTCAAGACGCTCACCGACGATCCGGGGGCGTTCGCCACCGCCTACCACGAAGTGCGCGGCGATGCGTACTTCGCGAAGAAAGACCTCGCGCAGGCCGCCGAACAATACAAGGCGGCGCTGGCAGCGGGCAGCGGGGACAGCATGGAATCGGAGCTGCTCAGCCTGAAAATTGCAGATTTGGCCTTGCCGCAGACGCCGCCCGCGCCGCTCGCCGGTTCGCCGGCCACGGTGCCGGTTCCCGGCGATTCTGCCGCGAAGGCCAAACCCTGATGCGCAAGCTCCTTCCAGGCGCCCTCGCGGCGCTGCTCATCGTCGTCGGCTGCAGCAAGGACAAGGACGTAGAACCGCCGGCGCAGCTCGTGAACTTTCCGGCCAAGCTTCCGGTGAAGGAGCTGTGGGGCGACAAAGTGGGTGGCGGCAAGAAGCAAGTGAAGCTCCGGCTCGGCTTGGGCCCGGCAGTCGACAACGGGCTCGTGTTCGCGGCCTCAGACAAGGGCGAGCTGGTAGCGGTCAATCTGGAAACGGGCCATCAAGTCTGGCTCAAGAAATTCAAGAAAATGCAGCTTTCCGCGGGACCCGGAGCGGCCTTGGGACTGGTGGTCGTGGGATCGACCAAGGGATGGGTAATCGCCCTCGCAAGCGCGAGCGGCAAGGAACTGTGGCGCACGCGCGTGAATTCCGAGCTCCTCTCCGCGCCGGCGATCAGCGAGAAGATCGTCGTGATGCGCTCGGTCGACGGGCGTCTGCACGGCTTTGACAGCACGACCGGCAAGGCGCTTTGGTCGGTGGAGCAGCAGGTGCCGCGCCTCTCCCTGCGGGGTACTGCGGTCCCGGTCATCGCCAAGGAGATCGCGGTCAGCGGCTTCGATAACGGCAAGGTCATGGCCGTGTCGCTCGCAACCGGCGATACCGTTTGGGATACGGCGCTCGCATCGCCGCACGGCCGAACCGAGCTCGACCGGCTGGTCGACGTCGACTCGACGGTGAGCATCGTCGGCGAAAACGTGTTTGCGACCGGCTTCCAGGGCCGCACCGCCATGCTGGCGCTCGATTCGGGCCAGATCTGGTGGGCCCACGACATGTCGAGCTACCGAGGTTTGGCCACGGATGCGGAGAACCTGTTCGTCACGCAATCCGACGGCGTCGTGGTGGCCATGCGGCAGCGCGATGGATCGGAGTTGTGGCGCAATGACAAGCTCAAGCGCCGCGGCTTGAGCGCGCCGGCGGTCACGAGCACGGCCATCGCCGTCGCTGACTTCCAGGGCTATCTGCACTGGTTGGACAAGGCCACCGGCGAACTCGTAGCGCGCGAGCGCATCGCCAAGTTCCGCGTCAGCATGCCGCCGGTCGCGGTGCAGGACACGGTGGTGGTGCTCACCGATTCGGGCAGCCTGGCCGCATACCGCGCGACACCGACGCCTAAACACTGACAGGGCAACGCCATGCTGCCTGTCGTCGCGCTGATCGGCCGGCCCAACGTGGGCAAATCGACCTTGTTCAATGCGATGACGGGGACGCGCGATGCGCTGGTCGCGGATTTCCCCGGCCTCACGCGCGATCGGCAATACGGATATGCGCGGCGCACCGACGTTCCGTGCATCGTGGTCGACACCGGCGGACTGGTCGAGAACGCAGGCAAGATCGAGACCTTGATGGTCGAGCAGACCGAGCGCGCCATGGCCGAGGCCGATCGACTGATCGTGGTCGTGGACGGCCGCGCCGGCGTGACGCCCCAGGATCAATTCGCCGCGGACCTCGCGCGCCGCAGCGGCAAACCGGTCGTGCTCGCGGTGAACAAAACCGAGGGCTTCGACCAGGACGTCGCCGTCGCCGATTTCCATCAGCTCGGACTCGGTGAGCCGCTGGCAGTCGCCGCCGCGCACGATCAGGGCGTGACCGCTTTGCTCGAGGCGGCGCTCGCCGGATTGTTCACTGCGGATTACGCCGACGAGCAACAGACGACCGGCATCAAAGTCGCCGTGATCGGCCGTCCGAACGTCGGCAAGAGCACCTTGGTCAACCGCATGCTGGGCGAGAACCGCATGGTGGCGTCCGAAGAGCCGGGCACGACTCGCGATGCCGTCATGGTGCCTTTCGAGCGCGACGGCGAGCGCTACACGCTGATCGACACTGCCGGCCTGCGGCGCCGTTCGCGCGTCGAGGAAGCTGTCGAGAAGTTCAGCGTCATCAAAACGCTGCAAGCGATAGAGACCGCGCACGTGGTCGTGGCCGTCGTCGATGCGCACGACAGCGTCGTCGAGCAGGACGCAAGTCTTCTGGGCGCAGTGATCGAACAGGGCAGAGCGCTCGTGCTCGCCGTCAACAAATGGGACAACATTCCGACCGAGCAGCGCGATCTGATCCGCGCACAGATCGAGCAGCGGCTCACCTTCGCTGATTTCGCGCCGGTGCATTTCATCTCCGCGCGTCACGGCAGCGGCGTGGGCGAGTTGTTCGCCGCGGTGCGCAAGGCGTACGCGGCCGCGACGCGCGACATGAGCACGCCCGAGCTCACGCGGGTGCTCGAGTCGGCGATCGAAAGCCATCAACCGCCCCTGGTGAGCGGCCGGCGCATCAAGCTGCGCTACGCCCATCAGGGCGGTCGCAATCCTCCCGTGATCGTGATCCACGGCAATCAGACCGATCACGTGCCCGACGCCTATCGCCGTTACCTGGTGAACGTCTACCGCAAGGCGTTCGATCTCATGGGGACGCCGGTAAGGGTCGCATTCCGCGCCGAGGAGAATCCCTTCGCGGGCAAGCGCAACCCGCTGACTCCCCGCCAGCGCCGCAAGCGCAAGCGTCTCATCCAGCGCAATAAGCGCTGAGAGATCTTTTGCTACACTAGGCTACTGATGCGGCCGGGCGCGCCTCGACTGGAGGCAAGGTCTCTCGTGCACTGGTTCAGAACAAAAATCGCGCGGGCCTTCGGCATCGCCGCGTTGCTCGTTGCGTTGTATGCCATTGCGGGATTCGTGATTGCGCCGAAGATCGTCCGCCACGAGATTCTCACGCAGATCCCGAAGAGCCTCCCGGTCACGCCGACCGTCGGCGAAATCCGCATCAATCCCTTTCGCTTCCAGGTGGAAATCAAGGATTTCGCGCTGATCGGGCCGGAGTCCAGCAAGCTTTTGGGTTTCGAGCGGCTGTTCGTCGACTTCGATCTCTCCTCGCTGTGGCGCCGCGCGTATACTTTCGGGCGGATCGAGATCGCCGCGCCTTATGTGAATGCTGCGGTCGCGCCCGACGGAACGCTCAATCTCGCCCATTTGCGTCCGAAGGCCGCCCCGGCGCCCGCACCGCCGGCTAAGACCGAGCCGACGCCGCCGCTTCGTGTCGGCTCGCTCAAGGTCATCCGGGGCTCGGTTGGCTACGAGGACCGCAGCCGGCCGTCTGCATTCGCCGCGCATCTGGAGCCGATCGACTTCGAGCTTCGCGACTTCACCACCGGCGCGGCCGGTGGACTCTTCAGCTTCACCGGCGAATCGAAGCTCGGTGAGCGCATCGAGTGGCATGGGCACGTGTCGGTGGAGCCGATCGAATCGGACGGCGAGATCTCCATCAGTGGATTGCACGCGCACACGATCTGGGAATACCTCGCCGATCAGCTCAACTTCGTGATCGACTCGGGCAGCATCGATGCGGCCGCGACGTACAAGTTTGCGTTGCGGGATGCAGTAGATCTGACGGTCAACATCGCGAATGCGTCTCTCGCCGATCTTGCCGTGAAACCGCGGGATTCGAAGGCCGTTTGGATCGAGATTCCCGCATTGAAGGCGAGCGGTGTCTCGGTCGATCTGATGCAGCGGCAAGCCGCTGTGGACTCGGTGGTCTTCTGGGGCGTCAAGCTGCTCGCGTGGCTCGAGCCGGACCGGTCGATCAACCTGTCGAAGCTCGCGGCGCCGCCGGGAGGGCCTGCCCCGCCACAGGCGCCGGACGCTCCCGCGCTCAGCTCCGAGACAGGTTCGCGCAACACCCCCGGGCCGAGGACTCCCGTCGCGGTCGCAGCTCCCTGGCGATTCGATCTACATCGGCTCGAGGTGCAGGAGGCGAGCATCTCGGTGGAAGATCGAGGCATACGACCAGCAGCAAAAGTCTCGCTCGCACCGCTGTCGCTCGCGATCGAAGACGCCAGCCTTGATCTTACTCGGCCGGTGAAAGTGAGCCTCGACACCCGCCTCAATGAGTCGGGCTCGCTCACGGCGAGCGGCGAAGTGACCCCGAATCCGCTGTCAGCCTCGCTGGCACTGAAGCTCGCCGGCATCGATTTGACCGCTGCGCAACCCTACGTCGCGCAATACACATCGTTGATCTTGCGCGCGGGCAAGCTCGGCGGCGACGCGCAGGTGCGCTACGGCGGCGTCAAGCCTGCTTTGCAGGTCGCCGGTAACCTCGTCGTCGAGGACTTTCATACCGTCGATGCGGCTCGGCACGATGATGTCGTCACCTGGGGGCGCCTCGACGTGAGGGGACTCGACTACCGCCAAACACCCGACCGACTGGAGATCGCCGAGATCAGCGTGCGCAAGCCTTTCGCCCGCGTGATCATCGAATCGGATGCCAGCCTCAACATAGCCAACGCATTGGCTGCTCCGAAGGCCGCCCTGGAAAGCGCTCCGGTGTCGGGAGGCGCGGTCGCGCAAAGTACCCCGCGACCGGGAGGCAAGGCGCGCGCCACGCAGCCTTCCGCACCGGTATCGGCCGCGAAATCCCTGCCGATCGGGATCAAAAAGATAATGCTCGAGGACGGACTCGCAAAATTCAGAGATTTGTCGGTCCAGCCGAATTTCTCCGCCGCGATTCAAGGTCTGAAAGGCTCGGCGCTCGGACTGTCGTCGCAGCCGAACTCGCGGGCGACCGTCGACCTGCAGGGCAACGTGGACGCCTTCTCGCCGGTGTCGATCACCGGGCAGGTGAACATTCTGAGCCCGGTGCTCTACACGGACCTCGCGATGGATTTTCGCAACATGGAGCTTAGTATCTTCAATCCCTATTCAGGGAAGTTCGCGGGCTACAACATCACGAAGGGAAAGCTCACGACCGAGCTTCACTATAAGGTCGTCGGCCGCCGCCTGGATGCGCAGCACCACATCATCGTCGATCAGCTCGAGTTCGGCGGCAAGACCGAGAGCAAGGACGCGGTGTCCTTGCCGGTCAAGCTCGCGGTGGCGCTGCTCAAAGACCGCAACGGGGTCATCGCTCTCGATTTTCCGGTCGCCGGCACCCTCGATGATCCGACATTCAAGTTGTGGCCGATCATCCGGAAGGTGATCGTCAATATCGTCGAGAAAGCGGTGACTGCGCCGTTCGCACTCCTCGGCTCGTTGTTCGGTGGCGGTCCAGACATCCAGTTCATCGACTTCAAGCCCGGCGCCGGAACGGTCGACCCCACCCAGGCTGAGAAGGTCAATGCGATCGTCAAGGCACTCAAGGAGCGCCCCCAACTCAAGCTCGAAGTGCCGATCGGCGTCGTGCCGAGCCTCGACCAACTGGCCCTCGTCGATGCCCGTTTCAACGCGAAGGTCGGCGAGATGGCGGCGCAGAGCGAAACGCGCAGGAAGGCCACCATCGTGGGCGCCGCCCCCTCGTACCATGACCTTGATCCCAGCGCCAAGCTCGAGCTGCTGACCAAGCTCTACATGCGCGAGATGGGGAGTGCGCCCAAGTATCCCGATACGCTGAGTGAGGGCAAGCAAAAATCTGAGGTGCTGCCGACGAGGATCGAGTTCCTGACGGAGGCTCTGCGCGCGCATTGGACCGTCGGCCCGGATGAGCTCAAGGCGCTCGGCGAGCAGCGCGCTCTCGCGCTGCAGCAGTCGTTCCTAACGGATACCGGGGTTCTGCCGGAGCGGATCTTTCTGGTCGCCAACGATAAGGCGACCGAAAAGGATGGCGCGGTCCGCCTAGAGCTATCGTTGCGCTGATGCATTATGACGGGGCACGAACAGGCCGATTTTTGCACTAGCTTGGTGCGCTGGCCGTACCGTGGCTCGCGGGTGCGATGGGGTAAGCCCCTGATTGGGCTCGATTCTTCGAGTCTGGCACGTCGGGTGCTTCATTTGGAGCCCGAATCGCCCCGGTACCGAATGAAACTCATCACCGCCATCATCAAGCCTTTCAAACTCGATGATGTGCGTAAAGCCATCAGCGAGGTCGGCGTGCAAGGGGTGACCGTGACCGAAGTACGCGGCTTCGGGCGCCAGAGAGGCCATACGGAGATTTACCGCGGCGCCGAATATATGGTCGAGTTTGTGCCCAAAACAAAAATAGAAATCGCGGTGGAAGATTCCCTGGTCGATCAGGTGGTGGAAGCGATTCAAAAGTCGGCGCGTACCGGGAAGGTGGGCGACGGCAAGATTTTTGTTGTCGGACTGACGCAAGTCGTGCGCATCCGGACGGGCGAGCGCGACGCCAGCGCCATCTAGGCCGGCGCCATTTGAGCCAGCGCCATTCAGGGGAGTCGAATTGATGATCAAGCTGTCTCATTGGATCCTGGTCGCCTCGCTTGCGCTCTCGGCACCGCTCGCGCGCGCGGACGACGCGGCCGGCGCATCGGCCGTTCCCGCGCCCGCTGCGGCGTCCGAGGCGACGCCCGCCGCGACCCCCGCGGCCTCTCCTGCCGGCGCACCCACCGAGCCCATGTTGGTCGGTGCGGACAAGGTGAGCTCGGGCGATACCGCCTGGATGCTCACCTCGAGCGCCCTCGTGCTCATGATGTGCGTGCCCGGGCTCGCGCTGTTCTACGGCGGCATGGTGCGCAAGAAAAACGTGCTCGCGACTCTCATGCAGAGCTTCGCGTGCACCTGCCTGGTCACTATCCTGTGGTGGGTGATCGGATACTCCTGGGCGTTCACGCCGGGCAACGGCTTCGTCGGAGGCTCTGCTCGCGCCTGGTTCTCGGGCATCGCGTTCATTCACGGGGATACCGCGGCCAAGCTGACGGTCTCGCATCTCGCGCCGACCATCCCTGAGACCGTCTACGCCATGTTTCAGATGACGTTCGCCATCATCACGCCGGCGCTGATCGCCGGCGCGTTCGCGGACCGCATGAAATTCTCGGCCATGCTGCTGTTCCTCGGGGTGTGGTCGCTCGCGGTCTATGCGCCGATCGCGCACATGGTGTGGGAGCCGACGGGCTGGCTCAACGCCGCCGGCGTGCTCGACTATGCGGGCGGAACGGTGGTGCACATCAACGCCGGCATCGCGGGCCTCGCGAGCTGCTTGGTGCTTGGGAAGCGTATTGGCTACGGCCGGGAATCGATGCAGCCCCACAACCTTACCTTGACGCTCATCGGCGCGTCGCTCCTTTGGGTCGGCTGGTTCGGCTTTAACGCGGGCTCTGCGACGGCGGCGGACGGGCGGGCCGGGATGGCGATGCTCGCCACCCAAATGGCCACCGCGGCGGCAGCGCTCGGATGGATGTTCGCTGAGTGGTTCAGCAAGGGTAAGCCGAGCGTCCTCGGCATCGCCTCCGGTGCGGTCGCGGGTCTGGTGGCGGTGACGCCGGCGTCCGGCTTCGTGGCGCCGACCGCCGCGGTGATCATCGGCCTCGCGGCGGGCGTCGTGTGCTATTTCGCTGCCACGTCGCTCAAGCATGCGTTCGGCTACGACGACTCCCTCGATGCCTTCGGCGTGCACGGAATCGGCGGCATCCTGGGCGCTCTGCTCACGGGCGTGCTGTTCTCGAGCGAGATCAGCGGTGTCGACAAGACAGTTCCGGCGCAGCTCTGGATCCAGACCAAGGGAGTGCTCACGACCGTGGTGTACGGGTTTGTGGTGAGCTACGCGATCCTCGTGGTGCTCGACAAGACCATCGGCCTGCGAGTGACGGAAGAACAGGAGCGCGAGGGTCTCGACATCTCGCTGCATGGAGAGAGCATCGAGTAGACTAGCCCTCTCTCGCATGGGGGGTGGGTATGTCGTGGTATGGACTTGCGAGCTTCGGCGTCGTGTATTTCTTGGCCGTGGCAACACCCGGACCGGGCGTTGCCGCCGTCATCGCGCAGGGGCTCGCGCGCGGCGCGGCCGGAGCGCCGGCGTTCATCGCGGGGTTTCTGGTGGGCGATCTCATCTGGTTCTTCGCAGCGGCCTTCGGATTGAGCGCCCTCGCGCAGAGCGCGCATGCGGCGTTCATGGTCGTCAAATACCTGGGTGCGCTGTATCTTCTGTATCTCGCGTATAAGCTCTGGTCGGCGCCCGCTCGTGCGCTTGCGGAAGCGGACGTTCGCTTGCCCGCACGCCCGCCGCATGCGCTCTTCCTGGGGAGCTTGACGCTCACCTTGAGCAATCCGAAGCCCATGCTGTTCTTTCTCGCGTTGCTGCCCACCGTCGTGTCGCTCGGCAACCTGAGCGCCTTCGGCCACCTCGAGATTGCGGGAGCCATCGCACTGATCTTGCCCGCGACGCTCGGAGGTTACGTGCTCCTCGCCGCTCGCGCGCGAGCGTGGCTCAAGAGCCCACGGGCGATCCGCATGGTCAATCGCGGCTCGGGTACGCTCATGGCCGCCGCCGCCGTGGCCGTGGCGACGAGGTAGCAAGTGTTTTCGCCATACGAGCTCCTCATCGCGGCGCTCCTCGTCATCGCGCTCTCAGGGTTCAGGATCGCCCAGGAGTACGAGCGCGGTGTGATCTTTCGCCTCGGCCGCTATCGCGGACTGCGCGGCCCCGGCCTGTATTGGATCATTCCGCTCAATTTCGAGCGGGCGGTGCGCGTCGATATCCGAACTCGCACCGTCTCCGCAGAGCAGCAGGAAACCATCACGCGTGACAGCGTGACCGTCAAGCTTAACGCCGTTCTCTGGTATCGGATCGTGGATGCCGCGCGCTCGGTCATCGCCGTTGCCGATGCGCCGTCGGCCGTGTATCAGCTTGCGCTCACGGGACTGCGCAACATCATCGGCCAGCACGATCTGGACGAGGTGCTGCAGGAGCGCAATAAGATCAACGCGCTGTTGCGCGAGGCCATCGCCAATTCCACCGCAGAGTGGGGCCTCGAGGTGCAGCGATTCGAGATGAAGGACGTGGAGCTTCCAGTCGCGATGCAGCAGGTGATGGCGATGCAGGCCGAGGCGATCCGCGAAAAGCGCGCGCGCATCATCAAGGCGGAGGCGGAGCTCGAGGCCTCGGTGAAGCTTTCCGCCGCCGGCGCGCAGATCACCGCGAATCCGGCGGCGCTGGAACTGCGGCGCATGCAGATGATTTCCGAGGTCGGCGCGGAGAATAACAGTACCACCGTGATCATGATCCCATCGGACTTCGTCTCGCTCGCGCACAATCTGAGCGACTATCTCGCCGAGCAGCGGGCCAAGAAAGCGGGCGACCAGGCGGCTATCTCCCCCTAAGGCGCCCGCCATCGGCTGAGTTCTCCCGGACAAACGACGGCGCCCGCCCCCTGGCGCCGCGGTGCCCTAGTTCGGCCCCATAGGGCGGCGGCGTGACGTCCGCTCCCCAGAGCGTCCGCAAATGGCGACACCCAGGCGTGCCGCGCTTCGCCATTCCCCTGGTTTCGTGACGCACATCGCACTTGATCGACGAATATGCCAGGTAGTCTGCCGCGCACTCGCCCTTAAGTTCTCGCCACTGGAGCTACTGCATGAGCAATCCGTACAACAGCGCGGCCGACCGCGCGTCGATCCTCGGCCCAACGCTCTACTTCAAAGGAGACCTGAGCGCGGAAGAGGACCTCCTCATCCAGGGCCGGGTGGAAGGATCCATCACGCACACGCAGCGGCTCACGGTCGGGCCCCAGGGCACCGTCAAGGCGAACATCCGGGCACAGCTCATCATCGTCGAAGGGACCGTCGACGGCGATTTGCAGGCGGACAAATCCGTATCCGTGAGGGACACCGCGAAGGTCACCGGCAACATTTACGCGCCCTCGGTCAGCATCAGCGAGGGCGCCAATTTCAGCGGCAGCATCGATATGGGCGGCAAGCAAGGCCAGGCTCACGGCAGGAACGACGTGGCCGCAGCACGCACGGCCAAGACTTCCGGAAGCGCGGCATAGCGATGGCCTGGTTCAAAAAATCCGACGAGGGAGACAGCGAAATGATCAATCCGACCTCTGGCGGCCGTCCGACCGCACAAGAACCCGCGCCATTGCGGCCCGAGCCCCGTGAACCGCGGGTCGAGCCGCGCAACGATCCGCGCGCGCCGAACGCGCGCGCGCCGGAACATCGTGCACACGAGCCGCGCGCGCCGGAAGCGCGCGTAGCGGAAGTCCGCGCCGAGGCGCCGCGAGCGTCCGTGCTCGGACCCACGCTGCGATTCCGCGGTGAGCTTTCTGCGCAAGAGGATCTCATCATCCAGGGCAGCGTCGAGGGTTCGATCACCCACACGCAGAGTCTCACCGTCGGCACCGACGGAACCATGAAGGGCGATATCCGCGCACGCGTCATCATCGTCGACGGCAAGGTCGAAGGCGACCTGTATGCGACCGAGTCGGTGAGCATTCGCGCGACCGCGAAGGTCAAGGGCAACGTGTTCGCGCCGCGAGTGGGCATCACCGAAGGCGCGTTCTTCCAGGGCCAGGTCGAGATGCAGCCCTCGGGCACGGCCGTGCAGGAGCATAGCGCGCGGCTGCGTCAAGCGGCGATTGGCGCGCCGGCCCTCGAGCCGCCCGCGGTCGAGAAGATGCTGGGCGCGAGCTAGCGGACGAAGAGCTCGGGATCGACCCAGGCGCGATTCAGACTGAGCGCCCAGTGCAGGTGCGGGCCGGTCGCGCGACCGGTCATCCCCACCGCGCCGATGCGCGCGCCGGCGGCGATCCGTTCGCCGGGCTGCACGTCGATGGCGCTCAGGTGGCAGTACATGCTGATCAAGCCCCGACCGTGATCGAGAAGCACGGTATTGCCCGTGAAGAAATAGTCGCCGGTGTCGAGCACTGTTCCGTCGGCCGGCGCGAGCACGGGCGTGCCGGTCGCGGCGGCGATGTCCATGCCGCTGTGCGGGTTGCGCGATTGGCCATTGAAGATGCGCCGCATGCCGAACGAGCTCGAGCGCACGCCGGGGACCGGCGCGGGCCAGCGCAGCGTCGCGGGCGGCGGCTCGCTCCAGTGGGTGAGCGCTCGCTCGAGCGACTCGCGTTCTCGGTTCGCGCGTTCCAGATCGGCGGGCGATAGATCGACCTGGCGGGGCGCGACTTTCAGCGACTGACTCGCGTAACGCTTTTCGCCCACGGTGAATTCGATCTCGCGCCGGCCACCGGCATCGCGCACCGTCACCTGGCGGGGCCCGAGCGACGCCGCGAGGGGGATGCCGATGATCGCGACCCAGGTGCGGCCGTCCTGCACCACCAGCGCGCGGTGCCCGTCGGCATCGACGTAAGGCGGGACGTCGCCGGTGGAGTCCAGGCGGATGAGCTTGACGCCGCCGGGGACCGGACTTTCCTGGGGCAGCTCGATTCCCAACGCGGCGCCCGATGCGATCGCAGCGAGGGTAAGCGCCGGGAACCAGGCGTTCGCCCGCGCGCGGTATCGCGCGCTCATGAGCCCTCTACCTTGGCCCGAAGGCGGCCATGGGCGAGCCGGGCCTGGATGATCGTGCCGGCAGCGGCGCGTGCCGCGTCGCGCAGAATCTCGCCGCGCTCGTTCTCCACGATGGCGTAGCCGCGCTCGAGGGTCGCGAGCGGGCTGACCGCCTGCAAGGTCCGCTCGAGCAGCTGCAGCCGCTCGCGTTTGCGGCGCACCGACTCGAGGCCGGCGCTGCGCAATCGAGCGAGCAACGCGGCATGGTCCGCGGCGGCGCCGCGCACCCGTGCGAGGGGGCTTGCCTGCCAAAGTCGGCGCTCATCGGCAGTGAAGCGCGTGCGCCGCGCGCCGAGACTCTGGCGCAGCGCCCGTAAGATCCGCTGCCGGCAGTTCTCGAGCTCGAGCGCGTGTTGCGCCAGGCGCGCCGTCGGACTCACCAGCGCCGCGCGTTTCCGTAGCCAGTGCAGCCGCTGGCGGTGGCTGTCGAGCCGGCGGCGCAACGCGCGCCTCATGCGCTCGTCGAGCTCGTCCAGGCGCTGCGCGCGCTCCGCGAAGCGCGCCATGGGGCTCACCAGCGCCGCGCGTCCGTCGAGCCAGCGCAGCCGCTCGCGCCGCTCGACGAGCCGCCGCCGCATGCAACGCTCGAGCCGCGTACCGATCCGGGCGATCGCGCTCAGCCACTCGAACGCATCGGGTACCGCGAGCTCCGCGGCCGCCGAGGGCGTGGGAGCGCGCACGTCGGCGGCAAAATCGGCGATGGTGAAATCGATCTCATGGCCTACCCCCGAGATCACGGGGATCGACGACGCGACGATGGCCCGCGCCAAGCGTTCATCGTTGAAGGCCCACAAATCCTCCAAGGAGCCACCGCCGCGAGCGAGGATGAGGACATCGCATTCGGCGCGCTTTCCTGCGAGCTGGATTGCGGCGGTGATCTCCGCGGCCGCCTGCGCGCCTTGTACCGCCGTCGGATAGATCAGCACGCGCACGGCGGGGAAGCGCCGCGCGAGCACGTGCAGGATGTCGCGCAACGCGGCGCCCGTCGGCGAAGTAACGACGCCGATGCGCTTCGGCAGCGCGGGCAGGGGGCGCTTGCGCTCGGGTGCGAACAAGCCTTCGGCCGCGAGCGCGGCGGAGAGCTCCTCGAATCGCCGCCTCAAGGCGCCGAGTCCCGCATCCTCCATGTGCTCGACGATCAGTTGAAATTCGCCCCGCGGCTCATACAGCCCGACGCGTGCACGCACCAGTACTTTCTGCCCATCGCGGGCCGTGAAGGCACACGACAGGTTTCGCTGCCGGAACATGGCGCAGCGCACCTGAGCATCCGCATCCTTGAGCGAGAAATACCAGTGTCCCGAGCTCGGCCGCGAGAAGTTGGAGATCTCGCCCTCGAGCCAGATCATGCCGAAGCCGCGCTCGAGCAGCGCCCGTACCTCGCGGTTGAGCCGCGAAACGCTGTAAACGTCGCGTAGGCTGCGCGTGCTCGGTTCTGGGATGATTTCCACGCCGAAATGATAGCGGTTTACCGGGCGGTACGCCCAAGGTACAATGTGCCGCCTCTCAAGAACTCAAGTGAACGCCCATGCGCATTCTGGAAGAGGCACTCACATTCGATGATGTGCTGCTGGTGCCGGCATACTCCGAGGTTTTGCCGCGCGATGCCTCCCTCTCGAGCCAGCTGACCCGCGAGATTCGAGTCAATTTGCCGGTAGTTTCCGCGGCCATGGACACGGTCACGGAGGCGCGTCTCGCGATCACGATCGCGCAGGAAGGCGGGATCGGCATCGTCCACAAGAACATGTCCATCGAAAGTCAGGCGCGCGAAGTGGATCGTGTGAAGAAGTTCGAGAGCGGCGTCATCAGCGATCCCATCAGCGTGCGGCCGGATATGACCATCCGCGAGGTCATCGATCTCACCCGCGCCAAGAACATCTCGGGCGTTCCGGTCGTGCTCGGCACCAAGGTGGTGGGCATCGTGACTCACCGCGACCTGCGCTTCGAGACCAAGCTCGACGCCCCGGTGTCCTCAGTCATGACGCCGAAGGAGCGGCTGGTCACGGTGCGCGAGAACGCCCCCAAGGATGAGGTACTCGCGCTCTTGCACAAGCACCGCATCGAGAAAGTGCTGGTGGTAGCCGGAGACCACGAGCTCAAGGGCATGATCACGGTCAAGGATTTCCAGAAGGCGACGGAATTTCCGAACGCCTGCAAGGACTCGGTCGGGAGCCTGCGCGTTGGAGCGGCGGTGGGCACGACGCCCGACACGCTGGAGCGTGTCGCCGCCCTGCGCGACGCGGGCGTCGACGTCGTGGTGGTCGACACTTCGCACGGTCACTCGCGCGGTGTGCTCGACACAGTTGCCAGGATCAAGAAGCAATATGCAGATCTTCAGGTGATCGGCGGCAACATCGTCACTGCCGAGGCTGCGCTCGATCTGGTGAAGTATGGGGCCGATGCGGTAAAGGTCGGCATCGGGCCCGGCTCGATTTGCACGACGCGCATCGTGGCGGGTGTCGGCGTACCGCAGATCAGCGCGATTTCGCGCGTTTCCAAGGCGCTCGAGGGCACCGGCGTGCCGGTCATCGGCGACGGCGGGATCCGCTACTCCGGCGACATCGCCAAAGCGCTCGCGGCGGGCGCGCACTGCGTGATGATCGGTGGGATGTTCGCGGGCACGGAAGAGTCGCCGGGCGAGGTGGAGCTCTACCAAGGCGGCTCATACAAGGCCTACCGCGGCATGGGATCTTTGGGCGCCATGGCTCAGGCGCACGGCTCCAGCGACCGATACTTCCAGGACACGAGCACCGAGCTCGAGAAGCTCGTGCCCGAGGGCATCGAGGGCCGGGTGCCGTACAAAGGAAGTTTGGTCGCAATTCTGCAGCAGCTCGCGGGCGGGCTGCGCGCCGCCATGGGCTACACGGGCTCGAAGAGTGTCGAGGAAATGCGCACGCGGCCGTATTTCGTGCGCATCACCAGCGCCGGGGTTCGCGAGAGCCACGTGCACGACGTGACGATCACCAAAGAAGCACCGAACTACCGGATCGGTTGATGCCCGACATTCATGCGGACCGTGTCTTAATCCTCGACTTTGGAGCGCAATACACTCAGCTGATCGCTCGCCGTATCCGCGAGCTCGGGGTGTACTCGGAAATCTACGCGTGCGATGCCGACCCGGTCGACATCGAGCGCTTCAAGCCCAAAGCGATCATTCTTTCGGGCGGCCCGGAGTCGGTATACGAGCGCAAGGGTCCGGAAGCGCCGCAGCAAGTGTTCGCCATGGGCGTGCCGGTGCTCGGAATCTGCTATGGCATGCAGGCCATGGCCGCGCAGCTCGGCGGCGGGGTAGAGTCCGCGAGTCACCGCGAATTCGGCGCCGCGCTGGTGCGCCCGACCGGCGCCTCGCGGCTCCTGGACGGACTCGAGGATAATCGCGATCCGGCCGGTCGGCGGGTTCTCGATGTCTGGATGAGTCACGGCGACCGCGTGGTCGCGCTGCCGCCAGGGTTCCAGGCGATCGCTGCAACCGACAACGCGCCGCTCGCGGCCATGGCGGATGAGGCACGCCGATTCTACGGGGTGCAGTTTCACCCCGAAGTGACCCATACCCTGCAGGGCGGCGAGATTCTGCGCCGCTTCGTGCGCGAGATCGCCGGCTGCGCCGCCAGCTGGGCGACGGGGAACATCATCGAAGACGCGGTGGCGCGCATACGCACTCAGGTCGGCTCGGACAAGGTCCTTCTGGGGCTGTCCGGCGGCGTCGACTCCTCGGTGCTGGCGGCGCTTTTGCATCGAGCCATCGGCGCGCAGCTCACGTGCGTGTTCGTCGATCACGGCCTCTTGCGGCTCGGCGAGGCGGACCAGGTGATGGCGACCTTCGCCGAACATATGGGCGTGCGCGTCATCCGCGTCAACGCCGAACCGCGTTTCCTCGGCGAGCTGCGCGGCGTGGCCGATCCGGAGGCCAAGCGCAAGGTTATCGGGCGCGTGTTCATCGACGTGTTCGACGAGGAAGCCGCCAAGCTTGCGGACGTGAAATGGCTGGCGCAGGGCACCATCTATCCCGACGTGATCGAGTCGGCCGGGGCGAAGAGCGGCAAGGCGCACGTCATCAAGTCGCACCATAACGTCGGAGGTCTCCCCCAACACATGAAGCTCAAGCTGTTGGAGCCTCTGCGCGAGCTCTTCAAGGACGAGGTGCGCAATCTCGGGATGGCGCTCGATTTGCCGGCCGAGATGGTACGGCGGCACCCGTTCCCCGGTCCGGGCCTCGGGGTGCGCATCCTCGGCGAGATCCACAAGGCAGACGCGGACCTGCTGCGCCGCGCGGACGCGGTCTTCATCGAAGAGCTGCGGCGCGAGGAGCTCTACGACAAGGTGAGCCAGGCGTTCGCGGTTTTTCTGCCGGTGCGCTCCGTCGGCGTCATGGGCGACGGCCGCAAATATGATCCCGTGATCGCGCTGCGCGCGGTCGAGACCGTCGACTTCATGACGGCGCGCTGGGCGCGCCTGCCCTACGATTTCCTCGACCGGGTCACGCATCGCATCGTCAACGAGGTGCCGGGCATCTCGCGAGTGGTGTACGACATCTCGGGGAAGCCGCCTGCGACAATCGAGTGGGAATAGAAAGTTACCCTTCGCCATCATTCGCGACCTTTCGCAAATCAAATCTAAGCTCCTGTTTCCGCGAAACTTTTAGCTTGCTATCTATCGCGAACTATCGCGGCCAAGCGGAGAGTTTTGACGGACATACTGGGTTCTGGTGCATCAAAGGAATTACTTAGTATTCGTGTCCCCTATTGAGAGGACACGCGCATGACTAAGCCCATAGGACGCGACACGATCTATCGGCGCCGTCGCTTTTCAGCTGAAAATATCGAACTCTGCGTTCGCTGGTACATCACTTATCGGCTGAGCTACCGCGATCTGGCCGCGATGTTGGCTGAGCGCGACGTCATCGTCTCCCACACCACGATCATGCGCTGGGTGCTGCGCTATGCGCCAGAGTACGAGTGTCGATGGGCCCGCTTTTCCAGACCTCCGGGTGAGTCGTGGCGCATGGACGAAACAGCTGTGTCTGTCCGGGGCGGTCGGCATTACCTATTTCGAGCCGTGGACAAGAACGGCAAATCCATTGGGTCTCTGCTCTGCAATGATCGAAACAAAGAGTCCGCGCAGGCATTTTTCCGAGCAGCAGTCGCCGGTGGACGAGTCCCATGGCCTAAGAAAATCAACATCGATGGCAATAAAGCAACCCTTCGAGGTTTGGAGTCGCTTGGTAAGGAAGATCCTCGCTGGCGGCAAGTGGAAGTGCGTGCGCGACGATATCTCAACAATGTGGTTGAGCAAGACCATCGAGCCATTAAACAGAGATGCGCTTCGATGCTGGGACTCAAGACCTTTCGTTCTGCGGCGGTTACTCTCGCGGGAGTCGAACTGGCGCATCGCATTCGGAAGGGACAGCATTTCTTGCCGATCAAGATTGAGGGGAGGCGCCCCACGTTGAAGGAGATGTGGGAATGCGCGCTGAATCCGGAGAGCAAGTCGGTTTTGCCAGCCGGCGGCTGTTTTCCGCCAATGCACCAGATCTCACGAAAGAGGAAAAGAGACAGCCCGGAAGAGTTCCTGAAGTCCGAATTTCCTCCGGTTCGGTACCTGAGGAAGTTTTCATTTGGTGGTAGCCT
>Ga0182030_10007952_pt1 | contig 22047 bp, 26 predicted proteins | sample 812S3MmetaG_FD_121299 | JGI IMG/M metagenome (GOLD analysis project Ga0182030, IMG submission 121299) | Permafrost microbial communities from Stordalen Mire, Sweden - 812S3M metaG (Illumina Assembly) | ecosystem: Environmental > Terrestrial > Soil > Wetlands > Permafrost | place: Sweden... | reverse complement strand
GGAGGTGTAGAAGGACGCGAGTTTGTGGAGGAAAATTATTGGTGTCTTGGAGGTTGGCTTTGCTAATAGAATATAGCGATAGCGGATCTATCCTTCTGGAAGATCGACGTACGTTGCTTTGATCTGGAGGGTGGCCATATTTAAGACCTAGAACTACTATATGAAAGTAAAAGTTTGAGTCGCGAAACGTCAAATGGAAACGAGTGACTCGACTGAAGCCCGCAGTTGAAAACAAATATTGATCAATGAAGTTACTGTGAAACTCTCGATAATACGAAAAGCGCCTTTCTCGTCTGATAAGTTCATCAGTGATGCTAACATGGCACATCTCTCTTTAATTTCGATACAAATTAGACCACCACTTCTACCAAAAAAACCGGCTCTCCATTTTAAACTGTGGATGCTCAAGCCTTCGTCACACTTTCAGGGGTTTCGGCAAGCGAGTAGGACTACTTCCTAGACCTCATAGCGATGGTTGCACAGTCCCACGATACTCTTAGGAAACTAGGGAAATTCTCCGAAAACTTCAATAAGATATAATCCTCAGTGGAGTCACATCCTCTCTCCTAGATTCGGGAGTGAGACCGCTGTTAATCATCATGGGGTCAACAAGATCAAGCAGAGTGAGCATATCAAATCCATGAAAGAAGATTCAAAGAAGTTTTAAATTTTTTAGAACGTATTGGGAAAATAGTAGACTAATTCAGTCCCAGTCTTGCAAGAGTGGATAAAGGGTAACGGGGCAATATTTGAAATTCATTACAAGTACCTAACGCGCGGAAAAAAACGAACACAAAATCGGAAGGAACGCCAGAAGATACGGGGTTCCCAATAAAAACATAGCCTCTGCATCCTCACCTAAGCATCAAATTACCCCACCTATATCCGATTCCTTGACGCCATAATCGCAGCCAATACCGCCATATTCATTGGCCGCCCGTCCCTAGCCTCCGCGACAGTTAGATCACCCCACCCATTCTCTGAGATTTCAACCAGACCACCCCTGTAAATCCTATTCACTATTAGCACTCGCCCATCTCACTTCTATCAAACAAGTGGAATCTCAAAGAAAAATGACTCACTTAAAGAGATCATCCCTCTCACTACACCACCTCAGAAACAAGTAAAACTTCCAAAAAGACATGGTATTTCGACTTCCGAGCCACCCTAAAAGATGAAGATGTGGTTTCAAGAGAGCATATAATGATCTATCTGTTAATGGCTGGCTAGCTATAACTGCACCTGAAATAAGCTTCAGAATTGGGCGTTCGAGGATCAGGGCACGTGTGGCGGGGTATTGGGTACCATATCCGTCCTTTGCGATAAGTCCCGGGATGAAGTTATTGTTTGGGAAATTCCAGCCGTTGTCGATGCGGCGGATCATTTGATCTCTTGCGTTGGGGTTATTGACACATGGAAGACTATATTCACTGAGTCAAAACTTATTTTTGTAGAGCGTGGATTATGGGAATACGAACTACCTGAAAAGCTTCCCGGCCAAATGCCAGTACCCAATGGCGTCGATTAATCTCCTGACACTGATTCGCTTGTCAAGAGGTTGTCGTTTGTTAAAACGATCTATTAGCTCACCGACCGAGATATCGCGGTCGGCAGACATTAGACCTAGGGCTTGGCAGTCTTCTACCATTATCTTCTCTACGTATTGATCCCACTCAGTTTTAAACAGTGTGAATTTTTGTACTGGGCCACCGTAGAGAGCTTCATCGACAGCTTCCCATCCGGAGCTTACAGGTACCACATTGTGGAATAGGTTGTATTTGAAGAGTTCTTTGTGGTGATTGCAATAGACCAGGAAAGCTTCCATTTGAGGGATTGTAATATTCATCTCAAAGAATGAGTTCACGTGATCGAGGAAGTCTTGCGGGGTCTTGGAAGAAAGCGTGCGGAAGTTGGTGGAGAGGTTTGGTTGGTGGAAGATAGCGTCAAGAAGGGATTGCACTGATTTCGTTGCGACAATGTCAGTGCGACTGATGTAGGTGACGCTCCTTGATAATACGGATTCTGCTTGGGGCAGAGTGGTGATCTGTCCCCATTGTTTGGTATTGTTAGACACTTTGTCTGAGAAATTGTCTTCCCCAATATTCAACTCCGTATCTTCCCTATCTTGGATTGTTCTCATTCGAACCGTATCCTGAGTATGCCTTAACATGGTTCTAAATGTCACATACTCGTCATAAAGTGCATCATAGAGATCTTTTACCCAGATTTCATCGTTAACATTGATGACGAGAAGCTTCGCTACTAGGCGTTGGTAGTTCAATGGATTTCCTTCAAGGAAATTAACAAGAATTTCCTTATCAGAAGTAGTAAGTCTATCGCTTTCAATGGCTGTGTTAAGTGACAGAGTGAGATTAGACCTCCAGAGGTTGACCAAGCAAATAGAGTCGATGTAAGCGGTCCAAACAGCTGAGATATCTTTCAGGTCGTCTGGGAAGGTTGTCGAGATCTGGTGTGCCATACCGGCAATGCGTCTGTTAATGCGGTCTTGCTGACTGATTTCAACGACCATAGCTTCGCAAAGACGCTGCTCAATTTCCAAAACTTGAAGATCGTCGTTGATGGCCAACCGTGCCGCATTTGAATCCGCGCGGACTTTCCTTTTTTCATCATTTTTGAGCGCAATCTCTACATTGAAAAAGGGAGTGGTTGTAGGATTGTTAAGCTGATCTTGCCGTATTTGCTCAATTGCTTGATCAAGGCTCTCAATCTCAAGCACCGAAGCTTCCAGGATCTTACGTATCTCCATTTCTGCTGCTTCTTGAAGGCTTGTGCATCTATTGCGTTGAGCTATCGCTTTGTTCAGGTCAGAAGTGATGTACTCATCTAAATGCCTGAATTTGAGAGCCATTTCTCGGAGCATATAATTGAAGCTTCCTTTGCGCCTCCAAGTTGACTGATTGATGTTCTCGCGAATAGCATTCTCCACATCAAAACCCTCAGTTTGTTCCCGGAATATATGATGAGTTGGCGAAACATGAATTCGAGTCTCGTCCTTCATCTTTAAGAATTGGAGGTATACCTTATCCATTAATAGTTTAGTCTCTTTGAACCACTTCATTTGATCATCTTTCATGCTTTCCTGCAGCCGAATTTGCCGTGAGATTACCTCTTCATGGCGCTTAGCATCTGCTTCCGCTTGATTGAAGTGTTTTCCAGGTACGACGAAGTACTGCGTTTGAGAAGATTGTCTTGCTTTTAGGAAGACAACATGCTGATCTATTTTATAGATAGATTTCCGTCGTCGGATCCACTCCAATTTCGTTGAATGCCACCATTCCCTCAGTCCTGCCGTTCCCTTTTTCAAGTCATGGATTCTGTTGTCTTGAAATAACAGTTCTGAAAAGGTCAATCGTGCGACATCATATTCTGGTGTATAATCTGCAGTGTCCACGGGTGGTAATTTGCCTGGAGGAGTATATTTGGTGGGAGAATCTGGAGGCGAATCCAAAAGGTGCTTTTTAGCGGCGACCAAGCTCTCCGAATCTGAATCTGTATCGCTACCTGATGCAACCCGCCTTTCAATCTCGGCATGCGTCGATGTGAGTAAGTCGTCAATAGCCAGTCCATTTATTGCCATTGCTACATCGACGCGACTAAATCTCTCCATATCAGAATTCTCTAGATGTTCTATAAACTTGCTTATCTTGTGTGGACGGCGTGGTTTAGGCGCTACAATTCTGGATCCATTATTAGTCGCCGGTGCAGGCTGTGCTTTAGGCTCTATTTCATTAGTGAATCTGACAGTCCTTTTCTTCTCCTTAGAAGTAACTCTTCTGATTTTAGAAGCCTGGCCTGCATCCTCGAATTCTTCATTTCGAAATCGCTTGGCCAGGCCTACTTTGTCCGTGGGTGGAGGCTGCTTGGATGCCATCTTCCAAGAAATAAACGAGCAAGATATTGCTCTAGTTTCTGTTTAAAGTGTGATGTTAAAGGGAAAATCGGAAGTGGATGTTTTGTTGTCGATTCCTTTGTATCTCGAAATTGTCAAGTTTGCCGGATTTGGTGGACCGCGAACAAGAACCCGTTGATGGTGTTGAATAAAGAGCTCTTTCAACAATTGGGACTCCTTCAATCAATTAATCCGATTGTCCTAAAGAATATGAGACATCGCCTGACTCTGATCCTGTTGCAGCACGTCGATCGTCGTCAAGTCAGCCGACCATCTCCCAATGCGGTATTAAAATGTATTTAAACATAGTCGTAGCACAAAATCCCCCCTTTTATATCCATCACATCCTTGATCTTAACAGTCAAATTTGTGTCTCCTCCTTCGGCCAGATTAGAGAAATTCAAATTGAAATCAAGGCTGATATTCTTGTAAGGTACGCTTTCTCCATTTGTCCAATTAAAAGGATATGCGTATGCGGTATCAGGGCCAGTAACATCCCTTTCGCGGCGGGGCCAATCTGAAAACTGTCAAATGAATACAATCGTGAAGAAGATCCGCAAACGTACCCTTAATTTGCCATTTCCAGAACAAATAATCCATGTTCGCGTGATGCGGCCAGAAAATTGGATCTATTCGAAATCAGCTCTGGCCTATGAAGCGATCCCTCAATTCTTTACCCCCGGGGCTTGCGTACAAATCTCCCATCTATCATACGTTAGACCAAGTTCGACAGTGGGAAAGGGTGGGGTACAAGTCCTAATCCGCCACCAACGCCGTGATGGCCACCGATGTGATAATTTCCCCCTCTTCCATGGACGCCTTGGTCGAATTCGGCAAAATCCCTCCTTTGTAGTGTTCGAACCACCGCTTCGTTATTAAGAAGCTCGGCCGCTAAGGTCGGATTGAAGTCCCTCGTAAGACAACGAGGATTGTATGCCGTCCTAGAGCCTGTAAAAATTAGCGCTGTACTTGATGTATGAGCTTTGGGGACATACCAGGGCCCATGTGCACTGTCATGTTCTGAAAAGGTCCATCTAAAATGCAACCTGGGAGAGTTTAGTTGCCTGGAATCATTGAAACCGAGCCTCAGGAAAACTCACCACCTCCAGTTTTCTCATTTATTTGGGAGAGATACCTGCTTTCGTTAATGAAGGGGCCATTTCCTAGGAAATTTCAGCGATGCTTGCCGGGGAAGCCTTGGGAAGACCCACCACCAAACCCATAAACGGGGTCGAATACTGGTGACTCAGCCCAGTCTTCCTCTGTCGCGTCTTTTGTCCAGTCTGAAAAAGTTAGCTTTGAAATATCTCAATTTTATACCGTATACAAACCCCAATATCTGTGTCTTGGTCAGCATGGGAAAAGAGGATGAGGCAATAACTAACGGTTGACCTCCATCATAATTACATTCGGTACGCAACGCGGATTCGTAGGCCGCAACAAAATATCGATGCCAACTTTGTCCGTCAGTAACACCTCATATTTCACGAATTGTACACATACTGTTGGAAGTAGCCCTGGAGACTGGTATCAGCAATCTGCGGAAGACGACACTTCAAATACTCCTTCAGGTGGGAGAAGAAAAACTTACACTCCAATGAATAAAAGGCGTCTGTACAATATGTGTTGCTTGAAAATCATCGAATCGGTTTTGAGCACCAGGATATCGATTGGAAGTCAAGCTTGGTCTCCTTTGCAAGCATTTGACGGCGTCGATATAGGACAATTTCTCGCCGTCGCTCAATGTTCTCCTGTAACGGTATCAGCGAAGACGCCTTCTAAATACTGATGATCCCGACTTGCCATTCTCTACGAATCGGAGGATCAGTGCAAGTGTTATTTTTCGCTGCGGTGACCAGACAAGCCCCAAGGATCAACAAGAGGACATCCACATTGACCATGGTGCTTCGCTGGCCGAATCCTTCATAAATACAGCGAGAGATGAAATTGAAGAGATGATCGTTGGAAAAAAGCTGAGTCATATACAGACAATATAAAGCATGTTAATGAATATAAAAGAAATTCTAAGGCGGATATGATGCAATACCCGCTGTTGGGAGGAACAAGAATCGTCCTTTCCTCTTTTGATTGGACATATCAGAACGTCGAACTTTCGACTCCCTGTCTGAACACATTACAATAATTTAAAAATTAAGATGGAAGGATAGCATAAAGAGAACAGCGACAGCCCAAGCCTTGAACTTGAGATATGAAGATGTTGTGATTTATTTAACGCAGGTTGGGAGTGGATTGATCTCTTGGTTTACATGGTGTCCAGAAGCTTTATGATGCGAAAATTCCCCCAGAGGGTAAGGTAGGAAGTGTTAATACATGGTCTAAGTTCCTCAAGTGCCATGAGAATTCAAGAAACCACGAGGAACTCCCGTCCACATCAGATTAACCAGGGTCACGTGTCTCGAAACAGGGATGTTTCAGCCACCGTTCCTGCCCCACCATCAACGTCCAACGTCAACGATCCTCCTCAATCCAATTCAATCCAATTCAGCTTTACAAACCACAATATCCCTCTCAGAAAAAACCCGCAAAAAACAGCCATGTCCTCCAAACAAGTCCCCCTCGCCTACCCCACCGGCGGAACCTTCCTTGACACACTCAAGAAATCCTTCACAGACGTCCCCATTGACGCCGAAAAAGACAACGCTATCTCCACCACACCCTTCCTCGAAGCTGCCGAATCCCTTACCACATTATTCGATGTGCTAGGCTCGGTAGCTTTTACACCAGTCAAGAATGATATGTTGGGAAATGTGAAGAAGATTAGGGACCGTCAGTTGGCGGCTCCGGCGCAGGGAGAGACGTTGCAGGAGTTGGTGGTTAATGAATTGAAGACAAAGAAGCATATTGCGACTGAGGGGCTGGTTTGGTTGGTTAGGTATGACCCCACATAATCCCCTCTCGTATTTTCATGTCTTTGATCTGTTTAACGGGGATTTGTGATGGAATATCAAGATAAAACTAATGTGTGTATTGTGCACAGAGGATTAGATTTCACTTGCATAGCACTCTCTCAAAACCTTGCCATCTCCACCGACGAACTCTCTACCTCCTTCCGTAACGCATACGGTTCTACACTCAAACCCCACCACTCCTTCATGGTTAAACCCATTTTCTCGGCTGCGATGAGTGCTACGCCTTATAGAAAGGATTTCTACGTTAAGCTTGGTGAGGATCCGGAGAGGGTTGCGAGTGAGTTGAGGGTTTGGTTGGCGGCGTTGGAGAAGTTGATTGCGGTTTTGAAGGGCTTTTTGGCGAGGAAGGAGGCCCAGTGGTAGACGGTATACCGGTTGTTATGGATTGTTGGGCATAGTACATAGATCGGGCTTAATTAGTTCGTGAGTTTATTAGGGAGGCTTGGTGCCGACTCGAAAGAGCAGATGCATTTGAAAAGTATTCGTATGTCAATTGATAAAACACTGTGCGTGTCTAAAAGCTACATCATCTGTACAGTGGTTGTTCGTGAAAAGATATCTTCCAGAGATACTCCAAATTAGAGGATCTTCATAATACTCTTCCCTTCCAGACCTAAGGTAGGAGAAAGCAGGTACTCGTCTCGAAATAGCCGCTAGGAAAGACCAAACTATGACCAATATTCTAGGAACCAGTCCCCGGGAGCTCCTCCCACGTGCTATAACCGCATAAAAATCCCCGGCGGTTTAATATGTAAGTATTTGCAAGTCTTCCGAAACCCATACCTCAAATCGCCCCTTAAATACCTCTTCCTCTTCACCTTCGCCAATCCCACCTCCACCTCTCCACCCTCCTCCTTCCCCCTCCCCTCAAAAGCCTTCACCATAAACCCCCTAATTGGCCCAAGCAATCTCCCCAACTTCTCCGTCTCCCCCTCCAAACCCTTCAAACTCGTCCCATTCTCCCCCGGCCAAACACTCATCCTAAACCTCGTCTTCCCCTTCTTAGTAAAATCAAACGCAATCGTGAACCTCCTTAAATCCGGGAACACCTCGCGCAATCTCGGAGAAGGATTACGGTCCCCATACCCAGCCAACAAATCAATCAGATGCGCTCTATCCGCATCCAACGCCACATTTCTCCAGCCCCCCATCACACCACGGCCTAGAGGCGAATCAATATCTAGCTCACTCTCCAATAACATAAATGCCATATACAACCCCATCAACGTATTCAAGAACAACGTATCATTCTCCGGGCTGAAGTAAAACTTGCGGATCCCTTTTGTGCCGGATGGAGCATCGTAGTCCATGAGTTGGTATTCGGAGAGAGCGACGGATCGGGCTTCGTGGGAGACGGAGAGGAGGATGGGGGGCTTGGAGTAATTGGAGCGGAACATCATTTTGCCGTTTTCGAGGAGTTTGGTGCAGGGGTGAAGTTCGTGGACGCGCGGGCCGGGGAGACAGTGCTTCCAGATTTCGAGGCGAATTTCAGTGGGGAGGCGTGGGAATGGTGCGAATCGTTTGCTGAGTTTGTTGGCTATAGTTGTGCAGAGGGAGGTGGATGGTTTAGGTGGTGGCGGCGTGAGGATTGGGAGGAGAGGTTGGATGTAGGGCGATGGGAGGGGAGAGTCTTCGGGGTTGAGGCATTTCGGCATGTTGAAGGTATGAGGGTTTGGTGATCTTGTGCGATCAATGATTAGTCTGTGTGTGTTGTAGTAGATCGAGAGCGCCTAATCTGAGGGTTTGTCGTCCTTGTCCGGCAAGGGGGTGTTGATCGCGGTAGATCGGTATTATTTTGCTATGTTCAATCGCATCGATCTCAAATATCGAGAGTTCAATGCTCTGAGATCATATCGCAAGGCAAAGCAGAAGTCGATGTTGGTGTTGCGTTGTTGTCGAAGGTGGTGGGGTTGAATCAAAGACGAGGCTGAACACTCGTATAAAAGTACCCGGCTGACTAAAGTCGGATCAGGAGATATTCACCTGACAACCTGAGATTTTGAAAGGAAATTTGGTTTATTGAGTTTCTAATTTCCTCTTTATCATACCACAGAAACTTTCAAAAAGTACAGAGTCGTGCCCTTTCAACCACCGAATAGTCACCCTCGTTCCTTCAGCGATTCTTTCAACATGGATCTTGAATCCCAAAGCTATATCTCCTTCATCCTCCTCCATCTCATCCTGACTCTTTGCAGCGTGGCGACGTGCGGCTCGGGACCATACAGCTTTCTCACTGAAACCTACTCCAGTAGAAATACTTGATTTCCACATCCATTTCAGGGGCAGCTGAGACAATGTCTCATGTAGACGCTGGCAAAGAGCCAAGGCATCGGAGTCCGAGATCTATAAAATTAAGAAAATATAAAACAAATGATGAGGGGTTACTGACCATTATCATATATTCTGAAGGAAAAGGAAGCAATGCCTTCGGTAAACTGTTCAATCCCCTCGCAACGCTCATCTTCGGTCTCAAATCCTCAAAACTCCACGCAATTCCCCATCTCCTCGTCTTACTTCCCTGCACAAATTCTGTAACAGCGTAATTATCCACCTTCTTCTCCTTGAGCTTATTCGCGAGAACCTCGACGCTGGAGTACTTTCCTAGCATAGAGGTATACCATTGAACTCGGTCCTGGAGAACCAGACTTTCGTCGATCATGTTGGAGACGAAAGCAATTTCACCGCCGGCCGTGACCATCTCGGTTTCTGAGCCTGTGCATGCTGTGAAGGGCGGTCTTTGCTTGGCGGTTGCGGAGGAGAGCATATCAGCTTTAGAGGAATAGAAAGGTGGGTTGCACATGCTGAAGTCGATGCTGGGGAGGTCAGACAGGGATCATAAGAAGGGGCGAAATTCGTACTTCTCGAAGCCAAGATTATCTAGAGGTAACAGAGGACCATCTGACTTCGTTTGGAGGAGCTTGATCCTATTTTGAAGTCCATTCGCCTGAACATTTTGTCTTGCAAATTGCAGACTCTTGTCATTAATATCTATAAAATCATCAGCTTGTATCCAAATTAATTTTCAATACTAAAACCTACCCGTCCCAGCGAATCTCCATTTTGGTCTCTGAGCACATCCCAACATAGGATAAATGCAACTTGCTCCCGTACCAATATCCAAACCTAGAACCTGTCTTTCAGGCTCATAGACATCACCATATGAATCACTCGTTGTATCTAAGAGGCTTTGGATCCACAGCAAATAATTCAGACGGTTTGGGACCTGCGTGCTGTCAATTCTAAGCTCGAATACAAAAATCCTAAGAACAACTCACTGGAGGACACAGTCGATCGGAAGGAAGCTCGATTGTCAGCCCGAAATCTCGCTTGAGCAGTGATTTGGTGAGCTGCTGAACCGATTCTGGATTACTAAAGTCCAGTTGTCCGTTTGATTTCAAGCTGTGAATGGAGTCAGCCTGGTGATGGGAGATGATCTCAAGGCTGTGAGGGGGACCGATAGTCTAGGAAAATATGACAGTTTCAAGTGAAAACTTACACTTTCGCAAAGTCTGCATCTTCTAGAGCTAATTGGGCGAAGTCAATGTCGTCTTTGTACGGGTTTTGACTATTCGTCATCTTGAATTGGCCAATATTTTTGCATTTTCGGTTTTCAAAATCGGTAGATTTACGGGAAGCAAATATATTCAACAATAAACTTGGTCATACTTTCGAGAATTTGACAATTATCGAGCTACAGATTTAAGTCTGGAAGAATTTCGCAGCCCAAATTAGAATTCCCGTCTCAAAGTGGCTTCTGGGTCACGTGAAAATCTAAAATATTTGTGAATGCATCGCAATGGTATTCAATGTAACTCAAATCTCCATCAGATGAAGCTAGTTTATCCATATTCCAGAAACTCCATCGCTATCCATCCCTGAGCAAATTGGTATCATTTCTCAATGCTTCTCAGTATCCGCATTTGGCTTCTGCTTCTTGGCAGAAGGTCCATCATCAGCAGGCTCTGATTTGGGAACTTCAGGAAGCTCGACTTTGGGAGTATCTTCTCCATTATGAGCCTCAGCTGCAGCTTCAATATCGCCCGGTGCTCCATTCTCAGCAGATTCTCCTTCCTCGACATCCTCCCACTCGTCCTCAGCCTCGCCTTCAATTGGCTCGGTCGATGGAAAGAAACGACTGTTTAATATCAGTTGAAGTAAGAGACACTGTTTGATTTTACTTACGGCAACCAGTGATTGTATGCATTGACATCCTTGGGAACAAATGTGCAGAATATGACCTTCTCCAGTTTATCTCCATCCTCACCTTCCAGAAACTCCTTCACAGCCTGGATAGCAACTGGCGCAGCATCATTGCTTGGATATCCATAGACCCCAGTGCTCAAAGCACTGAAAGCAATACTCTTGCAGTCATTTTCGACAGCCAGCTTCAAACTTGTGGTATAGCAACTTGCTAAATCTTCCTCACTCTCCTCCACGAACCTCGAATTGTAGACTGGACCGACCGCGTGGATGACTTTCTTGCAAGGGAGTTCATAGGCACCAGTAATCTTAGCTGAACCTGTATCACATCCATCCAAGGTACAGCATTCATCATACAAGTCAGGACCAGCAGCTCGATGAATAGCACCATCTACGCCTCCTCCGCCGAGAAGTGAGTTATTCGCAGCATTGACGATGGCGTCAACTTCGAGTTTCGTAATATCTCCGCGGATCAAGCCGATGCGATCGTTGAATGATTGAGAAGGCTGTGGAGCTACCTCTGAGCTTTCTGGGTCGATAGCTGCGGGGGTGAGCTTTTTGAGGCGGTAAAGAAGAGATACCGTAGGAATCTCGTCTACTGGAATTATCGTCATGTTTTTGGATACCGTGAGTATGATGATTTGTCGTTGTCGATAGAATGTTGTAAGAAAGATGGAATGCAGAACGAGAAGGCTGCCTGAAGAAGGCTGTCCGAAATTTGGTGGGGTAATTTTTAGCGAGGTGAAGAGATCAAAGCCTCGTTTTAAAAATATCACAGCCTCAAAGTTGACTCACTTCTCTCTCGAATTCCCCTCTTCGATCCCTCTCCTACGCCACCTGAACAATTTTTGAACCATATTGCCAGGAGTTTAACGATATATACGAGGTCAATTGATATCTGAAAACAAATACACGGGCCATTTCAACGTCCAATACATCCGACGTGCGCAATCATGGCGGACGAGATTGCAGAGAAAACATCCAATCTCCAGCTCGATGAAGAGACTGGGGAGATGGTCTCGAAGAATGAACTGAAGAAGCGCCTCCAAAAAAGGGCGAAAAAAGCTGCTACGGCGAAGGCTAAAGCAAACGCCCCAGAAAAATCCGCCGCAACCAAAGCTCCAAAGACAGAAGAACCCAAAGTACCCGAACCTGTGAGCATGTTTGCTCAAGGATGGCTTGACGAAGTATACAAGGAGCGACCAGTCAAACCAGTCGTTACACGATTTCCACCAGAGCCGAACGGATATTTACACATTGGGCATGCGAAAGCTATTACGGTCAATTTTGGATTTGCGAAGTATCACGGCGGAGAATGCTATTTAAGATTCGATGACACCAATCCTGAGGCAGAGGAGGAGAAATACTTTACGGCGATCAAAGAGATGGTTGCGTGGCTTGGTTTCACACCTTATGCTATAACATACTCCAGCGACAATTTTGACAAGCTATACGAAAAAGCAGAGCAGCTCATAGAGTGCAAGAAAGCATACGTCTGCCATTGTGGGGGTTAGTCAATTATTGGCAAAATCTAGTACGTACTGACGGATTTTAGATGCCGAAATCAAAGCCCAAAGAGGTGGTGAAGCCAGAGGACCCCGATTCCGATGCGAACATGCAGAGCAATCAGTCGAGGAGAACCTGACCAAATTTCGAGCAATGCGAGATGGGAAATACAAACCACGAGAAGCTTTTCTACGTATGAAGCAAGATATCGAAGACGGGAACCCTCAAATGTGGGACTTGGCTGCATACAGAGTGTTGGACGCAGAGCACCATCGGACAGGTGACAAGTGGAAGATTTATCCTACTTACGACTTTACCCATTGCCTTTGCGATAGTTTCGAGAATATTACACATTCGCTTTGTACAACGGAATTCATTCAATCCAGAGTATCATATGAATGGCTTAACAAGAGTTTGGGGGTCTATGAGCCGATGCAAAGAGAATACGGTCGTTTGAACATCACAGGAACTGTCTTGTCGAAGAGAAAGATCGCCAAACTTGTCAACGACAAATATGTTCGAGGTTGGGATGATCCAAGACTATATACTCTGATCGGAATCAAGCGACGAGGCGTCCCTCCCGGAGCTATCCTTGAGTTCGTCAGTGAACTCGGTGTAACCACAGGTACCACCAACATCCAGCTCGCACGGTTCGACCAAACTGTACGAACATACTTGGAAAATACAACACCTCGACTTATGCTTGTGCTTGATCCTATACCGGTAATTATCGAAGACGCCGAGGAAATGGAGATTGAAGTTCCGTTCGCTCCGAAGAATCCTGCAATGGGAAGTCACAAGATCAAGTTTACAAAGACGGTCTACATCGAAAGAAGTGATTTCAGAGAAGTCGACAGCAAGGACTATTTCAGACTGGCCCCAGGAAAATCGGTCGGTCTTTTTAAGGCTCCTTACCCAATAATTGCGAAGTCATTCACAAGAAACGGAGATAAGGTCACAGAGATCCGAGCAGTCTTTGATAAAGAAGGTAAGAAACCTAAGACATATATCCACTGGGTTGCCAAAGGATCAAGGAATGTCGAGGTTCGAATACACAACGCCTTGTTCAAGTCAGAGAAGCCCGACGATGCAGAAGGGGGTTTCCTGAACGATATCAATCCCAAGAGTGAGGAGATCTGGCCAAATGCTATGATTGAATCCGGGTTTGAAGAGGTTAGGAGACGAGCTCCATGGCCAGAAGCGGCGGGAGAATCTGAGCTCGGCAAGGGTGGGCCTGAATCTGTTAGATTTCAAGCTATGAGAGTTGCTTACATGGTAAGATCGCCGCTAGTTTGTAAACGATCGCGCTAATTAGTTAAGGCTATGGACTCAGATAGTACAGATGAGAAGGTTGTTTTGAATCGAATTGTTAGTTTGAAGGAAGACGCTGGAAAGTAATGAATCAATGACAACTTTTGCAACCTGTTGGGATTAGATGAGACGATGGGATGTCAGGCGCAAGTTTAGATGGCTAAATCACGATATCCGGATCGATTGAAAGACCGTGGCAATTGTCTACCTCCCTTCGAATGTGTGTTGAATTATCAAATTTCTACCCAAAGGATATTGAAAATGCTCGAAATGAATATGGAAGTATCCCAGTCTTGGATTACGAACATGTCCAGAGATATACGAAATATTGAAAGTTCAATAAACTCCCTCGGCGTTCCATCCCAAAATATTCCGTATTCATCAAATCATCAATCATCACACCACCCCCTTATCCACTGCTTAACTCCTCCCACTCATCACATCCCCGTAGCTCGGCAACCTCTCCTCCCCTCCCACGCCCACTTCCACATCCTTCCCCTCCCCACTCAAATCCCTCAAACTCCATTCCCTCTCCAACCTCTCCCTCTCCTCCTCCTCTCTCTTCATCTCCCTAAATTCCCTCTCACTCTCCTTCAACGCCTCCTCTTCACCCTCCCACAACTCTACCTTCTTCTCTTGACCCCTCATACCCCCCCTCTTCTTCTCATCCTTATGCTCAATAATCTCCGATATCAAACTCCCCACCAATCCCCTCCTCGGCCCAAACCCTATTCCCCTTCCCATTTGCCGTTGGCCTCCATATTCCTGAGACGGAAGTCGTCCATATTGATTTGGATTTTGTTGGTAGGGTATAAAAGCCGTATTGTGACATCCACGTCGGGAATGGTAATAGCCACCGCCCATGCCCGGCATAGGACCGGGTGCGAATCCATATCCGTAGCCTTGGTTACGACGACGTCCACACATGTTGAATCTGACGTTTCAGGACGACGAAATGCTAGATAGCGGTCTTTTGATTGCTGGTCGCTTTATGATGGAGTGAAGTTTCTGGGGATAAAGTAACGAAACACCTGAGGGATAGGCAGAGAGGTACACGTCATATTATATCTAACCTCCCTCCACAGAGTCGGGATAATGTTTAAAGATAGTCTGCGCCGCAAGGCTATGCGCGACGTTGTAACATAGAGGTTTCGGCCGTAGGGAATGGAAGGCTGTGATTGGCTGACGAGGGGAAGGCAGACAGGCGAGGTGTACGTGCCGACGTAAGCTCGCAAGGCTTCCTTCTTGGCAATGCGAACCTCTAACTGACTGTTTAGTTCGCGGGGGAAAGGAAAATCGAGGTTTGCAACGGGGGGCTTTGTTTAATAGAAACCCAAGTGTTTTGATTCGTAAAAATAATCTTCACATCGTTCTTACGCTTATTCTCCGCAATCTGTACAGGTACGGCATTTCCTTCCCGGCCTTTACATTCTGACAACAACCTGGTGATATGGACATGTTTGATATCTCCCTTTATGACAATTTTCATGCATATTTCAACTTGAGATATAATATGAGAGGCAGCAGCATTTTAGTTAACTCTAGTTGTAATTGCCTCGAAGTTTATAACACAATTAAAGATCTTGATGATACAATATTCGATATGGAATAGCGCCGCGAAAATACAACAACTTATAACTCTTTGACTTCGTTTATGTGTACGACTATGAGACGATCCGTATCCCGTCAACCTCTACTTCGACAACCAAAATTATTCCGATCGAAGTACCGTACCCGCACAACATGGTTCAGAATTCCTCGATTCCCCTAACACCTGTTTCGGGGAATACTGTTGATAACATTGATTTGAAGAACGTGCTTGTAAGAGATCAAAATAAGGTGTTTGCACCTGATCCCAACAAGTTCAGCAAGTTTAACAAGTCCCCATACTCCCTAGCTACTGAAATACCTCTACCAGACGAGTACATTGTGCGAGGTTTAATCTTGGATGACCTCTGCCAAAAAAAACTTAAGTTCGCTAGAAAGTTTCCAGCGAAAATCCAGGCAAAAATCTCGCGCACAGGGCTGTTACAACCCCTTCACAAATGCCCTAGAGCCCTGGTCGAAACAAAATGGGTCGCGATGGGCTCTAAAGTAATTATGATCGGTGTATGCAACCTGAATTGAGATTAATGTTTACTGACTGAGATCGCAGACAACGAGGGAGAAAATAGAATCTAGCGCTAAGGTCGAGCGGCAACCTTCACGCAACAATCCTGTCAGAGATAATGTCAAGTCTGAACTTTGGCCCGATACTTCTAATACACCTTCACCAATAGTTATCACCCCCAACATGGTTGAATTGGCAATCCCACCGAGTAGTTCGACGTTAATCCAACAAGCTTTCACTGAGGATGATGAATTTGATCACCTTAAACACGAATTAGAGGAAATGAAGGGAAAGGAAGGTACAAAAGAGGATGTGTCTTTGGAGACCCAATCCAAAATCTTGGAAGAGAACTTTAGTTCAGATCATATACTCCCTTCTCCTCTGCAGTCTCTAGAGGACCGCATTAGGACTATTACTTCACACCCGAAAAGTCCCAAGAATGACACTCAATCCAGTACTTCTGCACATTCCATCTAGTCCTCCGATAATTCAAGTATCCTCTTCCAGCTTCCTTCAATAAGTACCAAAATTCAGGACAAATCCCAAAAAGGTCCAAGAGAGAGATCAAAGACGATCCCACAGTCAACTCCATCGATGTTTAACACACCCGATCAGTCGACTAGAATAGATACACTTCCCAAGGAGCGACCAAGGCCGGACGGTCCGAATATTCCTCTACATAGCGCAAACCTATTTTCAGCTCTCGCGCAATCTGAGATGAACGCAACCTCAAATACAATTCGGGGGGCGAATGGAGTTAGAAGGGACATTAATAGTCACATCAGCCTTTCTCGGTAGTAAACGTACTTCCATTTATGATTATAAGATCACCTTTGCCTAGGAGCTCGCTACGAGTGACTAGAAAGGAGCCTCCCGAACAGGCTAGTCCTAGGCTTCCTCCAGTGAAATCATTTCCACATGGAGATAACTTGGGATCTCGAAGGCTTTAAAAGCCCTTCTTTCAAATAGAAGAAGGATGGTACATGCCAGAAGGATATGACTGGACTCCTGAGGATGCTATGCGGCTGGTGGAAATGAAACAAACGGATAAACCTCGTACTGAGATTGCGGCTGTATGTTCTTCACCCTCCCCCAAGTCCCTAGGGCCTCAAGACTAATCAGATTATAAGGATTTGCGCCAAAGAGCTCTACGAGCATCGAGAAGTTCTATGATGATCTATGCGCTGCCAATGGGATAGAGCGTGGTAAAACTCTTGCTTCATGAAGCGGAATAAGCTAGCTTCGAGTCTGGTCGGAGGCCGCGGCAAGCTGGGAGATTCGATCCCGCGCGCTAAATCCCTATCCTGACTGGTTGACAAGCAGTACCTGCTATTGTGGTGCATGTGCGGTCAAATAGGATGTAGCTTAAAATAAGGATGAGTGAAAAGAGAGGCTCCCGAACTTCGCCACGACCAAAATATTCAGTTGTATCTTGGAAGGAATCTGGAGTAAAAAGGGGAAACTCGTGCCTGCAGGATACCAAGATTCATGACCTGCATTCCGAAAAGAAAGAAAAACCAATGGCTAGCCTAGAGGCGCTGGTTGTTCAGCAAGCCATAAGTCCGGTCCTCATACAGCATTCAAAGTTTCTTCAACCGCGCGAGATTTATGAATTCAACCCCATTCAAGGTCAAACGGTTCATCAACCAGCCATCATCAATCGTTTTCTACCCTTCTCCAGACGCCCTCACACCACTCAAAACCTCAGTATTGTGTTCCATCAGATCCTACTCAAGCCGCTAAATTCTTTATCCTCGACGCTCGAGCTAATCTCAACCACGACCACAACCACGTACAGACATCATTGTACAACAATGTATATGCAATACAAGTTTGTATTTACTACAAGACCATACGAAATGGATTGGATCCACCTTCTTCATTGAGTTCTGTGGTGATAGGTGTACTGGAGGAGGCGTACATAGACCCTAAGCGCTTGAATGCCTTCTCTTTCTGGCTTCTCAAACTAGCACAACAGGTGCTAACAGGAAATTATGGCATGCGTTCTGTAGTTTTCTCTTGTCTTTTTACCTGGGCAGTGCTCACTTCGATGCCGGGTATGGCGGGCGAGAACCCAGAAATATCTATTCGATCGCTTTCGAAAAAAAAGTTTAAATCTTGGCACATAATCACAAAATACGCTCTTTAGACTTTATTTATGACGGATTGATTCAAAGTCCTATTATTAGATGTCGTAATTCATGTATCTTTCTCCTCAGATCTATCGCTGCTCCAATCTGCTACAAAGTTGAGTCTTCGAGTTCGTCTGATAGAGTTGATGGTCATGTAGATGAAGAGGATCCGGCATGATTCACACCTTGGCTGTTGTTGTTCCCATTGCCCTGAGGTCCCGCAGGGGACGGAGCATTCTCTTCGCGCCTCGAACTGCAGCATTTACCACCTAACCAGAATATGGACTTAACAGCAACCCCATCCCATAAACTCTCAACTATAAGTTTCTCCTCCTCGCCAAACCGTGGCGTTTCAAAGCTCAAAATGTAAACTGCCACAACCAAAATTATCAACAACCAGAATCCCCAAGCATTCACGTTTTTCCATCCAACAGTTCGGAACTTGTAACTTGAGCACATGTCCTGATATGCCGAATCCGTATGATCCTTATATCCAATCTTGTTCGCCGCCGCTCCTCGTGCGTAATCGCGCAAATCGATTTGAATCCTAGCTAGCGATGCCTTGAACATAGCGCGAACTTCGACCTTCCATTGCTCGTCTGCCAAAGGAAGTGAGACTGGAAGAGATAGATTGGCTTGCAGTTTTGACTGTGCATCGAGTGCGCTACCACCGCGGAGAATAATCGTGTTGCAGACGTTGGAATGCAAGAGAGCAATATCGAGCATGTAGTAACCTATTTTTTCGATGTGCTGTTGGAGTTCTTGATCTTTTGGGGGGTTGTTGATATCGTTCCAGGATGAGGTACCGCTTACGTCACAGACTGAGGTTCTATCTACGCATGCTAGGGCTGTGGCGATGTTGTCGTTGTTGAAGAAAAGGGGTTTGTGGGGTATGATGTTTACTGGGTCTTGGGCTGGAAAGATGGGATCATCTCTCGGGCTGGTATGGTAGTTATTTCGTGATTGGACTAGAAGAAGTGTTGTGGTTATCTCTTTGCCAACTGAATTGAAAGCTGGAATAGGATTCCATTCGCTGGACCATCCATTGTTGCAAAATGTCCTGGATTATACTTAGCTAGAGCTTCAAGGACTAGGGGAGATACCTTACGCCACATCATATCCAGAGAAAATTTTTGGTTGAATTTTGGGAGTCGAAAAGGTAGCATTTCCCGAGCCTTGATATATGCCATACTGATATTCATAAGAAGCTCCAGTATCAATGACATAGCCGTCTCGTTTGATGGGAACACAGGTCGTTGAGCGGTTGAATGTGTAGCCTATGGGGACATTGATACCAAGATCTTTCGAAGAGACAAGCCCCGTTCTCATCGTAAGGGCGGAAAAGCGACCATCTAGGCAAAGATCGTCTGAGAAGGGGTGCAAGTCATCTAAAATATCATCTTCTTCTGAATATGGAATGTCTTGCGTCGTGAAAAAGTTACATCCATCGGTTCCAGGGGCAGTACCGTAGCAGCGGCTGGCGTACTCGGCGGATTCAACTTCCTGCAGGTAAAGATAGCCGTACGATCCATTGACTTTGGGTTGGGCCGTTGAATCAAGCATCCAGAAACCGCAGTTTGCAGATTCTGACAGGGCTACTGTATCCGAGATAATGGCGGTTGAGGCTATACTTCCCCATGCGAAGAGACCAAACATAGTCAGACTCACTAACCAAAGGAATAGGCAAGTGAAAATTTCCCATGAGCGACGACGAACATTTGACCATGAAAAGCCAACTTTTTCGTCTCGAGTAATATCATGAGTCATCATTTTCCAGCTCAACTTTGCGAGAGCAATTAATGCGAAGTCCGGAGTTCTGGAATCCTTCCAAGTTTCCCGAATCTTTCCGAGGAGGTACGACGGGCTTGAGGCAAAAGTGAACTGTCTTCGTCCGCATCTGAAACAGCCATTGAGCGGGAGACGGGTTGTTTTCGTTCGAAGCGCGCTTTATGTGCCCGTTCTAGGGCTGCCCAAATTCTTACAATGATACGATTGAAGATAATATATGCGGCAGGGGATGCGAGGGTAAGAAGAACGACGGCCGTTCCAGAGATCCATCCAGCGCTCGAATCTGAAATCGTGATTTGACGTTCTTTCGGCCAATCTCAGCTACTGTTCTCGATAAGAGGGATGTTGACTTACGCCAACTTCGATCAAAGTCAATCCAAGACCTGGTAAAGCCATTGTGTATTTCAGGAGTTTGAGCCATAGAGATCAGTGTCAATAAACCTCTAAAATTGGGTAAAATCAACGAGGACCCAGTCCAGGCTTATATAGTAGTAGGATTTCGGGGTTCCATTGAATTCCATTCTGGCGTTCAGGGAGGCTTGTCCCGCGCCTCAGTAGGGCTGAAACTGGTCGAATCGAGAGTTGATAATGTGAGACAGTGGCGTCCCAACTTGCCATTGAACAGCCGCAGTCGAGGCTGGGTAAATCTTCAGAGATTAGGTCAAGCCATCATGGCGTAAGCATTGCGTCTACAGTGTTTCAAGACAATTCTCCCCGAAGTGCAGCGGTGCACGCATCCCGTCCATGTACATGCATTCAGATTTGTTTCTGTCAGGGAAGAGAGCCCAAGAATCAGAGAAAGCTCATGAGCAATTCAGTTCTTTCAAGGCGCCTTAAGGACTGACGCGCCTTCATGATGGTTTGTCAGTGATAGATTTTCCTTGTCTAAGTGCTTTCTGCGGCGGTATTAATAAGTTCTCCAGTCACGTGCTTTTATCAATGTCGCTTTTCCTTTGAGCAGTATTGTTTCTATCTCATATTCGTGAGGATGATCTGTACTGGCGACGTCCTTTATTCCAAGTTATTGAAGTGAAAGAGGCTGGGCTAAAAGAAGTAAAAGTCACGTGCAGGATCCTTGATGCCCGGGGGGAGGGTGTTTCTGTTGAAGTCAGGGTGCGCTTGAACAACACTTGTTTGAAACCCAGTCATCGGGCGGAAGCGTGTATATAACTCCGTTTTGGAGATCAGGGCGAAGTAATAAAGGAGTTGAGCGCGGGAGACATCGATTATTTTAAGCACGTCTATTTGAATCAGGGTCCTCATCTTCTCTCTTGGCCTCTGACATACACTTAGAATCGTCCCTCGCAAGTTACTTCAACATGATGCTCATTTGCCCTATAAATCCCCCCTTTTGGCGACCTACCGACAAGGCAAATTTGACTCACTCGTATATCACTTTGTTCCCTCGCTCTCACTGTCGTAAGATTTATTTCAATCGCATCCTTATCACCTCGCGATGGCTTCCACTCAATCTTTCCCGTAGCCGCATATATAAATTGCGAATTTCTCGAGCCCCAAGGTTTGAGGGGTATGAGGTGTCTTTGGTGGTTTAGGGGACGGTGGAGGGGAGAAGAACGGTTTTCTTCGATTATAGTCCAGAGAGAGGAGGTGATGTTAACTATGGGAGGGGATTTAGGTGGGGAGTTTTGGGAGGGGTGAGGAGACGCTTACAGGTCATGTCGGGACTGGACGAGAATTTGAGGGTTTGCATATAGAGAATACTTGTGATCATGACGCTCAATGTAAGTTAGCTTTCGTCAAATGTAGCTTGTTCGCGAAGACCACAACTAGTGATGAAATATTCAACTTACAACGCCCAAAGAGCGAAGACAAGCATCAAGGCTTTCTTATAATTGAGAGACATGTTGAATTAATAGATGATAGGTATTGGGAGTACTAGAATGATGGAGTCTGCAGCGATTGAAAAGCCTGCATTGACGTACCCGTTCATCGTGATACTGGTACATGTTCCGGGGATTGATTTGTCTCAGGCTCGAGCAAAAGGGTGCATTGGAAGATTGATGCATAGAATGTGGCGATCATGTAATCTAAGATAATGCCCGGCATAATGTAAGAGTTGAGGCCACAGCTTGTGCACCCCTCTAAGCGAGAATACTAACTTTTTAAAATATTATAATTTTTTATATTTCTTATAAATAT
>Ga0182030_10007951_pt1 | contig 22049 bp, 16 predicted proteins | sample 812S3MmetaG_FD_121299 | JGI IMG/M metagenome (GOLD analysis project Ga0182030, IMG submission 121299) | Permafrost microbial communities from Stordalen Mire, Sweden - 812S3M metaG (Illumina Assembly) | ecosystem: Environmental > Terrestrial > Soil > Wetlands > Permafrost | place: Sweden... | reverse complement strand
TAACCGTGAGTTCTTAATTAAGGACAATAGCCGGCCCGGGGCCCCATGCTAGAGGCAGCTCAATCCATGCAGCGGCCCGGTGCAACTCCGGGCCGCTCGCGACAATTCGTACAGCCGTAGTGTTTTTTTTCGAACCGTGCCGCATTGACCGCCCGTCGATCAGCCCCATGCGTCAGCTTGGGGTTTGCACTGGGAACCGCATTTTCACGCAGTCGTGTCGCAAATCCTGACAGTTATGTGGCGCACGCACTTGTGCGTGCCGCGTCGAGACTCATCTCGATGCCCGTCCATCGAACGATAGAAACAAAGGCCTGCATCGGCGAGGGTGTCGACGCGGCATGCCCGGGGGCGTACGCCACGACAAAACTCAACCCATCCACATAATGTCGATTCTGCGTGACGCACAGCACTAGAAGCTCCGTGTGGGGCGGGCCATCGGCCCGCAGCCGCCTACCAGGCGGCCTCCACGTTATCGCGCCGCCAGCTGCCGCAAAACGTAAGGCAAAATTCCCCCGCTTCGGTAATATTCCGATTCCTGCGGCGTATCGATCCGCACAATCGCCTCGAACTTTTTCGTCTTGCCGTCGTGCGTCGCGGTAACCCGAGCTTTCGTCTTGCCGCTAGTCTCCACCGCTTCCGGAATCCCTTCAATGGAGTTGGATTCGAACCCGGTCAGGCCCAGCGATTCGCGATTCTGCCCTTCGATGAATTGCAGAGGGAGCACGCCCATGCCGACCAGGTTCGAGCGATGAATGCGCTCGAAACTTTCGGCCAGCACCACGCGCACGCCCAGCAGAAGCACGCCCTTCGCCGCCCAGTCGCGCGATGATCCGGAGCCATATTCCTTGCCCGCGATGATCAGCAGCGGCACGCCGGTTTCCTGATATTTCACCGACGCGTCGTAGATGAACATCTTCTCGCCCGACGGAACGTAAGTGGTCCAGCAACCTTCGGTTCCGGGCGCCATCTGGTTGCGCAGTCGAATGTTGGCCAGTGTTCCGCGCACCATCACTTCATGATTGCCGCGGCGCGCGCCGTAAGAATTAAAGTCGGCAGGCTTCACGCCAAGCGAGATGAGATACTTTCCCGCTGGAGAATCCACCGCGATGTTGCCGGCGGGGGAAATATGATCGGTGGTGACCGAATCCCCCAGCACGGCGAGCGCATGGACTCCGGAAAGATCCCTCACGTGCGTCTTCGGATCCACCATGTGGTCGAAATAGGGCGCGCGCTTGATATAAGTGGAACGATCGTCCCACGCATAGAGGTCGCCGATGGGAACTTTGATCGAGTTCCACGTCGCGTCTCCGGCGAATACTTCCGAATATTCTTTGGCGAACATTTCCTGGCGCACGGATTTTTTCACCGCCGCCGCCACTTCCTCCGTGGTCGGCCAGATGTCGCGCAAGTAGACGTCGGCGCCTTGCTCATTCTGCCCGATCGGCTCGTTCGCGATGTCCAGATCGACGCGTCCGGCCAGCGCATAGGCCACGACCAGAGGTGGCGACGCCAGGTAATTCGCGCGTACCAACGGGTTCACACGCCCTTCAAAATTCCGGTTGCCGGAAAGCACGCTGGCCACGGTCAGTTTCTCTTTCTGCACGGCCGCCGCGACGTCCTCCGGCAGCGGACCGCTGTTACCGATGCAGGTGGTGCATCCATAGCCGACCAGATTGAACTTCAGTTCTTCGAGATACGGCACCAACCCAGCATCGTTCAGATAATCCATCACCACTTTCGACCCGGGCGCGAGGCTCGTTTTCACCCACGCTTTCGATTTGAGGCCATGCTCCACCGCTTTTTTCGCCACCAGCCCGGCCGCGATCATCACCGACGGATTGGAGGTGTTGGTGCAACTGGTGATGGCCGCGATCACCACGCTGCCATCCTGCACAATGCCGTTGGTCTTCGGCGGCGTGCCCAGCGTCTTCAGAAAGTTCTCTTTCACATCAGGCAGATTGATGCGATCCTGCGGACGCTTGGGCCCAGCCAGCGACGGCACCACCGTGGATAAGTCGAGCGCCAACGTGTCCGAATAAAGCGGCTCCGTCGCACCGTCCACGCGGAACAATCCCTGCGCCTTCGCATAGGCCTCGACCAGCTCCACCAGTTCCGGCGGACGATTCGTCATGCGCAGATAATCGAGCGACGCATGATCGATGGGAAATACGCCGATGGTCGCGCCATATTCGGGCGCCATGTTGGCGATGGTCGCGCGATCGGCCACGCTCAGCGCGCTCAAGCCGTCGCCGTAAAACTCGACGAATTTTCCGACCACGCCTTTTTTGCGCAGCATCTGCGTGACGAACAAAACCAGATCCGTCGCCGTCGCGCCCTCAGGCAATTTGCCGTGTAACTTGAACCCAACCACCGCCGGCAGCAGCATCGTCGCCGGCTGGCCCAGCATGCACGCCTCGGCCTCAATCCCACCCACGCCCCATCCAACAACGCCGAGGCCGTTGATCATCGTCGTGTGCGAATCGGTGCCGACGACGGTATCGGGATACGCCTGGCCGTTCGCGCTGAACACCACCGGGGCCAGATATTCCAGGTTCACCTGGTGCACGATGCCCGTATCGGGCGGCACAGCGCGGAAATTTTCGAACGACGTCTGCCCCCAGCGCAGGAACTCGTAGCGTTCGCGGTTGCGCTGAAATTCGAGCAGCGCGTTGGCCGCGAATGCGCCCTTGGTGCCGAACTCATCCACTTGCACGGAGTGGTCGATGACCAGATCGACAGGAATCAGCGGATTCGCTTTCTTCGGATCGGCGCCCATCACTTTGAGCGCGTCACGCATGGCCGCCAGGTCGACTACACAGGGAACACCCGTGAAATCCTGCAACAGGACGCGCGCCGGGCGGAAGTTAATATCGCGCGCGGGAGCCTTCGGATCCCAGCCCGCCACATATTCGATGTCGCTCTTCTTGACCGTGGAGCCGTCTTCAAACCGCAGCAGGTTTTCGAGCAGAATCTTGATCGAATAAGGGATGCGGGACAGCTTGGCAACGCCCGCCTCTTCTAGCGCCGCGAGGCGAAAAATCTCATAGGTGCGGCCACCGGCACGAAGCTCACCCGCGGCGTGGAAGGAATTCAAACTTTTCATGCGTGTTCCTATATTATCGAACTATGAGCGCGAAGACCCTCATTTCCGTCGCAGACTTCGATCATCTGATCGAGGAGGAGTTCCGTTACGAGCTCGACGAGGGGGAACTGATTACATTGACTAGACCCGGCGTTGTGCACGGCCGCATCGAGCGTCGACTCCTCCTGGCTATTCAAAAGCATTTGGACAATCATCCGATTGGCGAAGTGTTAGGCGCCGATATCCTCTTCGTCCTCGGACCGGCGACAAAACGCGCACCCGATGTTTCGGTCGTGCTGCGAACGATCGATCCAGACCAGGAAATCCAAGGCGCCCCCGAAATCGCCGCGGCGATTCTGTCGCCCTCGAACACCCGTCGCGCGATGCAGCGCAAGCTAAGCCAATTCTTCGCGACCGGCTGCAAACTGGCGTGGATCATCGATCCGAAGACGCGAACGGTTGAAGTCTGGGAATCCGCGACCGGTCCGTCGCGCACGCTGCGGGAAGGCGGGCATCTGGAAACCGGTAGTGGGTCCGTTTGAAAATTCCACAGCGCTTTCAAATAGACCCACTACCTGGAAACCCCGCTGATGCCGGGTTTCTCGCTCCCCGTCGCGAAGCTGTTTTAGCTACATGTATTCCGGCACTTCACTGCCTGGCACTCCCAGTGTTGGTCCGCATTACTGAATGTTGATGGTGGTCATGTTAGAAGTCTTCCCGTCGGCGACGAGGTACACGCTTGCTTCGCCAGTCCCGGCGAGGCCGGAGGGAAGGCTGATATTGATCTGATCGAGACCGGCGTACTGGCCCTGGGCACCCGCGAAAAGCACCGGCGCGGACTGGCCGGCAACGTATACTTGCACTTTTTGCGCGCCGCGAATTCCCGAAGCATAGAGCGTCACGTAGAGGGTGTCCGTGGCAGCGCCGAGCGTAATCGGAGTGGAGAGACAACTGAGCGCAACACCCGTCTGGCAACTAAACACGAGAGCCGCGGCGCTGGGGGCGGACCCACGAAAATAGGTCGCCGCGGCGACGCCGGCGCCATTCCCATTGGCCGAGTACAATCCCGGCGAAACGGCCGCGATCGTCAGAGAACCCGATAAAACGGTCGCGCCGCCGCGGGTCACTTTCATCGAAGCCGCGCCGGATGCCGTTCCGGCGGGGATCAGAAAACTGGCCTGGCCGGGCGAAACATAGTAGAGAGGAGCGGCACTGGTCGTTCCTTTGCTGTCGGTGATAGTGATGCCGGTATCGCCGAGAGTCGTCGGCAGAGGCTGCGCTGCGGCGGTGATGGTTTGCGAAGCAAATCCCGAACCGAACGCGGTGATCAGTTGTTGCGGGGCTAACGCGCCGGGCGCGAAACTCGCTGAGTTGACGAGCGTCGCCACAGCCGGAGTCATGATATTGGCCCTCAGGACGCTGTAGGCCGGAACCATCAGGGGATTGCCAGAGCTGCCGGTTTGAATCGCGACGGCGTTCGGGCTTGTGGGGCTGTTCGCCGTGCTGGGGTCGCTCCCCGAAACGAACTGAAGCGGAAATGTTCCGGTAGACGCCGAACCGTTCACGCGGATGGTCACCTGTTGCGCAGTCGCGCTCTTATTCGTGATGACGACCGACAAGCCGCCCGTGGCGTTGGTGTAACTCATCGCGTACAAGGCCGGAATGCCCCCGGTGATTCCGGTGGCGGACACGGTTGCGCCGCCAGTGACGGTTGTTTTGTTGGAATTTACGGCGCGGTTGATCACGCCGTTCAACACCGCCTGTCCATAGGCCTGGGCCCCGATGTAAAAACCGAAGTCCAGCGTCAACGTGTCTATGGTTTGTCCGGCATTTGCCGCGGCCGTCACCTGGGCTTGGTGGCCGCTGGTCGGCATGATGCCGGCGAAGTTCGAAATTTCGTTCGGTCCCACATGCATCATCGTGGGCACGGTGGACATGCGCATCGTATATTCCGCCGCGTAAATGCCGCCCCACAAAGTGCCGTCGGTGATGGAAACGTTCCCCGTGCTGGAATCGTTAGGGATGGAGGAATCGAACTCCGTGTTGAGGAACTTGACGCCCGGCGGTCCGATCGGCGTCAGTTGATTGAGCACCAGAGTACTGGTCTTATTCACCAGCACGGCGCTTTCGTCGGCCATCCATTGAGCGAAATTGCCGGTGCTCTGCGGAGGATAGTGATGAAAGGCGATCGCGTCCCAATACTGGTTGGGATAGGCGGCGATGGCCGAATTCCATGGGTTCTGAACGGAAGTGTTCGATCCCGCATCGCGGACAAAAACAGCGACGATCGCGTTTGGATCCGCAGCCTTAATCGCATCCCGGTACGGCTTCATCTTGTCCAGATAGGTGGTGGCGTCGGTGAAGAAACTTGGGAAAAGATAGGGTTCGTTGGACAGCTCCCAGGCCACCACCGGAATCTGGTTGGCCTTGACGTAAGCGGCCAGTTGTCCGATGGATTGCGCCGTGTCCGTGAACCCGTTGGCGCAGATGATGAGAGACGCTCCCAAAAAGTTCGCGCGATTGGCGGCGTCGATGAGCTTCGCGCCTCCTCTGCCGGCCACCAGCGCGATCTCCGTCTGCGACGGGCCGGCTGTGCCGCCTGCAAATTGCGCGAACCACGCGGCGCTGTTCTCGCCCGTCTGCCAGTTGTAGATATCGCCACTGGAACCGCCCGGGAAACGGATCCACCCATATCCTACCTGCGACGCCAAAGAGTTGAATCGATAGTCCCAATATTCGACCGGAAACCCGAGATCGGCGTTGACGCCGGAGAATCCGGGCGCGATGGGCGTTGTGGTGGAGGTATCGATGTCGATTGTCGCGGTCGCCTGCCCCGCCAGGCGGCACGCCGCGCAAAACCAGAGAATCGCCACACGGGCAGACATCGATGTTTATTGTATCGCTACATGTACTCGGGGACTTCAATGCCCAGCACGCCCAACGTCTTTTCCAACTGCGCGCCGTAGTACACCGTCATCCACAGCAGAAACGTCTTCTTCTCGACGTCGGTTTCCGACAGCACCGGATACTCATGATAAAAATTGCTGTACGATTGCGCCAGCTGAAACGCGTAGCGCGCCACATGCGCAGGCTCTCCGCTGGCGACCGCGCGCTCGATGGCGGACCCGGCTTTCGACGCGGCCAGCAGGAGTTGCCAGCAGGATTCTTGTGTAAGCTGACGCTCCATTGCCTGTCGCGTCAACGCTTCGCCAAAATCCGGCAGTGTCTCACCGCGATCGGCGAGCTTGCGTAAAATATTGCGGGCACGCACCGCCGAGTATTGTACATAAGGACCGGTTTCGCCCTCGAAACTGAGCGCCTCGGCGAAATCGAACGCGATCACCGAATTGCGCGTGAACTTCAGCATGAAGTAGCGCAGCGCGCCGATGGCAATCTGCGTGGCCGCGCGACGGCGCGTCTCCTCCGGCTCCTCCTGATGGCGCGACGTGACTTCATCGAGAGCCTTCTCAATCAGCTTGTCGAGCAGATCGTCGGCCTTCACGCCGATCCCTTTGCGACCGGCCACCTGCACGTACGGCAAGCGTTTGTCTTCTTCCGAAAGCTCGATCCCCATCTCGATGCAGGTGCGCGGCGACAGCGCAACCATTTCGTAATTGAAGTGGATGCTGTTATCGGCCTGCGTGTTGTAATCGAGCGCGCGCAACCCGGCGACCACTACGTCCTGCAAGTAAGATTGCCGCGTGTCGATGACGTTGTACACGCGCGAGCCTTTTCCAAATTCCGGCGTGCCAGTCCGCGGTACGTCGGTCGAAGCCCAAACTTCGTGCCCGTTCGGATAGGTGTGCCACTTGCGATAGTAAAAATCCTTCCCCAGCAGCCCAAATTTCCACAGCTGATACGCGATGTCTTTGCCGACGTAAGTCACCGTGCCGTTCGACCGCACGATGACTTTGCTATCGTCGTCACCCTCTTGCGACCCTTCGCGAAACGCCGTGCCCGGCATCACCCAGCAGCCTTTGTTCTTGCCTTCGGTTTCCAGATAAATCGCCTTGCGTTCCTTCAGCTGCTCGAACGCCGTGGCCCAGAATTGCAGATGGAGAATTTCGCTCTCGCGCGGCAGCACGTCGTAAGCGATATTCAGCCGCCACATGGTGGCGATGTGCGCGTCGACAATGGCATCGGCCACCAAGTGCGCCATTTCCGCCTCGACGCCGTGGCCTGCTTCGATTCCGTGCAGTGTCGCATGACGCCACTGGAGCGCGTCCTTGTTCTCGTCGTAATACTGCGAAGTTTTGGCGTACACGTCCCAGCAAACGTAATCGAACCGCGTGGACGCGATCAGCCCGCGCACATCCTCAATCGACTTCTTTTCGAGATGCTGAAACCCGACCACTACGTCGGCCACCTGGACGCCGGTGTTGTCGATATAATTCTGCACTTCCACGTTTTCGCCGGTCGCGCGCAGCATCCGCACGAAGGTGTCGCCGAGAATCGCATTGCGAAGATGCCCGATGTGGGCGGCCTTGTTGGGATTGATATTCGTATGCTCGACAATCGTTTTAGTCGCGGTTTCTTTCAGAACCGCTCCCGTGCCATTGAGCACTCCCAAGCCATACGCGCCGCGGTCGAGACGAACATTCAGGTACCCGTTACCCGCGATCTCCATCGATGCGACGCCTTCGATCGGGCCACCGGCCGCGTCAATTTCCGAGGCAATCGCCTTCGGCGCTTTCTTCAACTGGCGCGCCAACTGGAATGCCGCGGGCAGAGCCAATTCGCCGAAGGATGACTGCTTCGGCTGCTCGATTTGCACCGGCGTTTCGATGCCGTAGAGGGACTGAATACGCGAAGCGATAGCCTGGGAGATACGTTTTTCAAGGAGATGAAACATGGAAAAACCCAGTATCGCAGGTACAATGGGAATGTGCCTAAAGTCACGTTTCTGCCTGAGGGAAGAACTGTCGAATTCGAGTCCGGAAAACTTCCCTACGACGAACACGGCAAGCCCGAATCCGTTTTAGACGTCGCCATCAACTTTGGCGTTCATATCGAACACGCCTGCGGAGGAAGCTGCGCCTGCACCACCTGCCACGTGATCGTCAAACAGGGCGATGCGAATCTGGAACCGAATCCCGCCGATGACGACGAACTCGACCGCCTGGATCAGGCTCCGGGTTTGACGCTCCATTCGCGCCTCGCCTGCCAGGCCGTGGTGAAAGGCGATGTGACGGTGGAAATCCCCGGGTGGAATCGCAACTACGTCAGCGAAGGCGGCGGATCGATGAACCTGGGAGACGCGATTCCTCCACCGAAGAAGTAATTAGCGCCCCCGTCCCATCCACAAATTGATGAACTGATCCACCACGTTTTGCGGGACGTCGATGTACAGCTTCACGCGCTTATCCTGCAACGTGACCCGCATTCCATCCCACGCCGCTTGCATTTCCTTCTGATCGGCGGGCGTGTTCAATCGCCCCAGCCCGACGAAAGCCTTCAGCGCGCCCTGTACTTCCTCGGCCGAAGCATCGGTCGCACACTGCCCCGCCGCGACGCCATTCAAGCCCGTCCGCAAGTCGAAATAAATGCTGCCGCTTTGAATGGAACTGACCAGCTTGCTGACGTTCGCCATATTTCCGGTAAAACCCAGGTCCACTGGACCACCGGCGTACGCAGCCCAGAACTGCGCGTCCGAAGGGATGTCGGTCAGCAACGCCGCCAACGCCGCCGGCGGACCCTTTGACGTCCCTCGCTGATCCAGCAGGAATTTCAACGAATCCGTCGGCCCCATCGCCGCCGTGCTGGAACTGAAAAATACCACCGCCGTTTTCTCATTGCCAATCAGAACGTATCCTTTATATCCGAACCGCTTCGCCCCTTCTTTTTCCAGGCGAGGCTCCATTTCATTGGCGAATTTTCCACGCCCCAGCAGAACGTTGTTCTTGCCGTCGGACACAAACAGAAGCTCCCACAAATCCTTCTTCGGATCGAGTCCGGTTTGCTTGGCGAACTCCTCCACTTGCGGGAATCTTCGATCGGACAGGTATTTTTGAAAAACGGGCGTGCGCTCGAGCGCTTCGAGGCGAGTGCCCACCAGCAGCGTCGTGTCGTCCGGAATCAGAGTCGAGAGCGCCGGATCGATTTTCGGACCGACGGGCGTTTTGCGCGCGCAGCTCACGGAAACCGCCAGCAGCGCGCAGAGAAGGATTCGAGTGCTCACTTATTTACCGTACACGGTTTACTATCCCCTCCATGACTGTCGGGGTTCCACAAACCAATGGAACCCCGACAGTCATGGAGGGGATCTCTTACTTCAAATTCCTCTCGAAAAAATCGAGCATGCTGGCGTTCATCTGATCCTCCGCCGCGCCGCTGACGCTGTGCGTTTTCTGCGAGTACAACATATATTCGAACTGTTTTCCGGCATTTTGCAGCGCAGTGGTCATTTGCAGCGAGTTCTGGAACAGCACGTTATCGTCCTCGTAATTATGCACCAGCATCAGCCTGGCCTTCAGATTCGCCGCCTTCGGCGCGAGCGCGGTGTTCTTGTACGCGTCGACATTTTCCTTCGGCAGGCCCATGTAGCGTTCGGTGTAAATTGTGTCGTAATTCATCCAACTGGTGACGGGCGCGCCGGAAATTCCCGCGCGAAAAACATCCGGAGCGTTCAGCAGAGCGTTCAACGTCATGAACCCTCCGTAACTCCAGCCGTGAATGCCGATGCGCTTTTCATCGGCGAATCCCAGGGACACCAGATACCTCACGCCGGCCAGCTGATCGGCCAGCTCCGCGGCGCCCAGATTGCGAAATATCGCCGTCTCGAAGCGATGCCCTCTTCCCTGCCCTCCGCGATTCTCGCACTCCCAAACGACGTAGCCCCTGTGCGCGTATACCTGATCTATGGATGCGCCGACCCACGCGTTATGAACCGGCAGCATCACATCCGGACCGCCATAAACATCGACAATCACCGGATATGTTTTTCCCGCCTGAAATCCCTTCGGCTTGATGATCCTCCCATGCAGTTCGGTGCCATCGGCCCCTTTAAATGTGACGATCTCCGTCGGCAGAATTTCATACTCGTCCATCGCCTTGGTATTTGCTTCGCGATAAACGCCCAGCTCCGTTCCATCGCCCGAATGAAGAATCGTCCGCGACGGCGATTTCAGGCTCGAATAGTTGTCCAGGTAATATGGCGCGCCCGGCCCGGCCCAAATGCGATGGGTCCCCTCCGTCTTATCGAGCCTCTGCTTACCGCCGCCATCCAGCTTCACACTGTAAACGTGCTCCTCCACCGGATTACCCTCGTTCGACAAATACATCACGCGCTTGTCGTCGAATCCGACGATCGACCGCACCTCCCATTCGCCCCTGGTGAGTTGCTTCCATTCCTTCCCGTCGATGGAATGAAGATAAATGTGCCGATACCCGTCCTTCTCGCTGGTCCACAAAAATCGTTTACCGTCATTCAGGAAGCGCACCTCGCCGTCGAGGTTGATCCAGTACGGATCCGCCTCGCGCAACAGCGTCGTGGGCGTGTTCGATTCGACGCCGATGGAAAACAGTTCGAGACGGTTCTGCACGCGGTTCATGCGCACCACGTAGACGCTGCGCGAATCCGGCATCCACCCGGCGCGCCCGATCAGATAGGAGGTGCGCGTATCGCCGATCTCCAGCCACCGCGTCGCGCCGCCGGCGGCCGGCACCACACCGAAATGAATGTCGGCGTTGTTCTCGCCGACTTGTGGATACCGTTCCGGTTCGTAGCGAACCCTCACGCCCAGAACATCCTCATGCGGCACGATGGGTTCACGGCTGGTGTCGAATTGCAGATAGGCGATCGATTTGGAATCGGGTGACCACCAGTACGCCGTCCCCAGTTCCAGTTCCTCCGGATACACCCAGTCGAGCTCGCCATTGAGCAACGTTTCGGACCCGTCGTGCGTCAGCCGCGTCTCCTTGCCGCTGGCGATTTCGAGCGTATAAAGGTCGGATTCGCGGCGGAAGGCGACCATTTTTCCGTCGGGCGACAGCTTCGCGTCCTCCTCGGCCACGGCGGTCTTCGTCAACTGCTGCCACTTGCCCGTGTCGACGTGAATCAGGAACAAATCCCCGCCGGTCGAGTACAGCACGTCTTTGCCGGACGCCGAAAACTCCACCCCGCCGGAATCCACGCGCCGGTTGGTCCATCCATACGCACCCTCTTCGGGCCCCTTCACCGCCGCCGCATCCAACGCCTCGGTCGATACCAGTTCTTTCGCGGTCTTCGTTGCGCAATCGTAGATCTCCAGTGTGTGCCCACTCGGATAAAGAAATGCCTTTCCGTCGGGGCTCCACGCCGAAGGCCCGCTCCACGGGCGGCTGCGAGCCGCCTTCAACGATTCCAGCGTCACCGGCTTCTTCTGCGCGAAGGCAGGCAAACAGATGAGAAATAGCAGCGCCGTGCAGCGCGCGAATCCCCTCCATGACTGTCGGGGTTCCATCGGCCGCACCGAACCCCGACAGTCATCGAGGGGATCGCGTCGCGTCATGCTTCGTCTTGGCATCGTATATTGAATAACTGTGAAGATAACATTTTGGGGCGCCGCCAGGACTGTCACCGGCTCCATGCACCACGTAGAAACGGGCGGCAAGAATTTCCTTCTCGAGTGCGGGTTGTATCAGGGACGGCGCCAGGAAGCGTTCGAACGCAACAGCCATTTCCCGTTTCCCGCTTCATCCATCGATTCCGTCATCCTGTCGCACGCGCATATGGACCACTCCGGCAATCTTCCCACGCTGGTGCGCAACGGATTTCGCGGGCCGATTTACACCACGCCTGCCACCATCGATCTCGATCTCGCCATGCTGGCCGATTCCGCGCACATCCAGCAATCCGACGCCGAGTTTTGCAACAAGCGCCGCGCTCATCGCAAATCGAAAGGACTCGACGACCGCGAGTGCTCGCCGCTGTACACGCCGGATGACGCCGCACGCACCTATCCTCTGTTCACGCCTGTCCAATTGGGCGAACGAAAGGAGGTGTCGGGCGCGCTCGCCTATCGCACCTACGACGCGGGCCACATGCTGGGGTCGACCGCCATGATCGTCGAAGCCGACGGCGTGCGCCTGGCGTTCTCCGGAGATGTCGGCCGCGTGAGCATCCCCATCATCCGCGACCCGCAGCCGCTGGACGCCGCCGACTACCTGATCATGGAGTCGACCTACGGCGACCGCCTGCACCCTCCCATCGGCCATGCGGAGGACAAACTGGCCGACGTGGTGAATCGCACCGCCGCCCGGGGCGGAAAGATCATCGTCCCCTGCTTCGCCGTCGGCCGCACGCAGCAAGTCGTGCTGATGCTGCACCAGTTGATGGACGCCAAGCGCATCCCGTCGATCCCCATGTTCGTCGATAGTCCGCTGGCCATCGCCGCGACGGAGGCGTTTCGCAAACACACCGAATGCTACGACGAGGAAGCTCGAAAGTTCCTGCTCGAAAATGAGGCGCCCTTCGATTTCTCGCGCCTCAAATACATCCGCGAAGCCAGCGAATCGAAAAAGCTGAACGACCTGCTCGGGCCGGTGGTGATCCTCGCCTCCTCCGGCATGTGCGAAGCGGGCCGCATCCTGCATCACCTGCGCAACAACATCGAGGACCCGCGCAATACGATTCTGATTACCGGCTTCCAGGCGCCGTACACGCTGGGCCGCAAAATTCTGGACCACAACAGCGAAGTCCCGATTTTCGGCGAACCGCTGGCGCTGCGCGCAGAGGTCGTGTCGCTCGAAGAACTGTCGGGGCACGCCGACCAGAAGGAGTTGATCGAATGGATGCGTCCTTTTGCCAAAGGATTGAAAAAAGTGTTCCTGGTCCACGGCGAACCTGGACCGGGGGCGACGCTGGCGGCGTTAATCACCAAGGAATACGGCATCGAAGCCTACATGCCCGCCCGCGGCGAAAGCGTTATGCTTTCCTAATGATCGAACACCGAAATACCGAAGGAGAAATATGAGCAAAGTACATGACGCCATGCGCAGCCTCGAACAAAAGCCGTTGGCCGAGCCCGCGCCCCACGAGGCCATCAGGAGCCTGGTGGGAGCCTTGCTCGACGAATTGGCACGCGAGGTGCCGGACGATCCGAAACTGGAAACGGTCAGAGCGGACCTGACGGCCGCCAGCCGCTCGTATGAATCCTACAAGAAGAAGGACTTGGCCCTGCGGTTTTATCTTGCCACCCGCTCGCTGCTTCACGAATACGAAGCGCTGAGCGCGACGGTGAGACGAGCGGAACGGAGAGCTCCGGTCCAGGAACCCGAACATCCGGAGGTCACGCCCGAACCTCCCCCCGCGCTACCCAACGGCGCGGTCTAGTGGAGTGCGTCAGAGATCGCGATCAGTATCTCTGTCTCGTTTTCCGGCTCTTGTGGGGCCGCCAATTCTGGCGGCAGCCGCCATTCACAGATAAGTTCACCAGCGTCGGCGGGAACGCCAACGCGCCGCCATGATTGGCGGCCCCACGCAAAGCAGACGATAAAGACCGAAGCAATCGAACCTCTCGGCCTCAACGTCTCGAGGGCCGCCGCGGTTTTGAAAGTGCTCCGCGCCACGCTTTCCGACCTTCTGCACGGCAAGGCCTCGCTGACCCCTGAAATGGCCCTGCGCATTGAAAAAGCGTTAGGCCCCGACATGGACCACCTGCTTAGAATGCAACTCGCCTACGACGTAGCGAAAACCCGCGAGCACGGGCGGGAGATCTCGATCAAACGATACGTCCCGGCGTGATGCGAACAGAATATATTAGCCGCCGATTAACCCGGATAAAGCAACCTTCTTATCGTCGTGAATCCGCGTTCATCGGCGGCCAATCATCTCTTTCTGTACGCGCCGCTGCGACTTCCGCGTCTCTGCGTGACAAGAATGGCTGTCCCCATTTCGCCGCTAAGAAGCACAGAGGTCCGGCGGCTAGCTTCTGTTATAACGCGTCTACAAATGAAATTAGGTCTGATTCCAATCTTGCTGTGCTCGCTATCTTTAACTCTCGGCGCGGGTACGATTTCGTTCAACGGAACTGGCGCCTCGGGATCAATTGCCACCAGTGAGTCGTGGGAGCTTACTTCACCCCCTTCCGAGGAGTCCGTCTGGGGTGCCCCAGGCCTGGCACAGGGCAACGCCACATACACGGGACCTGGTTCCCTAATCGAGTTCTCCATCACCTTCTCTCTACCACAGGGAGTCTCAATTGACTAGACCCGGGACCCGACTCCAGGTTCGTTCGACGATTTTACGCGGCTAGAAACCACCGTCAGCAGTACACCGTGGAACATAACCTACAGCGGAGGCAACACAGTTACATTTGATGCACCAACCTTGGCGTATGGGGTTCCTACCGGTCAAGGCTTTTTCGTTAATGTGGAGTTTACAGGCGGAAGCGTTACCAACGTTTCCTTCGCCGGAACGGAGGTCTTCGCCGTGCCCGAGCCGTCGGCAGGCCTGATCGTGATGCGGGGCTGCGTTCTAGCCGCCCTAATTCGCCGCGTCTTCGTGGTTCGTAAAAGGTGAAATAGGGGACAGGCACATTTTCCACCTCGACCGCGCTGATATAATTCTGGTTGAGCACCTAATGAGCAAAATCGAGCAAATCGAGGTCGCGGTAAAAGAGCTATCCTCGGACGATCTCGCCGCCTTCCGAGCCTGGTTCGCAGAGTTCGACGCCGATGCCTGGGACCGGCAGTTCGAAGCCGATGTCCACGCAGGGAAGCTGGAAAAATTGGCAGAGCGTGCCCTCCGTGACCACTCCAATGGCCGGTCAACCGGGCTTTGACCCACCTAGCCTCGCCAGATTTCTGGGCTTGCTATCACGCGCTCCCCGCGCCTGTCAGGGAACTGGGCGACAAATCGTTCGAACTGCTCAAATCAAACCCGCGTCATCCATCCCTTCACTTCAAAAAGGTCGGTCGGTACTGGTCTGCGCGCGTTGGCCTGCATCACCGGGTTCTTGCCGTCGATCTCGCGGACGGCGGCCTTTGGCTCTGGATAGGCAGCCACGACGAGTAAGACCGGCTGGCCTAAATCCCCGTCGGCTTCTCGCATAACAACTCCAGAAACGCCTGCGCCACCGGGTAAAACCTCTTCTTCTTCCTGTGGATGATGCCCAGCGGACGGTACAACTCCGGCGCGGCAATGGGGATTGCTACCAAACGGCCCTGGGCGATCTCGTCGTTCATGATCCTCGCGGGCATGATGCTGACGCCTACGCGGTGCGCTACAGCCTCCTTAATCATCTGTATGTTATCGAAGTGAAGTGCAATGTTTACTTTAATACCCTGCCCGCTCAGAAAGCGGTCGATCTCCCGGGCGATCGGCAGGTCGTCGTCGAAGCCGATGAAGTCGATTCCCTGCAGATCGGCGGGCGAGAGCATCCCATTTCCCTGTGCCAGAGGATGGAATGGAGATGCCGCCACCACCATTTCTTCCAGCCTCCAGGGGATCACAGTGATTTCCCGGCTCGGCTCCGGGTAGCTGACCAGGCCCAGGTCCGCCGTGTCCGCCAGGACCGACGAGTAAACTTTTTCCGGGCGCAGGTATTCAACCTCCAGTTTAGCTTCTGGCCTCCTTCTCCCAAATTCCTGTTCGAGTTGCACCATTTCACTTAAACCAACGGAGTAGATCGAGGCCACCCGCACCGTGCCCTCGACCTGGTGTTTCAACTGATCCAGCGCGACGTTAAATTCCTCCCGCCGTCGCAACACCTCGCGGCAGAAATCGGCATAAAGTTGTCCGGCCGGCGTCACCACCAGAGGCCTGGTGGAACGGTCCAGAAGTTCAATCCCCAGATCCAGTTCCAATTCCTGGACATGCTGGCTGGCGGCGCTTTGGCCGACGCCGTTCAACGCGGCACCGCGGCTGAAGCTGCGTGTCTGCGCGATATCCCGAAACAATTTCAGGCTTTCTTGTGCCATACTGCACTATCATAACATCAGTTACTTTAATATTGCAATGGCGTAAATCCTGTTGACGTGATACTGTCGGTTCGTGTAATGTAAAGCATGGAATACCCTCCAGGTCGCCAGGGACTCTACGACCCTCGCAATGAACACGACGCCTGCGGCATGGGTTTCGTTGTCAATCTCAATGGTGAGAAGTCCCACGAAATCATCCGCAAGGGCATCGAGATCCTCATCAATCTGACCCATCGCGGAGCCTGCGGCTGCGATCCGGAGACGGGCGACGGGGCAGGCATCCTGATCCAGATCCCGCACGAATTTTTCGCTGACGCATGCGGCGAGTTCGGATTTTCCCTACCCGAGCCGGGCACCTACGGCGTGGGCATGATGTTCCTGCCGGTGGAAAAGCACTCGCGTCTGATTTGCGAGGGAATTGTCGAGAAGATCGCCCGCGAAGAAGGTTTGACCGTTCTCGGCTGGCGCGACACCCCGCTGAAAGTGGACGCCATCGGGCGCGAGGCGCGCGCGACGCAACCTTATATTGAGCAGGTTTTTTTGCGCGGCGGAGCAGGCTGGGCGCAGGACCATCTGGAGCAGAAACTGTACGTCGTGCGGCGGCGCGCCGAAGCCGCCGTGGCCGCGCTCGACATTCGCGAGAAGTCGTTTTTCTACGTGCCGTCGCTCTCTTCGCGGACCATCGTATATAAAGGACTGCTGCTGGCGCCGCAAATTTCGGAATTTTACAAGGACCTGCGCGATCCCTCGACGCGCAGCGCGCTGTGCCTGGTTCACCAGAGGTTTTCGACCAACACGTTCCCCACCTGGCCTCTGGCGCATCCTTACCGCTACGTCTGCCACAACGGGGAAATCAACACCGTGCGCGGCAACGTGAACTGGATGAACGCGCGCGAATCGGTGCTGGCGTCGGACCAGTTCGGCGACGATATCAAGAAGATTTTTCCCGTCATTCAGCCTGGCAATAGCGACACGGGTTCGCTGGATAACGCGGTGGAGATGCTGACGCTGGCCGGGCGCAGCCTGCCTCACGTGATGGCGATGCTGATTCCCGAAGCGTGGGACGCGGATTCGACCATGATCGAGGAAAAGCGCGCGTTTTACGAATATCACGCGTCGTTGATGGAGCCGTGGGACGGACCGGCGGCGGTGGCGTTTACCGACGGGAAATGGATCGGCGCGACGCTGGATCGCAACGGCCTGCGTCCGGCGCGGTACCTGGTCACGAAGCAGAACCAGTTGATCCTGGCGTCGGAAACCGGAGTGCTGCCGGTGAAGCCGGAGGACGTCGAATATAAGGGCCGTTTGCAGCCCGGCAAAATGTTGCTGGTGAATCTGGAGGAGGGCCGCATTGTCCCCGATGAGGAGATCAAGCACCTGCTGGCCAATCGCCAGCCTTACGCGGAATGGCTGAAGCAGAATCAGATCATGCTGGACGCTCTGCCCGACCCGCCGCGCGTTTACGGCTTCGACCCGAAAACCATCGTGCAGAGGCAGCGAGCATTTGGATACACGGAGGAAGACCTGCGGCTGCTGATGGCGCCGATGGCGGCCAATGGCGAGGAGCCGATCGGCTCCATGGGCACCGATACGCCGCTGGCCTGTCTATCGGATAAGCCGCAGACGTTGTTCCATTACTTCAAGCAGCTTTTCGCGCAGGTGACCAATCCCGCCATCGATCCGATCCGCGAGCAACTGGTGATGTCGCTGACCAGCTACATCGGCACGGAGCGCAACATTTTAGAGGAGACTCCGCAGCACTGCCACACGCTAAAACTGCCGCATCCGATCCTGACCAATCTCGATTTAGAAAAATTGCGCCGCGTGAGTTGGGGCGATTTTCTGGCGACCACGCTCTCCGCCGTTTTCCAGGCGTCGGGTGGAGCGAAGGAACTGGAGAGGGCCATCGACGGCTTGTGCCGCAGGGCTTCGCTGGCGATCCGCGACGGGTACCGCTTGCTGATCCTTTCCGATCGCGGCGTGGACGACGAATACGCGCCCATCCCCAGCCTGCTGGCGCTGACCGCGGTTCACAACCACCTGGTTCGGGAGCGGACGCGCACGCAGGTCGCGCTCATCATCGAATCGGGCGAGCCGCGCGAGGTGCACCACTTCGCAATGTTGATCGGATACGGGGCCAGCGCTATTAACCCCTATCTGGCCATCGAAACGATCGAAAATAGCTGCCAGAAAGGGCTGCTAGGCGACGTCAAGTTTGAGACCGCGCTGAAGAATTACAAGAAATCGATTAACAAGGGCCTGCTCAAAGTGTTTTCGAAGATGGGGATCTCGACGCTGCAAAGCTATCGCGGAGCCCAGATCTTTGAAGCGATCGGCCTGAACAAATCGCTGATCGATAAGTATTTCACCGGCACCGCGTCGAGAATCGAAGGCGTTGGCCTCGATGTTCTGGCCGAGGAAGCACGATTGAAACACGCCTACGCGTTCCGGCCCGTCTCGGAATCGGAAACCGAGCTGGATCTGGGCGGGAACTATCAGTTCCGCGTCAACGGCGAATATCATCTGCTGAATCCGCAGACGGTTTCGAAGCTTCAGCATGCGGTGCAGGGCAAGCGATACGAGACGTTTCAAGAGTACGCGGCGCTGATCGACCGGCAGAATCGCGATTTGTGCACGCTGCGCGGTTTGATGGAACTGCGAACCGCGGCCAAGCCTCTGCCGCTGGAAGAGGTGGAACCGGCCAGCGAAATCGTGAAGCGGTTTGCTACCGGAGCGATGTCCTTCGGGTCGATTAGCGCGGAGGCACATGAGACGCTGGCCATCGCGATGAACCGCATCGGCGGAAAATCGAACACCGGAGAGGGCGGCGAGGATGAAGCGCGTTTCGGGACGGAGAAACGTTCCGCGATCAAGCAGGTGGCCTCCGGCCGGTTCGGCGTGACCACCAATTACATGGTCAACGCCGACGATCTGCAAATCAAGATCGCGCAGGGGGCGAAGCCCGGCGAAGGCGGCCAGTTGCCCGGCCATAAAGTGGACGAAACCATCGCGCGGGTGCGGCATTCGATTCCCGGCGTGCCTCTGATTTCGCCTCCGCCGCATCACGACATTTATTCGATCGAGGATCTGGCGCAGCTGATTTACGATTTGAAAAACGTCAATCCGAAGGCGCGCATTTCGGTGAAGCTGGTCGCCGAAGTGGGCGTGGGAACGGTCGCGGCCGGTGTGGCCAAGGCTCATGCCGACGTGGTGCTGATCAGCGGGCATGATGGAGGGACCGGCGCGTCGCCTCTGACATCGCTGAAACATGCGGGGATTCCGTGGGAACTGGGGCTCGCCGAAACGCAGCAGGTTTTGGTGCTGAACGATCTGCGCAGCCGGATCATCGTGCAGACGGACGGGAAATTGCAGACGGGTCGCGACGTGGCGATCGCGGCATTGTTGGGCGCGGAGGAGTTTGGATTTTCGACCGCGCCTCTGGTCGCGCTCGGTTGCATCATGATGCGCAAGTGTCATCTGAATACGTGCCCGGTGGGCATCGCAACGCAGGATCCGGTGCTCCGCAAGAAATTTAAGGGCACTCCGGAAGACGTGATCAACTTTTTCTTCTTCATCGCCGAGCAGGTGCGGGAGCACATGGCGCGGATGGGTTTCCGGCGCATGGACGAAATGATCGGCCGCTCGGACATGATCGAGATGCGGCCGGGGATCGAGCACTGGAAAGCGAAGGGGCTCGATTTTTCGCAGATTCTCTCCACTCCCGATGTGCCTTCGCGCGTCGGCAGACGCTGCACCACGGCGCAGGATCACGGGCTGGACCAGGCTCTGGACGCGAAGCTGATCGGCTACGCGCAGGATGCGATTGAGAGAGGGACACCTGTCGAGTTCAAGCTTCCAATTCGCAACGTGGACCGGACCGTGGGGGCGATGTTGTCCGGGGAAATCGCGCGCAAGCATGGATCGAAGGGCCTGGAGCCGGGGACGATTCATTTTTCATTCACCGGATCGGCCGGACAGAGTTTCGGCGCGTTTCTGGCGGCGGGAGTGACGCTGGAACTGGAAGGCGACGCGAACGATTACGTCGGCAAAGGGCTCTCGGGAGGCAAGATTATCGTTTATCCGCCGCGGACGTCGACGTTCCTGCCGGAGAACAATATTCTCATCGGCAACGTTGTGTTGTATGGAGCCACATCGGGCGAGACGTTCTTTAACGGCCGCGCTGGCGAGCGGTTCGCGGTCCGCAATTCGGGCGCGACGGCCGTCGTCGAGGGCGTGGGCGACCACGGATGCGAATACATGACCAAGGGGCTGGTCATCTGCCTGAGCGATACGGGCAAGAATTTCGCGGCCGGCATGACCGGAGGGTTCGCCTACGTGCTGGATGAAAACGGCGAGTTTCAGAAGACGCGCTGCAATCGCGAAAGCGTCGATCTGGAGCGCGTGGAGGACGAGAAGGACATCGATACTCTGCGCTACTGGATCGCCCGTCACGCCGAGGAAACGGGGAGTCCGCGGGCGAACTGGATCTTAGACAAATGGCACTTCATGCAGCCAAAGTTCGTGAAGGTTTTCCCGCATGAATATCGCCGGGTGCTGGGCGTGAGCAAGGTGGCGGGAAAGCGGGTGGGTGTATGAAAACGAACCAGCCCGCAGCCTTGGGGATTCATCAAGAAAAACAGAGCCGCGACCAGCAGGAGCGGTCAGCGCCGGAGTTTTCACACCGACTCAACGGGGCAGGAGGCGATCGATGGGTAAAGTAACCGGCTTTCTGGAGTACGAGCGCGAAGTCCCCACCCGCCGTCCGATAGAGGAACGCGTCAACGACTATTTCGAAATTTATCAGGAATTCGACGACTCGAAAGTGAAGACGCAGGCCGCCCGCTGCATGGATTGCGGCGTGCCTTTCTGCAACACCGGCTGCCCGTTGAACAACCTGATCCCCGACTGGAACGACCTGGTGTATCGCGACCGCTGGCGCGAAGCGGTGCGCACTCTGCACGCGACGAATAATTTTCCGGAGTTCACCGGACGCATCTGCCCTGCCCCTTGCGAGGCGTCGTGCGTGCTGGGGATCAACGCGCCTCCGGTGTCGATTAAGGTGATCGAACGCACCATCATCGATCACGCGTGGGAACAGGGCTGGATTCATCCCGAGCCTCCGCGGACGCGCACCGGAAAACGCGCGGCGGTGGTGGGATCGGGGCCGGCGGGGATGGCCGCGGCGCAGCAACTGGCGCGCGCGGGACACTCGACGACTCTGTTCGAAAAAGCCGACCGCATCGGAGGCTTGCTGCGCTACGGCATTCCCGATTTCAAGATGGAGAAGCAGTCCATCGACCGCCGCGTTGCGCAGATGACGGCCGAGGGTGTCGTGTTCATCACCGGTGTGCACCTTCACGCGGAGGATTTGCGAGGGTTCGACGCGGTGGTGCTGGCGATGGGCGCGGAGCAGCCTCGCGAGCTGCCGATTGAGGGCCGCAACCTGCGCGGCATCCACTACGCGATGGAGTTTCTGCCGCAGCAAAACAGGCGCGTCGCCGGCGACGCAGTGGAAGGCCAGATCCTGGCCACCGGCAAGCACGTGATCATCATCGGCGGAGGAGACACGGGCGCGGATTGCCTCGGCACCTCGCACCGCCAGAAAGCGGCGTCGGTGAAGCAGCTCGAAATCATGCCGATGCCTCCAGAGAATCGCGCGTCGTCGACGCCGTGGCCCCTGTGGCCCTTGCAATTGCGCGTCGAAAGCTCGCATGAAGAGGGAGGCGAGCGCCACTGGTCGGCTTCGTCGACCCGGTTCACGGGAGACGCACAGGGCAACGTAAAACAGCTTCATTTGAAGAAGCTGGATACGGGCGACGAGATCGTTCTCGACGCCGATCTGGTGCTTCTGGCGATGGGGTTCACGGGGCCGGTGCGGTCGGGGCTTCTCTCAGATATCGGTGTGAAGCTGGACGCCCGCGGGAATATCGAGTGTTCCGATTATGCAACATCAGTCCCCGGAATCTTCGCCGCAGGGGATGCGCGGAGGGGGCAGTCGCTAGTAGTGTGGGCGATCGCCGAGGGTCGGAAGGCGGCGGAGGCGGTGGGGCGGTATTTGCAACAATAG
>Ga0182030_10007950_pt1 | contig 22051 bp, 26 predicted proteins | sample 812S3MmetaG_FD_121299 | JGI IMG/M metagenome (GOLD analysis project Ga0182030, IMG submission 121299) | Permafrost microbial communities from Stordalen Mire, Sweden - 812S3M metaG (Illumina Assembly) | ecosystem: Environmental > Terrestrial > Soil > Wetlands > Permafrost | place: Sweden... | reverse complement strand
CTATACTAAAAGAACTTTATAATTCTTTTTAATTCAAGAGTTTTGTACTTTTAATCGCTACTTTCAAATTTAAAGTCTAATATCTAAATTTTACAAAAGATATATTTCTTATAATAAAATACTATACTTAAGAGACTAGAAATACTATTAATAAAAAGATTAGAAAAGCTAGTTATAAGTATTCAAGTCTTAACAATAGATTATTGAATACTAATATAAAATCTTCTAAAATAAATCTACTATCTAGTCCTTGTTTTTGGTACTAAGATTTTTTCCTTTGTAATATAAAAGATTACAAAAAGATATTTGGAATTAGGAAATTCTCTATACTCCTCTAAAAGCCTGCTTCTTCTATATATTTGTAATCGAAATATATATTTATTACTAAGTTATAGTAAAAAAGATTATAAAATAACTTAGTATTACTCAAATCTTTCTTTAAAAATCTAAATCAAAAGTAATATTACTACTATATTATACTTGCAATACTTGCTTTATAAAAGTCTTAATTCAGTACAAATAAAAAGATAGTACAAGTTTATTAGTATTCTAGACATCTAAGAAAAGAAGAGAAAGAAGCTCTCATTCTAAATCTAAGGTGCTAGGATAGGAGCTAACGTAGCCTCCTCACGTGACCATGACATGTGCCGGCGAAGAAAGTATAGATGCCCTTTCCCTGTTGCTTTCGATTGACGGCTGTAGTCTTGAGAGGCAAAGTCAATTTAGGGCTTACCAATAGATAGAATACGATGCGATCGAGCCGAACCGTGTGAAACTTGTCTGCGTCGCGGCCTGTCACTTTTCTGTGCCTATGTCCGCCCCATCCCCGAGCCCAGTGGCGGCAATGGCTGCAGCCAGCAGAGGCCAGCTCCAATTAAACCCGCCAGCAGCAACATCACAGACCGTATCAGTCAGCTGGAACAGCTCATCACAACGTTAATAGGCTCCTCCAAAGTAGCTGAAGACCGGGAACAAATATACTCGGCTGTTTCCGCGAGTCTCGAATTACCTGCCTCCGAGCCGGGGTTGAGGTCACTGACTGAGGATGGCCATGCACGATTCTCTGATCAACATGGTAGGCTTAGCTTAGGTGAGGTTGGGATTGCCTATGTCGATGGCACCCACTGGGCTGCGATTTTGGACGGGGTATAATGAACTGTCCTATGTCAGATGCGATATCCTGGACTAATGTATGGGCCACTAGATAGCAGAACTCAAAGACTGCGTTCAAGAAGAGTATGTGCATAACAATCGCACTATATATCCACCATCAACTCCCACTATAGATGATGCAGAGATCTTGTTCGGGTCCCACCGGACTGTGACGAAGGAGGAGGTGCTGTCCGCCATGCCGCCTCGGGAGGTCGTGGGCAGCCTCGTGGCAGAATACTTACAGAACAGGGCGATTGCACCAGGTGAGTAAATCGAACGAGGACGAAGTAGAGGTGCTGAGAAGGAGTAGCGATTCTTCATGAGCCCACGTTCTTGAAGGAGGTGAGTTGATCTAGGCGATATCCTACCCGGAGCTGCTATCCTGACTAAAGCAGTATGAGAAATTTTGGGCTCAACCCTTCCAAACTCCCGCTATGTGGATTGGCCTATTGTTTGCGGTGATGTGTTTGGCCGCTTACTATCAACGCGAATCCGCTCCCATGCCTTCAAAACCCTTAGATATCGTTCAAGTTTACCGGGAGAAGACCATCCAGTGCTTAGTTCTGGGCAAATACACGAAATGCCCCCCATATGCCATCGAAACCCTACTTCTCTACTTTCATCTCGAATTCATACGCAGTGATGATGCTCAAATCAAGACATGGTTGCTCCTGGGAGTGATTGTCCGATTGGCTCTGGGCACAGGTTACCACAGAGATGCGTCTTATTTTCCTAAGATCTCCCCATTCCAGGGAGAGATGCGAAGACGTACATGGGCGCTTATCGTGCAATTCGACACCTTGGCCTCTGCACAAGCCGGTCTCCCGCGGATGATCCGGGAGAGTCAGGCAGATACGGCAGAACCACGCAACTTGCTTGACGAGGACCTCGATCCAGATATGGCGGCAGTACCCCCTTCCCGACCTGACACCGTTCACAGCCCTATAAAGTATATCGTAGCCAAGAACCGTGTTGCGTCCGTGTACGGAATGATCTCAGACCTGGCGACCTCGACGAGGGTGCCTCCATACTCTGAAGTGATGCGCCTGAACAAAGTCTTTGACATCGGCTACGCATCTGTTCCCAGCGCACTCCACATATTTCCAATGAATCAATCTCTCATTGACAGTCCAGTTATAATCTTACATCGCCTGTACATTGCTCTACTGTTCCAGAAGGCTAAATGTGTCTTGCATAACCGGTACTTGCTCGCTGGTCGTACCGATCCCTGCTATGCATTCTCGCGCAAGACCTGCGTGGAATCTGCGTTGCAAATCCTGGAGTATCAGAGGATCCTACACGAGGAGACGCAGGTGGGTCGGCGTCTACATCACGACCAGTGGAATATTTCTTCGCTGGCAACGAGCGGATTCCTGCTAGCGACAGCTTTGCTATGTGTGGAACTTGACTCTATTAAGTCGTCCGCAGAAGGGCCAAAAAATCCTATCGACACAGATTTGGGGGACAAAATAATTCAGGCTTTGCAGAATTCCTACTCGATTTGGGTTCAGCTGAGCAATAACTCACGGGAAGCCCACAAGGCCGCTGAAGTGGCACGCATTGTGCTCAACAAAACCCAAACGGCAAGTGGAACCTCCTCGGGAGCCGACTTGCGAGAAATGGTCAACATGATCGATCCTACACCAACTTCCAGGACTATGTCGATCCCCACGACGAGTTGTGTGTTTGTTATTTCTCTTCCTTGAATTACCTCCCTTGTTATATTTATTCTTCTCTCCCATGCCTGGTCCTCTTGACTGACATCCACATAATTCAGGAGACACGCCTGAGATGACCAGAGTTCGAAAAGCTCTTGCGTGGGGTATAAGAGCGCCGGCGTCCGCGATCCCTGCTATCCTTCACCTGCCTGACATTGAGGGGAATGGAGTCAACCTGATAGACTTCACCTAAATTTCAACGCTTCATTAAAGTCTGCTTAAAAGCCACCTTGACTCTTTGAAAGTGATGAACAACCGGGCCAAAGGATTCATAAACAAACCCCACAAATATACATCTCATATAAGTGCTTCCAATGTAAAAGCAGTGTAAAACCTTCTTCTATCAAGTACAAGCAAGGAAGGCAATGAAATCTAAAAATTTACAGTGGGTATTATTCAAACTAGCAGCCTCCACCACCACCCGCTGCGCGGCTTGCATTATTCGCCCTCCTTCTCTTCTCAACAATAGCCAACAAACTAATAACCACCATGATCTCCCACTTCTCCCCCAACACATTCCTATCCCCTATAAACCGCATCTTCCCCTTCTTCCTCGTCCCACTATTCGGTCTCGTCCACGCAACCACCACTTCCCCGTTACTAGCCCTCACCAATTTCATCCCATGACTAGCTCCCCTTAAGGCCTGTACTTCTGGCCCACTCGACGACTTCCACTCAAAGCGCTCAACCTTCTCAGAGCTCGGGGTGAACACGTCGAAGTATTCCACTCCGGAGAAGACGCCGTCTTTGAGGAGGGTGTGTGGTTCGGGCCCGAGCATTATGTCGATAGTGCTGCTGAAGGATTTGAATTGTGCTGTTGCGAGGGCAGCGGAGGAGGGAGACGGGTTGGAATGTAGGACGACGGAGGGCTGGCTTGACCAGCCGGTATGCGTGGAGATGTAAAAGAGGGGCATGGATTCGGCAGAGAGTGCAATATGCATATCAGACCGCGAACCAGAGGAGTGGTAAATTCCAAAATCTTGGGGAAAGCGGAAGGTATTAAATTGGATGGGCTGGTTGATGAGGGTGGAGGCTGTGGACATAGCGGGGGCGGGGGAATTGTATTCTGGAGGAGGGTCTTCATATGTGCCGGTCTTAGAGTCGCCCATGGCTGCTTGGTAATTTGATCTCGAAACGAAAGCCATTATGCTGGAATTTGTGATAGGAGTTATGATATCGATCAAGCAGTTTGAGACAGGATCGTGGAGTTTGACTTAAATCCGATTGATATAGAGAAACCATAATGAAAGCAGTACTGGGAATCAAAGGCTATATTTAAGCTTTTCTGAAATCATGCGGGGGACTTCATGGGACTGCTGCGCTCGGAGACTCTATCGAATCAACAGACCTGAAATGAGATCGTCGTCCTGTCGGATTGTTGATACGGGAAATATGACGTTGGGATCTGCAGGCTATGTGAGGCGCATTTAGCGTTCCCAGGGGCTGTGGTTCAGGGCTTATTGGTTCCTAAGCTGCAGCCTAACTCAGCCTTGCGGCGTCTTTGACGTGAAGTAGCGGGGCTGCCGCTCTGCTGGTAAGCGTTTCCATCTCGATCCCCAACACTGAAACTTGGCAATTCTTCTCATAAGTTAAGAGTCAATCTCTGTTCGTTCAAAGGGGTCAATTCGTTGGAAGAACTTCCCCACGCAATGACAATTGCACTGCCGTCCTAGGATACATAAGCCATCGTCCAAATCCACTTCTCCAGCCGTTCTTGCTTTGGCTTTTCTGCTTCAAATATGCTCAGCCAATTGTCTCAGACTCGTTTGGAGAATCTAATTTTATTTACTTCTATGGGTAAATATTGTGCCAACCCCCTTCAGACTGAGAGGTAGCGACAAAGATCTACTGGAATATAGCGTCTGAGCTCTGTCAGGGAGCCCTAACACCCGGTGCAATACGATGCCTTTTTAAAGAAACAGATCATTCGCCCTTATAATGATACTGGATATCAAGGCAAGGTATGAAGAGTACAAGCTGAATACAATGCAATCAATGGACAGGAGAAATAAATATTCTATGGTCGTCCGGTGTTTTAAGCGAGATGCTCGCATTTACCTGGTTGGGTTGAATAATCAAAATAATTCCTTCAGAGTACACCTAGTGCTCACTGCAATTGGGATATCATTATCTGTCTCACTGTGGAAGGGGAATACTATTGACATTCCCCCGGCCCTCATTTGCGGACGTTAGCCCATCGTTCCTTTCAGTTCAGCCACTGCACACTTAGGCAAGAGAGTGAAGCATGAGCCTTGTGGTCTGAATCCACAATTCAATGAGGGCGGCAAATATTCTGGCTCTATTGCTTGTTGGGACAAAAGCTTCGCAAACAGTTGGCCCACATAGGTCAGAGTTTCAACAGTCTAAGTATGGCTTCATGTCCATGATCGTTTTCTTTTAAACAGTCCTCTTCAATGTTATTAGTTCAGGGTATATGCCTAATCATGTCTCTACTAGCTTTGAAAGCAAACCAGCTAGTCGTTATTCTGACCAGCTGGTTATCCTGTCAGGTCCATCAATGGCTTCCTTCAAATTTGTACTAAAATCATTCCCCAAAGTCCAAGTATTTAAACATAATGCTATTAAGAGTCATCCTCGGAGTAAGAAACATCTATTAATCGAAATGTCACCTATGCCGTAATGGATAGGGGCTAGCCACCTGTCATGCGATATATTCACCAGAATTCGTTACATAGGCATGCTGCAAACACATTTTATCCGCTCTTATTACCTGGAGGTGGAATCTATTCAAGAGCGAGCTCACTACGAAATCTACCTATAAAAGAGTTCAGACCCGGGGAAGAAGAGTCAACGTGCTCGACGCCAAGGAACACACCAAGAGAACTGAGTAAAAAGGTCCTGAAAACTTTACTCAGTTTTCACACTTCATTCTATTTCCCGCCAACTTCCTCTTTTACAACTTTCTTGTTCCCCTTCGACTACGACTCTCCGACTAAGAGCCCTCAGGCTTTTCTACACGAAGATTCGATTCTACCTTGAAATGGATTTTTGATTTTGACATCTGGGAAGCAGTGACTTGGTTGCCTGCAGGCATGTGCTAAGGAAATTGACATCTTGGTTTTCTGCATCGGGGCAATTCTGGACCACTGGGTCGTCATTGTGAGCGTGAAGGTCAATATCGTGACGCGGATTTCTGAATTAGCTAAGTTCTGGATTATGTGAGATTAATGAACTTCAGGATAGGTATTTCAGTTGATATCAAATGGTATATGGCTCCACATAGCGCGCCTATTGTAGCAAAAACATCTATATTAGTGCTCCCAAATATCCTCGGCGAAGCTGAAGTCTGTGTAACAATGAAGGTAAGAGCCTCATCAGCTGATTGGTAATCCAAGCACTCATTCCAGATTTTTTGACCGTTCTTCAACAACATGGCTATGTGTATCATTTCAAGGTCAGCCTATGGCAATAATGTTACATGCTTGAGCCTTAGCAGGCTACTCAAGTGCTCAACGTGGACTCATAGCATTCGCTCGCTTGATGCATTCAATTCTCGAGGATCGCACGTGCTTGACCGAGTTCGCCAGCCTTGCGCTTTACCTACGCTGAGAGATTCTTCTTGCGGGAACATATCATTGCATGTGTTTGAGCTTGGATTAGAAAGATGCCTTCGAAGTTTATCAGTGGGTGGAATAAGGGCAACCATCCGGCCGTTACTGATTTGGATGTACTTAGGGTTGGTTATTAGATTAAGGCCTCAAGCTGTTATAGGAATATTACTAACTAAAGTCTAGGTCGGGACAAATGACAAATCCCATTTCCAGCTTCCTCGGATGCTTGATGGCAATATTGTAGGGGAACAATTGCCCTTAGTGGCCCTATCACCAGCCCCTGATATTACAGGATGGTGGAAATGTGTTCGTGTATGTTTCATTAATTTAGGAATGATACTGATGCGACATGAAGTGCTCTTGTGAACGCGAGGTGGAAAATACAGTCTTGGGTGATATCTGCCCTGACTGTTCTCACTGCAAATGCAATTCTTGCTCAACTCTTTCATGAATCGTTCCGATTTGGGGAATATGACAACGCGTAAATTAGCAAAGGCTTGTAGGAAACAAAAAGGGGGAGCCCTCGTAAGACTCTAATGAATCCGGTCGATCACGCTGGTACACTTGACACGGATAGCACATATTATCTCCTTCTCCATTTGTTACATTCGCAGAATTCCTCGAAGATTTGTCCAGGAGACTCTCGAACTCAGGAGAATTGGAGTGGCGGGCTTTTAATGTTGATAGAACATCTTCCCACCAATAATCACGCCCGAAGCTCCATGTCGCATTGTGACAAAAATGCTCATCGTGCTGACAATCGATATAGGGCATCTCCCTCGGCTCAAAATCAAGTTCAAATAAAGCTAAGAGGGTATCTCGGCACCACCCGGCCTCCCGAAGAGGCTTCTGCTTGAGTTCATCTTCGACGAAAACTTCAATCTTGATATGGCAAGACTTCAACAAGTCCCGAAATCTGAAGAACAACAGCGAGTACCGCATGGCGATAGATGTTGCTGTCTCTCCCTTTATAATGTCGTATTCGGCGGCTAGTTTGTATTCGTCGTCTGGGACGATATGAAGGTCAATCCCTTCCTTAAGCAGGAGGCGTGACGCGTTTTGATACCGTATCATATTTGATCGTGAAGCAACGAAATGAGCAGGGGAGAACCATTTCGTAACATTAATATTGTTAACAGTTGGCACAACTGACATCAACTTTTCGAGGATCTTCGTATCAGAATAACTCATAGCTGCGAAGATAATAGTTGCGAAGGACCGACCAATTGCGGGAATGGAAACATCAAGATCAGGTAGAACTAGAGGGAAGATCCATTCAAAGGCCGCCGGATAAGGTGTTGCATGAGAGCAAGATGGATCATTACATGGCGAGGAAATTAGTCTTCGAAGTCCTAGCAAGCCACTACAGTTCATATCATCCCACAGGTCCATGTCATCAAAAAATAGTCGCATTGTGTTTATCCGGTCTACACATCGCGTTTCACAAGTATCTTCTGGTACTCTCAGGCATGCCCAGGCCGCAAGAGCCCTATGATGTTCAGGTTACGATGAATCGGAAGTGGAACTTTGCGATACTTACACCCCGGCCCAATTCTGCGCCCTCCTGTCAGCCCCATTATCGATCAGCAATTTGCAGATTTCGACTCTAGCGTGTCGATCAGCCATCTGATTATGTTAGCCTTCAGCAGTAATTTAGAGTTTGGTAGGAATTATAGAACAAACAGGGGCGTGAAACCTCTGGAGTTGGTGTCCCAAGGAGAGGCCTTGCGTTGACCAAATAAAGTCTTTACGGCCTCGACGTTTCCATCCCTACAATATGTGAAGATAGAAGAATCATCAGGAACAGCATGGTATGGCTTCAAGTTACAACTTAAGCCCGTAGAAGACAGCAACAATTCCATCCGGATACCCTTGCGCACACCGCAGTATTGGAGCCACTGGGTGGGATGTAATACCAAGATAGTAGTGAAGGTATTAGACTGTGAAAATTGTTCTTGCCTGCTAGTAGTCGTGACGGTTATGAGATGAATCGATCCTAGTCTGCTCTTGGAGGAGAAACTACTAAGCAGTTTCGAGTACGCCTGGGTCTTTGAGCTTGTTACGCTGGCCGAAGCATCGGAAAGAGAAGGCATACAGCTCTGAACCTCTTGATTAAATTGGTTGTCTTTTTCGTTTGAGAACCTAGATAGCCCAGAAACGAGCTTCGAAAAGGCCGATTTGAGTTCGCGATCAAGAAGGTGCCTTACTGCAGGATTCTCTATCGCCGAAGAAGCGGTCTCAATTTTGGATCTAAGTGTATTTAGATGATCGCGGAGGTCAGGAGGTCCAAATTGAGCAGCGGTAAGTTGTTGAAGGCGATCCTCCACAGCTATCAGGCTTCTCTGGGAAGATACATGGTCACGTGTCGTTCTGTCTACAAACATTGCAAAGCTTTGGCTGTAGTCCTCATGAAAGATAGAATTTGTAACGCTAGAATAGTCAACATGGCGAGCGAACATATGATAGGAAACTTGTATACCTGAATGATTCGAGCCTGGCTAGCATCAGTGTCATCTTCGCATCCCTGAATGCATCTGAAGACTTCCGGATTGCATTTGCCTTCCACGCGACTTTGCAAGCAGCCCAGACCCGTTTACTACGATCCGAGGAAGATGTGACCAGTTCATACTTAGAAACAAGGCTCTTGAGCTGCTCGGCTTTATCGCAACACTGGCTCAAGGCTCTAATACTTGTGTCTAACGTCCTCGTATGTGGACCTGGTGTCTCGGCTTCTCGTCGGATACTCTCCGCAATGCTCGAAATGATGGAAAGATCGTTAAATATGGATACGATATATTGAGGCGCCTCCTCAATAGATTGAAAGAATTCACACAGCTTCTTCACACTATCACCGAGTTGAATCGTGAGGGACAAGACCGCAAAAACGGAAGACGTGCTAGATAAGACTTCCATCCTTCGAATGACGAGAATGGACGGATCAGAGATGACACTTTAAATCAAAAAGCGAGATGAAAGACGATCATTTCTAATGTGGACGAGTTGGAGGCACGAACAATCCTAGAAAGCCTTGCAGAGCCGCGCGGGAAGCCTGATGGCAAGCGATCCAATTGGAGATATATATTAGTTGAAAAGACATCATGCACGCCCCAGACGACTTCGAGGGTATAGTCTTCTTGCATATCTCCTTCACTCCTCTTCCTTCTAACTCTTAATCTTTGGAAGCACCAAGAGCGTCAAAAGGAAAAGCGCGGTGGAGCCAGTATATAATCACGTGATCATGAGTAATACTTATTTCCATCGGTATACTTAGAGAAGATACATGGCATGTCACCGGAGCTGGGGCTGAAGGTGAGCAGTTAAATAATCAACAGATATCATCGTTGTACTTGGGGGCAGTCCCTAGTTCCTATGCAAGAACCCTTCGTCTCTTTTGCTTAAAATCCTTCTAATGGTTCCTCAGATGCTGAACGATTCTTACAAAGCCCACATGAAGGTAATTTGTAGAATCGAAAGCATTAGGATGGGGGAAATAAGTTGGAAACATCTTGATCAAGTCATTGAAGATTGGTGAGGGTTGCGTTGAAGGGGCAGCCACTACTAACCAGGTAACGGTCAAACCGAGTCGCAATAACCCATGCAGTCCTCGGAAAGATCACCCGAAAACTAAGAATATGAATTAAACACCGACATTGCTTCATTTAATTGATATGACTTTCGCGAAAGGTTAGATTGAGCGAGTAACACCTCACCAAGAGGTATTACAAGTATCGCCACTATGTGTCGCGTGCCCTGAAAACATAGATGTCTGTATCTAAAAGCATATCCATTCAAAAGGGGGCCGAGGCGCCGAGAGATCCTCGTAACTTTGGACAAACTATTACAATTTCAACATGGATGCAAGGTGGGCTGGATAGAGACCTCCGATTCAAAGTATTCTTTCGGGCAGCTACGCCTCATATAACTCCATTAAAACTCCTAATTCTTCACAAGCGTAATGAATCATAAACCTGAAGATTAATATCTCAATTCAAGACTAATACACGACAGCACCTCCATCTCAAAGGAGACTACTTAATAAACAGAGGCGGTAGCCCCGAAGGAGCCATTCCAACGCCAAACACAAGACGCCATTCCTTCCCTGACAATGAAGCAGCAAAGAACGAGACAGAAACATCATTATCGTCATGCATGCGCCTTTCAATGAGGTTGCAACCCCAAACAATAATGACAAGAATCTCTATCCATAATTATACAGTCAAGCGCTGGTAATCATCGCCATCCTCCTTTACCCATTACGCCTGTGACACTCTCCCTAGAGCGTGGTGTGCCTCCAATTGTACCATTGAGCCTAATGGCTTGGCTTGCCATACCGCTGACTTGCCTGCCTTCTCCGATTGTAGTTCGTCGGTTGTTCTTGATGACAGGTGCAGTACGAGGACTCAAGACGCTAGATGTAAACATTCCCTCTTTCTGACTGGTGACCATACGTCTTGCATGACTCGCTGTGAACATGTTCTCATTTGGAGGCGATCCCGAAATCGTCGCTGCTGTCGGACTTCGACGTCGTTGAGTTCGAGTAGCTGAGTCGGAGATTGAATGTGTATGTCCAGCTCGAGAGATCGACCCAGCACGCTTTAAAGCTAGTCCAATCTTAGCGCTCTCAGAGCGGTCTACTTGCCAGCCCTCGCCTTCGGATGAAGAGTTGTTTCCACTGTCTGTTGGAGTACTGTCATTGCCTGCTACTTGCACGGTATGCAATGATGAGCGATTTGTTGCGTGACTAGCATCAAGATTTCGAAGAGGCGATTGATCGGTGTCAGATGAAGATAGTGGTGTGGTCGTAGGAGGAGGCGATCCGCTGGATCTCTTCGAGAGGAAACCTGCTTGGAAACGGTTAGATTTCGGTTTGATGTCGATTGATGGCTTAGGAGCGATAGGGAGTGGTGAAGAACCCTGAGAATCATCATTCCAGACCTCTCCAGTAAGATATGATGGTAAGGCGGGTAATGCAACGCCTTGCTCTACAGACGAGACATCTGGAGTAGATGATTCTACCTTCTGAGGAGTCTTCTCGAATTCTGCCAATGTTCCGGACTCGGTGTCGTCTCGCCATCTAACACTGCGCTTAGAGGGAGATTTCTTTTTAGGCGTGAAAGAAATGCCCTTCTTGCCTAATGCTGCTTTTCTACGTCTCGGCGAAGACTTCATGGGAGAAGAAAATACTTGTGGGGCTACAAGAGCTGCCATCTGGGGTACTGGTCGTGACTGGCTTTCGGAGATGTTTGCTTGCTTCTTGCGCTTAGGAGTACCACGCTTCGTAGGAGGAAATGCTTCGGTTACGTTCAGCGATCCATCAGGTTTGACTACCTGTGAGGCTGCGGTAGAGCAGCTTTGTAACAGTCTTCTGAGAACAGTCTTGGCATGCTGAATCGCGTCTTGCTCACTCATGCTGAGAATATCGTTGAGCGACGAAATGATGTCGAATTGGGCAGAGAGCAGCACTTGCATTACGCCCGCATCGCCAACCTTTTCTTGCTCCAATACCTCTAGCAACGCATCCCGCCCAGCGTTAGCCTTCAGAATCTCAGCCTCTCGAGTCAGACCAGCAACTTCAAGACCGTCACCGCATCCATCGACTTCGGTGAGCTGGCGAATGCTATTTTGTAGAGCAGAATCAATCGCACGCTCCCAATTGATCTTATCTAGTCTTTGATGGTAGTGTTGCCGGCTATTTTCGAGCTCTAAGAGGATGCCCTGCGCAGTCTTCCTCATGGCAGCCAAACTTGGTGGCATATCTTCCTCTTCTCTGGAATCACAGATACTATCAAAAGCTGCAATCCAGGCGGATAGAGTACCAATGCGACGTTCAATTTGTCGCAGCTTCTTCATGTTAGTGGCCTTCTCTTGTCGGTCAGGTGCTGAATTCTCAAATGCCGCTCGAATACGTGAAACACCCTCCCTGGCAATACCGTCTCGTTTCTCATTCTGCTTTCGGAATTTGGCGAAAGCTATTCCCTCTGTGTCCTTCTGTTGGGCTTTCAGCTCGTTAATCAACGCCATCTGCTCGTCAATTTTGACCAGGAAATCCTTGACATGTCGGTTGACATTGTATACATTTCTAGTAACTTTCGTTTGGATGTTCTTGGCTCGATTGGCGTAACGAAGGGTATTCTGCGTCTCATCAAAATGCGCACTTGAGGGACTGACGCAGACAATCATGACTGTCTTGCAATTTCCTCCTAATGAGAACTTCAAAAGTCGAGTGAGCTTCGAATTCCGGTAGGGAACGTGATTACGCTTCCGAGGATCACAGAGCGCGTTGATGCAACCTCCAAGAGCCAGAAGAGATTTGTTGATGTTTGCTCCCTCAATTAGTCGCTCGCCCCTGTTTTTGGTTGCGCTTGCTCGTTCACTGCCTGCCAGATCAATAATACTCAATGTGGCCATTGTATGTGGTTCGTTGACGTCTGCATTTCTGTCCTTCTGGGCAACATTGATTTGGAGAACAGCATGTGATCGAGATGATGTCGCATTGGCTGCGGTTGGAGATATTGTTCGGTATTCGTTCCCCCTAACTATCATGTCCATGACCTCTTGTACGTCCTTAGGATGGTGGCTTGACAATCCGGCAACTGACACGGCTTGATTTGCATCCTCACGCAGCATCAATCCCTGTTTACTACCTCCAGGGACCAATAAGTCTCGAATGGTCTCATTATATATTTCGAGGTATGATAACGAGATCTCGGTGTGTTTTTCGTCACTTCGTTCGCCAATCTTCTCGAATAGTTCCTGCATTGTTAGAAAGATGATACCAGGTTGCTGAGCAGTTCCGGTAATCGTATGGGTCTTTCCACAGCCGGTCGCGCCATATGCGAATACAGTTGCATTGTATCCATCCAACACGCTGTCTAGCAGTCCTCTTGTTGTTGCTTCGTAAACATCACCCTGGGTTGTGTTCTCGTCGAAAACTCGGTCGAAGCCGAAAGTCTGATCCTTTACTCTCTTGCCCATATTTGATACCACTGATCGTGAGAATTTCTGAACTGGGTTATCCTCGGGAGGATCGAAGATACTAGGGAGACAGTCAGCTTCTGGAGGATGTACGTGGTAATTGTTTACTTACAGGCATTTGTCGTCGACCACTTTGATGACCGATCGAATTCCTTTTTGCCCAAGTTTTGGTGTAGCAACTCCAGCCAAAGATCCATCGCCGAGAAAGAGTGTGCCATCGTCACATTTTGTTCTGCGAGCAGTGAGTTTTTGCGATTTGTTGACAATCGAAATGGACATACATTTGTGCTGCTTCTCGAATTGTGAAAGGCCGAACACGAACTGGCAAGTATTAGTCTTCCGTTTTCGATTCGGCTTTCCAAAGAATGAGGCGTACCAGTTACTGATATTGAAGATGCTCCTGCATCTGGGAAAGCCATCGTGGGGCTGCTGTCAGACAACTATCCCCCGAAACGCGCCGTATGTAAGCGCGCAGGGGAACAAGAAATTACAATTCAAGAAGTAATTAGGTTGAGTTGAAGGAGCAAGAATTTTAAATTCTGAAGCAATGGCGGTAAGAATCGAAATGTGGTCGTCGGCGTTTGGTGTCTGATCGTTTAAAGTGGTCTCGACTTCTTTTTTGTTTTCGGGGCGAAAGAGCGAGCGTTGCCCAGCAACCAAAAAACGCTAACCGAATTTAGAAGCCCCTCAGGGGTTGATCCTCCTCTTTTGCCTGGAGTGAGGCTCTCAAGTACTGTGCTTCTAAAACATATTTATTCACTTTCAAGGGATTTAAATTATATTGCAAGTTCCGTCCGAGGCTATCATGATCTTCTTTCATAGCAAATGAATTCAAAAGGCAATAATTATTCACAATTGACGCCGAGTGAACCCACTTCGTTCTTGCCTCAACACCAATTATCACGAAGACAAAATCTTTTGAACTCATTGATTAAGTTATCGTAATCATACATATATAGATTTTTCGAGCAATTAGGCTCAGTGACCAACTATACAGACTGCCCAGAGATCCGCGGATTAATCGTTCGTCCAGCAATACTCCATACGTTATAATGTGAGCTTCAGACTCCTTGATATTTTCCTTCCCCTCAAAACTCCATAAAAATTCCATCCCAGAGTCCGAAGCAAGAAGGTGCATTATTAATTATGATCCTTGTCCAATATCAAAAACATTCAAAGGCCAAGTGCCACCCAAACTACCAGATACCGGTCCACCTAAATGACCACCAGCTATACTCGACGTGGCGGCCAAATCATTATCATGTGAGATATCGCCGTTTAACTCCCTACCGCCCTGTAATTGCATGAGCGCAGAAGCAGAGAATAGTTGTTCTTGAGGCTCAAGACCCCCCCCAGCCATAGTCATGGTGTATTGTTGCCAAGCGCTGGAGACATTGTTGGGCGCATAGTGGGGTTGCTGCGGAAGTTGGGAAGCTTGAGCCGCGAATGCTGCTAATAGGGGAGCCTCAATGTTCTCATCATGAGAAGATCCGGAGTAGGTTGGGTAATTTGAGGAAGGGGTATAGGTGAGATTTTGACTCGATGTTGACTCCGGATAAGTGTTGTATTGGGTTGCTGCGGGATAGGGTGTTTGTTGGTGGATCTGCGCAGATGGTACATAAGGAGGTGGGTTGTTCGGGTCAGTCGGGTAGTTTTGTGATGGACTGGAAAAGCTAGGCCGTGATCCATGAGAGCTTGGTTGACGAGGCTTATTATCTTCCAGTGTGTTGTTGTTGTTGTTGTTGTAAAGGGGGGTTTTACTGGAAGGGAGACTGCGAGACAATAGACCTAGAGTACCGTCTGTTACGACGCGAACAGCTTCCCGGAGGCGTGTTCCAGAACCTAAAACTGTTAGTCAAGTAGATGGAAAATATTTACATGGAATGATTACCCAGTAAAGCACCGACATCTCCCATGATATCCAACCAAATATCCATTTCTTCTCTAAGAACTTTCAAGTCGGTTGCAGAAGTTTCGCCTCGCTTATCCCACTGAGCAAAGAGAGTAGTGGTAATGGCCATAACATACACAGCACTATTATACCACGTTGTATCGAGGCTCTTGAACTTTTGCAGCTGTCGAACAGCACCGAGCAATTGTCTAGAAGCCTCAACACAGACTCTCATACTCTCAGCATTGAAGCTAGTGTCTGATGTTACTGAAACAGAAGGGTGTCGAAGGAGTAGGCGAAACTCCAAACTCCATGATTGTGCGTACAACGCAAAGACTCGTCCTTCTTGCTCATTTTGCCCAGCTTCACCCTTGACCAGATCAGCTGGTAAGCTATCCTTCCAATTCTGCAATTTGGCCTCCAAGCGATTCACTATTGATACATAGTTATCACGATTTCGGCGAACGGCATAGAGCGAACAGTACATATCCATATAAAGCGGAATCAGGCGAAACATAATGAGACCAATGTTATGAAGGCACTTCCCAGGCCTGGATGTGTCCAGACCATTTTCCGAAAGCAATTCATCATCGACCGGTTCTGGAATCTCGATATCAAAATCTTCATATCTAATCATCGGTCGTCCCAATTTACCACTGAGGGTAACATTGATTGCTAACAATGACCAAAAGGTGCGCTTTCGCATCTCAACATCCAGTGCATTTGGGGTGGCGTTAGGAGCCCATTTCTTAGAGGATCTATGGAGCCCAAGTTCAATAGCTAAGGACATTGTAGTCTGAGACAACATCCAGCTTGCACCTGGCTTTGGAAAGTTCCGAAGATGTGCACAAATCAATGTTAAGGCTTGAACGTCTTCGAGTGTGTGGCTGCAAGACAATTGGTAGAACATGCCCAGAGAGTAATGGTAATGCATGTTCGATTGATGATTGAAACTCGCCTGCTGAGCTGCATCCTCCCAGTTTCGGACAGCGTATTGAAAGAACATGGTGGCAAAAACCATGTGGACAATGACAGTCTGCGATGGGGTAGGTTGAAATGACGGTTCGTCGTATATCCGAGTCAACTGGGTAGGATCAGCAGTGAAGAGGGAGAAGGGGAATTTGCTGACTTACAAGCTTGAAAAAAGTTGGTTTGTGTAAAAGAGGTAGGTAAGGATTTACCACTCGAAAGTACCATTCGGTATAGATGAAGGCTTGTCCTCGCTCCGGTAGGGCCACCTTTTCTATTTTGGGGTTTATATTGAGCGCAGTCTGCAGGAATGCTTGATAGGACTTGTTGTAAAGTTCTGGGTGGAAGACTGAAGTGTCTGGCTCATCCATGTCGGCTGAGTCGAAGTCTGCGATATCAATCTCCATACCCAGGATAGAAAGAGCAGTGCCTTTGATTGAACTGAGGTTGGAATTGCCTGGATTGACACCAAGGTAGGTACCCCCAGTATATCCCGCGCGAAGGAAAGTTGTCTGGGCCCGGAACAAGTTAGTCTCTTGGTGCTGAGTAGCCAGACTATGTCCAGGTTGTGCGCTATAGGCTGGGACATTATGGCTCCAAGATGGGGCTTGTGACGAAGCTGGGCTGTAGTTAAAGCTTGAAGCAGGCGCGTCGCGAAAACCGTTTGAGCCCTTGGTTCCTCCGCCACTTTGCATCAATTGATGTTCCAACTCATGAATGCGGTTCTGCAACACACGATTCTGCTCTTCAAGAGCTTCGGTATGGCCTCGAGAGGTAGCGCGACCAGTGATGCGATCGGTAGTCCGACATTCTGTGTGATTCTGCAAGCAAGGCGAACATCCTCCGGGCAATCCATCGCATCGAATCTTACGGATCTGCGAATTCGTTAGCTATTTCCCTCATCGCGCATGCAATGTTTTCGTGGTGTTGTCGTACCTTGCAACGATCGCAAGCTTGGCCCGTTCTCGAGGACGACTGTAACTTCTTCTTCACCGCATTTGAGAACTCCTCAGGATGCTCTGTCTTGATCTGCTTTGTCGGAGCTGCGTTTGGTTCGGACGACGCGTTGCGTTTCGCTGGCATTGCTGCGGATTTTGCCGTTGAGTGTTGATGGAGGTTGCCGTGATATCCCAGCGTCCGATGTGGAGTTATTTCTTGAACACTCTCTCCTACACCACCAACAGCCTCTCTTGGCCTCGGTAAATTCGCATACACTGCAGAAGTGTTGTTCTGTTGTTTAAGTTGTTCTTGGAGGTTTTGTGCGGAGAAAGAGGAGAATATCATTTCCAAGGGCCCAGGGAACGAACTTCGAATTTGGAGCTAGTGGATCGAGTTGTGGACCTCGGTGGAAAGAGCCTTAACCACCAAAACGGCAGCAAAGGTGAAGATCTTACCCTATTAAACACTAAACAAATAAGGGCTCTTTCTTTTCTCGAAGTCTTAATTGTTCCAATAATTACGAGCCTCGTACGCGGCTGTTCAAAATGTATATACTATCTTGAGTTATCAGGGGTATTCAGGGGGAGATGCTTGCTTCAACTGCAAAGATGGCACAGCACAGCTCAGCTTCTGCTTCCGAATGATGCAATGTGGCCAAGTTTCTGGTTGAAAGCCTTACCAGTACTCGCGGGTCAAAATTAGCCAATATCGATCCGGTTCGAGGGCTTGAGTAGCATCTACGCCTGTGGCACATGAACCAGCCGGGTTTGCTTGACAAGGGAGGCCAATAGAGGCTAAATAGAGCATCCTTTGTGGTGGCTAAACACCTTTTACTACCTAGCAAAAGGTAGTAGAATACTTATCATGCAGAGCAATAGCAAAAGCATTTTCCCGTCTTTATATGTGGCGCTGGAAGGAAACCCTGCACTTGGGAATTCAGATGGCTAAGGACGGAGAAAACCCAGTTACTGGATGTGTTCCTTCAGCCCAGATGTCGTTCCCTTGCCCTGATAGGCCTGCGCCTTATCGGTGGCTTTCATCTCGTCTAAGACACAAGACATTACACGGGCGAGACCAGTCCTACGGGTCCTATGGGTTCTGCTCCGTATCCACTCCTCAGCCCCGCCACATTTTAAGGTTGTTATAAATTCGGCAGTTGGAACCTGGTTTCGGGCAGATCACTACTACTGTACTAGTAGTAAGTGACGGCGGCTTGCTGTATAAACGAAGAAACAGAAGTACTAGTCTAGTACTAGTAACCATTGAAGCGAATATCCAACGCCCTATTTTTAGCATTATTCAACGGGAGCTCTCAACCCAGTCTTCTATTCTCTTCGCCTCGTCGTCTGCAAGCCCTCGGAACCCCCAAATACCCAATCACGAGCCAGATCTGAAGCGTTTCAAGGTCCTACCGTAGGTAAGGTAGTTATCGTAAGGCTGAAAATCTCGTGACTCAGCCGTTCGTTATTTCCGATTCTCGAGGCTGAGATCCCAAAGATTGAGCAAGGCAGAGTCTGCATCTTGGAACAACAGAACAGCCTTCGGTCACCACCAATCAAGTAAGATCTAGCACTCTGAAGATCTCGTACCGTCCACCATTAAACAGCAAGCATGGCGCTTCTTCAGACTATTAACCTCGAACACCTTCCCACCGACCACACTATTCACATCGCCCTTTACCGCAATATTAAAAATGCATCGTTCTTACATCAGCAGCTGCTTGCTGGGAATACGGACTTTGAGTACGCGCTCATCGACGCTAGTATTGTGAGTCTTTCTTTGATACGTTTCGCCAGTTCCTCATCGGATCCATCAGATTTTTATACGTCATGTGAAAATCACGTGCTAAACACTCCCTCTCAGATCGTCTCCAAGCTCCACGCCCTAGCAGCTGTATATCGAGCGGTCACCGACTCGATAGAAAATAGACTACGAAGTCGAAACATACATTCTGAAATCGTCTTCTCTTTGAGTCCAAACAACAATGTTTGTTCCCTCCATTCAACTTACCTTAGACACCACTAATAACCCCGCCAGATCGCCGAATCCTTCCGACGCTTCGGCATCACCCCTATAACCACCAACCTCCTCGTCATCAAAGTCAGCACTCCCACCTCGCCCGCCACTGCCTCCGCTATCCAAGCGCACCTCACAGCCTCCATAGAAGGGGAGCCTGTGGAGTTCGGTGATGACGTGTTAGCGAGTATGACGGATATGGCGAGGGTGAAGAAGATCTATAAGTTGAATATTGGGGGTGGAGGGAAGGGAGGAGGCGTAATTAGTGGCGTTGCGGGTTTAAATCTGAATGGTGGGCTGAATGGGGCGGGGAAAGAGGAGAGGGAGAGGAGGGAGTTGGAGATGTTGGTGTTGGGGTGTATGGCGCTTAGGGGGTCTACAAATTAGGGAATCAAATATGTAATCAAGGGGTCATAATTGGCAACTTTAAAAGAAAAATAGCCACGCTAGGTTTGTTCCTTGCACAAGTGAGCAGGACTGCATCTTTTAGTTAACTTCATTCTATTGTGCTATCCTGCCTGCAAACCTACTAAACATCAGGTGAGATCCTGAGAAGCGAGACGAAGCGTTTTTCGGGATAACGGCCATCTGTCGAGGGAATGAGTTTTGTATTTTCAAAAATTTGTTGAATATCCGAGTTGATGCTGAAAACTTGAAAATCGATGGAGATGATTGCTTCGAAGTGTTGGAGTTTGCAAGAGTTTCCGGTGAAATGCAGGCAGGCACATGGTCCCATTTCCAGACACGCTTTTGGCAATCTTCGAAACATCCCTTTGGACTTGAGCCCCGTTTGCATAACACGTTCCCTCATTATCTGCCACATAATTTAGGATCATTGTTTGGGCCTTTACGACTGTGGCATACATCTCACTTTGTGCATTGCATACGATTTTTTCGAGTTTGTCATCCAGGTACTTCTTGTTGTATCTCGGATTGTTCCAGGGCCCAAGGACATGGATGAGATATTCTCGAAATCACAGCGGTTGCCAAAGTTTCGGTGCCAGACTCAGTAACTGGACAGCGTAGCCGGAAAAGACTTCTGTAAAGGCCGGGCTTTAAAACAGAATACCATTCAGGGAAAAGGAAAGGGCTGGTAAGGCATAATAAAAATCTGCTACTTCGACCAATTTACAGAACGCTGCATAGATAACCCTTGATAATATAGTCAGCCATAGAAAGCGTTTAATAAAATTTCGAATGCGGATTCTTCGTAGCCCTGAGTCCTCTTGAAGTTAGACTCGTCGTCCGCTGGATTCTGAATGTTCAGTTAGCATTGAAACATTTCTGTGATAGATGAACAAAAAGTCGCACATTCAAATCGACGGCGCTTCCCAATGTCCATGTTCCATCTACATCAACCTTCGTAACCCATACGTAGCGGAAGCGATCTTAGGCAGATAGAGGAATCGAAATCGAGATCTTCGTTTCGAAGATGAAAGGTCCTATTCATCCTTCTTCGCAATATGACAGCAGGCAATTGCCAAGGTTTGCATAATAGCTCTGCCTCAATGCCTCAGACTCTGTGGTAAAATGGACTTTTTGACGTGCCTGGGAGTCTAGAAGCAATTCTCCTGAGTGGAAGTTAGACACTTACCAATTTTTTGTTCTAGAAAGATTATGAAATCACCAGTCATCTTGACTAGTTAGCACCCTATGGAAGATCCTTGTCCTCAACTTTAAGGTATAGGAAGGAATTTGCGAAATTTCTCCAACCAATATAGCCTTAACTGTGGTCAAAAACAAGCTCAAACACAAGTATTGGTTGAAGTAGTCGCTGAATACTCGTTGTCCCGGTGCACTTCAAGCTCTCCATGTCATACAACCTCCTGTAATAACAAGGCAACATGATATCCTCATCATTCTAATCACGACAGAATTCAGTCTAGTCCGCCATCCGCTTACCAACTTCTTCCCTAGAATTAAGATTCGAAAATAACAAAATTTATAAAATTCCCTTTTGGATATCCGGGACCGAGACTTGAGTTGTCTATGAGCAGCATCAGCTATTTGGAATAATCTGGGCAGGGAGGTTTTCAAGTCTAAGTATCGAGGGGTATTAAAGGACCCAAGAGTGTAAAGAAATCTTTCTTTGTAGAGTTCTAGATGTGGAATTTTGACAGCGAAGACAAGCGCAGCGCAAGGTTTATCGAACAAGTGATTAAGATACGCCCTGTCTCAAAGTTATAAGTTATGCGCATGGAAGGGAGCAATAGAAGATGGAGAGCAGGAGAATTTCCAGTATTCTAGAATTTTAGAGCTAATGTTGCTCCCTTTCCCTACAACCTCAAGACTCCAATCGCCATCACCAACTACCGTGACGTATTTGTACTGAAATAGGGAGGAAAGTGCGACATCCGGACGGGTGGAAGGCTGGTCTGGGGAATCGAGGAACTTGCGGAAGTATGCCGAATGCATGGATAGAATTGCTGAGTAGACGTAGTACTCTTGACCAAAAACTCTGAGACGTACATCGAGCTTAGGAACAGGATTCCCAAAGACGGGTTGAGCCCGTTTATTCATGATCTTGTGATTCTTTGATACAAGCGACGGAGAAATCATTGCTTTATTTTGTATGAGAGACTTGAAGGAATTCGTAAAAGCTTATCCATTTCTCAAAAGTTCTTGGTCTGATTCTGATTCACTTTCTAGTCGGGACTCTTTGCTCACCTGCACTTCAAGTCTAGCGTCGCAGATGTAGGTCCCGTTGGTAATAACGACCAAACGGCCAATTGAGAATTTAAATATTTTGAATTAAGAATTTAAATATTTTGAATTGAAAATTCAAAATTTAAGAATTTAGAAATATAGATTTGAAAATT
>Ga0182030_10007948_pt1 | contig 22052 bp, 13 predicted proteins | sample 812S3MmetaG_FD_121299 | JGI IMG/M metagenome (GOLD analysis project Ga0182030, IMG submission 121299) | Permafrost microbial communities from Stordalen Mire, Sweden - 812S3M metaG (Illumina Assembly) | ecosystem: Environmental > Terrestrial > Soil > Wetlands > Permafrost | place: Sweden... | reverse complement strand
CGGCCTCCGCAGTTCCGATCCGGTCCCCGTGCCGAGCGCCAGCGGCAATGCGCCCAGCATGGCGGCGAACGTGGTCATCAAAATGGGGCGGAATCGCAACAGGCTGGCCTCGAAGATGGCGTCGCGCGGACTCTTGCCTTCGACGCGCTCCGCCGCCAGTGCGAAATCGACGATCAGGATGCCGTTCTTCTTCACCAGGCCGATCAGCAGAATGATGCCGATCATGGCGATCACGCTGAGATCCGTGTGCGTGAACATGAGCGCCAGCAACGCGCCCACCCCGGCCGAGGGCAGCGTGGAAAGAATCGTTACCGGGTGGATGTAGCTCTCGTACAGCACGCCCAGCATCAGGTAGACCGCCGCCAGCGCCGCCGCGATCAGGTACGGCTCGCTGCCCAGCGAATCCTGATAGGCCTGCGCCGTGCCGGTGAACATCGTCTGGATGGTCGGCGGCAGGCCGATCTTTCGGGCAGCCCCCCCGATCGCCTCCACGGCATCTCCCAAAGCAATGCCGGGCTGCAGGTTGAACGAGATCGTCACCGACGGGAACAGACCCTGGTGATTGACCGAGAGCGGCGCCACCGCTGGACCGTATTGCGCGATGGCGCTCAACGGAACCAACGGGCCGTTGGGCGCACGCACATAGATGTCGCGCAATGTCTCCGGGTTCTGCCAGAACCGCGGGGCCACCTCCATCACCACGTGATACTGGTTCAGCGATTTATACATGGTCGCCACCTGGCGCTGCCCGAAGGCATCGTACAGCGTGTTATCGATCAACTGCGGCGAGATGCCGAAGCGCGCCGCCGTCTCGCGGTCGTAGGTGACCATGGATTGCAGACCGCGGTTTTGCTGGTCGCTGTTGACGTCCACCACGATGGGGATCGATTTCAACTGCTGGAACATGCGCGGTGCGTAGGCAATCAGATCCGGCAGGTTGTCCCCCCGCATGGTGAACTGGTAGAGCGCGGCGCTGTTCCTTCCACCTACGCGCAGGTCTTGCGCCGACTGCAGGTAGAGCGTGGCGCCCGGAATCCTGGCCAGCTTCGGACGCAGCCGCTGCATGATGTAATCCACCGTGGTCTTGCGTGCGGCGAGCGGTTTCAGGGATACGAACATGCGTCCCTGATTCAAGGTGGATGCGCCTCCACCTCCGCCGCCGCCTCCCGTAAAGCCGTTGACGGTGTCCACCCCCGGGTCGGCGGCCACTATGTTGACCATCTGCAACAACGTCTTGTCCATCGATTGAAACGACGTGTCCTGGTCGGCGATGATCTGGCCCATCATGCGCCCGGTGTCCTGCTGCGGAAAGAATCCCTTCGGCACCAGAACGAACAGGTACACGTTGAGTCCGATCGTGGTCAACAATATCAGCAGGGTCACGAACGAATGGCGCAGCGCCAGCGAAAGCGTCTTGCTATACAGAGCGACGAGCCGGTTGAAGCCGCCTTCCACCGTCTCGTAGATCCGCCCGTGGGATTCGTGCGCCTTCAACAGATGGGCACACATCATGGGCGTGGCGGTGAGCGAAACCACCATGCTGACGCCGATGGCGACCGATAGCGTGACCGCGAATTCGCGCAGCAAGCGGCCGACAATCCCTCCCATCAATAGCAGCGGGATGAACACCGCCACCAGCGAAACGCTCATCGTGACCACCGTCGACCCGATTTCCTTGGCGCCCTTCAGTGCCGCCGTAAACGGATCGAGGCCCGCTTCCAGGTACCGCGTGATATTTTCGATCACCACGATGGCGTCGTCCACCACGAAGCCGGTGGAGATCGTCAGCGCCATCAGCGAGAGGTTGTCCAGGCTGTACCCCCACAGGTACATCACCCCGAAGGTGCCCAACAGCGATACCGGAACCGCCACGCTGGGAATAAACGTGCTTCGCGGGCTCTTGAGAAATACGAAGACTACCAGAACCACCAGGCCGATCGAGATGAGCAGCGTTCGCTCCACATCGTGCACCGATGCGCGGATGGTCTGGGTTTGATCCATGGCGACTCTCAAATTGATGGATGCGGGAATAGCGGCGTGAATCTGCGGCAGCACGGCGCGTATACGGTCCACGGTTTCGATGATGTTGGCGCCCGGCTGCCGGAAGATGATGACCAGCACCGAAGGCTTGCCGTTGGCATATCCGGCGTTGCGCAGGTCTTCCACCCCATCCACCACATCGCCGACATCGGAGACGCGCACCGTGGCCCCGTTGTGATAGGCGATGAGCAGCGATTTGTAATCCACCGCATTGAATAACTGGTCGTTGGCCCCCACCTCCCACATGATGCGTCCATCGGAGAAATGTCCCTTGGGCGTGTTGGCATTGGCCGTGGCCAGGGCCGTGCGGACCTGCTCCAGCCCGATACCGTATTTGTTCAGGGCCGATGGATTCAGCTCCACCCGGATGCCGGGAAGCGCGCTCCCACCCACGCCCACTTGCCCCACGCCCTGAACCTGCGCCAGTTTCTGCGCCATGATGGTGGACGCTGCGTCGTACATCTTGCCCTTGCCCAGCACGTCGGACGTGAGCGCGATCATGAAAATGGGGGAATCGGCCGGATTCACCTTGCGGTAAGTCGGGTTATTGGGAAGATTCGTCGGCAGGTAACCGCGGGCGGCGGCGATGGCTGCCTGCACGTCGCGCGCCGCCGCGTCGATGTTGCGGTTCAGATCGAATTGCAGCGTGATGCTGCACGACCCCAGCGTGCTCGAAGACGTCATCTCCGTGACCGCCGCGATGCGCCCGAATTGCCGCTCCAGCGGCGTGGCCACGCTCGACGCCATGGTCTCCGGACTGGCGCCCGGCAAGCCGGCGCTTACGCTGATGGTGGGAAAGTCCACCTGCGGCAGAGGAGATACCGGCAGAATGCGGAATGCCACCGTGCCGGCCAGGGCGATGGCCACGATGAGAAGCGTCGTGGCCACCGGCCGGTGAACAAATGGCGCGGATATATTCATGCCTTATTCCTCCGCAAGGGCTACCATGCCGGGATGGGATTCCTTGTGCCGCGAGAAACGCCTGGCCAGCCGGTCGAAGAACAGATAGATTACCGGCGTGGTGAAGAGCGTTAGCATCTGGCTGATGATCAGGCCGCCGATCATGGTGATGCCGAGCGGCCGCCGCAGCTCCGAACCCGTGCCGGTGCCGAGAGCCAGCGGCACCGCGCCCAGCAACGCCGCCATCGTCGTCATCAAAATGGGTCGGAAGCGCAGCAGACAGGCCTGGTAGATGGCCTCGATCGCCGGCTTGCCTTCACGACGTTCCAAATCGAGGGCGAAATCGATCATCATGACGCCGTTCTTGTTCACAATTCCGATCAGCAGCACGATCCCGATCAGCGAGATCACGCTGAAATCCTGGCCGGTAACATTGAGCGCCAGGAGCGCGCCCACACCGGCTGAAGGAAGCGTGGACAATATGGTGATGGGATGGATGTAGCTCTCGTAGAGCACACCGAGGACGATGTATTCGGTCACCAGCGCCGCCAGAATCAGTAACCACTCGTTGGCCAGCGACGCCTGAAACGCCTGCGCCGTACCCTGAAACGCCGCCTGAATGCTGGCCGGCAACCCGATTTCATCCTTGACCTTATTCACCGCGTCCACGGCGTCGCCCAGGGAAACGTTGGGAGCCAGATTGAAGGAGAGCGTCACCACCGGGAACTGTCCCTGGTGGTTCACCGTGATGGGCACGGCCACGGATTCCACGCGCGTAAACGCGCTCAGCGGAACCTGCCCTCCCGTCGGGAATACCGTGGAGGACGCGATGCCGCCGCCTCCCAACGCCGTGCTCGCCAGGGCCGTGCTGGCGGCGTTAGCTGCCGAGGTGGCTGCGGAACTCGTGTTGCCGGGCCCCTGCGACAGGCCCGTGCTCGACGAGCCGCCCGCCACCAGGCCCGCGGCGCTGGCGGTCGATCCCGCGCCCGTGCGGATAAACAGATTGCGCAGATCGGCCGGATTCTGCCGGAACGCCGGGCTGACTTCCAGCACTACATGGTACTGGTTGAGTTGCGTGAAGATGGTCGATACTTCCCGCTGCCCGTAAGCGTCGTACAGCGTCTGGTCGATGGTGGCTGGTGTAATTCCCAACCGCGACGCCGTGTCGCGGTCGAATACCAGCGTGGCGCGCAGACCCTGCACTTGCTGGTCGGTGGCCACATCGACGAGCTGCCGCAGTTCCTTCAGCCGCGCCACCATCTTGGGCGCATAGGTGTTCAACTCGTCCGCGCTGGGGTCTTCCAAGGTGTATTGGAACTGCGTGCGGCTGACGCGGTCTTCCACCGTCAGGTCCTGTACCGGTTGCATGAACAAAGTGGTCCCGGCCACTGCCGCCAGATGGGGCTGTAGCCGCCGAATCACGTCGCTGGCGCTCACTTTGCGCTCCTCGAGCGGTTTCAGATTGATCAGAATGCGGCCGCTGTTGAGCGTCGTGTTGGTCCCATCGATGCCGATGAAGCTGGAGAGGTTCAGCACCGCCGGATCGGTCAGGATTATCTTGGCCAACCGCTGCTGCAGCGATGCCATCTCCGGAAACGACACCGTCTGCGCCGCCTCCGAAACACCCTGGATCACGCCGGTATCCTGCATCGGGAAAAAGCCCTTGGGGATGGTGTAGAACTGGTAGCACGTCAGCGCCAGCGTGCCCGCCGCCACCAGCAGCGTCGCGGTTTGCCAGCGCAGCACAAACCGCAAAATAGTGCCGTAGAGCGCGATCACCGCCTCGAACCCGCGCTCCGAGGCGCGGTACAGCCGTCCCTGCGCGGCCTCCGGTTTGTGCTTCAGCAGCCGCGCGCACATCATCGGCGTCAGCGTCAGCGATACCAGGGCGGAGACCAGAATCGTGACCGCCAGCGTCACCGCGAATTCGCGGAAAAGCCGCCCCACGATGTCGCCCATGAACAGCAGCGGAATCAGCGTCGCGATCAGCGACACCGTCAGCGAGATGATCGTGAACCCGATTTGCTCCGCCCCCCGCAGCGCCGCCCGCATCGGCGCTTCTCCCTGTTCGATGTACCGCGCGATGTTCTCGATCATCACGATGGCATCGTCCACCACGAAGCCCGTGGAGATGGTCAGCGCCATCAACGTCAGGTTGTTGAGGCTGTAACCAAGTACGTACATCACCCCGAACGTCCCCACCAGCGAAAGCGGTACCGCCACGCTGGGGATGATGGTCGCCGCAAAGTTGCGCAGAAACAGGAAAATCACCATCACCACCAGCGCCACCGTCAGCACCAGCTCGAACTGCACATCCTCCACCGATGCCCGGATCGTGTTGGTCCGGTCCGTGACGATGCTCACCTGAATCGATTTCGGCAGCGTCGAGGTGAGCTGCGGCAGCAACTGTTTGATGCGATCCACTACCTGGATGATATTGGCGCCCGGCTGCCGCTGGATGTTCATAATCACCGCCGGAACGTCATTCATCCAGGCCGCTTGACGGACGTTCTCCACGTCGTCGATCACCTCGGCAAGCTGGGTCAGTTTCACCGGGGCGCCGTTGCGGAATGCCACGATCAGCGGCCGGTAGTCGTCGGAGGACAGCAACTGGTCGTTGGCGCCGATCTGGTAGGACTGGTGCGCCCCGTCGAAATTTCCCTTGGCCTGGTTTACATTGGCGGCCACAATGGCGCTCCGCAGGTCCTCCAGGTTGAGCCCGTAGGAGGCCATCACGGTCGGGTTTGCCTGGATGCGCACGGCCGGCTTTTGTCCGCCGCTGATGCTCACCAGCCCGACCCCAGGCAACTGCGAGATTTTCGGCGCCAGTCGGGTGTCGGCCAGATCCTCCACATGCGAGAGCTGTTCGGTCTTGGATGTCAGCGCCAACGTCAGAATCGGCGTATCGGCCGGGTTCGTCTTGGCGTAAATCGGCGGCACCGGCAGGTCCGACGGAAGAAACGTTCCGGAAGCGTTGATCGACTGCTGCACTTCCTGCTCGGCCACGTCGATGCTCAAGCTCAGATTGAATTGCAGCGTGATCACCGAGCTTCCATCGGAGCTGGTCGAGGTCATCTGCTGCAAGCCCGGCACCTGGCCGAACTGCCGCTCCAAAGGCGCCGTCACCGAAGACGCCATCACATCCGGACTGGCGCCGGGGTAGAACGTGATCACCTGGATCGTCGGATAGTCCACTTCCGGCAGCGCCGACACCGGCAATTGCTTATACGCAACGCCTCCTGCCAGCAGGATGCCGATCATCAGAAGGGATGTGGCCACCGGCCGGAGGATGAACGTCCGGGAGGGACTCACTTCCGCTTCCCTCCCGATTTCCCGCCGGCCGGCTCATCCGCCATTTGCACCGCCACCGCGGTCCCTTCCGCCAGCTTGTCCACACCCGTCATCACCAGCACGTCGCCCGGCTCCACTCCGCTGGTGACTTCGGCATTGTCGCCTTCCGATACTCCCTGGGCGATCTGCCGCACCGTCACGGTGTGGTCATCCTTGACCACGTAGGCGTAAGTGGAATTGGTGGTGCGTTGGATTACCGCGGTGGGCACCAGCGTGACTCCGTGTTTCTCCTCCACCAGCAAGCGCACGTTGACGAACTGGTTGGGGAAGAGCCGGTTGGCGCTGTTGTCGAAATCGGCCCGCAGCCGCAGCGATCCCGTGGTCGGGTCGATCTGGTTGTCCACCGTCGCCAGTGTCCCGGTGCCGATCTTGGTGGTATTCGCCCGGTCGTATGCCTCGGCCGTCAAATGCTGCCCGCCAGCCAACTTCTTCAGCACCACCTGTAGATCGTCTTCGGCCACCGTGAAAATCACGCTGATGGGCTGGATCTGCGTGATCACCACCAGACCGTTCGTGTCCGTGGCGTGTACGATGTTTCCCGGATCCACCAGCCGTAGGCCGACCTTTCCGGTGATGGGCGCCCTGATGTCGCAGTAAACCAGGTTCAACTTGGCGCTGTCGATCTGTCCCTGGTCGCTCTTCACCACGCCTTGGGCCTGCGCCACCGTCGCCTTCTGGGTCGCCAGTTGCTGTTCGGGAATCGCGTCCTGGCCGAGCAGCTTCTGGTAACGGTCCAGATCCACGCGCGCGTTGTCCAGCAGGGCCTGGTCCCGTGCCAGTTGCCCCTCAGCCTGTTCCAACTGCACCTGGTAGGGTCGCGGGTCGATCTGCACCAACAGATCTCCCTCGTGCACCAGGTCGCCTTCCTTATAGTGGATCTTCATCAATTGCCCGTCCACTCGGCTCTTCACCGTCACCGTGTAAACCGGGGTCACCGAGCCCAGCCCGGTGATATACACCGCGATGTCTCCCTTGCGTGCCCTCGCCGCCACCACCGGGACCACGCCCGGTCCGCCCTTCTTGCCGCCCTTGGACGGCGCGCCCGTTGAAACCGCGGGCGTTGTGCTCCCCCTCGGCCATAGGTACCAGGCGCCGGCGGCCACCAGGGCCAGAAAAGGGAGCCATAGCCATCGCGCGGCTGAAGGCCGCCGTTTCGATGATTTCGTCACCGCGGAGTCAGTCGCTTTGCCCTGCTCCGCTGGTGGTAGAGTTTCGTTTTTCATGTCGCCAGCCGCTGGATATCCTTGCCTGTCTCGCGATGTCGCCCGTCACCTCCGGGATACATCGCGGTTGACCTGTTCTCCCATTATCTTATAAGGGCGCGTTTCCACAAAACCTGTCCCGGCTAGTCCTTTTGAGCCGGTCGCCAAACTACTAATGTAGAGTAGCCTCTTAGGCTGGGGTGCCCTCTTGGCCGCCCCCATTCATGGGGGCATTCTTCCCCCGCGTCTTCCCGCGCCCGCCCTGCCATTATCCCCGCGCCCCCCGGATCGGCATCGCGCGCACCGCCTTCCCCGTGGCGTCGAACACCGCGTTCGCCACCGCCGGAGCAATCACGATGATCGGCGTCTCCCCCGCCCCCGCCGATTCCAGGTCCTTGCGGTCCAGAAGTATCACGTCCAATTTCGGCAGATCGCGGAAGCGCGGCACCCGGTACATGGCGAATCGCGCGTTCGTCAGCTTGCCATCCTTGAATAGGATCTCCTCCCGCAATGCCGGGCCCACACCCATCATGATCGCCCCTTCCACCTGCGCCCGCAGGTTGGCCGGATTCAGGATGGCCCCGCACTCGAACGCCTGCACCACCTCCACCAGCCGCGGCGCGCCGCCCGCGCCATCCATCTCCACCTCGCAGCAGGCCGCCACCACCGAATTCTTCTCCGTCCCGCAGGCCAGGCCGATGCCCCGCCCCGGGCGCCGCCGCTTGCGCCGCTCCACCCAGCCGAACCGTTCCGCGGCCGCCTTCAACACGTTCCTCATTCTCTCGTTGTCAAGCTGCGATAGCCGGAACTCCAGTGGATCCCGGCCCGCCGCCTGCGCCAGTTCGTCGGTGAACGCCTCCCGCGCGAAATTGTTCGCCGTGGCTGCCAGAACCCGGTACGAGGACTGCCGCAGCGGCGTATCCGATGCCACGAACCTCGCCCGCGTATTGGCGATCCGATACGGCGTGTCCACCCCCGACGCCCCGGAGTTATAGTTGGTGAAATCCCATGCCGAGACGGCGTTGCCCGCGTCCAAACCAGCCTCGATCTCAATCAGCGCGGCGGGCCGGAAATACGCCCACATGAACTCTTCCGCGCGCGTCCACTGCACCGCCACCGGCCGCCCCGCCTCCTTGGCCAGGCGCGCCGCCTCCGTGGCCGCCTCTCCCGTGTGTTTGCCCCCGAAGCCTCCGCCAAAGTGCGGCACCACCACGCGCACCCGCTCCTGAGCCACGCCCAACGTCTCCGCCAGTTGCTGCCGGACGCTCGCCGGATTGCTGGTGCCGGTCCACACCGTCAGACGGCCGTCCTGCCACTCCGCTACCGCCGCGCGCGGCTCCATCGGGGCGTGCTGCACATAGGGCACCTGGTACGTCGCCTTCAACCTGGTACGCGCCTCCGCCAGCCCCTTCTCCACCGAGCCCCGCTCCTGCCCCTGCGGGCGTTCCTGCGCCCTGGCATGCTGCTTCAGGTAACCGAAAAGCTCGTCGCTCGATGGCTGCTCCACCGTCTTCCACTGCGCCGTCGCCGAAATCGCCGCCAGCGCCTTTTGCGCCGCGAACGTGGTGGGCGCGGCACAGGCGACGAAACCGCCATCGCGCACCGCCGTCACCCCCGCCATCTTCCGCGCCTCCGTCAGGTCGACGCTGCCCAGCGTCGCCCCATAGGATGGCGCCCGCAGCACCCGCCCGTACAGCATCCCCGGCCGCACGATGTCGCTGGGAAAGCGATGCTCCCCGGTCACCAGCTCGCGCGCGTCCAACCGGATCTGCGGCTTTCCCAACACCTGCCAGTCCTTGGCCGCGCTCACCGTGATATTGGCCGGCAACACCTCTTTATAAGCCGCCGCCAGTTCCGCCGAACGCGCCAGCTCCGCGTAGCCGTACTTCTTGCCGCCGTATTCCACAACGCCGTCGCGTACCTCAAGCCGCGCCGCATCCACTCCCACCTGCCGGCCCGCCGCCGCCAACAGCAGCCCGCGCGCCGCTCCCGCCGCCCGGCGCACCAAGGGCGCCGTGCGCGGCGTCGTTCCGCTGCCCGCCGTGGCGCCATCGTTGGGCGTCTGCTCCGTGTCGCCCATCACCATGCGCACCCGACCCAGCGGCACCCGCAGCTCTTCCGCCGCCGCCATCGCCAGTTCCGTGAGCGCACCCTGCCCTTCCTCGATCTTCCCGCTCAGGACCGTAATGAAGCCGTCCTCCCCGATGTGCAGCCGACTCTCCAGCGTGCCGCCTCCGCCGCCCCCGCCGCCCCGCTGCGCATCGCTCAACGGCGCCGTCGCCACAATCAGCAGACCCGCGCCGGCAATCTCCAGAAACTCCCTGCGATTCACCGTGGACATGGCCGCCTCCTATCCTTTCTTCCCCGCCCCAGCCGCCGCCCGCCGCACCGCCGCCACGATCCGGTTGTAATCGGAACAGCGGCACAGGTTCCCGTTCAACCCCTCGACAATCTGCGCGTCCGTCGGCTTGGGGTGGTTTGCCAATAGCGCCACCGTCTGCAGCACCATGCCCGGCGTGCAGTAGCCGCACTGCACCGCGCCTTCGTCCAGGAACGCCTCTTGCACCGGGTGCAGCTTCCCGCTCTCGGCCAGCCCTTCGATGGTCGTGATCTTACGCCCCTCGGCCGCCCGCACCGGCGTCACGCAGGACACTGCCGGCTTGCCGTCCAGAAGCACGGTGCAAGCCCCGCACTGCCCTTCGCCGCAGCCGTATTTCGTCCCCGTCAACCCCAAGTCTTCGCGCAGCACCTCCAGCAGGGGCCGCTCCGGCTCCGTATCCACGCTACGAGCCTTTCCATTCACCGACAACCGGATGGTCGCCATGTGGTCGAAACCTCCTACGTTCGCTTCTGACGCGCGGCACACCGGTCGAGCCATGCCGCCTCTTGAATTATAAGTCGATTGCCGGTGGAAACAGGACTTACGGGCCTGAAATATTGGTGTCGCTGCGGCGAATTACTGGGGGATACGTTCCCGGAGCCTGGTTCCCACCCAGGCGCGCAGCTCGCGCAGCGACTCGCGTGCCGCGGGCCGGTTGAGGGAAACCGCTCCGTCGTAATCCTCGTAACGGTAGATGGCGCCGAAAGGTGTCAGCACGTCCAGGTTCTCAAACTGGTCCGGCAGGCTATGACCAGCCTGCGCCAGCAGAGCCATTAACGCACCGATCTCGTGGGTTTTCCGGAAGCGGACTCCCGCGTCGGAAAGCAGGGCCTTCAAGATCTTCTCGGCGGCCTGCTGGCAATGAAAGCCGATGATTTCATCGCTGACCTGATCCGAGCTGAGCACTTCATCCAGCAGAGCTTCATCCTGGGCGGCCTTGCGCAGCAACAGCAGGGCTTGTTCACGCCGCTTCATAGAGGACTTCGCCTTCGGTGGCCGCCTCGAAATAGACATTCCCCGGCGTATCGCACCAGTAATTGAACTTTTCTAAGCTCACCACCAGCAGATCTACCGGGATGTCCAGGGAACGCAGCAACCGATTCAGCCGCACCATCTCCGCGGCGCGATCCACAACGCTTTCCTCGACTACCATCACGTCGAGGTCGCTGTCTTCACCCGCCTCGCCGCGCGCCTGAGAACCGAACATGATGATGCGTTTGGGCTGGGCAGCTTCAATGAGCAACTCTGTTAGCCGCTTGATCGTCTCGATGTTTCGCGCCGGGGCTTTCGTGTGCAAACCTGGCTCCTGGCTTCAGTTTCGCACAGCGGGCACCGATCAAGCGGTCACTGATCCGGTCTTCAACCGGAAGGAACTGTTTTCCGTTTTGAGGGCACCGACGCCTTTGACGTTGAATTGATCGACTACCAAGGGGAGGAAACGCCATGCCCATGAAAAATCCTGCGCATCCCGGACGCATCGTCCAGAGCGCGTGCCTTGAGCCGCTGGGTCTGTCCGTGACCGCCGGAGCCAAGATTCTTGGCGTCACCCGGCAGACGCTCACAAAGGTTGTGAACGGCAAGTCCGGCATCAGCCCGGAAATGGCGATCCGGCTCACGAAAGCCCTCGGCAGTACCGAGGAAACGTGGCTCGGAATGCAGCTTGCCTACGACCTGGCCGCCGCTCGCAGGGACGAGAGCAAGATCAAGGTGCGCCGCTATCCCGTGCCGCAAGAATTGCACGTCTGAAAGTCGTACGAGCGGACGCGTGTCGCCAGTTGCGGATGGCCGATGCCCTCGTCGCTTTTGGGGGCGGGCCGGGGAAGGCCCGCGTCTCTGCACAATTGGGAGAGCGCCCTTTCCGCATACCACCATAACCGTCCCACCGCACAAAGCCCCTCAGGCAGCCGCCCTCACGCGCTGCCTCAGGCGAGCAGTGCCTTGACCACTTCGGCCTTTTCCACGCCGCTCAGCCGCATGTCGAGACCCTGGTATTTGTAAGTGAAACGCTCGTGGTCGATCCCGAACAAGTGCATGATGGTGGCGTGGAAATCGCGCACGTGGACGGGGTCGCGCGTGATGTTATAGCTGAAGTCGTCGGTCTCGCCATGCACCACGCCGCCCTTGATGCCGCCGCCGGCCAGCCATAGGGAGAAGCAGCGCGGATGGTGGTCGCGGCCGTAGTCCGTCGTGGTCAGCTTGCCCTGGCAGTAGACGGTGCGCCCGAATTCCCCCGCCACAATCACCAGCGTATCGTCCAGCATGCTGCGCTGTTTCAGGTCCTGCACCAGCGCCCAACAGGCCTGGTCGATTTCCTTGCACTGGCTGGGCAGGACTTCGGGCAGATTGCCGTGCACGTCCCAGCCGCGGTGGTAAACCTGGACGAAGCGCACCCCGCGCTCCGTCAGACGGCGCGCCATCAGGCAGGTCTGCGCGAACGACCCGGGGTTGCGCGCGTCCTCGCCGTACATATTCCACGTGCTGGCGGGTTCCTTGCTGGTGTCGGTCAGTTCGGGCACCGACGCTTGCATGTGGAACGCCATCTCGTATTGGGCGATGCGGGTGCGGGTTTCGGGGTCGCCCAGGCGCTCCAACTGCACGCGGTTCATTTCCGCCAGCCCATCGAGCATGCGGCGGCGCACTTCCACGGGCACGCCTTCCGGGTTGTTGATGAATAGCACGGGGTCGCCCGCGCTGCGCAGGCTGACACCCGAATATTGGCCGGAGAGGAAGCCCGCGCTCCACAGCCGCGCCGAGATCGCCTGCACGTTGGCCTTGGGATGGTTGTGCTTGGCCTGCAGCACCACAAACGTAGGCAGGTCCTGGTTCATGCTGCCCAGGCCGTAGCTGAGCCAGCTTCCGATGCACGGCCGCCCTGCCACCATGAGGCCCGTCTGGAAGAAGGTGATGGCCGGCTCATGGTTGATGGCGTCGGTATGCATGGAGCGCACGATGGCGATGTCGTCCACCATGCGGGCGGTGTAAGGCAGCAGTTCGGAGACCCAGGCGCCCGATTTGCCGTGCTGCGCAAACTGGAAGATGGAGGGCGCGATGGGGAAACGGGTCTGGCCGCTGGTCATGGTGGTCAGGCGCTGCCCGTTGCGGATGGATTCGGGCAGGTCCTTGTCGAACAACTCCGTCATCTTCGGCTTGTAATCGAAAGTCTCCATCTGCGGCGGCGCGCCCACCAGGTGGAGGTAGATGCAGCGTTTGGCCTTGGGCGGGAAATGGGGCAGGCCGGGGAGTCCGCCGATGGCCTCCGCGGCGCGCGCCTCTTGTGGCAAAAGCGACGCGAGGGCCAGGGCGCCGATGCCTTGTGCGCCGCGCGAGAAGAAGCGGCGCCGGGTCTCTTCCACCGCCATTTCGCCTGCCACGGGGTCGAGCGCGTGGCGGCCGGCGGGCGCGGCGCGGTGCGACTCGCGCTCCAGCCGCAGCGCCTCCCGGCCGTAGTGGCCTTCATCGTCCGGCAGCAGGATGGATCGGGGACCGGTCATTTGTTGAGCACCTCGTCGAGATTCAGTAACTGGCTGGCAAGCATGGTCAGGGCCGCGTGTTCGCCGGGCGCGAGCGAGGGATCGGGCTTGCGCTCGCCCTCATCCAGGAACTTGCGGGCGTCCTCGCCATGGACGTTGTAGTAGCGCTCGAAATCGCTGTAGGCGCGGCGTGCCATCTGGCGCTCGTTGGCGCCCAGCGGCCGCGCCAGCACGCGCGCCGTGATGTAGTCGAGGCGGGCATCGAAGCCGATGGTGTTCTCCATGGCGGATTCGGCCAGCACGCGCGCCGCCTCCACCAACTGCACGTCGTTCATGGCGGCCAGGGCCTGTAGCGGCGTGTTGGTGCGCTCCCGCCGCACTACGCACGATTCCCGCGTGGGGGCGTTGAACACGTCCATGGAGGCCGGTGGGGCGCTGCGCTTCCAAAATGTGTAGAGCGACCTGCGGTAGAGCCCGCTTCCCGTGTCGGGTTCGTAGAAGCGCGTGTTGGAACCGTCCATGGCGACAGCTTCCCAGATGCCTTCGGGCTGATAGGGCTTGACGCTGGGGCCGCCAGTCTGCGGGGCCAGCAGGCCGCTGGCGGCAAGGGCGTAGTCGCGGAGCATTTCCGCATCCATGCGGAACCGCGGGCCGCGGCTGAGCAGGCGGTTTTCCGGATCCTTGGCCAGCTTTTCGGGCGTGGTGAGCGCCATCTGGCGATACGCCGCGGAGGTCAGCACCTGGCGGTAAAAGCGCTTGACATCCCAGCCGCTTTCACGGAAATCGACGGCCAGCCAGTCGAGAAGTTGGGGGTCCGAGGGCGGTTCGCCCTGGCTGCCGAAATCGTCGGCGGTCTTCACCAGGCCCACGCCGAAGATCTCCTGCCACATGCGGTTGACGGCCACCCGGGCGGTCAGCGGGTGGTCTTCGGTGAACAGCCAGCGGGCAAAGCCGAGGCGGTTGCGCGGCAGGGCGGAGGCCATGGGCGGCAGAACCGCGGGCGTACCGGCTTCCACCCGATCGCGTTTCTGGTCGTAGGCGCCGCGGTAAAGGACGTGGGCGAACGGCCTCTGGTCGGCGCGCTCTTCCATCACCAGCGTGACGGCGCCGCGGCTGGCAATAGCGCGCAATTCCAGATTCAGACGGTGCCGCTCGGCGGCCAGCTTGCGGTACGGTTCGTAGCACCGGGTCAGGAACCAGTCGAGCAGGTTCCGGCGTGCCGCGGGCGTGAGATCGGCCGTGGGCTGGGCCAGGGCGGCCGCCGTATCCCCCCAGCCACTCAGCAGACGGGCTTCGGCTTCCGTGAGCACCCGGTGGAAGAGGCGGAAATCGGAGATACCGCCGCCCGCCAGTGAGCGCCCCAGCACGATTCCATCTTCGCTTTCGATCGAACCGTTGAGACGCGCGTTGCGCGCCCCGAGCCCCTGCGCAACCACCAATCGGCCATTGAGGTAGAGCATCAGGCCGGACTGCTCGCGGGAGCCGTCGTAGGTGGCGGCGAAATGGTTCCACGTGCCGGGCTGCAGCAGACCAGGGTCGGCGGCGCGGGCTTCGATGGCGGCGCCGTTGTCTCCAATCAGCCGGAGTCCGATCTGGCGGGAAGTGATGTCGGCCACCCAACCCCGGTTGCGGTCGCGCATGTTCTGCTGGCCCGCGATGGTGTAGTTCTGCTCCTTCTTCTCCTCCTTCCGGGGATACCGGAAACGGATGCTGATGGAGAAGGGCTTCCCGGCGTCCGCCTTGGGGACCTTGGCTATGGTGTGACCCTCGGCTTTTTCGAATTCCAGCCCTTGCCCTATATCGGCGGTGAAGGCGTCTTCGGCGCCTTCCAGAGGCTCCGCCTTGGGTTCGGGGCGGCGCTCACCGAGCCACTGCTCAAAAGGTGCGGCGGCCGAGTCGCGGACCTGTTCCATCTCCCCGCCGATGGCCGGAATGCGGGCGCTCTTCTGTTCCCAGGCCGCGCGGTCTCTGGCGCGCGGCACCAGCAGGATGGGCGGCGTGTCGGAGATGTTGCCGTCCATCACCTTCTGCGTGGTGTTCCGGAAGAAGGCGCCCAGCGCGTAGAAGTCCTTCTGCGAGATCGGGTCGAACTTGTGGTCGTGGCACGTGGCGCAGCCCACCGTCATGCCGAGCCAGACCGCGCCCACCGTGTCGGCGCGGTCCTTGGCGTAGATTTCGGCGTATTCCTCGTCGATGATGCCGGCTTCGTTGGTGGTCACGTTGCAGCGTTGGAAACCTGTGGCAATGCGCTGCTCCAGGGTGGCGTTGGGCAGCAGGTCGCCGGCCAGTTGTTCGATGCTGAACTGGTCGAAGCGGAGATTGCGGTTGAAGGCGGCGATCACCCAATCGCGGTAAGGCCAGATCTCGCGGTAGTTGTCGATATGAATGCCGTGCGTATCGCCATAGCGCGCCGCGTCCAGCCAATAGCGCGCCCGGTGCTCGCCGTAGTGCGGCGAGTCGAGGTAACGGTCTACCATGCGCTCGTAGGCGCTGGGGGACGTGTCTTGCAGGAAGCTCTCGACTTCGGCTGGCTTCGGCGGCAGGCCCGTGGCGTCGAGGGCCACGCGCCGGATCAGGGCGCGGCGATTCTCCGCGGGGGCCGGGGCCAGACCCTTTTCCTCCAGCTTCGCCAGGATGAAGCGGTCGATCGGATTGCGGGCCCACGCGGCGGCGCTGCCTGATGTGGGGACGGCGGGCGGCTTGGGCTTGACGGGCGCCTGGAAGGCCCAGTGTTCCTTCCACGGGGCGCCTCCATCGATCCAGCGCTTGAGCAGCGCGATTTGCCCCGCCGTCAGCCGCTTGTGGGAGTCCGGCGGAGGCATGCGGAAGCTGGCGTCCGCATCGCCGATGCGCTGGTAGAGCAGGCTTTCGGCGCTCTTGCCGGGCACGATGGCGGCGCCGTTGGGGCGGCCTTCGAGGGCGGCTTCCCGCCGGTCGAGCCGCAGGCCGGCCTGCCGTGCCGCGCTGTCGGGGCCGTGGCACTGAAAACAGTTGTCGGATAGGATGGGGCGGATCTCCCTCTGGAAATCCACCGCCGGCCCGGTCTGCGCCGGCAGAAGGCGCGCCGCACACAGCGCGAGAGCTCCGGCCACGGTCCCCAGGCCCGCGACGCGACTCCGGTGATCAAGCACATTACCCTCCTCGGAACTATTTCGTTACAGTATACCGACATCGGGACGCTCCACGGGGGTACCATGTCCGGCAGGGGCGGATCGGAATTCCCTCCCAAACCCGATCTTGAGCCGTTGACCTCGACCTCTCCCTGTAGGAAGATTGAGTCGAACGGCAGGAGCGCGCTTTTGATTAGACGTCGAGACGTGCTGAAGTCCGCCTTGGCTTCCGCCTGGGCGCCACTCGCTCTGGCGGATGTCGCCGGAGCCAGGAAACTCAAGCTGTTGTACTTCACGCGGAGCGCCGGGTTCGAGCACTCCGTCGTCCGGCGCCGCGCCGGCGAACAGAGCCATTCCGAGACAAACCTCATTGCCATGGGCCGCCGTAGCGGGTTCGAGGTCGAGTGTACCAAGGACGGGCGCATCTTCGACGCTAGCCTGCAACCGTACGACGCCATCGCCTTCTTTACTACCGGGAACTTGACCGGGCCGGCCAAGGACGGCTCGCCCGCCATGACGGCCGCCGGAAAACAGAAGCTGCTGGACGCCATCGCCGGTGGCAAGGGCTTTGTAGGCATTCATTCCGCTGCCGATACCTTCCACTCCAAAGGCCGTCAGAATGAGAATCAGACCAGCATGGATCCATACATTGCCATGCTCGGCGCGGAGTCTCTCGCCCACGGCGCGCCTCAGGAGGCCTCGCTGCTGGCCCCCTCGGACTTTCTCTCCAAGAACATCGGAGTGCCCTCCGAGGCATTGTCGTTTACCGACGAGTGGTTTCGACGCCCTCCGCAAGCACGATATGGGTTGTCGTCCGACACATAAGGGCGGCTGTGCGATTTGGTGACGGCCAGATCCGCCAGCAGGAAGGCCACCGGCTTGGACCTCATCGAAGAGCCGCGATCAGCGTGGATCGTCAACTGACCCGGCTGGATGTCCTGCTTCTCGCAGGTGTCGGCAATCAGCCGCTTGGCCAACTCCGCGGTCTCGCGAGGCGCCACCATCCAGCCGACCACATACCGGCTGAAGACATCCAAGATGACATAGAGATAGAAGTAGGTCCATTTGGCCGCGCCCTTCAGTTTGGTGATGTCCCAGCTCCAGAGCTGGTTCGGCGCAGTGGCCAGAAGTTCCGGCTTCTGATACGGAGGGTGGGTGAGTTGATCGCGGCGCTCGCGAGTTTCACCATCCTGTTCCAGAAGCCGGTACATCGTGCGGAGCGAACAGTGATACACGCCCTCGTCCAGCAGGGTGGCATACACCGCGGCCGGCGACCGGTCCTGGAAGCGTTCCTCATGCAGGCAGTCCCTCACCGTTGCCCGCTCCGGCAGGCTGAGCGCGCGGGCCGAAACTGCTTTCTTAGATGGACCGAATACGGGCCGCTCCTGGCGGTAGAAAGACGACCTGGGGAGGCCAAGAACGGCACAGGCGGCCTGGATACCGACCACCGGAGACAACTCGTTGACGGCAGCCATCAGAGTTCCTCCCGGTCCGGCGTGCAGATCGGACGCCCCAACAGAGCAGCCACTTTTTTTTGAATGTCGATGACGATCTCCGCCTTACGCAGTTCTTCGCTGAGGTGCTGATTCTCACGACGCAACTTCTGGTTCTCTTCGTCGAGGGGGCTGCGCTTGGACTTGGGACCACGCTTCTGTGGTGTCAAGGCATGCAGGATTCCGGCGGCTCGTTCCTGCCGCCACGTCACCAGGTGAGAGGAGTACAGGCCCTCGCGCCGGAGCAGGGCGCCGATGCCCCCTGAAGCCTCTTTGGCCTTATCGGCCTCGGCCAAGATTCGCTGCTTGTACTCCGCCGTGAAGATCCGGCGCTTGGCAATGGCGACGACCTCAGGGTTGGGGCGGTCAGCGACCCCTTGCTCGCCGCCGGTCGCGCTGCGTTCGTCCTCGCTTCGCTCGGCCTCACTGCGCTCTACGGGCAGGGCCGGAGAGAATGTCTTCGTGTTCTTCATACTGAATTTCCTTCCCGCCCAGCTCTGTAATTAAGGATACGAGAAGTGTCTCAGCTATATTGGCACGGAGGGCGGAGCCGGGGTAAGTGGCGAAGTCGGTCTTGGGCAGGCACGACTGGCCAATCGAATTGCTGGGCGTTGCAGCTCGAACCCATGGCGCTCGACGCCACCAGATCCGCAATCGGGGTGAGAACTCCCGAAGCGTTGACCGACGTTGTGATCTTGCTGTCGGTCACGTTAAAGGGAGCGCCGCTGTAGAGGTAGAGCTTCGCACCCACCGGCCAGCCTTTGATCAACCCGCTCACAGCCCTGTTGTCGGATTTGAAAGGCTGGCTCCACAACACGTCCGCGGCTACCTGATGCCGGTTGTCGAACCCCGAGCTACCGTAACTGCCCTCGAGGTTGAAGGGATTTTCGTAGGCGATGGTGCTCAGAGCGTGGCTCCAGGTGTAATGGAACTGGGTCTGCAGCCCGTAGCTGAACATGTGCCGGTATTGCACCGTGAGGGAGTTGTAGTTGCTGATGCCGTTGTTGTAATACTGGGTCACCGTCACGAAACGCGGGTCGGGTGCGGCCCCGGGCAGTCCGCCGTACAAAACCCCGTAATTCTTGGTGCTGGTCGCGCTGGCGAACATATTGGCATTGACCGTCTCGGCCAGGTCGTAGCCGTGGTTGCCCACGTAGGAGACCGTGAGCATGTTGTGAGCGTCGAGCTCCTGCTGGAGTTCGAAGCTCCACTCGACGGTCTTAGGGGACAGGTACGTATTCGGGAAAGACGTGATGCTGGGCGTGCTGAAGGTAGCGGGCTTGACCGCGTTTTGGAGTTGCGTCAGGGTGAATCCGGAGTTAAACCCGGCCCGGAATGCGTTCGCGGAAAGCTGGCCGGTGTAGGCCGAACTGGCGGGATCGGTGATCACTCCGACGGCTCCGGTGGTCAACCCGGTCGGGGCGAACTTATTCGGCACCTGGTTGGCCAGGGTGCCGCCGATGCCATCGGTGTAATTGGTCGCAAACAGTCCGATACCTCCGCGAATCACGGTTTTGTTGTGTCCCACCGGCGGCTTGTAGGCAAACCCGAAGCGAGGTTGCACGATGGGCTTTTCCGCGTTGTAGAACAGATTCGAGGCCTCGGTGAGGGTGGTGTTGTAGGGAACTGTCAGGCCGCCCTGATAGCTGCTGGAATTGAACGGCACGTCGGTGAGCACGAAGCATTTCTCGACGCAGGTGGGGTTAAAGTTCTGTTCGATGCGGGCCCCGTAGGTCAGCTTCAGATCCCTGGTGACGGACCATTCGTCGGAGATGTAATAATCGGCCGAGGGAAACCGGAAATGCAGCGCACCGTAAAGCGGGAAAGACTGGGTGAAGCTGCTGAGGGCGTTTCCGGTGGCTCCGAGCTTGCCGTTGGCGAAGTCCGACAAATCGCCCAGGCAGTAGGTGCCGACGAAGGCGTTCTGGGCAATGCTGGTGTAGCTGTACTGGTCCTTGCGCGCATTGATGCCGGCCTTGATGGTGTGCTTGCCCTTGGTCCAGGAAAAGTCGTCGTTGACCTGGAAATGGCCGACGTTTCTGCCCACGGGGAATCCGTAGGGATACGTTCCACCGCCTACGTTCGCAAAGCCGCCGCCGTTGGCGCCGCCGTCCGAAATGTTGATCTGTTCCGGCATGGCGGCGGTGGCCGCCGTGAAGTTCTGCAGGCCGAACTGAGCCGTATACCACAGAACAGAGGCGTTCAAGGTGTTGACGATCGTCGGAGAGACGACCCAGGAATGCGTCAGGCTGACTTGGTAGGACGGCTGATTGCTGACGGAATTGTACAGCGGGTTGACCGGGCTGGTGCCGGTCGCCTGAACGCCCGCATCGTGGTAGTAGCGGACCGACAGCTTCTGAGCATTCGAGATATTCCAGTCGCCACGACCGTTGAACAACTGTTCGGTGTTGATTTCGGTGTTGTTGGTGCCGAAGGCGATCGCGCAGGGGGTGTCCACGCCAAAAATTCCACCCGTTCCAGTGGGAGTCTTGTTGAAGCTGTTGATGCCGCACCCCAGGTGGTTGTTCGCATCCTGCAACAGACCGCCGCCGTTGGTCACCGGGACGGCGCGGTTAATGCCGGGCGAGCCTTTGATCAGGTTGAAATAGTCCTGATACAGAGGTAGCTCGGCGGCGCCGACATGCGCCAGCGTGTATGCCTGGAGTTGGGGTGACGGAAGGGAAACCACGCCGGACGCCGGCAGAATGTAGCGCAGATTCTCGGTGTCGAAGAAGAAGAACACCTTGTTCTTGATCACCGGGCCGCCGACCCGGGCGCCGAACTGATGGGCATCCGACCTACCTCTTGGCCTGCCGGAGGAGTTGTTGAAGAACGAGTTCGCGTTGAGCTTTTCAAAGTTGAAATTGTAGAAAAGGTTTCCGTGAAACTCATTCGCGCCGGAAATGCCGACCATGTTGACCTGAGCGCCGGCCATGCGCCCATATTGCGGGCTATAGGCATTCATCACGATCGCCACTTCACCAACTCCATTGGCGCCGAGCAGGTTGTTGCTGGCTCCCGAGTTGTTGAGGTTGTTGGCGGGGTCGTTCTGGTCCATGCCATCCAGAGTAAATAGGATCGTCGAGCCCGGGATGCCGTTGGCGTTCATGTTGCCGGAGCCGCCGGTGACGTTCACGCGAATGCCGGGAGCGGTCATGGCCAGCGTGGTGAGATCGCCGCCCGGCATGGGGAGATTGTCGACCTGAGCCTTATTGAAGTTGGTCTCGAGGTTCGCGTTTTCCGCCTGCAGGAGCACCGCGGTCGCCGTCACTTCCACCGTTGTCGACGTCCCCTCCGGAATCATCGTGATGTTCGCTTCCAGCGCCTGGCCTACGAGCAGAGTGACCTTCAAGAGGTTAGACTTTAGCCCTTTGGCAACGGCGGAGACGTCGTATTCGCCGGGCTTCATCAGCGGAAAGCGATACTGGCCGGAGCCGTTCGTCAATTTGGTTCTCGATTCGCCCGATTCCGTGGACTTGATGGTCACGTTGGCGGCGGGAACAACGGCACCGGAAGGGTCGCTGACTACGCCGACTGCGTCGGCGGTCGTGATGGTCTGGCTAAATGCGCGCGGTGTCCCCGGTCAATCCTGCCCCGAATGGGTACGGACCGCTGCAGGTGCTTCGTCCGTGGCCGTGCATTTCGGGGTAATGGTATTGGAAACGATGGTGCCCGCGGCGGCATTCACCACGCCCCCGCGAGATCACGGGCGGTCAACGTCCGCGTGAGTCCGGGCGGCGCGGGGAGCAACGCCGCCGCGGCCAATAGGCTTCGCAAAATCAATGAACTTCGCTCGTTGACTACGTACATTGCAGAAACGATTTGATCTGGAGCGGGTCGACTGGGACTGAGTATTTTGTATAGGTATACCAGATGGGAGGGGTCGGTGCAAGAAAATTGTAGCTATTCGCCCCATAAGGACGGGCCGCTACTCCCGTCCTTATGAGGTAAAATTCGACAAACTGCCCGACGTCGGAAGCCTACTATGGATCCCTTATCTCGTCGGCGGCGTCGGTGCCGTGTCCGGCGCCTGGCTCAGCAGCGTGCTAATCCATCGTGGCACCGGTCTTGACCGCGCGCGCAAAGCCGTGCTGATTCCGTCGGCG
>Ga0182030_10007947_pt1 | contig 22054 bp, 24 predicted proteins | sample 812S3MmetaG_FD_121299 | JGI IMG/M metagenome (GOLD analysis project Ga0182030, IMG submission 121299) | Permafrost microbial communities from Stordalen Mire, Sweden - 812S3M metaG (Illumina Assembly) | ecosystem: Environmental > Terrestrial > Soil > Wetlands > Permafrost | place: Sweden... | reverse complement strand
GCGGCGGCGGCGTGCGTCGCTGGTCCTAGCCGAGCCGTTCGATGACCGTCGCGTTCGCGAGCCCGCCGCCCTCGCACATCGTCAAAAGCCCGTAGCGGCCGTTGGTGCGCTCCAGCTCGTTGAGCAGCGTGGCGCACAGCTTGGCGCCCGAGGCGCCGAGCGGGTGTCCGAGCGCGATGGCGCCGCCGTTCACGTTGACCTTGGCCAGGTCGACATTCAGTTCCTTGCTCCACGCGAGCACGACCGACGCGAACGCCTCGTTGATCTCGAACAGGTCGATGTCGTCCAGGGTCAGCCCCGCCCGCTCCAGGACCTTGGTGGTGGCGGGAATCGGACCGGTCAGCATCGTGACGGGATCGACGCCGGCGAGCGCGAATGCGTGGAACCGGGCCCGCGGGGTGTACCCCAGCTCGCGGGCCCTCTCCTCGCTCATGATCAGCACGGCCGAGGCGCCGTCGGTGATCTGGGACGAGTTGCCGGCGGTGACCTTCCCGTCCTCCTTGAAGGCCGGCTTGAGTTTGCCCAGGGCGTCGACGCTCGAGTCAGGTCGAATCCCTTCGTCGCTGATCATCAGTTCGTCGGTCGCCTCACCGTTGTTGTCTCGCACGCTGATCGCCAGGATCTCTCGTTCGAAGCGGCCCTGCTGCGTGGCCTGGGCGGCGCGGCGGTGGCTCTCGGCGGAGAACGCGTCGAGTTGCTCGCGAGAGATGCCCCACTGGTCGGCGATCATCTCGGCGCCGATGCCCTGGTTCTTGAGGCCCCCGCGCGGCTCGTAGCGCTCCATGACGCGCGGCCCGAAGGGGAAGCCGGCGTCCTTGCCGATGGAGGAGCCCATGGGCACGCGGGACATCGCCTCGACGCCGGCCGCGACGACGATGTCGTAGGCGCCGGCCATCACGCCCTGGGCGGCAAAATGCAGGGCCTGCTGGGATGAACCGCACTGGCGGTCGATGGTGGTGGCCGGGACGGACTCGGGCCAGCCGGCCGCGAGTACCGCCCAGCGCCCCACGTTGAAGGTTTGCTCGCCGATCTGCGAGACGCAGCCCATGATCACGTCGTCGACGAGGGCGGGGTCGAGGTTGTTGCGGCTCGCGATGGCCTTGAGGGTCTCTGACGCGAGGTCGGCCGGGTGCCAGTTGCTCAGTTTCCCGTTGCGCTTGCCTCCCGGCGTTCGTACCGCGTCCACGATGACGGCAACTGGCATGACTGTCCCTTCTCGAGGTGGGCGAACCCACGCCCCGCAGCCTATGTGGTGGCCCGAACTCGCGACGCTGGGCTAGCGTCGCCAAGATGGTCGGGGCGCCCAGGGATATGGATCGATGGCTGGGCGACGGTGGCATGGCCATCGTGGGCGCGTTGGGCGGGACTTTCGAGAGTTACGGAGTGGACGGTGAGGACCTCGGGTGGGCGGAGGCGTCGTTCGTCCCCACGCACTTGGCGTGCAATCCGCACGGCTCGGTGCAGGCCGGGGTGCACGGGGTGTTGCTCGACGCCGCGATGAACTTCGCCGTCAACGCCGCGCTCGTGGGCCGGGACCGCACCAAGGCCACCATCGAGATGACCAGTGAACTCATGCGCCCGGCGACGCGCGACGGGCACTACCTCGTGCGAGGCGAGGTCGTGCGTCTCACCCGTCAGATCGCCTACGCGCAGGCGTCGGTCACCAACGAGGCCGATGAGCTCGTCAGCCGTGCGACGGGCACCTTCCTGGTGCACCGCGAGGACCTAGATGTGCTCGGCGGGGATCTGACCTAGTCGTCCGGCCTGGTAGTCGTCGAAGGCCTGCTGCAACTCGGCTCGCGTGTTCATGACGAACGGGCCGTAGGTCGCGACCGGCTCCCCGATTGGTTCACCGCCGAGGATGAGCACCTCGAAGGCGTTGGTCCGCGAGTCCTGCGCCGCATTCGCGGAGAGCACCAGGAAATCGCCGTCCACGTGCACCGCCATCTGCCCTTCACCGATCGGGCACTGATCGAGGCCGACGGTGCCCTCTCCCGCGAGCACGTAGGTCAGAGCGTTGTACTGGGGGTTCCACGGCAGGACGAGCTGCCCGCCGGGCAGGAGCGACACGTGCAGCAAGGTGATGGGGGTGTGCGTGCTTCCCGGGCCGTCGATCTCGCCGAGCGAGCCGGCGATGACGCGGATGACCGCGTCGCCGTTCTCGTTGGTCAGGAGGGTCACCGCCTGGGCGCCAATGTCCTGGTAACGCGGAGCGGTCATCTTGAGCTTGGCCGGCAGATTGACCCAGAGCTGGATCCCGTGGAAGAGGCCGCCCGAGTCGATGAGCGCGTCCGGCGGACGCTCGATGTGCAAGATTCCGGCACCCGCGGTCATCCACTGCGTCGCGCCGTTCTCGATGACGCCGCCTCCGCCGATGGAGTCCTGATGCAAGAAGGTGCCTTCCATCATGTAGGTCACCGTCTCAAAACCGCGATGGGGGTGCCAGGGCGTGCCCTTGGGCTCGCCCGGCCCGTAGTCCACCTCGCCCATCTGGTCCATGTGCACGAAGGGGTCGAGGTCCGCCTGGTCGATGCCGGCGAAGGCCCGTCGAACGGGAAATCCCTCGCCCTCGAGGCCTTTCGGTGCGGTGGTGACGACCTTGACGGATCGGGCGCGTTGGCCGGCGAGCGGCGTTACGACCTTGGGCAGTTCGAGCGGGTTATCTACGGTGACGGCTGGCATCAGGTCAGGTTAATGTCCATTCGCCGCCTTGATCACATCACTGGCCGACGTAGTGCTTGTCGATCACCGACAGCGCCCGGTCGAGTCGTGCCAGGCCGTCGCGGGCCTCCTCGGGCGTGATGGTGCAGGGCGGCACGACGTGCAGCCGGTGGTAGTTGTTGAAGATCAGGAGCCTTTCGTCGCGACAGGCCGCGAGGACCTCGCTCATCGCCGCAGAGCTGGCGCCGTAGGGGGCCAGGGGCTCCTTGGTCGCGCGATCACTTACCAGTTCCAGGGCGAAGAAGACGCCCAGTCCCCGAACGTCGCCGATGACCTTGTGCTTCTCGGCGAGCTCCTCCAGTCCCGGCCGCAGGACCTCGTCGCCGATCAGGCGGGCGTTTTCAATGATGTGCTCATCCTCCATGACGCTGATGCAGGCAACGGCCGCGGCGCACGCCAAGGGATGTCCCGAGTAGGTCAGCCCACCGGGATAGACGCGGTCGTTGAAGCTGGCGCAGATCGCCTCGTTGAGCACGACGCCGCCGAGGGGGACGTAGCCGGAGTTGACGCCCTTGGCGAAGGTCACGAGATCGGGCTTGACGCCGTAGTGCTGGTAGGCGAACCAGGACCCGGCTCGACCGAAGCCGCACATGACCTCGTCGGCGATGTAGACGATGCCGTACTTGTCGCAGATCTCCCGTACGCCCGCCAGGTAACCCTGCGGCGGCTCCATGATGCCCGCGGTGCCGGGGATCGTTTCAAGGATGATCGCGGCGAAGGCGGTGGGACCCTCGAAGAGGATCGTGTTCTCGAGGCTCTCCAGGGCGCGCCGGCACTCCTCCTGCTCGCTGGTCGCGTGGTAGACGGAGCGATAGAGGAAGGGGCCGAAGAAGTGCACGACGCCCGAGGTGCCGTTGTCGTTGGGCCAGCGGCGCGGGTCGCCGGTCAGGTTGATCGACGTCGACGTGCCGCCGTGGTAGCTGCGGTAGGTCGCGAGGATCTTCGGTCGCCCGGTGTGCAGCCTCGCCATGCGCACGGCGTGCTCGACCGCCTCGGTCCCGCCGTTGGTGAAGAAGACCTTGGACGCGCCGTCGAAGCTGTGCTCGAGAATCATCTCCGCCGCGCGGTAGCGAGCCCGGTAGCCGTGCTGGGGCGCGATGGTGCAGAGCACGCTCGCCTGCTCCTGGATCGCCTTGACCATCGAGGGGTGCTGGTGGCCGACGTTGGTGTTGACCAGTTGGGATGAGAAATCGAGGTAGGTGTTGCCTGCCTCGTCGGTGACGAAGACGCCTTGCGCATCCTTGACCATGAGGGGGTTGATGGTCGACTGCGCTGACCAGGAGTGAAAGACGGAGGCCTTCTCCCTCTCAATTGGGGTCAGCGTGGAGCGGTCGCTAGACATGATCTGGTCCTTTTCTTGTCGTAACGAGAACCGTAACGCACGTGGCCGGGCGTGGCGAACCTGAGGCCCCTGGACGAAGTGTTCCGTCGCCGGGGTCCGGCAGGGGGTGAGCCTGGCCGTTCAAGGTTGAGACCTTCGGCCCTATCGCCCGCGGCGCACGTAGATCGATGCTGATGGTGAGTCATCGACGGACACCGCGTCGCCGGTGGCGGCGTCGCGGACACGGAAGGAAGATGGACCAAGACATTCGCCTCGGAAAGATCGCCGGCATCCCGGTCGGCATCAACTGGAGCATCTTTGTCATTTTTCTGCTCATCGTGTGGGAGTTGGCCGACTTGGCCCTGCCCACGTATCACCCCCACGACGCGACGGCGATCTACTGGTTCGTGGGAACCGCCACGACCGTTTTGTTCTTCGCGTCGTTGCTGGCTCACGAGGTGTCTCACGCCGTCGTCGCCAAGCGCAACGGCATCGGAGTGCGACGCATCACGTTTTGGCTGTTCGGTGGCGTATCAGAGCTCGAGGGCGACGCGCTGTCACCGGGCGTCGATGCCCGCATCGCAGCGGTGGGACCGGTCACGAGCTTGGTGCTCGCCGGCGTTTTCGGTGTCTTGGTGGCCCTGCTCCACCACGTCGGTGGCGCCGCGCTGTGGGCGTGCGCACTCGGTTGGCTGGCGTGGATGAATCTGCTACTGGGGATCTTCAACCTGATTCCCGCCGCGCCATTGGATGGTGGCCGTGTGCTGCGCGCACTTCTCTGGCGCACCAGCGGCGACCGACTCGGTGCCGCCACCGCGGCCGCCCGCGCCGGCCAGATGTTCGCTTACGCACTCGTGGTCCTTGGGATCTTGGAGTTCCTCGCCGTGGGTATCATCGGACTTTGGTTCGCCTTCATGGGATGGTTTCTCTTGAGCGCCGCGCGGGCCGAAGAGAACGCGGTCGTCATGCGCTCCTCGCTCGCGAACGTCTACGTTCGCGACATCATGTCACGCGACCCGGTCACGTTTGCGTCGGCGACCACGGTGGCGAGCCTGATCAATGACCAGATGCACCGCTACCGCTTCAACTCCTACCCGCTGACTGGTGCGGACGGCAAACTCGAGGGTCTCGCGACGATGGCGAGGATTCGTCACGTGGCGGGCAGCGTCCGCGCCACGACTCGGCTGGCTGACATCGCGTGTCCCCTGTCGGAGATTCCGATTGCCGCGCCCGATGAGTCGATCGTGAGCCTTCTTCAGCGTATGCAGGCGTCGCCCGACGGGAGGGCGTTCGTCATCGACGGGGACGGTCGCCTCGTGGGCATCGTGTCGCCGAGTGACATCGCGCGCTACGTGCAACTCTGCATGCTGCAATCTCAGGGACGTGCGACTCATGAGCGTTGAGTTGCGGCTCGTGATCCTCGTGTTCACACGAGCACGCCCGAGTCGAGTCCACCGCGACGTTCGGATGGAAAGGACGGTGTGCCATGGTTGAATCGGTCAGTGGTCTAGCGGTGGTGGCGATCATGCGCGATGAGGCGCGGGTGTGGCTCGCTGGTGTGGAGCCGGGCGCGCAGCCCGAGAACCTTCATGCGCCGAGCGAGAAGGTCCGACACCATCATGTGCGCGAGGCCCAGCATCACCACGGGCACGACACCGACCATCGCAGCTCGATCTTCTACGAATCGATCACCGAATCGGTGGACGGCGCACATTCCATCCTCTTGGTCGGTCACGGTAAGGGTCGAGCCAACGAGATGCTCAACCTCGTGCAGTACTGGGAGCGAAAGCACCCCGACGTTGCTCACCGCGTGGTCGGAGCGATTGACAGTGACCTTGAGTCGCTCACCCGCGATCAGGTGCTCGCCCTCGCTCGCGACTGGTTCGAACAGAATCGAGAGTTCATCTAGATCGGGTCGTCAGCCGGCGTCCTCAGGGTTCCCCAACAGCGACGTGACTTCATCATCGTCCGTCTGATCGAAGTCCTCGTACCATTCGCCAACCGCCTGGAACTGCCTGGGGGTGCGCAGGCTGATCACCTCATCGGCGAGCGTCGCGAGTTCGGCGGCCGCCTCGGGCGGCGAGACCGGCACCGCGACGATCACTCTCGTGGCCCCGCGGGTCCGGGCGATCTCGACCGCGACCCGAGCGGTGGCGCCAGTGGCGAGGCCGTCGTCGACGATGATGACCGTTCGTCCGGCGAGCTCGAGGGGCGGCCGGTTGCCGCGGTAGAGCGCCACGCGACGCAAGAGTTCGGCTCTTTCGCGCACCGTCACCTCCGCGATCGCCTCGCCCGAGATTCCCAGCCGCTGGACGAACGGCGTGTTGAGTACCTGCGCGTTCTCCTCGCCGATCGCGCCGAGTGCCAACTCCGGGTGAAAGGGCACGCCCAGCTTTCGCACCACCAGCACGTCGAGCGGGCTCTGGAGCGCGCGGGCGACCTCGAACGCGACCGGCACTCCGCCGCGCGCCAGCGCGAGCACGATCGGTCGTTCGGCTTTGAGATACGCCACGCGTTCACCGAGCAGCCGACCCGCCTCGCGGCGGTCCCGGAACTTCGGCGGTGAGCTCATGTCGCTACAGGCCCGTGGGAAAGGTCTCGGAGGGTTCGCCCGCATCCCACTGCGGCGTCATTTCGAGCGGTTCCAGGGCCCGCGTGCGATCGAGGTGGATCACCACGTCGAACTGCTCGATCAGGTTGGCCTCGAAGTAGTGGCTCTGCAACTCGGTCTCGGGTCGGTAGATGACACCGATCGCTCGCTCGAGACGAGTGCGCGCCAACTCTTCGTCCGTGGCGAGGTCTCGGGTTGGCAGCCAGAACTGGTGAATGCCCGCCGCGTGCAACATCGCTTCGTGGCTGTTCGGGTGCGCCGCGCGAACACGTTTGCGTTCGGTCGGACCGCCCCAGTCCGACGCGGCGGTGACGTGGCCGGTGTCGGTGCTGAATCCGATCAGCATCGCTGCGTCGCCGTATCGCTCGCGGGCCAGCTGACCAATGTTGAGCTCGCCGCGGGCGCCCATTGACGTTGCGCGGGCATCGCCCACGTGTGAGTTGTGCGCCCATACGACCACCTTGGCGGGCACCGAATCGTGACTCAGATGGGTGATCAAGTCGTCGATGGTGCTCGCCATGTGAGAATCGCGCAGGTTCCACGACGAGACGTTGGCCCGGTACATGAGTCGGTAGTACTCCTCGGCGTGATGCACGAGCTGCGCGTTCTGCTCGGCGTAGAACTGCTCGTCCTCGTTCGCGGCGCCGCTGGCGAGGGTGTAGTCGTGCGATCGACGGCGAAGTTCGAGCAGCTGCGTGATGACCGCGTCCTCGCACGGGTCGGCGACCCCGGTCGCCAGGGCGTACCCGTACGCCTGGCCCTCGGCGCCGACGTGATCGAAGCACGAGTAACGTTCGCGGGCTCGTCGCGCCTCTGGCGGATCGACGCGATCGAGGTACTCGACGACCGCTTCGATGGAGGCGCGCAAGCTGTAGAGGTCGAGCCCGTAGAAGCGGACCTTGGTCGACGAGCTCGACTGCGCGTCGTTGCGCGCCCGGAGCCACTGGACGAACGCGAGCACGTCGCGATTGCGCCACATCCAGGTCGGGAATCGGCGAAAGCCCTCCAGGGACGTGTCGGCGTCGAGGTCGTGGGACGCACCCCCGATGTAGCGGTTGACCCGGTAGGCGTCGGGCCAGTCGCCCTCTATCGCCACGACGTTGAACCCCTGCTCGTCGACGAGTCGTCGCGTGATGCGGGCACGTTCCCGGTAGAACTCGTGCGTTCCGTGCGAGGCTTCGCCGATGAGCACGAGTCGACGTCCGTCGCTCAACTCGAGAAGTTCGTCGTAGTCCTCCGCGGCTCCGGTTAGGGGCCGAGCGAGGAGGTTGAGCGTCCTCGCCGACGCGCTCGATGGCACAGCACACATAACCTCAACATCACACGATGCCAGGGGACCCGGTAGGGCCATTGGTCACTTCAGCGGTCGTCATCGGTGGAAGGCGAAATTGTCCAGTGAACTGCCCGTTCTTCACAGGGTGGCGTTGACGCGGGTTGGGCATCACTCGGGGTCGACCGTGGCTGATTCGTCGTCGGGGCTAAACGGTGTGCCCAGTGGACGTCAGTGCACGTCAACGGTCGCGCGTGACGAGATGGTGTCCGGTCCGGTCAGGCCCCAGTACGGGGTGATAGGGCCGGCCGATTTGATTCATTCAGTGAATCACTGGCGACCATCTCGTGAAATGCCTCTATGCGTTTCTTCCCTCATTTGCGTTGCGTTGACGGAGGTACTCACCTAGGGCTCGCTGGTTGGCAATTCGAATCGGTACAATCGCTGGCAGATCGTCAATTGCGTACGCCTTGGCAGCGCCTTCGGGGCCATCAGCGAGAAGTTCTCCACCCACGACCTTCGCGATGTATCCATGGGCGCACATCGTCCCGGTGGGAGTCCCCTCTTGGATGAATGTAATGAACTCCCGCGCAATCCACACCTCGAGTCCCGTCTTCTCCCTGACGATTCGAACAGCGCCAATTGGCGGCTCCTCACCTTGCAAACACGGATCACTCGGGAGAGATGCCGGAGCGTGGTTGGGTCCTCCGAGAGGATGGATCAGAACGATTTCGTCTTTGTCAGTTTCGACCACCACCAAAGCCCCGTGATAGTCAAACGCCACCTGAGCCGTGTCCACCATCTCACTATAGAAGGGCAGCACGAATTCGAGCTTGGTCCAATGAGTGTCGGAGGGCCGACGCCCGAGTTCTGCATCCTTGCATCGGTGACCGAATTCGATCAGGCCGCACTTCGTGTCATAGGCCCGTCATCCGTTCAAGAGGTTCCGGGTACCTGCTTCCGACGACCTCCATTTCGGAAATCGCGGCCCCTATGGTGGTGAGTTCCTCGCCGGAGAGAGTCATGTCGGCCGCGGCGAGGTTCTCTTCGAGTCGCTTCCGCTTTGTCGTACCCGGGATCGGAACAATCCACGGTTTCCGAGCGAGCAACCACGCGAGCGCGACCTGAGCCGGTGTGCCACCCTTGTCGATGGCGAAGGACTTCAGCAGGTCCACAATCGTCTGATTGGCCCTTCGGGCTTCCGTCGTGAACTGCGGGCTGTCCTTGCGATTGTCAGCGTCTTCGAATGTGGTTGCTTCGTCAATCGTGCCCGTCAAGAAACCGCGACCCAGTGGGCTATAGGGAACAAACCCGATGCCGAGCTGCTCGCACGTGGGAATTACCTCTTGTTCGGGCTTTCGGTACCACAATGAATACTCACTTTGTATTGCTGTTATCGGCTGGACCGAATGGGCGCGTCGAATCGTTGCGGCGCCCGCTTCGCTCAAACCGAAGTGTCGAACCTTGCCCTCAGCGATTAACTCTTTGACGGTACCGGCGACGTCTTCGATGGGCGTAGTCGGGTCAACACGATGCTGATAGAGAAGATCGATGGCGTCGACACCCAAACGCGCCAGAGATCCTTCGACACTCGAACGAATGAGATCGGGACGGCTCGAAAGGGTCGAGTTCCCATTCTCGTCGGTGAGTCCGAACTTGGTGGCAATGACCACTCGCTCTCTCACTGTCGCGAGAGCCTCACCAACCAGTTCTTCATTCGTGAACGGTCCGTACACCTGAGCGGTATCGAAGAAGGTTACGCCGAGGTCAACTGCCGAGCGGACGAGGGCAATCATTTCCGTCCGGCTGGCTGTATTGCCTCGATGATGATTCAGGCCCATGCATCCGAGGCCGATGGCAGATACTTCCAATCCGCTTGAACCCAACAACCGGATTTTCATAAAAGCCCCCGTCCTCAGTCCTATCCCAATTCACAGTTCGGGTTAGGTGGATTCAATATAAGTATGACGAAGAGGGATGAGAGCAACAACCATCTAAGCCCGCGAAGGACACATTCGTCCCAGGTGGTCCTGTCCAAAACCATTAGAAATGCAACCTAATGCATTGGCGACTTGAATGATCGCGCGCCACGTGCGGCACCAGGCCTGTTTCTGCCAGGCATACGGGGGTCCGGACTTGCTTTGACACTGACACAAACACCTTCCCATTCCATCGTTGGGAATTATCGGGAAACCGGTGTATTCTCCCTCCACACAACAACTGCAAAGGGGACCCAATGACCGTACTTGTCAGAATTTCCGCCACCGGAATGGATCAAGCGACCTATGACCAGATGGCTCCTGGACTTCACCCACTTCTGAAGAAGCAACCTGGCTTCATCATGCACGTCGCGTATCCGATTCCCGGCGGATTCGCCGTCGGCGAAGTCTGGGAGAGCAAAGCCCAACAAGAAACCTGGTACAACGATTTCGTGACGCCCAACCTGCCGGATCCGGATGCCATGTCAGCTGAGTACTTCGAGCTTCACGCCATTGTGCAGCCATAGGTCGACCACAAAGAGAATCGCAGCAAGCCATGGCTTCTCGCGAAGGATCCGACTAATCAACCAGTGTCGGAGGGCCGACGCCCACACTCTGCGACTGGCGTCTTCAGGAATGGTGAGGGCTCCGGAGGCGATCAGTTGAAGATCGGACGCGGGCTGCCTTCGCCTGGTCTTTAATGCTGCATAATCAGAAGGAACACGGATCGTTCGTCCTGAAGAGTAGGTCAGGCTCCGTGTGGCTTATTCCGCTTCGCTTGATGGGCAGATTAGGGGGCTTTGATGGGAAACCAGACAGACGATGAAGATGATGCGCCTTTAGCCAACCCTGAGCAAGGAGATGTTCCAGTCGAGGCTGGAGTTGAGCCAGGTGCCACGTCGGAAGTGATCTTGTCGACGCGAACATCGAGGGCGTGGATACGGTTGCTTCCCGTACTGGTCGTCTTGATCGTCATCCTGGTCTTTGTGTTTCAGAATCCCAAGGATGTAAAGGTGAGTCTTTTCACATTCTCCGGCACGCTTCCACTCTCGGTTGCACTCCTCGGCGCGGTGATTCTGGGTGCACTAATGGCGCTGGCACTGGGCTCGGTTCGCATCTTTCAGCTTCGCAAACAGGTCCATCGGAAGTTGGGGGATTCCGAGGGGGACAATCGTCGCCTTAGATGAGGTTGGACTGACACAAGGTTGCATGCCTTTGTTGTCGGAGGGCCGACGTCAACAATCCGACTGGAGAATTCGGCGATGGGAGTGATAGTCCCTAACCTGTGAATCGGGTGAATGTCGCAGGGGACTCAGCCGTCGGGCGTGACCGCATCCAATCGGCGCAGAACCTCTGACGTGTTCACGCCGAGAGCGCCCAGTAGCGCCGCCGCAGGATCTGGTGGCTGGAGAGTGAGGATCTGGGCCAGCACCTGCTGGGCCGTGACGTAGAGCCTCCGACGGTTGGGCTTAGACGCTTCCTCAAGTACTTTTTTTGCCGCGGGCGCCATGCGGAGGCGATCTTTTTGCGCGACGTCTCTAAGCCTCGGCTTCTTCGGCACGGCGCGCATCGCCAGTGGGGGAGCGTCGGCGCCGGACCCTAGACCCAGGGCGGCCAGGGCTTCGTGATCGAGCGACTCAAGGGCCTGGCGAGCTTGCTGCAGGCTCACGCCCAACACGGCTTCGATCGAGGGATCCTCCAACAAGGCGAGCAAGAGGTGATCGGTGCCAGTTCGGCGATCACCTCGGCGACGAGCCTCCTCGCTGGCCTGCAGACAGATGGCCCAGCCGTGAAGCATCTCTGGCGCAACGGATTCGGTGGTCATGATGACTCCTTGTTGTATTTGGTGTGCACGGATTGGCGGGTGACGCCCAAAGCGTCTCCGATCTGCTGCCACGACCAGCCCTTTTGACGAGCCGCCGCGACCTGGTTCGCTTCGACCCTCTCAGCCAGGCGATGTAGCGCCAACGAGGCGCGAAGCCCAATTGCCGGTTCATCCGACGAGATATTCACGCTGAGTTTCTCGATGTCCATGCCTGTCAGTATAGACTGACATCGTTGATTTGTCAACCTAAACTGACACATCAGATCTCCACACCGGAGTGCCCCAGATGGCCGGGTCACGGACACACTGTTCAGGGCCTGGACGGTCGACTGCTTGCTACGCGCTAACGGCTCGAGTGGTTCGTGTGAGTGGGCCGACGTACACGATCTCCGACTGGCGAATTGATCCGTGGCGCGAAGGAACGGAACGCATGTAGTTCGTCCAAACGGGAATGTCGCTTCGAGTTCACGTTACATTCGGAACCGGCAATCGTAAGGTGTTTGGGTGAGCAATGAGTCCAGTGACGAGGACAATCGGCTTCTACTGAGACGTGGACGCCAGCTCGAAATGGTGACGCTCTCATGGAACGTGGTCGGCGTGATCGTCCTCGCCATCGCAGCAATTGCGGCGCGCTCGGTTGCACTCGCCGGATTCGGTTTGGATAGCGTCATAGAAATTGGTGCCTCGACAGTCGTGCTTTGGGAACTCGCTGACGTTGCGCAGACTCGACAGCACAAGGCAATAAGGATGATTGGGTCTTCCTTTGTTGCGTTATCTGTTTATCTGGCGGTGCAGAGCACGATCGTCCTCGCCGTTGGCTTCCGGCCACACCACAGTCCCCTCGGAATCGGCTGGACAGCGCTAACCGCCTTGGTCATGTTCGCCCTTGCCGTTGGAAAATCAAGGATTGGAGCGGCATTGAACAATCCGGTTCTCAGGGCAGAAGGCCGCGTCACGATGATCGACGGAATACTAGCCACAGCAGTGCTCCTCGGACTCATGCTGAACGCATTCGTCGGATGGTGGTGGGCGGATCCCGTTTCGGGCTACGTGATTCTCTACTACGCCATCCGCGAGGCTCGAGCGACTCTAAAACATTGATTGTGCATCCCGTTGAACGTCGGTCGATGGGCTGACGTGAACCCACACGCCCCTTGTATGATGCATGCTGATTTGGGGCTTGTCGCCGGGATGCCGAGATCGCACGATGAGTGGGTGCCTTCCTCGAGTTGAACTGGCCCGTGATGGGTGCTTCAACGCTGACGTGTCAGCGCGATAATTCCTACTTATGGTTGTGACCATTTGTATGAATCCCCCGTGGTGGGGCTAGTAAGAATCGAACTTACGACCTCGTCATTATCAGTGACGCGCTCTAACCGACTGAGCTATAGCCCCGCAGGGGTACCAATCTACACCAGAGCAACTTCAGCTCTCGGGGCTCCAGGGTTCCCACAGCTTGGCCGCGATCGACTGGCTGGCCGTGGCGAGCAGCGTCCCCGACTCGCTCCAGAGAAAGCCTGTGCCCTGAGCGAAGCCGCCGACCAGCGCGTGCATCTTGATCTCGCACAAGACCCATTCGGTTGGCACGAGCTGGGCTACGCGAATGGTGTTGTCCAGGCTTCGGCCCATCGTGGACTGGCCGAGCATCTGGCTCACGCCGCCTGCGACGAAGTCGCCGAAGATCGCGAGCGTCGCGGCCGAAGGCTCAAGGTGCCCGGGTATACGCGACCAGATCCCCGAGCTCACGGTGGGTGACGCCCGGTCACCCTTTCTCTCGCCGCTTGGCACCGAGATGCGACAGTCCACGTGCTGGAAGATCGAGCCGTCGACGTCGAAGGGCCGGTCCAGCGGCGGGCTGTCCCCGGGCCCACGGACCTTCGGCATCGTTACCGGCGACGTGGAGGTGCTCAAGAGCCCGGTGCCCAGTGACGCGTTGACGGTGAGAACCTCGCGGCCCCCGAAGGTCGCGGTCGCTCGAGCTTGGGTGACGCTCCCGCCAACCACCACGAGATGCGTCGTCACGTCGACCTGGGCGCCGAGCGGCGCGTAGGAGAGGTACTGGGCGCAGGCCCAGATGGCCGGGCGTGCGCTGGCCTCTTCGAGTGCCACGAGACCGGCGGCCAGACCGCAGCCCCCGAAAAGGAACTTCCCCGGGGTTATCAGTCGCTCGTCGACCCGAAACGTCCAAACGTTGTCGCCGCTGCGCGACAATCCGAGAAAGCTCTTTGCGTCCATTAGATTCGAGGCTACTGGAGGGGCCCAGGGGGTCCTGGCACACGACCCACGTGTTCGACGCGCTGTTTCGGGGCAGACTTGATGTGTGATCGATCCCCGGTTCGTCTTCCTCGCTATCGCGGTCTCGCTCGTGGGCACGTCGAGTTACGTGCGCGACACGCTCCGCGGCGTGACGTCGCCGAATCGAGTGACGTGGGGCCTCTGGGGCATCGAGGGACTACTGGTCTTCGTGGTTGAGGTGCAACAGCACGTGGGCCTCGCGGCCTTGATGACCCTGACGATGGGATTCATTCCCCTGGTGGTCGTGGCCGTGTCGTTTCGTAATCCCCATCTCGCATGGAAGATCGGACCTTTCGATGTCTTCTGCGGTGCCGTGTCGGTGCTGGGACTCGTCTTCTGGTGCTTCGTCAATGAACCGACGGTGGCGCTGCTTCTCTTCGTAGGTGCCGACCAGGCGGCGGCGCTGCCCACACTGCGAAAATCCTGGCTGGCCCCGAGCACGGAGTCATCTGTGACGTTCTTCCTCGGGTTCGTGAACTGCGCCATCACCCTAATGACGCTGCGCCACTTCACGACCGCCGGCGCGCTGTTCATCAGTTGCATTCTGGTGACTGATCTGACCATTGGGATTCTCGTCGTGACGAGTATCGGGCCGCGCGTGCGCGGCGGCGCGCGACTCGCGAGCGCCGAGCGTGTGTCATGACGACGCGAGACCCGCTGCCTTCGCTCGACGCGCGCTACGCGTTGGGTCGAGCGCAACGCGAGAAGCTGCCCCGGGCGCAACTCGCCACATTGGCCCCGCGTTCCGATGACTACGATCCCGTGGCGCGCCTCATCTGGCAAGGCGAGAGCCGCGTTGCGCAACTCCTGCCGATTCGCTACCAGCGCATGCTGGCGAGTCCCCTGGCGTTCTACCGGGGTGGCGCGCTCCTCATGGCTGACGACCTCGAGAGGGGATCGAGCACGTCGCTCGAACTGCAGATCTGCGGCGATGCGCACCTGTCGAACTTCGGCGTGTTCTCTTCTCCGGAGCGCCGACTGGTCTTTGACGTGAACGACTTCGATGAGACGGACCACGGCCCCTTCGAGTGGGACGTGAAGAGGTTGGTCAGCTCGATTGTCATCGCGTCGCACGTGCTCGGTCACAGCGCGAGCCAACAGGAGGCGATCGCCGTGGACGCGGCCAGGGAGTACCGACGCGCGATGGCGCGCTTCGCGCTGGAGTCGCGGCTCGAGGTCTGGTACGCGACGCTCGACGTCAACGCCGTCTTGAAGGATCTGCACGGATTCCTGGCCGATCACGCAATGCAGAAGGTGGACGACGTCATCGCAAACGTGAAGGTTCCCGCAGCGGCGGATACGTACGCCAAGCTGATTACGCAAGAGGACGGCGAGCCGCGGATCAGGTTCCAGCCGCCGCTGCTCACACCCTTGGGCGCGGCGAAGAGCGATTCGCTCGACCTGCGCGAGTTGCTGGATCAGGTGCTCAAGGGCTACGTGGGGACCTTGAGCAGCGACCGTCAGGCGCTGCTCGCCCAGTTTGTGGCGACCGAAGCCGCGCACAAGGTCGTGGGTGTCGGATCGGTGGGTACCCAGTGCTACGTGGTGTTGCTCGTCGGGCGCGATCGCGACGATCCCTTCTTCTTGCAGATCAAGGAGGCGCAGAGTTCGGCGCTGTCAGTGGCGCGAGGCCGAGAGTCGCCCGAGCCGGGAGCGCGCGTCGTGAGCGGGCAGCGTCTGATGCAGGCCACTCCCGATGCCTTCCTCGGTTGGCACTCCCTCAGCGTTGACGGGGTACGTCGCAGCTTCTACGTGCGCCAGCTCTACGACAACAAGGCGTCGGTCGTCGTGGAGCACCTCAACGAGTCGCTGCTCGTCGCCTACGGTCGCGCCTGCTCGTGGGCCCTCGCGAGGGCTCACGCCCGATCGGGCACGTCCGCGCAGATAACCGGGTACCTGGGCAAGAACGACAGCTTCGAAACCTCCATGGCGGCCTTCGCACTCGCCTATCGCGACCGCAATCAGGCCGACTTCGAGGCGCTGCAGCGCGCCGCCAAGCAGGGACGTATTACCGTCGCGTCGTGAGTCTCCTGCCCTTCCAGTGGCACGTCGTTGAGTTGATCGTCATCATCGCGGCCGGCGTGAGCCATTGGTTGCTGGTCCGTCCCCTGCGCCAGCGCCTCTACGCGATCTTCGCGCTGCTCGCGTTGGCGGTGGCGACGATGTGGCCCTTGGGCGACCTCGCCGCGACGGTGTCGCTGACGGCGGCCGTCGTGCAACGGCTCGTCATCATGGTCTTCGTTGCGCCGATGCTGTTGTTGAGCACCCCCACCTCGGTCTTCTCGCGCCTCACTCGGCCCGCCTTCGTGGACGCCGTCATGCGTCGCGTGGCGCACCCGGGCCTCGCCTTGGCGATCGTGACGATCCTCGGCACCTACACCCTCACGCCGGCCGTGATCGATTGGGGCGCGCGAGGCGAGCTCAATCGTGACGGCCTCGTGCTCGGGGTCTTCGCCATTGGTCTGGTCCTTTGGATCCCCGGGTTGGCGCTCATGCCGGGCACCAAGAGGCTCTCGCCGATTGGTCGGGCGGCCTATATCTTCGTCTCGGCGCTGGTGGTGACGAGTCTCTCCTTCGTGTGGATCTTCGCGCACCATTCGCTCTACCCGGCGCTGCACGATCAGCACGCGTTGCTCGACATGACCCCGCTGCTCGATCAGCAGCTCGCCGGTTTCGTGGCCAAGTTCGGCTGCTACCTACCGATGTGGACGGTGTCCTTCGTCATCTTCTCCCGCGCCGAGGAGCAGGGGATTCCCGTCGAGGAGACGCCTCTGCACTGGGCGGACGTCGAGCGAGAGTTGCAGCGCATCGACCGCCAACGAGCCCGGGCCCTACGCCGTCATCGTCCTTCGTAAGGCATCCTTTGGTAGACTTAACTCCCTTTGGGGACGTAGCTCAGTTGGTAGAGCGCGGGCTTTGCAAGCCTGAGGTCGTGGGTTCGATCCCCATCGTCTCCACTGGGCCCGGTGTCGACACCGGGCAAAAGTCGGGACGTCTGTCTTACTTTGGCACCGGGACGTGTGTCCCACTTTCCGGCCCGGTTCCGCTACCGCTGTCGCGGTGGCTCCGGGACGTGTGTCCCACTCCTTCCACCCGTGACTCGAGGATGCACTCCCCAATTCGATTGAGTGGCCTGTGTCAGCACCCGCCTGCGGCCTTGCCGACAGGTTTGGCAGTGGCATCAAGTTGCCAATATGAAGAGTACGCACCCATGTCTTGTGAGACGCTGACGATGGCCCGTGATTCATTGTTCAACGTCCTGAACCAGTTCTGGCTCGGTGGAATAGAGGTCTGCGGCTGCTCAACGGCCGACCAGCCCAACCTTGCGAGTCGGGGATCCATGTAGGAGACGAGGGCTGAGAAACCCTTGGTCCACTTGAAGCCTGCCTGGACGACGACCTGCGACCACCCCTGGGTGCCAGCAATATCATCGCAACTTTCTTGGAAGGGCTCGATCCTGACGGCGTAGGTGGGCGCCATCGATTCGGGTATCTGGTTGACCCAGGGCAACGCGGCCGTCCCATAACCCGGAAGTGCGCTCACCGTCGGTGTGAGTTGATCTATTACCCTTCCACCGGGATCTCCACTGGCCGTGTTTCTGATAATGAATACCCACACGGTAACGGCGACCAGGACCACCACCGCGGTGCCCAGCGCCCAAATCACTTTTCGCCTGGCGGGTCGCTTCACCTCCAAATCATTGCAGTTCAGTATGTGTCGCCTCTACGAGGGTGTCACGTCGCGGCGGCCTACCCGCCGTCGGAACGCCACTTCGCCCAGGGTTGCCTGTGGCCGCAGGTGGGACACGTGCTCGCCGGCAGCCCGGCGCGCTGTGGCAAGGCCGCGCCGCAGCTCGAGCAGTCGGTGGAAATGCTGTAGAGCCCCGTAGTAGGACGATTGCGAACGATGAGGTAGAGCGCTGAGGCCGCGCCCACGGCGACGATGGTCGCGCCGAGGTAGGGCTGCCAGCTGAAGAGAAGGAGCGCCACGATCATGTAGACGCCCACTATCAGGTACAGCGTGTTCCTGTTGCGCGGTATCCACTTGGAAGACGGACTAGCCATTCGTCGTATCTCGCATGTCCGTCACCCTACTTAAGGGGCGTTCAAGTCGACGAAGGTGGACCTCTCAGGACGCCGTCGCACGCCCCGACCTAGGGGGATCGAAAGACAATCGTGGAGTGCTCGGGGTGATCGGGGTTAAGTCGCACCGCAAAGGGTTCGTCGTCGTAGGGATCAGAATTGCCTTCGGCCACGATCGTGATCTCCTCCTCCTTGGGTCCGTAGATGACCTGCGCCAAGCCGAGCATGGCCTGGCCCAGCATCTGTCCGGCAGTGGAGCGAACGATCCGCTCGGCCACGCTCGCCGGCACGTCGTCGAGAGCCGCGGCGTCGGTCGCGACCAGCCACGCGATCCACTGCTCGTCGCTCCACGCTTCGGGGTCCGAGGGTGGGTCCTCGATGGGCGCAACGTCACTCGGTGTCACGATTCCTCACAGTACCGGGTCGCGCGGGGGAACGATCGTGAGGCGACGCGCGTCGACGGAACCGTCCCTGCGCGAGCGCGGCACCACCCAGTATGAGGACGGCGCCGATCGGTTCGTTCCAGGAGAGCGACTCGCGCAGGAAGACCGCGCCGGCGATCACCGCGAAGAGAGGGGTGAGATACGTCACGCTGCTGGCGATGGTGGCTGGCGCGTGGCTCACCACGTCGAAGTTCAGTATGTAGGCGACGCCCGTGCCCAGGACGCCCAGCGCGGCCAGTGCGAAGAACGACGCGGCGGGGGGATGGTGGTGCACGTGGCCGCTAAGGAGGGCGAAGGGAAGCAGCTGCAGCGTGCCGCAGAGCACCTGCCCGGCGGCCAACGAGATGGGCGGGTCCTTCAGGGGACCGAGATGATGTCGGGCGTAAGGGAAGCCAACGCCGTAGCACAGCACGGCCGCCAGGCAAGCGCCCACGCCGAGCAGTTGGCCCCGCCCAAATCCTCGCCACACGCCGATGACGACGAGCACGCCGATGAATCCCGTGAACAGGCCGGTGATGATGGCGCGCGTGGCCCGCTCTTGGCGAAAGAGCACCAGCACTGCGACGAGCGTCGTGAGCGGGGTGAGGGAGTTGATAAGGCCGGCGAGCACCGCCGAGATGTGGGTCTCGCCGTAGGCGAAGAGGGTGAAGGGCGCGCTGTTGATCAGCAGCGAGAGCACGAAGAGGTGACGCCAGGTGCTGACTCGGCGGGGCAAACGCGTGCGGGTGACCGCGGCGATGAGCAAGAGGGCTCCCGCTCCCGCCGCGAGGCGTACGAAGGCGACGTCGACGGGCGTCATCGCGCGCAGTCCCACCTTGATCCACCAGAAGGAGCAGCCCCAGATGGCGCCGAGGACCAGGAATGAGGCCTGCCAAGGCGGACGCCGGCGCGTCGCGGCGCTCGCCTCGACGGACGAAGCGAGTGGCTCGCTCACGCGGTCGCCTGGGCGGCTTCGGCGCGCAGCAGGGCCTCCTTGGTGTCGAGCCCCCAGCGATAGCCGCCGAGCGAGCCGTCGCGGCGCACGACTCGATGACAGGGGACGCCCAGGGCCGCCGGATTCCTGGCGCAGGCCGAACCGACGGCTCGCACGGCCCCCGGCGCACCGATGAGGGTCGCCACGTCGCTGTACGAGCGGGTCTGCCCGGAGGGGATGGCCCGAAGGGCCTCCCACACCCTGATCTGAAAGGCCGTGCCCTGCAGGTCGAGCGGCAACACCGTGGGGTCCCCGTCACCGCGCACTGCGCGTGCGAGTATCTCGGCAATGGGCTCGAGGCCTTCGTCGTCGCGTTCGAGCGAGGCGTTCGGGAACTCGGCAGCCAACTCCCTGGTCAAACGGGCCTCATCGTGACCGATCGTGATGGAGCACACGCCGTTGACCGTGCTGGCGGCGACCACCACGCCGACGGGCGTGACGATCGAGGTGTAGCAAATTCGTTCACCCCGTGCGCCGTCTCGATACCGGCCCGGCGTCATGCCCAGGCGAGGGGCCCCGTGCTCGTAGAAGGCCCGGCTCGATCCGTATCGCGCGTCGATGACCGCCTCGGTGACCGTCATCCCGGCCCTCAACGCGTGTCGCGCACGTGTCGCCTGCTGGGCACGCACGTACGTACCCATCGGTACCCCCACGACCTCCAAGAAACGGCGCCGCAGATGCCGCTCGCTGTAGCCCAGTTCGCGGGCCATTGACGCCGCCTGAAGCGGACCGTCGAGATCCTCGAGCGCTCGACACACCGCGATGATGGCGTTGATCGAGGGTTCCTCGACGCGCTCGCGGTCGGGTCGACAGCGCCGGCAGGCCCGGTAGCCGGCGTCGGCCGCCTGCGTCGGCGTGGCGAAGAACTCGACGTTGCCGCGCAGCGGCCTTCGAGCACCGCAGCCCGGTCGACAGTAGATGTGAGTGGAACGAACCGCGTACACGAAGATGCCCGCCACACTCTCGTCGCGGGTATTGACGGCGTTCCATCTGACTTCGTCGAGATCATCCATGGTTGCAATCTAGGTACCCGCGAGGGACGGCGCCTCCCGGTGACGGACGTAGAACTCCAGCCCCCTTCGCGGGCCGGTACTCTCGGTGCTCATGACCTCGACGACGACGGACCTCGCCATCGCCCGAGAGTGGATCGACGAACGATTCGCGCTGGCCAGCCCCGCGGCGTTCTTCCTTGCGCCGTCGCGCTTCGTCTCGTGCCGGCGAACCTCCGACTCGTTTTCGATGACGTGGTATGACGCCCAGTGCCACGGGCTCGGCTTCGGACCCTACCCGCCCATCGACCCTGAGTGGACCAGGTGCTCGATCGACGACTCGCGCTTCGCAGAGCGCCTGGGCCCAATGGTGGCTAAGGATTCGTGGGACTTCTACTCCCTGGACACCTCGATGTCCGGTGGTGACGCCTCGATCGACCCCCTGGTCGAGGTGGTGAATGACGACGCGACGATAGAGCAGATACTTCGCGTGCACGCCCCTCACTCCCAGGTCTGGCCGGGCAATCGCGAGATCGTCAACTGGTACGGCCTACGGGGCGAAGGCGGACGGTGGGCGTCACTCGCCACGCTCGTTCTCTGGGAGTCGGGGTCCTACGTGCTGGCGTCAGTCGTGACGGTCGCTGAGTTGCGTGGTCGCGGCTACGCGCGACAACTCCTTCGCGGAGTCATCGATGACGCGAAGCGTCGCGACATTCGATGGCTCGGCCTGGGTGTGGCCCACGACAACGTCTCAGCCCAGCGCTCCTATGAGCACGTCGGCTTTATTCGGCGCGCGAAGTTCACGAACTACGCGTTGGCGACTCCCTAGGTCGACTGCTTCTGGCTCTGGTAGTGCTCGCGCCAGATGAGGCGGTAGACGCGAGTCTTGCGAGGTATTGAACGCAGCCCTGGGAGGAAGGGCATGAGGGTGAGCCCGGCCGTGAGGAGGATCATCGTGGCGAGCACCAGGATGTCACCGTTGCCGCTCGAGTTGTAGGGAGAGATCTGGTAGAAGAAGGTGTAGAGCCACAGCCACGCCGAACCCGGGTAGCTGCCCGTCTCGTTCATCACGCCCCACTGTTCGCCCAGGAGATGCTGCTTGGCGGCCTGGTCGCCCAGATAGGCGCCGTCGGAGATGAACAGCAGGCTCTGGGTGTAGTCGGTCGAGTAGAAGGTGTCCCCGGTGATCAGGGCCTGATCGAGGGCGCCGCTTCGAGCCATCGAGGTGAGGTCGTTGATCATCACCGGCACGGGTCCGGCGTTGGTCGCGTTCACCACGACCTTTCCGCCAAAGAACTTCATCTTCGGCGCGGCCTTCGTGTAGTTGGCCACCCACTTGGTCTGCGTCGCCTTGGAGGCGTTCGACCACATGGCGAGGTTCTTGTCGAGCGCGGGCTGGTTGGGCAGGGCCTTCAGGGGGTCAACCACGAAGTCATTGGTCGTGTTGATCGGGATGTGCACGCCGACCCAGTACTCCAGCTTGAGTGGCCCGAGGGCCTGGCTGGCGCTCGCGGGCTGAATGTTGTACGGCGCGCCGTAGGATGC
>Ga0182030_10007946_pt1 | contig 22054 bp, 19 predicted proteins | sample 812S3MmetaG_FD_121299 | JGI IMG/M metagenome (GOLD analysis project Ga0182030, IMG submission 121299) | Permafrost microbial communities from Stordalen Mire, Sweden - 812S3M metaG (Illumina Assembly) | ecosystem: Environmental > Terrestrial > Soil > Wetlands > Permafrost | place: Sweden... | reverse complement strand
TAGGGCGGTTTCAATCGGTCACTGCAACGATTTGGTGAATGCAACGCACGTTGCCCAAGCTAAGGAGTTGCCAAGTGGCCGTCGGAATGACTTACGAACAAAAGCAGATGGTGCGACGTCTGCACGCGAAAGGTCTCACCATTCGCGACATCGCCAAGGAGATGAACTTTACCGTCAGTGTGGTGCACGTGACCGCCATGAACACGCAACCGCGACCGGGTTGGCCCGACGAATGGACCCCGCGTCCGGGACGCCTGAGCGCCGACGAACGTGAAGACATTTGGCTTGGCTTAAAGCGCGGCGACTCAATGTCGGCCATTGCGCGCCAGCTTGGACGTTCGCCGTCAACGATCACGCGCGAGGTGAAGAAGAACGATGGTGCGTATTACTACGGACCGTGGCGCGCGCACTTTCGTGCGAGCCGGGCCGTGCGTCGGCCGCGACCGGCCAAGTTAAGCCATCCCCAGCTCAACGCCCAGGTGACCGCCTGGCTCGAAGAGTTCTGGAGTCCCCAGGAGATCTCCGCACGACTGCGCATGGACTACCCAGAAAACCTCGCGATGCGCGTGAGCCACGAGACGATCTATCGCACGCTCTACGTGCGAGGACGCAGTGAGCTCCAACGCGAACTGACGCGGTGTCTGAGGACCCAGCGCAAGCGACGACTCCATCACGGCCGACGAAGGGCATGGGGTCGAGTGAGCAACATGACCAAGTTGGCCGAACGTCCACTCGAGGTGAACGACCGCCAAGTGCCCGGACACTGGGAGGGCGACCTCATCCTGGGCACGAAGAACAAGACCGCGGTGGGCACGTTGGTGGAACGCTCCACACGAATGGTGTTGCTGCTGCATCTGCCTCACGGCAAGAGTGCGCCACACGTGGAAGCGGCCCTCAAACAAACCATCCTCGCCATGCCCGAAGCGTGGCGTCGCAGCATCACCTGGGACCGGGGCACCGAGATGATCACGCATCTGAGCTTCACCGAAACAACCAACATACCCATCTACTTTTGCGATCCCCATTCGCCCTGGCAACGCGGCACCAACGAGAACACCAACGGGCTACTGCGCCAATACCTGCCCAAGAGCTCTGACCTTTCGACCTTTACCGAAGAAGACCTCCAGCGCATCCAACGAAGTCTCAACTCACGACCACGTCGAACACTTGGTTATATGACACCATTGGAGAAGTTTGCTGAGCTCGTTGCGCTTACCACTTGAAACTTGCTAGCCACACCGAAATGGCATGTTCGAACAAAAACTTTGCCGAACAGTCATATATTTTCTTGAGGAACTATTACTTTCAACGATTTTGAGGATCACCTAGTGCGCCCAACCGGCCGGCTTGGCGCTTCGCGCACGCCGTCCTAGGGCACTGGGACTAGCCAATAAAGGATCCAAAAAGACAAGACGGGGATGAAGAGTGCTTTACGTACCAATAAAGATGGTGTCGGTGATTTGCCAGCGACTATTCCAAAAAAGCCCAACCTCGCGACGAGTACCGTCTGGCCAGGACGGAGCGAGCTTGCATGTTGCAGAGTCGGCTCGTCCAAGTGTCGAGGTCCAAAGAAATACCTAAACAAAACACCATCCGGATTCGCTCGAACCACAACGCCTAAGCCAAATCCGTTTGTTCGTAACGGCAGTGTAAACCAGTCGCCCTCTTGATACGCGACTCTTGCCATCCAACTGATTAGGTCGAATCGAATACTCCATATGAGTCAAATCCGTACCGTGATCTCAACTTATAAATGGAGATTGTGTCGCACGATCCTTCGACACCAACAATCTCGGAGCAGCTTATTTCTCAGGGATTCCTTGGTTGCCTCAAATTTGGACTTGGCGTGCAGTTTCCCGGTGCCGTGATAAGAGGGCGCACCCGACGGCTCGCACTTGACTCGACCGAGGCCTGACACGTGTGGTCAGGAACCGCAATCAGTGGGCAATTGTTTTGAAGCACTTGGAGCGTTGTGGGGCAGAATAACAATGTGCCAGACAATTGTGAGTCGATTGAGCCTGCTGTTGCAGTGAACTCCGAACCTAACTTGCCTAGGACAATCAAGGAGTACCATTCTCGGCTAAACGAGGAGACCGCGTCCTTATTCGCTATTGACAAAGTCTCGAAGAGATATATCAAGTGGTGTAAGAACAACTACGCGTGGCTGATTGTCGTAGCGTTCATTTTATTCACGTCTCTCCGCTTGCTCTACTTATCTCAGGGAAATTTCGAAACGATCCAAGCTCTTCTGTCCGGTACCAACATCTTGCAATTGACGTATCAAACGGTGTTCATTGTGTCACCGATTGTTGTCATTATCGCGTTATCCCTCATTATTGACTGGATAGTTGAGTCAAGAAGTCGCCTGCCCGAAGTCATTTTCTACGTAGCCGCTGTCGCGGGTATTCTCTTCACCTTCTTCGCAGCACCGGTGACGCACGCACTACAGGCGATGTCTTGGGCCGTGCTTCTTCTGATTGTGGTGCCTTGGCTCGTGGTCCCTCCGTGGCGCCGTTTGAAAGAAATAGACGCGAGGTTGAACTCGGTAAAAGCCTTCAACCGTCAATTCAGAAAAGAGTTCAAGGTCGCGCAAAAGAAGATTAAGCGCCTAAACACGGAGTTTCACAACATCCAAGCGCAAGCTGAACTCGATAAGCGCGATCTGAATGCGGACGAGACCGATAGGCGGGTCGAGATCGAACGCGAGATACGAGAAATCGAACTCCGTATCGATGTTCAGCTTGCATTCAGGTCCGGAAAATTGGCTGAGATCGATATTTTGCTCGACCGAGACCGGCCCAAGACAAAATCCTCTTCCGAGACCTCGACTCAAAAGCCAACAATTTGGCATCGGCTATTGAAGTTTGTTGCATTCCCTTTTTTCTGCCTATTCATCGTCTTCGTTGCGGCCCAATACGTTGCCAGCCCGATCTGGCTTCCAGCGGAAGAATTCACACTGGCCAATGGTGCATCCTTTTCTGGGTACGTCGTGCAGCAGTCACAGGAGAGCTACGAAATCATGAAATTGCACTCGAGCCTCATTACAGTTGTACCGATTGCCGACATTGCGAGCGAATACCTGTGCATCAATCGCGACGCAAACATGCATACGTTTGCAAATGATGTGCTCAAGTCTGAGTCTCACTATCCCTACTGTGATGGACCACATGGAATTCTTAATCGTCACCATCGTTCAGGGAATCGCTCCAAACATCATGACGTTAAGAAGGCTTAACACAAGTTGTCGCTTCCCGAAGCCGCCTTACGGTTGCACGTCTACCGCTTCGTCGGTGATTGACTTTGCCAACTCCTGATCCGCCAGTCCGAATTTCTGGACGTCAGCCCCGCGATTTGACAGCCATGGGAGCATCAGAAAACGCACATATTTCAAGTGAGCACCAACCCAAGATATCGAACTGACACCAGAGCGGTACTCTTTTGTTTCGACCTCGAAGGAGGCTTTGTGCGACGGCTAGCGAATGTCACGATCGAAGGACTGTTAGGCAGATTCAATCACTCGATTGACTTTCCAGAGGATTGGGAGTTCGTAATCCTCCACGGTCCAAATGGCGTTGGTAAAACACGATTCCTGGAAGTCATCCAGAATGCTTTTCTTTTTCGCCCGCACGTGCTTGCAGACCAACCCTTTCAGGCCGTGTCGTTCAGTTTTACCGACGGAACTGTCCTGGAGGTAAAGAAGCTTCGACAGGCATCTTTGCCACTAGACACTCAAGACGCCGGGAATTCCCAATCGGGCACGCCCATACTGCAATATGTCCTACGTGGCGTCGAAAATGTGCCCGTTCACTGGAACTTGCTGCAACAGCCATCAGAGCGATTGAGCCCAGCGCGCCTGAGAGAAATCGAACGGTACTTGCCAATCGAACAAATGGGCTCAGATCTGTGGCTTGACCAGAGGTCTGGCGAATACATGTCTGGTCGCGAGGTCCTCGATCGCTTCACGGACGAACTCCCTTACGATTTGGGCGAGCGAGAAAAGGCGCCTGAAGCCTTGAGAAATTTCCTTAAGAGTCTTGATGTTCATCTAATCGAAACTCAGCGACTCGTCACATTTGACCCGGCGTCAGATGCGCCACCTCGACCTGGTCGACGTACCGCCCAAAGAGCAACAGTAATCCGGTTTGCCGAGGATTTAACAAGCCAAATAAGGGGCACGCTTGCGCGAAATTCTAGAACTGCTCAAGAGCTCGACAGAACCTTCCCTCGCCGTATTCTTCTTCAATCTACCCCGAGCAACGTTTCGGACGATCAAATCCGAATTCGTTATGAAGAGCAATCACATTTGCGCCGTCGACTCGCAGAGATCGCCGTGCTTGACTCTTCCGCTGAGATGACACTGCCGGACAGGGCTTTGCAGGATTGGGAGCGAGGGGTGCTTTGGACATATCTCGAAGACTCAGAGAAAAAGTTGTCGACATTCCAAACTTTGCTCGATCGAGTCCAACTTCTTCGCGAAGTAGTGAATTCTCGTTTTCTTTTTAAAGAGCTTCGAATTGACGCTGACAGAGGCTTTCGATTCGTTACAGATAGTGGAGATGAACTGCTGCCGCACCAGCTCTCATCGGGCGAACAGCATGAATTAGTCCTCCTCTATGACTTGCTTTTCACCGTGCAACCCAACTCGCTCGTCTTGGTTGACGAACCCGAGATCTCGCTGCACATTGCGTGGCAACAACAGTTCCTCAACGACATTCAAAGAATTGCAGTGATTGCAGACCTCCAATTTGTGATCGCCACACACTCGCCACAAATCATCCACGATTGGTGGGATCGTGCAGTGGCTCTTTACACGGACCCCGCGCGCCCGCCGTTCCAAACATGAATCTGTACGTAACGGGTAACGACATCTACGCCTCCATACTGCTACTTCGCGGCTCTCCGCCTGCGAAAACCTTGGTCTTGGTAGAAGGTCCGTCAGACTCTGCTTGTCTGGCGTCACATATTGACAATTCGCTAACCGAAACAATTTCATGTTTTGGTGCACGTAATCTCGACGCAGCAATGGCATTGGTCGACTCATTTATGGTGCCTGGAGTAATAGCTATCCGTGATTCCGATTGGTTTGGAATTCTCGATGCACCTTCGAACTCTCCGAATGTTGTACTAACGGACCTCTACGACTTGGACGCCTCTATCATGCTCTCATCCGAGATTGGAAATCGTTTGTGCCGCGTTTTTGGTGAGCAATCTGCCATCGACCGTCACTGTTCAAAGTTGAATGAGTCGTCTCCAATTAAGATTGCGATTCTGATGGCTGCTGAAGTGGGACTTCTTCGCCTAGTCACAGCGAGACATAACCTTGGCTTGGCACTGAGAGACTTTCCTATTCACGAGGTTGTTGATTCTTCGTCGGGGCTGATTTCTCGTGAAAGGATGGTTGCACTTGCAATCCAGCGATCTTCGGAAGCAACGTGCACCATTGAAGAGGTCATCGGCTACATGACTGCCGAGACGGTAGAGGCAAATGTTCGCGTTTGCTCCGGACATGACCTAGCGGCCGCGCTCAGCGTTCTAATTCATCGTGATTGGGGTGGATCCAAGGTGGTACGTTCTTTGATTCTGCAGGCGGCAAGAAGCGCCCTTTCGTGTGCAGAATTGTGGGGCCTTGGATTCTATTCACTTGTAAGTGACTGGGAGAGGTCAACTGGCTGGGCAGTTTGGAGTTGCAGACCACCTAGTGTCTCCGTCGCGTAGATGTAGAGACAGCGACGTCTCCACTTCAAAACGCGCGGGTCATTTCTGCAACTTTGATTCCTAGTAACGTATTCGCCGGTCGGATTGTTGACGTCGGCCCGCTGGAATGAACGTGCACGTTCAAAGACGAATGCTCCGCTTTTGGATTTCTTCAAATAGGGTTTACTTCAGCATCCTCTTCAGCAATTCAGTTCAATCCCCTTGATTTGAGGCGCACTGGTATGGAAGTTGAAATCAAGAAACACAGGGATTTGGACTGTGCTGCATCACCATGAACGACCTTCGACGCGATGGTGTCAGAGGACAGAGCGCTCATATCGACGACTTTATTTTCGAAGGAAGGGCCTCCAACCTAAGAACTGAGTCAAAGTATGCGCACAATTTTGAATAGCCTCCGGTTTATCCACAGGCCCAACGACTAAATTATGGTCTCAACCAAATCACTCAAAACCGTTGCGATCTTGAGTTTGGGAGTACTCCGGATCTGTAAGGTTTTACTGTGTTTTGTTGCATTATTGAGCGTCTCGACGTTGCCCTAGAGTCAGTACCCGCTCTGTTCGTGCCACTCGACCTGGCAGGTAAAGTGTCGTATAATTGCGTATGCACAAATGAAGTTGTGGATTGTGGATAACTGTTGAAAAAGTGGCACTGTTGAAAAAGTTGAGAATGGATCTCAAAGGGTTGTTCAACATTGTTGGATTTGTGGTTGAGGCCACAAAATTTGGTTTGTGTGACTAGGGGCGGAAATAGAAGTTTTCCAAGGATTACAAAAGTGCGCGAAATTGCCAAGAAAGGGGCAGCAAGACATGGAACTCGACAAGATTGAAAGAATCTTCCTGATGATAGGGCTTGCGTCTGTCTCCGTCTACCTCGGCGAATGGGTTTACCGCAAGATGCTGGAATCTTCCCCACCACCTATTCAATGGACGCCAGTATCTGCGATAAATGATGCTTCGAACCAGATTTCTAGAGCAATTCAAACCGCGGAACGCCAAACGATGTCCGCTTAAATTGACCCCCCAGGCCAAGAATTGATGGACGATTCAACCTCAAGATCGGCGGACATCGTCCCTCCAAGGGAAGAACCGGAAGCCCTGCAGGGCATCACGAACGTAACCGCAATATTCCAAAAAATCGAACAGTTGGAATTGAAGATTGAGAATCTTCATATGCCGATGGCTCTGCCATCTGCGACAGAGGCAGCTGCGTTAAGGAGCAACGCTCCAGAAATGTACGAGATGATCCTCGAACTGTCTCGAAAAAACGCCGAAAGCGACTCAGAAGTTAGACGGCTGCCTTATGAACACTCTTTCTCGATTACCAAGAGAGGTCAGGTTTTCGGAATAGTCACCGTTCTCGTTGTGTTTTCTTTTTGCGGCTATTTGGCCAGCCTCGGGGGTGCGGGACCGTACATAGCCGGCATTTTGGGAACCTTTAACTTTGCTTCGACTATTGGTGTATTCATGGCAGTAAATCGTGGGCGACAAAGTCACTAGCAAATTCTCTTGAATTTTCGGTCATCGTCGACAAATCGACAAGTGGCGCGACTGATCAAAAGTGGTCGAACACTTATCAGCGACACAAACCGCAAAATATTTCGCTTTCTTTGCGACCTTCTCACCTTTGAATCTTCAACGACTTCAGTGTCACCTCAGTATCTAATGTGATAAAGCGAGCGGTTGATCGCGACCCTTTGCACAGCGCGTAAAGGGTTCATCTTCAGCAGTCACTTCAGCAGTTGAAATGAATGTGGGCGAATTTTGACGATTGGAGACGGCTTGAAAGCGCAACGATTGCAGCGGATTTGGACTCGAATGAACTCGTCTGAACGGGCCTTGAGCCGATGGCATGTAAGAGGTCAAACGCTCAACCATTCCTCCTAATGGCGATTAAGAAACAGACTGAATGGTCCGATAGTCTCCGTTTGAATGCTGGCACTACTTGGCAAACTTCATTTACAAACCACTCGGAATTGTTTTCGTTAATTGGTGACAAAGAATTTCGGGCACGATGTGTCACACAGTGATAAACAGAGTTGACAATAACTTTCCCCCAGATAATAATATGTCACATGCTGCCAAACGCTTCCACTGAAGGCACGATTTCGTTCGGTTCCTGGGAAACGTGGTACCGAATCACAGGTGATCTCTTATCTGAGCCGACCCCACTCGTGGTCGTGCACGGTGGTCCTGGATTTTCACACGATTACGTTCTTTCAATAGCTGAGGTCGCCAAGACCGGGCGACCAGTTGTTCATTACGACCAACTCGGGTCTGGGCGCTCAACCCACCTTCGTGAAAACGGAGCGGGCTTTTGGACCGTGCAACTCTTCCTCGACGAACTTGACAACCTGCTTAGTCGGCTCGGAATTATTGATGATTACCATTTGTTGGGACAATCGTGGGGAGCGATGTTGTGCGCGGAGCACGCCATCCGCCAACCGAAGGGTCTGCGTTGCTTGGTTCTAAGTAACGCTCTTGCTTCCGTCGACATCTTGATGAGCGAGGCAAACCGGTTAAGATCCCAACTTCCCATTGATGTCCAGCAAGCTCTTGCCCGGCACGAAGCTGACGATACGACCGATGATCCTGAATACGTCGCGGCCACTCAAGTCTTTTACGACCGGCATCTCTGCAGAGTTATTCCGAATCCTCCCGAAGTGTTGAAGTCGTGGGAGTTCTTGGCAGATGATCCCACCGTGTACCGAACCATGTTTGGACCAAACGAATTCTTCTGCACTGGCACGCTTCGATCGTGGAGCGTCGTTGACCGAGTAAAAGACATTCTCAGCCCCACTCTATTAATTACTGGCGCATACGACGAAGCGACATTGGCCACCGCGCAGCCGTTCGCTGACGGGATCCCAGATATCCGTTGGGAAGTGTTCAAGAACTCGAGCCATATGCCATTCGTGGAAGAGCCAAAGGAATACCTATCTCTCGTGAATCACTTCCTTAGTAGTCACGATGACCCTTTGGCTGCCACTGTTACAAAGTAACTCAGGTGATGATTATTTTGTTACAGCCGACTCTCTCAGATGTCGTTACAACCGCGAACACGTATAACCGATTTCAGAATTCAAGAGCGATCAACGACGACTCAGAACTAGTCGACATGTCCCTCGTCTGTATCCCACTTATTGATTGCTGCAATGAGACTTGGAGCGGCATCTAAGAGTCGCCTCGTATACGCGTGCTTAGGACTTCTCATGACTTCCATCGTGTTGCCTTCCTCACATATAAGGCCATTTTCAAGAACAAGAACGCGATCCGCGACCGTCGCCACTACTCCAAGATCATGAGTGATGAAAACTATAGAGAGTCCGAACTCAGTTCTGATATCGCGCAAGAGTTCAAGAACAACTGCCTGCACTGACACATCGAGTGAAGACGTAATTTCGTCGCATACCAAGATCTCTGGCCCCGCCGCAAGTGCTCGCGCGATGGCAACACGCTGACGCTCTCCTCCGGATAACTCAGCGGGATATCGCCGGGCCACGCTCGTAGGCAGTCGCACAGCATCGAGTAGCCTGCGAACTTCCGATGACGCATCGTTTCGATTCATTCTTCGCAGCAGTCGGGCTGGCCGGGCAATCGCAGTTTCCACCGAATGTCGGGGATTCAGTGCGTCACTGGGGTTTTGGAAAACAATCTGGATGCCTCTGCGCTGCTCGATGCTCCTGTGCTTTGCGAGTCCTGAAAGCGACTCGCCCCTGAATTGAATAACACCTTTGACAGGTGCATGAAGACCGGCAATCACCCGGGCGATCGTCGTCTTGCCACTCCCCGACTCTCCTACCAGCGCGACACAGCCTCCTCGAGGTACGGAGAACGATACGTCCATTGCCGCAACCACGTTTTGACCACGACTTCGGTACTCAGCGCCAAGACCTGCAACTTTCAATGCCGTCGGGACATCTGTCTGAGATTCAACCTCAGTGCGTGCCTTCAGCGTCGTCCAATCGACCGATGGTGTCCTATTCCACTCAGGGCATCGAACTTTATGACCGAGCGAAATCTCCAGCAATTCTGGGAGTTCCCGCTCGCATAGATCTACACGTTGCGGGCAACGTGGTGCAAACGGACAACCGGCGGTGCGCTCACGAAGGGAGGGTGCCATCCCTTGCAACGGCGTAAGTGGCCGAATGACCAAGTGGTCAGGCGTAGACGCGACAAGTCCTCGCGTATAAGGGTGTCGGGGCTTTCGAAGTACTTCTTCAGCAGATCCCTGTTCAACTACTCGGCCCGCATACATCACCGCAATCCGTTGTGCGATCTTGGCCGCGACCGCAAGGTCGTGCGTGATGTAAAGCATCGCAACATTTTCTTTATCGCGCAGTCTCGTGAGTTCTTCTAATACAAGTTCCTGAGTAACAACGTCCAGTCCAGTCGTTGGCTCGTCTAAGACAATCAGGGTCGGGCGAGAAGCAAGAGACGCGGCAATGCACACTCTTTGTTGTTGACCGCCCGACAGCTGATGTGGATATCGGCGAGTGAAATCACTATCTCCCGGTAATCCCACACGCACGAGCATCGACGACACTTCCTCGGGTTGCGTCGTGACGATACGCTCGTGACGAATCATGTCACGAATGGCATTGCCAATCCGTAACGATGGATTAAGTGCCACACCTGGATTTTGGGGCACATATGACACCAAACGACCTCGGGCGGATCGAAAAATTTGTTGCGTCGACATAACTTCCCCGCCAATGACAATCTGACCCTGGGTCAGTTTCAGACCTCGTCCCCAATAACCAAATATGGAGAGCGCCGTTGTAGTTTTGCCCGACCCGGATTCACCAACCAGCCCAAGAATCTCTCCTCGACGCATTTCCAAATTGACTCCACTAATGATTGCGTCGTGGCTAGATACGTCAATACGGACATCCTTTAATTCCAATGCATTCCTTTGGGCGTCACTCACGGTTGACCCCTCGATTCGCCGAGACTTCGCACGAATGCGTCACCCACAAGATTTACGCCCAAGATGAGTATGGCAATTACCACTGACGGAGCGAGAACCGCGTACAAGTTTTCAGAGATGATTATGCGGTTCTCCGCGATCATCAACCCCCAGTCTGGATTTGGCGGCGCAATACCTAGGCCAAGAAAATTAACGCTGGAAATGAGAATTAGCGACCAACTAAACCGGAGCCCAAGGTCAGCAATAATTGGCCCCGCAATATTGGGAAGAATTTCACGGCGGAGAATCGACGTCGTACTCTCGCCTCTCGCGGTTGCAGCTTCAACATAACCCCTGCGGGACACTTCAAGAGTTGACGTCCTCACAATTCTCGCCACGCCCGGAAAGAGCACGAGGGCTGAGGAGAAAATCAGCACGAATTGACCCGGGCCTAGCGCCGACACCATGACGAGCATGACGAGAAGTGCCGGAAGCGACAGAAAAACATCGACCAATCTCATGAGGAGCGAGTCGACGAGTGACCTCGTATAACCAGCAATCAATCCGATTGTCAATCCCACCGCATAGGTCAACAGTGTCGCGACGACACACATGAATAACGTCGTTCGCCCACCATATAGAAGCCGACTGAGAACATCTCGTCCCTCAAAGTCAAGCCCCAAAATATGAGCGGCTGATGGAGCCTGTCCAGGTATTCCAATCGTGGCGATGGGACTATATGGCGCCAATAGTGGTCCAAGTAGCGCTAAAAGCACGACGATAGCGACGAATACCATACCCACGATCGCTCCAGGGCTTCTCATCACGCCACGGGGATATTTTCCACGGCCCAATTCCGTGTCAGTTGACAACGTTGTCACGCCATTTCCGTTCGAAGTTTCGGTACGAGGTACACAACTATCAAGTCCGCGAGAATGTTAATGAGTACGTAAAATGCAGCCAAAATTATTGCTGCCGCCAAAACCTTGTTCGTATCACGCGCCTGAACTGCCTGAACAAGATATTCACCAATTCCCGGGTAGTCGAAGATACTCTCCACGACGATGATTCCGCCGGCCAAATATTGGAGGTTCTGCGCAATCACTTGTACGCTCGTCGCCAATGCGTTTCGCAGTACGTACCAAATTACGATGCGGCGTTCGTTCACACCATTGAGCCGAGCGTACTGAACGTAATCGCCGCGCAGGACCTCGACTACTCCCGCCCTCACTTGACGCGCACCGGACCCTACAGTCACCGCCAACAAGGTAACTACCGGCAACACCAGAGCTTTAGGTTCAGAAAAGGGTGACTGGCCTGGGCCGAGAGACGAAATTGGCGGCAACAGATTCAAGGTATTAAAAAATACGAGTATCAGCAATGATCCAGTAACGAACTCAGGCAGTCCGCCGCTGATCAAAAGTGGTCCAGAAATGACGTTGTCAAGTTTTCGACCGGCAAATAGTCCTGAAAACGCACCCAGAACGAAGGTCAATGGAATTAGAAGTAATGCTGCAATCGCTGCCAATATGAGCGAGTTCGAAAGGGGACTGGAAAGCGTGCTCGAAATTGCCGTCCGTGGATCGTGCAATGCCACCGCCACCGCAGACTGACCGAAGTTACCGTGAAGCACGCCACCCAGCCAATCAAGGTACCGGACAAAGATCGAGTGATCATATCCAAGACGAGCGTCGAGCGCTCGAACCCGAGCGGGCGTTGCGTTTTTGCCGAGAACAACGAGAGCAACATTGCCGGGAAGCACGTTCGTCACAAAATACAACAACGCAGAAACGACTACCAGCGTGCCGGCGGCAGAGAGTAATCGACGAACAAGGAAAACTGCCAATGGACGGCCAGTGCTCCATCGAGGTCGCGGATGTTCCTTGATTGACGCTTCTAAATCTAAGGGATTACGAATCGACTTCATCCTCCAGAATGGCGGCGCCCAAGGGTCAAACCGAGTACATCAAAGCTTCACACCAGCCAGAAAATGCCCGTGTTGTCGCTAGGCAAGCCACCCATCGCAGAATCTCCAGTTATTGAAATTGAAACCGCCGGACGCTTTCAACCCACGCACTGATTTTGCGGCGAGGTCAAGATACGGGAGAGATCCCCAGACCAAGTAACCGCCTTGTTGAACTTGTTGCGCTTGGACTTCGTGCCACAATTCTGCCGCTTTGCTCGGCTGCACGGCTTCAATCGCATCAAAAATCAGTTTATTTGCGGCCGCACCACCATCCTTCTGAGAACCCCAGTGTGTGTCTTGATACGGGGCACCGACAACAATATTAGTGAGGTAGTTGATGGTCAACGAACCGGCTGGCTGGTAAACATTCTGACTCGCGGACCTTACGTATGCCCCTTGAGCTGATGTCCAATACGTGCCTGGATTGCTTACTTGAACTTTGACATTGATTCCGGCCGCAGATGCTTGTTCCGAGAGAATCGTTGCGGATTCCACCATTCCAGGAAGGGCATTCGCCGTTGGCCAGGTGAATGTGTGTCCTTCAACGCCGGCGGCCTTGAATAGCGACTTCGCCTTCTCCGGATCGAAGGTCGGCTTTAGATTAGCGCCGTAGTACTGCGTCAGCGGACCCAAGATGTCATTGCCAACCTTGCCAAAGCCTGAGAAGGCGCCATCGATCATCTGAGGACGGTTGACAAGTAACTTGAAGGCTTCACGAACTCGATTGTCGACAAAGGGACCTTTGTCGACCCGCATTCCAAACATGTACGCCTGACTAGCTCCGAACGATTCAAGAACTTGAACCGTTCCGCTACCAATTTGTTCCCTTGCTTGAGCAAGTGTCGGACTCGCGACAAGATTGACTTGATTGCTTAACAAAGCATTCAATAGTGACGTGTCGTCAGTGAATGAACTGTTGATGACGAGGGTGTCCACGTAAGGTTTCCCCGTCTCCCAATAGTCTTTGTTCGCAACGAAGACACTTTGGCTGCCCGGCGTAAACGACTTGAACTTGAACGGACCGGTGCCAATCGGATTAGCAGCCACACTCTTCTGGGTTGCACCATCTTGGACGACTCCAAAGTTGAAGTAAGCGAACACGGTTGGGAATTGAGCACACGGGCGCAGGAGCGGCACTTGCACGGACAGATTGTCAAGTTTCTTCACGTTCTTGAAGTCCACCAAACCCGCCAAGATTGCTTGCGAGTAATTGGTTTGCGCATTACTCCACACGTGACTGAAATTGTAGACAACGTCGTCTGCATTAAATGGCTTCCCATCGTGCCAGGTGACCCCGTCGCGCAGTTTTATGACCCAACTCGTCGCGGTCGCATTTGGTTCCGCGGAAAGTGCGAGTCCAGGAACAACTGGATACAGTTCCTTGCCATCATTCAAGTAGAACAAGAAGTTGTAGAGGTTATAAGTGCGCGCCCAGTCTGGGTTACTGGCGGAGGTGCCGGGAAACGCGTTCTCTTCGCTACCGGCCGTGATTAACCCCAGCGTGAACGTACCGCCGCGCACCGGGGTGCCACCGGCCAATTTCGTTAGTCCGTGCAGCGCGCTCGAAGATGCTCCCGCACTTTCCCTCGGCAGGATGAGACCGGCCGCACCAACACCGACTGCAGCGATGATTAATGACCGACGTGAAAATGGTTGAATCCAACCAGATTTTTCGATTTGACTGTCGATTCCGAGATCATTTGATTCCACTTTTGCCCCTAACCCAGAAGTATTAAGTAAACCTGAATACTACAGCTTCAAACGTGTTTTGGACTATATCATACATCACTGAGTATGGACCTTGCCGGTGTTAAGCGTCAACGAGTTCACAAATGAATACGACGTTTTTGAAATGAATTCGTCGCTGCTTTTTTGTGCTCGAGCGCATCCAATACCTGGATCAACCGCCGTAGATCCTCCTGTAATATATGGTATATTTCATCGATGTCAAAGATTCAACGAATCGACATCTTCACGTATGACTTAACGTACGCGCACGGTGATTACGTGATGTCCGGTGGTCGCACGATCAACACCTTGCTGAGCACCGTAGTGCGAGTCACAACGTCATCTGGCGTCGAGGGATTCGGAGAAGTCTGCCCATTGGGCCCCAACTATTTGCCCGGTTACGGTACGGGCGCTCAGTCAGTAATTGCAGAGTTCGCGCAAGCACTCATCGGCTTGGACGTCGAGAACCTTGGCGTTATCAACGCAACGATGGACGAATCTTTGACGGGCCATGCCTACGCCAAGTCGGTGGTCGATATCGCGTGCTGGGACGCGTTCGGGAAAATTGCAAATCAGTCGGTCTACACCCTTCTCGGTGGAAAACGACAGGATCAAGTTCCCCTCTACGTAGCGATACCACTTGACTCCGAAGACGAGATGGCCAAGCATGTCTTGGCCCGAAAAGAAGAAGGCACTAGTCGATTCCAACTGAAAGTCGGGGCCGATCCACACGACGACGCATCGAGAGTGCAGTCAATCATAGACGTCACTGACGTTAACGACTATATTATCGCCGACGCGAATTGCGGGTGGCGACTTCAGGATGCGGTCGTTGCCGCGCGACTGCTCAATGACATGGACCGTGTGTACCTCGAGCAGCCCTGTCGCACTCTGGAAGAGTGTTTGATTGTTCGCCAACGGACGACTCTGCCAATGGTGCTAGACGAAATTATCACCGATCCGAACGCACTTCTTCGTTCATACGAAGCACGGGCTATGGAGGCAATCAATTTAAAAATAAGTCGCGTGGGAGGGCTCACCAAGGCGAAACTAATGCGCGACCTCTGTGAGAATTTAGGAATTCGAATGACCATAGAAGACACGTGGGGTAGTGACATGACCAGCGCAGCAGTCAGTCACCTGGCCGCCAGCACAGATCCAGATCTATTGTTCGCTGCGTCATACATGAACGACTGGGTGCTCGAACACGTTGCCGGATACTCACCTCGGTCCAAGTATGGTTGGGGGGCAGTCAGTGGTCCGGATGCGCCAGGTCTGGGCATCGAAGTTGATGTGACCAAAATTGGGAAGCCAATACTGACTTTTGACGACAGCGCGCGATGACCGAACGGTGGCACAAGAAATGCCGCTCGTTTAGAGACTCGAATAAATACGATACGTGAATCCCCCTGAGATGACACCGGGCTTGAGGTGGGTCTCGAGTGAACAAATATTTGCAACTGTCAGCATGGAAAGGGCCATTCGCGCGTTGCAACGCGATATTCGATCGGGCCTGAATCCTGTCCTCGACTTCAAACGCAATGTCTTGGAAGTCCAACACGGTCAGTTGTTCTTCATGCCTTCCCAGTTCGGCTCGTTTGTCGGGGTCAAGGTCTCAACCGTGGCACCGAAGAACCCGACCGTTGGCAAAAGCAGAATTCAGGGTATTTACATTTTAATGGACAGCGTCACACTGAGCCCAATTTTGGTCTTAGATGGTCAAGCACTCACTATCCTTCGTACTCCTGCAGTCTCAGCTTCGGTCGCTGATCTGCTCGCGCCATCACGTGTTGATCATTTAGTGATATTCGGTACGGGCGTCCAAGCATGGGGACACGTCTTAGCAATGCGCGCCATTCGTTCAATCGGACGGGTCACCGTTGTGGCTCGAGATCAGGGGCGCGGAGCAGAATTAATTAGTCGCATCCAAGACAGCGGACTTCCCGCTCGACTGGGCGTCGCCGACGACGTGCGCAACGCCCAAATAATCGTCTGTGCCACCACATCCCGAGTTCCCCTTTTTGCCGGCAGTCTGGTTGCGAACAATTCCCTGACCGTTGCGATGGGCACTCATGAATCTCACGCGCGTGAAGTCGATTCACACTTGATGGCCCGCTCTCAAATTGTTGTTGAGGACCCATCCGTGGCGCGTGAAGAAACTGGTGACGTCGTGATTCCGCTGGAGGAAGGAAGCATCGATGGCGCGTCACTCATCGCCATTCGCGACATCATCACGGGTGCGGTAACTGTCGATCTAGACCGACCGCGCGTCTTCAAGAGTTCCGGTATGCCGTGGGAAGATCTCGTCATTGCCGCCGAAATTTATCGGGAACTATAAAACCACGCACGACTAAAGGGCGCCGAGAACTGTTCGGTCGATTGTTTGACCTGGCTTCCTAATTCTGTTCGCGCTTGGCGAAATAGTCGAGTGCCTTCTTGGTGCCGAAGCGAACTTGCATTTCATTTTCCTTAGTCAAGGGACCTCGAGGAGGACGAGTACGACCTCCGAAACTTGTCCCAGCAATGTCAATTGATAACTTGATCGCTTGAACGAATTCGACGCGTGAATCCCAGCGAAACACAGTGATCAAGTTTTGGTAAAGCTCCTTCGCTTCGGTGATCTTGCCAGCAGTCGCAAGATCGAAGATTTCCACGGCTTCGCGAGGAAATGCGTTGGGGTATCCAGCAAACCACCCCACCGCACCCGCAACGATAGATTCAAAAAGAAGATCGTCCGCCCCGGCGATGACGTCGATATCACACAGTTCTTGTATTTCCATTACTCGGCGAACGTCACCAGAGAATTCCTTTACCGCGATCAACTCAGGAATTTCTGCCAACTTCGCCAGAGTTGAAGGAACTATGTCGACCTTGGTATCGAAGGGGTTGTTGTATGCCATCATCGGCATGCCAACTTCTGCCACACGTGTGTAGTGTTCAATGACTTCGGATTCTGAAGCTCGATAAATCGTGGGTGGCAGTAATAGGACACCGTCAGCGCCGTCTTCTTGCGCGAATTCAGTCCACTTCTTTGCTTGGTGCCAACCCACTCCATGCACTCCGGCAATCACTATGCCCCGATTGCCAACCGTATCAACCGCAACCTGGATAACCTTTCGTCGCTCTTCGTCAGTAAGAGACGAGTACTCGCCAAGTGAACCGTTGGGACCAACGCCCCGACATCCATTTTGAATTAGCCAGTCGCAGTGTTGAGCAAAGCGGTCATAGTCAACCGCGAGACCGGCCGGAGCACTGGGGTCTTCCTTGAAAGCTAGAACTGTCGCAACAATGACGCCCCGGAAGTTAATTTTGTCGTTCGCCATTACTTGCCTTTCACTTCGCTCTCTTGCTCACGTTCAATTCAGCTCGAAGAGTTTGCTAGCCGCTTCGTGACAAGTTTCGATTCTGGTCAGTCGGTGATGGTTGATCATCACGTCAAAGTTCGGGAATAGAAGTGAACCGACCTTGGCGCCATAGAGAAATCAGCACGGAGGACACCGAAGGGCACCCTCATTTCACCTGTACCTTATAAAATGTCACATTCTATAGTACACCGCCGCGTCTAATACCGATTGATTCTTTAGTTTTTAGGCGTTGAGGGAATCGTCCGCTTCGACAATTCCCGCCCACCAGCCGAGCACGTGGCCAATGTGATGGACCATGAGTTTCTCTGCCGCCACTCCGTCACCCTCTCCGAGTAGATCCAGTAATTCATGGTGTTCGAGTGCTGACTTCTCAAGCTCTTCTGTATTACGCAATCCCACCAATCCCACCATGCGAGTCTGCTTGCGAAGTTCTGACACGAGATCAACAAGGCGACCGTTGCCAGTCAGTTTTATTAGCGCGAGGTGAAATGCTGAGTCCGCTGCCAAGTAACCTGCGAAATCGACCTTCGCGGCGGTATTCACGATGCGGTCCGCCATTGCCCTGTATGAAGCAAGCGATGCACCATTCAAATGTTCAGCAACGATGTGCATTACTGGGGGCTCCAATAGACAACGAATTTGAACAAGTTCATTGAGCCCCTCAGTGCCGACTTCCGTGACACGAAAACCCTTGTTCTTCACTGGCTCAACGAATCCACGCTTTTCAAGATCCAACATTGCTTCGCGGACTGGCGTCGCGGATACGGCAAACCGCACTGCGAGCGCGGGGACGGTGACGAGTTCGCCCTGAGCTAACTCGCCTGAAATAATCGCCGCGGCCAAAGAATTCTCCACCTTCGAACGCAAGTTTTCTTCGGCGCGAACCTCATGGATTGCATGCTTTCTAGCAGCCACTTTCCCCCAATCGCCATACACCACTAGGACATTTCATTGAATAAAAGCGCACAATCTCACGAAATCTATGTCAGGCCGCGCCATGGTCCGCAATCTTAGTTCTCCCGAAAGAACGTCGAACTCTCAAAGTTCTCGGCGGATGACCTTCTCCGAATTCAACGCAACCTCAACGGACGACCCCGCGAGACCCTCGGCTAAATGATGCCCGCAGAAAAACTCGCGGAGTTTGTTACGCTAACGACCTGATTCCACCGGCATATTCGAACAAAAACCTAGATGAAAACGTCAATACTTTTTTGAAGAACTTTGATTTTTAACAATTTAGGGATAACTCCGGGTGCCCAAACGGCCGTCTTGGCGCTTCGCTCACGCCGTCCTTGGGCACTAGGACTAGCGACAACAAGGCCTCGAAATACATTTCGGGGATGAACTGTTCTTTACGTTGGGGGCGGGTCACGCCAGCATTCCTTAAGATGTTCTATTTCGCGAGTATCAATCGAACCGAATGAATCTTTGCACAGCACGCAAGCGGATTCCTTTAGCAATGCCTTTAGCAACGCCGGCGATTACGTGTGGTCGCGCCCGGACGCCAGCGAATTGAGAGCCCAATAATCAATCCGCCAGCGGTCACCAGCAGACGCCAGCGAAGTAAAAAAAGACCGATGGCATGCAAGGGGTCAAACGCACGTTCGGGCAAGCTCCCACTTACGACTAGCATCACTCTCTTCAGAACCCACGTCTGGGCGCCAGCCCGAGAAACGTGATAAGTAACTTGTATCACCACGCAGTTTCGGCGACGAGACGCTGCGGCTCAAGAAAGTACAACTGAACTATTCAAACCTTGGTTAGACCGTGAAGGCAAAGCATCAGAGGTAAGGGGATGGAAATATGTCCATGTGCAAGGACTACGTTGAGTGGTTTAACGGGCAGAATCCCGCCGCATGGCCAACTTGGACGCCCGGAGATTATGTGCAACCCGGTGACGTTGGCTTTTTTGGCAGGGAGAAAAACTTCCGTCGATACGACACGATTCCCGGAGCAGCAGTAACATCCGAGATTTCCGCACCAGCGCAGATCAATTTCGATGAACGGAGTTTTGAAGTCTCACCATCCGCAAAGCTCGTGGCGCCCGTTGGTGGCCATGCCGTCGCATTCGCCGGCGGCGAGATCGCATTCACGGCGAAACGCGACAATGCCAGTTTGCTCCAGATAGATGAAGCGTTTGAATGCGAGTTAGTCGACCGTGTCGCAGTACTTGAATGGGTCCGAGAAATGCTGCTCATTCGAAAATGGGATATTGATGCCGTCCTTGTCACTCGAAGAATTCGCTCGGAAGCGGGTTTCGCTCGGATAGTAGCGCAAAAGGGAGACACTGTAAATATTGTGGCGGACGGAGAAATATCGCCGGCACGATTGATCACACTCGCCAAGATGAGTCTAGGCACGTCCGTTTCTAAGGAGAGGAATCAACTGGGCGAGTGGCAGTTCAATAAAACGTCAACTCCAATCTTCCTTGACGCGATCAGGGTCGCCACGAAATGGTGGGCGCGATTAATACCCGGGTTAGGACCACTTACCGGAAAAGAGATCACCGACCACGCTGGGCACAAGTGGAACGCCAACAAACCACCGTGGAATCTTCGCCATCTCAATGTCGATCAACGGCTCTACGACTCGAAGCGCTCTTTGATGGGGCCGGACGAGATCATGTCGCTACAAATTGAAGACTTGGTTGAAGTGATCACGCACTTAGGGGTAGGCGACAGCGAACCACCGCCCGAGGATGGTTCGAATCCGCAAGATATTCTTAAGGGACCGGATTGGACGGGGGCAACAGTCAAGCTACCGAGTAGAGCGGGTGAAGGTGTTGTGGCCCGCGGTCCGGTGCCCGCATGATTTGAAGACTAAAAATTGGAAGTTTCGCGCCTAGAAAAGCGCTCCAATTTGAACTGTCTGACCATCTTTTCCAGAAGCGGAAAGACAAATGTCATCAAAAGCGCGAGTATCTGGAGCCTTGGCAGTAGACGGCTCGAACATCGTGAAGCGCTCGAATATCTGAACGTGGGTCTGTACCCAGCAGAACGAGGTCGGCGTGAGCACCGGCGGAGACCGTCCCAATCTCGCCGGGCATGCCCAGAGCACGGGCACCGCCTTGCCAGAGCGTTTCAAGAACAAGCGCCTCGGGCCATCCAGCCAACTCAACCAGCCCCTGGGCACGCCAGGCCAGATCTCGATAATCCTCAAACTGGCCAAATAGAGAATCCGTGCCTAGTGCGTGCTCAACGCCCATCTCGCGCGCGCTGAGAGCATTAGCCCAGAACGTCAATTGGCGCTGCTCCTCGAATCCAAACGCTATTACCTCATTTGGTGACGGTGGTTCGTGTGCTGTAAGACGCCCGACAATCTCTTCTGGCAGGGGTCCCGCTATCACCGCGATTTGTTGGCAACGCGCCATTTCATCGAGCACATTGGGTTCCATCGGTCCTGTAGTACCGTCATCGTTCAACCAAGTGCAGTGTTGCACTGTGTGGACTCCAGCTTCCACGGCGCGCCTAATTCCCTCAGTGCCGTGGGCGTGAGCGGCGACCAAGAGTCCCACGCTCGCGGACGTGCGCACAACGACTTGAAGTTCTCTCGTGGTGAACTGCGCGAGCCCCATCGCAGTACCTGGCGTGCTTGCCCCTCCAGTCGCGACGACTTTTACAACATCCACGCCGTCGGCAAAAAGCGCTGCCACCGATGCTGCCAAACTCTCCTCGTCAGAGGCGAGCAAGCCGAAAGAACGCAAATGACCATCAATCGTCGTAATCGGTCGCCCGGCACAAATGATCCTCGGTCCTTCCAAATCGCCTTGATTGATCGCGTCACGAACTCGCTGGACAATGTCGCCGACACTGCCGAGGTCGCAGACGCTCGTGACCCCAGCATTGACGAGTCCACGGCAGTGGAGACTGACACTAGTCATCAGTTCCGATTCCACAAACTGCTCGGGATCGACGTTCAGGCCACCTTTATAGTCAAAGCACAAGTGCACGTGCGCGTCAATAAAGCCCGGAACGAGGCACCCATTAGGGAAGGAATCAATCTCGTCATACCTTTCGTCAGCGAGCAATTCGATAGGAGCGACTCGTTCGATCCTGCCATTCGCCACCACCACGCCCGCAGCATCAATGGAGGTACCGTCGCCGAGCAGGACTCGCCCGGCGGTGATGAGACGGGGCAACCGAGTTGACTCGACCAATTTCTAGTGTCCGACTGAGGGTGACAGCGCGAGCAGCCGAGCCGGATTAGCCACCAGCATCTTTTGCAGCGCCTGATCACTAATCCCGTGTTCCTTCATTCGGGGTACAACGCGCTGGAGGATGTGGTCATAACCGTGGCCCCCATAGTGAGACAGCCACTTCTTGACCGCGATGTCGTGAGAGACGAGAATCTGATCCTCAAAGCCCGCGTCGATAAG
>Ga0182030_10007944_pt1 | contig 22057 bp, 19 predicted proteins | sample 812S3MmetaG_FD_121299 | JGI IMG/M metagenome (GOLD analysis project Ga0182030, IMG submission 121299) | Permafrost microbial communities from Stordalen Mire, Sweden - 812S3M metaG (Illumina Assembly) | ecosystem: Environmental > Terrestrial > Soil > Wetlands > Permafrost | place: Sweden... | reverse complement strand
TATGTGGAGCGCGGCGACATCATTCTGATTGGCGCAACCACCGAGAATCCTTCGTTCGAGGTGAACGCCGCGCTGCTCTCGCGATCGAAAGTATATGCCCTTAAGGCCCTGTCGGAAGAACAGATCGTGGCGCTGCTCGGACGCGCGCTGGAAGACACCGGGCGCGGATTCGGTGAGCGGCGCGTGACGGCGCCGGATGACTTACTCCGCATGATTGCGGCTTACTCCAGCGGCGACGCCCGCTCGGCGTACAACACCCTCGAAGCCGCCGTGCTGGCTACCGAACCTGGTTCGTCATTGACTCGTCAGTCCGTCGAAGATGCGATGCAGCGCAAGGTGCTGGTCTACGACAAGGCCGGCGAGGAGCATTACAACATCATCTCGGCGCTGCACAAGTCGGTGCGTTCGAGCGATGTGGACGCGGCGCTTTACTGGCTGGCGCGCATGCTGGAATCCGGGGAAGATCGCATGTATATCGCTCGGCGTCTGGTGCGGATGTCCATTGAAGATATCGGCCTCGCGGACCCTCGTGCGCTGGAACAGGCCATGGCTGTCCAGCAGGCTGTTCATTTTCTCGGCATCCCCGAAGGCGATCTCGCGCTTGGTCAACTGACCATCTATCTGGCTCTCGCGCCGAAGTCGGACGCCTCATATCGCGCCTTGGGCGCGGTGATGAAAGACGTGGAGGAAACTCGCGCCGAGCCTGTCCCCATGAATCTGCGTAACGCGGTAACCAGGCACATGAAGCAATGGGGCTATGGTGAAGGCTACGAACATGCCCATAAGTTAGAAGAAGCCATCACGGGAATGGAGTGCCTTCCGGAGGCGTTGCGCGATCGCCATTACTACCAGCCGACCGAACGCGGCATGGAAAAACGGATCGCGGAAAGGTTGGAAGAGATTCGGGCCGCGCGCGAGAAGCTACGGCTGAAATAGCTTTTCGATTTTTCCGAAAGCCTTGTCCAGCGATTGCGGCTTCTTCAAAACTCCCGCGAACAGATCGCCCTTTTCGGCGAAGCGTGCCAGCGCGTTCCTGATGCTGAACTGCGAAGGATGCAGGCCGCGCTTCACTTCCTCCCATTCGAGCGGCGTCGCCACCGGCGCGCCGTTGTAAGCCCGCGCCACATACGGAGCGGCAATCGTCTTCCCTTCCCCGTTCTGCAGAAAGTCAAAGTATACGCGCCCCTTTTGGCGCTTCGCCACGCTTCTCGGCGTGGTGAACAGTTGCGGTTTGCGCAGCAGCGCGATGCTGGCCAGCACCTCGGCGAAGTGCTTGGTGTCTTCGTAAGAATAGACCGGCTTCACGGGGATATAGACATGCATCCCGTCACCTCCGGTGGTTTTCGGATAACCGGTCAGGCCGATCTCATCCAGAATTCCGCGCACTAACTGCGCCGCCTCCACGATCATTTCGTAGGGGCATTCCTGGGGATCAAGATCGATCAGTATCCAGTCCGGATGTTCGATGGACCGGACCCGGCTCATATACGGATTCTGATCGATACAGCCCAGATTCGTCAGATAGAGTAGCGCCGCGCGGTTCTCCGCCAGAACGTACCGGATATCATCCACCGTCTCATAGCGCAGCCACGCGGGATAGGTCTCCGGCGAGTTCTTCTGAAAGAAGAATGGCTCGTCGATTCCATTCGGATAGCGCTTCAGCGAGAGCGGCCGGTCCTTCAAATGCGGCAGCAGAAGCTTGGCGACGCCGTCGTAGTAGTTGAGTAAGTCGCGCTTGGTATAGCCGTCCTTTGGATAGTAGATCTTGCTGAGATGCGTCAGCTTCAGATCCTGGCCATCCACTTTGATACGCGCTTCTTCCTGGTTTTCGGCCAGCAGCGGCTTAGGCTTCTTTTGCGGTTTTGCTTCGGGCATTTCGACTCCTACGGCTTCGACTCCCACATCATTGGCGTTCTTATCGACTCTCAACCCGAGAAACACGGGCGCGCGCAAGCGTTTATCGGGCGTCCAGTTGGCAAACTTGACCTCGCAGACCAGATCCGGTTCCACCCAGACCACGTCCTTCGGCATTTTCGGATCGTGCGGCAGCGGCGACGTTCCGCGCGTCCGCAAATCCAGCAAGGCCCGGATCGACGTCAGCAGTTTCGCATCGAAACCCGTCCCGACGTTGCCCGCCCAGCGCAGTTTCCCGCGCTCATGCACGCCGAGCACTAATGCTCCAAAGTGGTCCCGTTCTCCGATGGTGTAGCCGCAGATGACAAACTCCTGCTGCTCCACTAACTTCAGCTTCAGCCAATCGCGGCTGCGGTGCGATTCGTAGAGGCTGTCCCGGCGCTTCGCCACTAATCCCTCCAGCCCGTTTTGCCTCACGGCTTCCACTAAGTCGCGAGTCGGCGGAAACGCCTCCGAAATCTTCACTGGCCACTGGCGCGTCACCACCGCTTCCAATAACTTGCGGCGATCCGTGAGAGCCGCCCCGCGAAGATCCCACCCATCCAGGTAGAGCAGATCGAACAGAAAGAGGGTGACCGGGCGAGTCCTGGTCATCTGCGCGATCGCCGCTGCATCGGCAGCCATAATCCTTGGCTGGATCAGCGCAAACCCGGGCACGCCTTTTTCATCGAGAACGGCAATCTCCCCATCCAGCACGGCTTGCTTCGCTTTCACCTGATGCGGCAGCACGGTCAGTTCGGGATATTGCCGCTCACACCGGTTGCCGCTGCGCATGTAGATCTCGACACGTCCTTCATGAATGAAGCAGAGCGCCCGAATGCCGTCGAACTTCAGTTCGGCCACCCAGTCACCCGTTTCCGGGAAGGTATCCGTCAGAGTGGCCGACATGGGCTCGAAGAAGCCTGGCATAGGCGCTTTCACCGCACCCTGCACCGGACTCGATTCCGCTGCCTTCACGCCCTTCCCGCGTTTGGCGGGAAGATCGTGAGCAATCTCCTCCTGCGTCCGGCCCGTGAGAACGCTGGTGGCGTACGCCTCCACGTCCCACCCGGAAACCGCCGCGGCATCCTTCTTCTTCAGAAGCAGCCATTCATTGCCTTTGCCTCGATTCTTCATCAGAACCAGGGCAAAATCGCCGTTGAGCTTCTCGCCATGCAGCGTGAACTTGAAGTCGCCGCGCGCGATCTGCTCGGTCGCGTCCGCGTCTCCAATTAGCTCATAGGTTCCGCGGTCCCACAGCATCACGCTGCCTCCCCCGTAATTCCCTGTGGGGATGTTGCCCTCAAAATTGCCGTAGTCGAGCGGGTGATCTTCCACCATGGCGGCGAAGTGTTTGGGGGCCGGGTCGAGCGTGGGACCTTTCGGAATAGCCCACGATTTCAGGGTCCCGGCAACCTCCATGCGGAAGTCATAATGCAGGTGTGAAGCATGGTGGCGTTGCACGTAGAAACGGTTCCCGCCGTCGCCCGGATCCACCTTCGCGGGCGCAGGTTCCGGCGTTTCTGCAAAATTACGTTTCCGTTTGTACTCTTCCAGGGACATAAACAGTTGGAAATGTTCTTGCTAAATGATATACATGATATGTGGCTAGTAGCGTGTGGAAGGGACATCTCGCGTTCGGGCTCGTGTCATTCCCGGTGCATCTCGCCGTCGCGGCCCGCAGCGAATCCATCAGCTTTAACCAGCTCCACAAGACGGACGGCTCACGCATCAAACTGGTCACCTTCTGCCAAAAAGAAGACAAGCCCATTCCTCGTAACGAAATTGTAAAGGGTTACGAATACGAGAAAGATCACTACGTCGTCATTGACGACGAGGAAATCAAGAAGGTCGCCCCCAAAACAGCCAAGGTGATGGAGATTCTTGAGTTCGTCAAAGGCGACGCCGTCGATCCGGTCTATCTGGAAAGTTCCTACTATCTCGCGCCTCAGGAAGGCGGCGAGAAACCGTATGCGCTGCTGTTCGAAGCGATGCGGGAATCGGGTTATTACGGCATCGCCAAGATCGCCATGCACAATCGGGAACACATTGTTGTTCTGCGGCCGGCGAAAACCGGGATGATGCTGCATACGATGTACTATCGCAGCGAGGTGCGGGCTGCGGACGAATTCCATACCGATGCCAGTTCACTGAAAGAGAAAGAACTGGGTCTGGCCCGCATGTTGATCGAGTCGCTCGCCGGCGAATTCGAGCCTGAGAAGTATCACGACACCTATCGCGCCAATCTGGAGAAGATGATTCAGGCCAAGATCGAAGGCCATGCTGTGGTGGAGACGCCCGCCACACACATCGCTCCGGTGATCGACATCATGGAAGCGCTGCGCAAGAGCCTGGAAGCGAAGAAGCCGGTGCAGCGTGAAGAAGAGCAGGCGGAACCTGTGGCGGCGGCCAAGAAACGCTCCGGTCAAAAACGGGCCAGCAGATCCTCCGCATAGAGCGCGCCTTGCGGGTCTTCTTCATGTTTGAAGAAGGCGAAAACATCCCTTCCGGCAGCCAGTTGCTCGCGCGTTTGGCTTTCAATCCCCGATAGAGTCTCTTTCGAGTATTCGGTTTTTCGCAAGCGGCTGTAGACAAAGTCGGCGGTGACCACTTTGGGAATTTCCAGCTTCTCCGACTCCGCGAGGCAGAGGCTGACGTTGTACTTTCCGAGGACTGCAAAGACGGGGTCGGCGAGCCACGAGGCATGACGGAACTCGAAGGTATAGCGCAGGTCGCGGGGCAGCAGTTGCAAATAATCATCCAGAAGCTGATCGTCCCGCTTGAAGGTGGGGCCAAGTTGAAACAAGACGGGACCGAGCCGGCGCGCCGTACGCAGCGGATCGATCATCTTGAGAAATAGCTCTGTCGCCTCCTGCGCATTCCTCAGCTTCAGGATGTGAGTGATCCGCATGTTGGCCTTCACCGCGAAGACAAAGCCGGCCGGCGTGGCGGCCACCCATTTTTCAAGCGTGGAAGCGGACGGCAGCCTCCGGAACGTGTAGTTAATCTCGACGGCATTCAGCCGGGTGGCATAGTGTTCCAGAAACTTCGCGGCCGGAAGCTTCGCAGGATAGAACGTCGGCTTCCACGAGGGATAAGCGAATCCGGATGACCCGGCGTAGAGTTGCGGCATGAATTCGATTATGAATCACGGATGGAATAGAATTCTTTTCGCCCGGATTCATTGGCTTTCGTGGATGAGTGAGCCGGTAAAGAAGCGCCAGCGAGATATACTCAAGTTGGGATCTGAGCACGATGCACAGGGAATACGTGGAGAAGCGGAACGACGGTTACTACGTGGCTGGAACCCGCGTGTCTCTCGATTCCGTCGTCTGCTAATTCAACGAGGGCAGTTCTCCCGAGGCTATCCACGAGGACTTCCCTCTGCTGAAGCGAGCGCAGATTCACGGCGCCATCGCGTTCTATCTTGACCATCAGCCGGAGATTGATGAATACCTCGCGCTAACGGAAAGGGAATTCGAGGGCAGCGCTACTCCACTGCAGCAAGCGAATCCCGCGCTCTGGAAAAAGCTCGAAAACGCCCGCGCAAAGATGGGCGAGCCTCGCGGTTGACCGTTCGCTTTCAAGCCGATGCAGACCTCAAACACGCGATCGTGAAAGCAGTCCGCAAACTGGAGCCGGCCGTTGATTTTGCGTCCTCGGCCGATGCTGGGTTAGAAGGCATCGGCGATCCCGAACTCCTCGAACGTTCCGCACAGCAGGGGCGTATCCTGGTTTCTCATGATCGCCGGACCATGGTCGCTTATTTTCGGTCGCGGCTTGAAGCGGGGAAGTCCAGCCCAGGTTTGTTCATTGTCTCTCAGGGCGGGCCGGTCGGACCCGTGGCACGTACGATTGTTCTCGCCTGGGCAGCCTCCGAGCCAGGGAGTGGCGCGACCAGATACACCATTTGGCGTCGATGGCGCGACACGTGTTTAGCCGTTGACCAATACGCAATCGGTCGTCGAGCAACCCAGCCAGTGGACGACTAGCGCGATCTCGAGACGCCCCTGGCCTGTTACAATTTCCCCTTACTATGCGCTATCTCCTTCACTGGCTCATCAGCGGCGTCGGCCTCGTCATCGTCGCCAACGTCATCCGCGGCATCGAAGTCGACGGCTTCCTAGCCGCCCTGATCGCCGCGCTTGTCTACGGCCTACTGAGCGCGACGATCGGGTTCCTGCTCAAGGTCATCACGCTGCCCCTGGCCATCCTCACGCTGGGGATCTTCCTCCTCGTCATCAATGCTCTGATGCTGCGGCTGACCGCCGCCTTCGTGTCCGGCTTCCGCGTGCTCGGCTTCGGGCCGGCGTTCTTCGGGTCCATTCTGCTGACCATTGTCGATGGGCTGCTACGCTGGTTACTTCACGCATAAATGCCTACCCTTCTGGCCGCATCCGAAAGCCTTGAACTCACTATTCCCCATTGCGAACGCGGCATCGGCGACGTCATCCTGAAACCGGATTCCGATAAACTCATTCCCGGCGTTCGCATCCAGCCGCTTACCTTATGGCCGGATGACCGCGGATACTTTCTCGAAATCACTCGGGGCGGTCAGGGACTGGTCGCGGAGTTCCCGCCGGAAACCACGCAGGTTTCCGCGGCGCTCAGTTACTCCGGTACGATGAAGGCGTTCCACTATCACTTACACCAGACGGATTGCTGGACGGCCGTCAGCGGAATGTTCCAGGTCGTATTAGTGGATCTGCGTAAAGACTCGCACACGCTAGGCCGCAAGAACACAATCTATTGCGGACCGCTGCGGCCGTGGCAGATCCTGATCCCGCCCGGCGTCGGGCACGGTTACAAAGTGATTGGCGGCGACCCTGGGTTACTGGTCTACGCGACCAATCGTCTCTATAACCCGAAAGACGAGGGGCGAATCGCCTACGACAACGAAAGTATCGCGTACGACTGGGAGATACAACACAAGTGATCTTCGTCACCGGCGGCGCCGGTTTCATCGGCTCCCAGTTTGTCCGCGATTCCCTGCGGCGCAAATTGGGCACGCTGATCGTCTTTGACAACCTCACCTATGCGGGGAATCTGGATAACCTCGAATCTGTTCAAGATGACCCGGATTACGAGTTTGTCCGCGGTGACATTACCAGCTCCGAAGATGTTCTTGCCGCGCTCCCGGAACGTTGCGACGCCATCGTGCACTTCGCCGCGGAGTCGCATGTGGACCGCAGCATCCTGAGTGCGGCCGAATTCGTGCGGACGAATGTCCTGGGTACGCAGGTGTTACTCGACGCGGCGCGCGCGCGGAAGGTCGCGCGATTTCTGCACATCTCGACAGACGAAGTGGGCGGCAGCATTGCCGAGCCGGGCCGATTCCAGGAAGGCGACCCGCTCGTCCCCAGCAGCCCCTACGCAGCCAGCAAGGCAGCGGCGGAGCATCTGGTCCATGCCGCGCATCATACCTTTGGTCTCGACACCATCATCACCCGCACGAGTAATAATTACGGTCCTTATCAGTTCCCGGAGAAGCTTCTGCCGCTCGCGATCGCCAAGGCCATAAGCGGCGAACCGATTCCAGTCTATGGCGACGGCTTGCAGGTACGCGATTGGATTCACGTGGAAGATAACTGCCGCGCTCTTCAGGTTGTGCTGCACGGCGGTAAGAGCGGCAGCGTGTACCACATCGGCGGCGGTAACACCCTGCCGAACTTACAAGTACTCAGGACTCTGCTGCGCGTGCTGGGAAAGCCCGAATCGCTGCTCACCACCGTGGTCGACCGTTTAGGACATGACCGCCGCTACGCGGTGGATTGCTCGAAGATCCACGAAGAACTTGGCTGGAGCCCGAAAATCCCTTTTGAAGAGGGATTGCGAAGCACGGTCGAGTGGTACCGCGAGAATCAGCGGTGGGTCGACCGTGCGCGGAGCGGCGAGTATCGCGAAGTAGAACGGCGCATCTACCAGACGCCTATTGCATAACCCCAGGAGGTGGCGGCGGAGTCTTCCGGGGCCGCTTGATCCCCGAACGCTTCACAGTGCGCTTCACCGGCGCGGACGCCGAGTTGCCGTTCACCTCGCCGCCGCCTTTGCGGGACGAGCGCTTTGTAGTGGGGGGTGCGCTACGAACTGTCGACGAGCGGGCAGTCGGTTGACCCGGCACAACAGGCTGCGCTTCGTCTTCCTCAATGATCTCCTCGGGAACCGGAAGCGGCTCAGGCTCGGGCAAAGCCGGCGGATGGAACTCAGCGCCCAGATAAACCATCAGGCCCCGCTCCTCATCCGGCTGGTTCTTTACAACGCCCTTATCCTGCGCGAAATTCAGGAAGTCGCCAAACGCCTGGAATCCGAACTTGGTGAAGTCGAATTGCGGCTGTTCTTCGCGAACCCAGACAGATAAGTCCTCCGCTGTCACGCCTTCTTCCATCTCCAGCCGGTGCGTTTCCAGAACGTCCCGCAGAGACGGCAGGGCTTCTTCCGGCCTGATCGACTTTTCGGCCACGGCGGAGTGCTTCCGCTGGATCATGTAGCGGCCTTCACCGCCCGTCACCAGTACATAGTCGGCCTTGCGCAGCTTCTCGACAAAGTCGGTAAAGGAATTTGCTCCGTAGGCCTTCTCGCTGAAGCTGGAATCGAGCTGTAACATGGTGGACTTCAGTAAGCCCAGTTGCGGACGCACCTCGCGCCGTTCCAACACCTGCAGGGCGCGCTCCACCAGAGGCATCGCCTGCGCCAGGTCGAGCACCGGACGGCGCTGCTGCGGCGGCCGCGGCTCGCGATCGGGCCGTGGACCTTGTCCGCCTCCTGAGCCCTGATTCTGCTCCCTTCGCGGTTCGTCCCGGTGGTGCTGCTGCGGAGGAGGCGACGAACGTCCTCCGGAGCCGTCCACCAAGTTCTCGTAACTGATGAACTCGTGGCAATTCTTCTGTAAGATCGTGCTGGTAAACGCCCGGCCGCCGACCACAAAGATCGTCTTGTCGTACTGCTTGAGCTTATTCACCAAAGCGATGAAATCGCTGTCGCCGCTCACAATGGCGAAAGCGTTGATGTGGTCGTGCGTGAACGCCATTTCGAGCGCGTCCAGCGCCAGGTTGATGTCGGCCCCGTTCTTATCGCCGCGCGGCGACGGGTCGCGCTGAACCATTTGGACAGCGTGCTCGGAGAGCTGCCGGGTGAACGTTTCCAGACGGCCCCAGTTCGCGTAGGCGATCTTAGTGACAATCTCGCCGCGCTCCTTTAGCGCTTCTAATACGGCTGCCACATCGAACTCGCGATTGAGTGTGGACTTGACGCCGATCTCGATGTTGTCGAAGTCGATAAATACGGCGATTTTAAGATGCTTTTCCATCGAAAACCCTTCGTTTCTTCCTTCTCGCCGCCCGTCACCTAAGCCGCTAAGTAGCAGTCTGGCCGGACGGCTGTCCCGCGCGTTCGCGGATGAAATGCACTATCTCCTCAAGCGAGGAGCCGGGTTGGAACACCGCGGCTACCCCTTGTTGCTTCAACTGAACCGCGTCCTCATCCGGGATGATTCCGCCGAGAATGACCATAACCCCGGTCATCTCTTTTTCCCGCAGTAACTGCATCAAGCGGAGAACAATCGCATTATGCGCGCCCGATAAGATGGACAGGCCGATTACCTGCACGTCTTCCTGCATAGCCGCGCTGACGATCATCTCCGGCGTCTGCCGCAAACCAGTATAGATGACCTCCATACCGGCATCTCGAAGCGCCCGCGCAATAATCTTGGCCCCCCGGTCATGCCCATCGAGGCCGGGTTTGGCTACCAGCACTCGGATCGGTTGGCTCATGCCTGGGACGCGGAACGCATATGCAGCGCTTTGTTACAGGATACTCTGTTCCCGATACGTTCCGAAGACGGAACGCAGCGCGTCGCAGATTTCGCCCAGAGTCGCGTACGCACGAACGGCCTCAATAATCGGTGGCATCGTGTTTTCGCGGCCGTCGCAAGCGCGTCTCAAACTGTTCAGCGAACGCTCCACGCGGGCGCCATCCCGCTCGGCCCGCAGCTTCTTCAACTTGGCGCACTGGGCTTCTCGCGCGGTCTGAGCGATCTGCAGAATCTCGATCGGCTGCTCGGCCTCTTTGCCGGCAAATCCATTCACGCCGACGATCACGCGCTCGCCCGCTTCCACTTCGCACTGGTATCGATAACTGGCGGCGGCGATCTCGCTCTGCGGGAATCCGCGTTCGATGGCCGCGATCATGCCGCCCATCTCATCGATCTGCCGGATATAATTCCGCGCCCCTTCCTCCATGTCGAGCGTGAGCCGTTCCACAAAGAAACTGCCTCCCAGCGGGTCAACCTCATTGGCAACGCCACTTTCATATGCGATCACCTGCTGGGTGCGCAGCGCGATGGTGGCGGCATGTTCACTGGGCAGGGCATAGGCTTCATCGAGCGAGTTGGTGTGGAGCGATTGTGTACCGCCCAGCACCGCCGCCATCGCTTGCAAGGCGGTCCTGACAATGTTATTCGCAGGCTGCTGCCACGTGAGCGAACAGCCGGCCGTTTGAGAATGGAAGCGCAACTTCAGGCTGCGCTCGTCTTTCGCGCCATACCTCTCTTGCAAGATAGTGGCCCACAGTTTTCGAGCGGCGCGAAACTTGGCGATCTCCTCAAAGAAGTCGCTATGCGAGTTGAAGAAGAAACTGAGCCGGGGGGCAAACTCATCGATCTTGAGACCGCGCTCAATGGCCCAATCGATATATTCCAACCCGTCGCGCAAGGTGAACGCCAGCCCCTGTAGCGCCGTCGAGCCAGCCTCGCGGATGTGATAGCCGCTGATCGAGATGGGGTTGAACCTGGGAATATGGCGCGTCGCGAACTCGATTGTGTCGGTCACCAGGCGCATCGAGGGGCGCGGCGGGAAGATATATTCCTTCTGGGCGATGTATTCCTTCAGGATGTCGTTTTGCAGGGTCCCGGAGATCTTCGCCCAATCCGCTCCCTGCTTCTCGGCCGCCACCAGGTACATCGCCCATAGGATGGACGCGGGCGAGTTGATGGTCATGGAGACGGTGACCTTGTCGAGCGGAATGCCCGCGAACAATGCCTCGACATCGGCCAGCGACGACACCGGCGCGCCGCACTTACCGACTTCCCCTTCGGCCAGCACGTGGTCGGCGTCATAGCCCATCAACGTTGGCAGATCGAAGGCGACGGAGAGTCCCGTTTGACCTTGCGCCAACAGATAGCGGTAGCGCTGGTTGGTCTGTTCGGGAGTCGCGAAGCCTGAGAACTGGCGCACCGTCCAGAGCCGGTCGCGATACATGCCGGCGTGAATTCCGCGGGTATATGGAAATTCCCCAGGCTGGCCTAACTGGAACCCCGGCAGGCTCTCCGGCGTGTAGAACGGCTCGATGGGCGTGCCGCTGATCGTCGTATGGGTCAAGCTTGCCTCACGATTGAAGTCTATCGTGAAGGCTCGCGGGATTCGCCACTGTGGAAAGATCGCCGAGGGGTTCTCCGAGATATTTCTGGCGTAGAAGCCTTCGAACAACCTTGCCACTCTGCGTCTTGGGGAGATCCGGGACCACCAAAACGGCGCGGGGGCGGAAGGGAGCGCCGAGCACATCTCCAATGTGAGCGATCAACTCGGCCTCTGTGGGCTGGGCGGCTGGTTTCAAGACCGCGTAGGCCACGATGGCTTCGCCTTTCACCTCATCCGGGACGCCGATCACTGCGGCTTCCGACACCGCCGGGTGCGCCATCAGCGCGTCTTCCACTTCCGCCGGGCCCACTTTGCGACCCGCCACGTTCATCGATTCATCCGCGCGTCCGTGGAGAAACCAGCAGCCGTCTTCATCCACGCTGGCCCAATCGCCGTGGTCCCAATAACCGGGAAAGCGCGACCAGTAGGTTTTGAGATAGCGCTCCGGGTCGCCCCAGATTCCTCGCGTCATTGAAGGGGCGGGCTTGGCGCAAACCAGATAGCCGTCCTTGATTTCCGTGGCCATGCCGGGCGCCGGCGCTCCCAGAGTACAAGGCTTCAATGACTGGATGGGCAGCGGAAACAGGAAGCAGCCGATGATCTCCGTGCCGCCCGAGATGTTGATGATGGGGCAGCGTTCGCCGCCGATGTGCTCGAAGAACCAGCGATAGGAGACTTCGTCCCATGGCTCGCCGGTGGAACCAAGCAGGCGCAGCGAACTGAAGTCGTGGCGCGAAGGATCACTGGTTCGCATGAGCTGCCGGATGGCGGTGGGAGACACGCCAAAGGTGGTGATGCGGTCGCGTTCCAGAATTTCCCACAGACGGTTCGGGCTCGGATAATCCGGTGCGCCATCGTACAAGAACACGGTACCGCCGAAATGGTGATTGCCGATAATGGACCACGGGCCCATCATCCAGCCGATATCCGACAGCCAGAAGAAGCGGTCATTCTTTTGATGATCGAAAGCGAGATAAATTTCCTTGGCGGTCTGCATGAGCGCGCCGGCGTGCGTGTGGACGACGCCTTTTGGTTTCCCGGTGGTGCCGCTGGTATAGAGCATCAGCGCGTGCGCTTCCGAATCAAGCGCGAGCGATGGACGCGGCTTGTCGGATCCCTTGGGGAGTTCGCAGAAGATGTGTTGCACGGCGGGGCAGGCTCGCGCGGCTTCCTGAACCTTTGAGAGCAGCGGGATCTGTTTGCCGCGCCGCGTGAGATGTTCAGCGGTAAAGATCACCTTCGCACCGGAATTTTCGAGACGCGAGGCGATGGCGCCCGCTCCAAAACCGGCGAAGATCAGAACCGGTACGAGCCCGAGTTTGAAGCATGCGTAAAGGGCTGTGACGGCGTCCGCAACCATCGGCATCACTAAGGCTACGCGATCTCCTGGCTCAAGATTCAGATCCGCCAGGGCGTTCGCGACCTGAGTCACCTCGCGGCCAAGTTCGGCAAACGTGAGTTCCCGCCGCGAGCCGTCTTCACATTCGGAGACGATAGCCATCCGGCCGGATGCGGGGCCGCGTGCGTGACGATCCAGCGTGTTCGCGGCGATATTGAGCTTGCCTCCGCTATACCAGCGAGCCCATTCGACACCGCGCGAGGTATCGAGAACCTTTGTGAAGGGCTGCGACCACTCGACGCCTAACTCCACCGCGAGATCGCCCCAGAATTCTTCGAGGTGTTCGACGGAGATACGCAGGAAAGCTTCCCGATCTCGTTCATACGAGTTGAAGCCAAGCCTCTGCATGTAGCGGAAGACGTTGGTGCGGGTCGCAAATTCGGGTGTGGGCTGCCAGATCCAATCAGACATTGGGGTTATTCCATCGGGCTACCCAGCCGTTGGAGTGCTGCGGCGGCCGCCGCTTTTAGCGGAGCCAAATCGCGCTCAACGAGGAACCACAGGCGCTCGCCTTCAACGCGATCGTATTCGTGCCGCAGAAAATTTCCGAGAGCTCGGAGCGTCGGCCAAGGGATTTCGGGGCAAAGTTCTTCGGCCAGGCTTCCCAGCTTTTTCGAGGCTTCGCTGATTCGCTCCAAACATCGCTCAACTACATCATAGGTCTTGTGATCTTCCAGGAACGCCGCGGCGTTCATGCCAGCCGTGTGGCCTTCAATACGGCGATTTTCGAGAATGTCTTGAAAACGCTGGACCGGGTCCTTAGAAGGCACGCGTGGCCTCGGCCTCCACGGTTCGCTGTACGCGGGGCTTGAGGGTCCCCTCCTCGCTCAGATCGAGGGGGACACCCAGTAAGGCCGCTAGTTGCAGTTCGATGCCGACGACATCGAGCAGCGACAGGCGGCGGTTTTTGTCAAATGCGGCTAGAAGATCGACGTCAGATTTCGGCCCGCCATCGCCCCGTGCGGTGGAGCCGAACAGCGACAGGCGAACAATGCCCGCCTCCTTGAGTTCTCGTTCGTGCGCGCGTAACGTGTTTATGACCTTCTCGCGGTCCATGGCTTATTCTTGCCCTCGGTTTCTTTCTGGTCAAGGGTCGCTGAAAAAAAGGGGGAGAGTTCTTTACTGCGTCTCCTTATGGTAATTCGGAAACGCCGGCTTTTCATATTTGGGCAGGGGATGTTCTTTCAACTCTTGCAGCAGCACCTCTACCGCCTTCTCCAGTTGTGGGTCATGGCCTTGACGGACTAAGGCAGGGTCATAGTCCACATCAATGTCTGGAGGCACACCGTGGTTTTCGACGTCCCACTCCTTCGACAGGTTGTAGAAAGCAAGATTCGGCGCAGTCACAAAACCGCCGTCAATCAACTGAGGAAATCCGAAGATGCCCACCAAACCACCCCAGGTGCGCTTACCCACTAGCTTGCCGACGTTCTCCTGGCGGAAGAGCCAGGGCATCGCGTCGCCTCCTGAACCGGCGTATTCGTTGATGATCATCGCCTTCGGTCCGAAGATCTGATTCTGCGGCGTGGGGAATTCGGAGCCGTAGCGAGTCATAAAGAAGTTAGTCTGGGGACGCTTCAGATAGTCGATGATGTAGTCGGCAATGTCTCCTCCACCATTGAAGCGCTCGTCGATCACCGCGCCCTCCTTACCGATTTGCGCAAAGTAATAGCGATTGAAATTCGTGTAGCCCTGGTCGGCCGTATTCGGGAGGTACACGTAAGCAAGCCGGCCGCCGCTCATCTGGTCGACCTTGAGCCGGTTGTCATCCATCCAGGCCCGATTGCGGAGGTTGGATTCGTCGGCCAACGGGACCACGGTGACTTCGCGCGAGTTTGCGCCGGAAGGATCTTGACCTACCCGGATGACTACGGATTTATCCGCCGCTCCTTCAAAGAAAGCATAGACGCTGTCGGGCGGCTTCAGATCGCGGCCATTCACTGCGAGCAGGTAATCCCCCGCCACCACATTCACTCCGGGCTGTGTCAGCGGAGCTTTCAGGTTCGGATTCCAGTTCTCACCTTTATACACACGGGCAAAGCGATAGCGGCCATTCTCAATCCTGTAATCCGCGCCCAGCAACCCCCCGGGCACCTTCTTCACGTCGGGATACGCGCCACCACCCACGAAGAGATGGCCGATTGAAAGTTCACCCAGCATCTCCTGGAATAGATAGTTCAGGTCGTCACGGCTGGCCACGTTCTCCGCGTAGGGACGGTACTTCTCCTCGGCCGCTTTCAGATTCAATCCGTGCGTATTCGGATCGTAGAAGAAATCGCGTTCGATCCGCCACACTTCGTGATAGATCTGACGCCATTCCTCTTTGGGATCGACGCGCATTTCCATTCCGTCGGTCTTCAAGGCACCTTCACCCGCCTTGGGGGCTGCCCCAGATGCGGCAATGAACCACGTGTCCCCCTGATGGAAAAGCATCTTTTCGCCGTCGCTCGACAGATCAAACGACTTAATGCCCTCCACGATTTTCTCGGTCTTGCGGGTCTTGAGATCGAATTTCTGCACCGTCAACGTCGGCTGGTCTCGAAACGCGTCCGTTACGTCGCTCGCCTCGACGAGATACAGTATTCCCGTCTTGCCGGCGAACAACCCGGTATAATCGCGCTCCGCCATCGGGAGGGCTAGAATACGCTGGTCGATGTTATCGAAGTCGATTCGGACGGTAACGGGTTCTTTGTCTTTGTCTTTGTCTTTGTCTTTGTCGTCTTTCTTGGCATCGTCCTTCTTCGCGTCGGCCGGCTTCTCGTCATCGCTTTCGGGTGCAAGGGGAGACGGGTCGTCCTTGCGCAGCACAACCAAATATGCGCTGCGCGTCACTTTATGATCGATGCTCGACATATCCAGCCATGACGTCGAGAGGCCGGTATTGGTGCTCGCTGTGAAATAGAGGACTTTTCCGTTCTTATCCCATTGCGCGTAATCGGCGTCACTCAATCCGTCGGTTAGCTGGGTGGTCTTTCCACTTGCGAGCGAGTACACGAACACGGCTCGAAGGTGATTTTTCAGAATCTTGTTATAGGCGATCCATTCGTTGTCCGGCGACCATTGCGGGCTCAAATCGCGAAAGGGAGTCTGGTAAGTATCGGTGTCGATGAGGACCGGCTGCTTCTTTTCCAGATCGATATACCAGACGTTGAGCCGGTTATCCGTGTAAGCGATCTTTTTGCCATCCGGCGACCAGACCGGTTCATAGAAGAATGCGGGGTGGTCACCGAGAGGGACTTTTGTTACCGGCCCCAGCCCATTTTGCGGGCTGAGGTGTAACTGGTATTCACCGGATTCATCCGAAAAGTAAGCGATCTGCTTGCCATCCGGGGACCAGGAAGGGTCTCTCTCCGCCACACCGGAAGTCCTGGTCAAGTCGCGGGCGTCGCCCTTCTCAGCGGGCACAGTGAAGATATCGCCGCGCGCTTCGAAAACGGCCCGCACGCCGGTTGGCGAGATACGCGCATTGGTAATCTTCGAACCCACTTTCTGCATAGAGGGGCGCACGTCGGTGATATCGGCCGCGAGATGGATATCCACTTGTTTTGACTGGCCGGACTTCACGTCGAACAGATGGATGGCCCCGAATTGTTCGTAGGCGATGGTGGCTCCGAATGAACTGGCCCATTTGACGTCAAGACCATCGTTGCGCAAGATCTGATCAACTTTTCCACTTTCGGGATCGTAGGAGAAAAGCGTGATGGACCCGTTGCGGTCGGATAGGAAGATGATCCGGCCGTTGACCCACATCGGGTTGGAATCGTTGCAGTTGCCATTCGGGATTTTCGCCACGGAAGAGTCCGCCAGCTTAGCGATCCAGATCGGAGTTGTTCGGCCGCCGCGATAATGTTTCCAGATCGCATTCGCCGGAGCGATCGGCATGTAGGCGATCTTGGTCTGGTCGGAAGAGAGGACGCCGCTAAATCCGGAAGGCAGGGGGAGCGCCGCAGGCAGGCCTCCCTGGGCGGAAACAGAGAACAGTTTGGGGAAGCGGGAATAACTCTCACGAGTCGAACGGAACAGGATACTCTTACCATCCGGGTTCCAGGCTACCGGTACGTCGGCGCCCGGATGGTAGGTAATGCGCCGCGGTACGCCGCCGGCAGCCGCGACGACATAGACGTCAACGTTTCCCTCGTACTCGCCACGGAAGGCGACATCCGCGCCGTCCGGGGAAAAAACAGGATTGCCTTCGATCCCGGCGCCGGCTGTAAGTCGCACGGCGACACCGCCTTCCCGAGGGACAGACCAAAGATCGCCGGCATGCGAGAAAACAATTTGAGTCTTGCCGAGAGCAGGCTGAGTGAATAGCAGGGGCGGTGCGCTTTCCGCAAAACACGGCGCGCAGAAGATGCAAAGGGCCAGGAGACTCTTCATGAAGGGTCCTTTCGGAGGTTAGCCCTAAATCATACACCCGGCGGATCTGCGTTTCCCGGGATCAGTCCGGCTCCCACGATTCGTCGAACTTCCTCTCTTCCGGACCAATTCTTCCGAGATCGACCGTAACGCTTTCCTGATCGCCCTCATTCTCGGTCACGTCAACCGTCAGCACGAGGCAAATAATGACGGTGATATTTGCGTCCGAGTTGGCTCTGAGTTCATAGCGGTCACCCTTGCCGATCTTTATTCGATTCTTGGTAAATGCCGCGATCTGACGATCTCCATCAAAGATGGAATACCGAACTCCCTTGTGTTCATACAGCCAATAACACTTACCATTACCCTCGCACGCAAAAACGCGCTTCCATGCCTTCGTGCAACGAAAGCGATAAACCGTCCCGTCGGAGAGCTCGAAATCGTACTTAGGCCGGAACACAAAGAAACGGCTCTTGATCCTCGCGATAACTGCGTTGCCCGCAAGCAACTGAATCTTGTCGCCAAGCGAGAGGAGTTGTTTCTCGGCCCGAAAATTGCCCAAAGGCGTTGAGATATCGAACTCAGATCGTAGCGTAAACTTCCGCTGCTCGACAACGATATCCATGAACGGCTTAGACTTTGGGCCGTTCCATGTCAAACCGATCGCGCGTGCGCGTGTAACTCGTTCCGCCCATCCGGCCAATCGCCTTTAATCCATCCGGATCCACGCGGAAATGATCCACAATCGAATCTTCTACATGAAAGCGAACCACTTCGCCCAGTACAAGGCTGCCACCCAGCCGCCGCTTGCTGACTTCCACGATCTGGAAGAGCTTACATTCCATTGAAGCTCTGGCTTGTTTGACGCGCGGCGGCGCGACTAAGCCGCTTGCGACCGGCGTTAGTCCCGACATAACGAATTCATCCACCTCAGGCGGATACTCGCCCGAGGCCAGATTCATCTCCCCGGCAATCTCTTCGGAGACAATATTCACCACGAACTCGCGCGTCTCGCGGATATTGCGCAGCGTGTCCTTCACGCCTTCCGCCCCTCGCACCATCGGAGAAAATGCAATCACCGGAGGATCGGCACTGGCGCAGGTAAAGAAACTGAATGGCGCGAGATTCCGCACGCCTGCGGCATCCACGGTCGAGACGAAGGCGATGGGGCGCGGCACAATCAGGCCGATCAACAGCTTGTAGATATCCTGCGCCGCTGTGTTGCCCGGATCGGCCGTCAATCTGCGCCCACTGGGACGGGTTCGGTTTCTTCTTTCTTAATCCCCATCCAGCTCTTCCAATAGTCTTTCCACTCCACCTGCTCACCCGCCGGCAGCACGCGGATCGGGTTCAGCCCGTCCAGCATCACGGCGCTTTCATCGGTGTGTGTGCGCTTCTTCTGATTGGCCAGGGCTTTCGGATGCGGGCCATGATGAATGCCGCGCGGGTGCAGCGTTGCGTAACCCGCCTTGACGTTATCGCGGCTGAAGAAATCGCCGTCGTGATAGAAAATGAACTCGTCGTAATCGGTATTGCGATGGAAGAACGGGACGCGCAAGGCTTCCTCATCCTGCTCCAGCGGGCGCGGCAGAAAGCTGCACACCACCGCGCCCTTCGTGACGAAGCTGGTGTGCGCGCTGGGGGGAAGGTGCGCGCGATGGCTCATGATGGGCCGGATATCGCGCATGTTGATCTTCCAAACCGTCAGGTCTCCCTTCCAGCCGATCACATCGATGGGATTGAAGGGATAGAACACCTTGGAATATTCGCCTTCCACCTTGATACGGACTTCCCACTCGGAACGCCCCGGCTCGGCGGCTGGCAGTTCCGGCTCCGGTGTGACGATAGCGGCCGGATCGTAGAGCGCATGCTGGCCGATGAGACCCTTTTCGGGCTGTTCGAACTCACTCGCGGATTCCATGATGAGAAAGAAATTGTCGGCGGTATCGGGGATGATCCGGTACGTAACGGCGCGCGGAATGTTGATGTAGTCGCCCTTCTCGTAGGCGATGGGACCGAAGTCGGTTTCGATTGTCCCGTGACCGCGATGGATGAAAAACAGCTCGTCGCCATCCGCGTTGCGCAGGAAGAACGGCATCGCGCGCGAGCGCCGGGAAACAGAAACTTTCAGGTCGGCGTTACCCAGAAATGCGACTGGCTCGCCGTTCGGATCGTGCATGTCGGAAGGGACTAATTCATTCAAATCGAACAGATGCGGCCTTAGTTTACCTTCGAATCGAACCCAGCCGGTAGGCGGATTTTTGTGATAAAGGTGAGCACTCTTTCCAAAAAATCCTTTGCGGCCGTGTTCTTCCTCAAAGGTTCCTTCGGGCAGAGCGACGTGGGCCTGTTTGGTTACAGTGCCTTTTTTCAGGGGGTACATGATCGCTCCTCTTGCGACCATGAGTTTATCATTTCGTCGGTATCTGGAGGTCGATCGTCACGCGCGCTCCCCCCGTAAACTTGTTCAGCAGCCTGGACTTCGACCAAAGCGTCCGGTATCGGGCTCGCAGTGTATAGTCGGTGTCCGTCGAGAGTTGATGGAAATAATACCTTCCGTCAGTCTGCGTGATGTAGGACCCGACGGCCAAGCTGCGCGTGTTCTCGATTTCGACAAAAGCGCCGGGTAGTACGTTCCCGAACCTGTCGGTTACAATTCCCGTGACCGTGCGCGTGGGCGCGTCGCGTGTTGCGCCGGCTGCGGCGCTGGCCAGCGCAAACGAAAAGACCACGAACAGGATCGCCAGCTTCACGCTACACTCCACGATTCATGTAGCAAGTGTTTGACCACTCGATGAACCCAGTTAAGGAGCAGGCCGGTAAATCGACTGAAACCTCCCCATATTCGGATAGTAGCGGTGCGAGCGCAGTAATTCAAGAATCTGCCGGATGTGTCCCATGTCGTGAAAAGCCCACTCATTCATCAGATCGCCAACGGTGATGATGCCCAGCCGTTCGTGCTTTCCTTGTCTCGCAATCACCGCGGCTTCATCCAGCCCGCGCAGAAATTGAATATTGGCATCGCGTTGATCTTCCCAATGATCGAACGAATCTTCAATATCGCGACCGGAATACTGGCCTTTGGCGGCGAACGCTTCCTGATCGTATTCCAGCATTTCGGGAAGGGTGGACTCCACCATCTGATCCATGCGGCTGCGAAACCCATGGCCCTCCACGTGAGACAGGTGCTCAATCACTTCGGCGATCGACCAGCGGTCCGGCGCGGGCTTCCAGTTGGCTTCCTCGCCGGTCAACCCGTCCAGCAGCAGCCGCAAAATCTCTGGGGTGTTTTCAAGTTGTGCGAGTCCCGGTAGCATCCGATTTCTCCAGATATTCAACTAATTCAATCAATCGTCCGTCGCCCGCATAAGAGATGTGAATCTCGGTCCGCGGGAGCGGCTTGCGGGCGCCTAGCTTCTCACCCCATTCCACTAAAACGAGATGCGCATGGTCGAAGATCTCATCGAGCCCCAAAGTGTCGATTTCTCTCTGCGTTTCGAGGCGGTAAAGATCGATGTGAACGACGCCCGCGCCATAGTCGTGAATCAAAGTAAAGGTTGGGCTGCTGACTTCTTCTTCCCGCGCGCCTTCAATAGCCGACACAATGCCGCGCACGAGAGTCGTTTTGCCGGCGCCGAGATCGCCGGTAAGTAACACGATCCCCCTGAGCCGGGCAGCCAGGTCCCGGCCTGCCTGGATCGTTTCTTCTTCCGAAGGGGCTTCAATCACGAGCATTGCGCATTGCCTCGGGCAGCCAACGCAGCAGATCTGTAGCGACGAAAGCCTGCTCGCCAGTCTGGGCTGCGCCGATTTCCCCCGCCCGGCCATGCAGCCATACAGCTGCCGCGACGGCTTCCCGCGGCTGTTTGGGAAATTGAGCCAGCATGCCCGCCACTATCCCGGTGAGTACGTCTCCCGTGCCGCCGGTCGCCATGGCGGGCGACCCGGTAGGATTCACCCACACGTCGCCGTCCGGAAATGCGACCAACGTCCGTTCGCCCTTGAGCACCAAAATGACGTTGCGCAACATGGCGAACTTGCGTGCACACTCAACTCGCGAAGCTTGCACTTCGGCAACGGTCGAACCGGTTAAGCGCGCCATCTCGCCGGGGTGCGGGGTGAGCACGCGCAGATTGCCGTTCGTGTCGGGCCATGCACCGGCCGCGAGAATGTTGAGTGCATCGGCATCCGCTACGACTGGTTTTTCGAGATTCGCGAACAAATGCCAAACGACGGTGGCTGTGCCCGCGGCCGTTCCCAAACCGGGCCCCATCGCCAGCAGAGTGCGGGTTCTTAACAGATCTTGCAAGTCGTTCAACGCGTCCGTAGACACGGAACCATCCGGGGCCTCGTCAAGCGGCGCGGTCATCAACTCCGGCGCGTAGCCGGCAATCACGGGAATTGCGGAACTTGAGGAAGCCACCGTGACCAGCCCGGCGCCAGCGTGCAGGGCGGCCATGCCCGACATTGCCGCCGCTCCGGTCTTCCCGCGCGAACCAGCGAGAACCAGCGCGTGACCATAGAGGCCCTTGTTGCCTGCTGGATCACGCGGGGCGAGCAGCGCGCGGAACATTGCGGGGTCAATCAGCGACAGCTTGACGTCTTCGTAGAGGCTCGCCGGGCTGCCGATCGGAGCGACTCGCAATTCGCCCACGCGGCCGCAATTGGGCGCCAGGACGTGGCAATAGTGCGGCGCTGTGAAGGTCACCGTGGCGTCGGCGCGAACAAACTCCCCATCGGGCTCGCCGGTATCGCTCGGCATGCCCGATGGAACGTCGACGCACAGCACCTTCGCTTCCGGAAAGCCTGCGTTGATGGCGCGAATCCATTCAAGTGCCTTCCCGCGAGCCGGCCCAGTTAATCCGGTTCCCAGCAGCGCGTCGACAATCAGCGTGGTCGCCTGCATATGGGCCTCTATTTCGAACTGGCAACGCCCGCCGCAGGCTACCAGCATCTGAAAATTCGCGGCCGCATCGCCGGTCAGTTGCTCCGGCGG
>Ga0182030_10007943_pt1 | contig 22058 bp, 11 predicted proteins | sample 812S3MmetaG_FD_121299 | JGI IMG/M metagenome (GOLD analysis project Ga0182030, IMG submission 121299) | Permafrost microbial communities from Stordalen Mire, Sweden - 812S3M metaG (Illumina Assembly) | ecosystem: Environmental > Terrestrial > Soil > Wetlands > Permafrost | place: Sweden... | reverse complement strand
CCGGAGAGCCCAAGCGCTCGCACTCGGCAATGGGACCGCGCTCAAGATTTCGAAGGAACTCATTTCCCAGAAATTGACGGCTCAGGAAGCGCTGGTGCGGGACATGTTGCACGATTCGGTGACAGCAGGTGTGATTGCTCGATACCGAGACGAGTTGCATGGCGCTGACAATGCAGATGTCTTACGGCTCGTCGAAGCTCAGGCCGCGCGCCATTATTGGAGGTCTTGGAGTAACCTGCCTATTCGTTGGCCGCGAAAAGATGAGTGCAGGGTGCCCGAACATTGGAAAAGGTTCGGTTCTCGCATCTCACCTCTAACCCAGAGCCCGCGTCTCGCTTCTACTCCGGCTAATGCCCTGCTGAATCTGTTGTATTCACTTTTGGAGAGCGAATCACGCCTCTCCGCCGTTGCGATGGGCCTAGACCCAGGTCTCGGCGTTCTTCACATGGACACGGCAAATAGAGATTCACTCGCATGCGACATCATGGAGCCGATACGCGCAAAATGTGATGCTTTCGTCCTTGATTGGCTTCAGCGCGAACCTCTACGTCGTTCCGACTTTTGGGAGGATCGCAATGGTAACTGCCGCATCGCGTCTTCGTTAGCAATCAAGCTCTGCGAGACTTCGGATACCTGGCGCAGACTTGTGGCCCCGGTAGCAGAATATGTTGCGCAAGAGTTGTGGTCATCCGTGCGCAAGCCCTCGCCTCCATCCAAGCTCGCTCAGCGACTCATCGCAACTCGTCTTACTCAGCGCAAGAAGCGTGAAGTAAAGGGCAGCGATGTACCGGGAGTAAAACATCCGAAACCGGAACACGTCTGTAGCGGCTGTGGGAAAGCCATCGAGGGTAGACGCACACATTGTGCTGATTGCTCAATTGGCAGCGCAACGGAGCATCTGGTTAACGCTGCGAAACTTGGTCGCATTGCCGCGCAAAGTCCAGAGGCTCGTGCCAAACATGCCGCTTCGCGGCGAAGGCACGCAGAGGCCTGCACCGCATGGAAGCCCTCAATGCAACCAGTTTGGCTTACCAGTGAAGTGTTCTCGCAACGCATCCAGCCGATGCTGGCAAACGTTTCAACATCCGCCATCCGATCTCTAATCAGTGTTTCAAAGTGGTACGCGGGCCGGATTCGTCAGGGCTACGTCCCGCATCCACGCCACTGGCTGGCGCTGGCGAAGTTGGCCGGGTTCGATAGAGGGTGAAGACTCCCAGTACGCCTGAGGATGGACCGAAGAGAAGAGTATAAATATTCTTCGGCTCTCCGTTAGACTGGGAACTTAGAGATATGAAGGAAGCTTTCGCTCGCATAAAGATCAACAAGCTACTCGAAGCCTCCGGCTGGAGATTTTTCCCTGAGGGTAAATTACCAGCCAACATTCAGCTTGAACCAAAGGTCACAATCAAAACCGCGGAGCTCGATGCCTTCGGAAACGACTTTGAGAAAACGGCGAAAGGCTTTATCGACTTCCTGCTGCTCGATTCCCGAGGATTCCCGTTAATCGTTCTTGAGGCCAAGTCGGAAGACAAAAACCCCCTGGTCGGCAAGGAGCAGGCGCGCAAATATGCGCGGTCACAGAATTGCCGTTTTGTTATTTTGTCGAACGGCAATTTGCATTATTTCTGGGACCTGGATCGTGGCACTCCTTACATCATCACCTCGTTCCCCACACCGGATTCGGTGATGGGCTACCAGAAGATGGCCCCCGATCCAAAGCGTCTGATCGAGGAAACTGTCGGCGACCACTACATTGTCTTGACCCAAAGGCCCAGCTACGCTGCCGAAGCGGGCTGGAAGAACGAAGCGGAGCGTCCTGGCTATATCCAGATCAATAAGTTGCGTTTTCTGCGGCCCTATCAGTTAAGGGCTATTCACGCACTGCAGAGAGCCGTAAAGGACGATAAGGACCGATTCCTCTTCGAGATGGCGACCGGTACGGGGAAGACACTAACCGCTGCCGCGATTATTAAATTGTTCCTGCGCTCCGGAAACGCCCATCGCATTTTGTTCTTGGTGGATCGCCTTGAACTGGAGGATCAGGCGAAGAAAGCGTTCGTCGCGCTGCTTGCCTCCGACTACAAGACAGTCATCTTCAAAGAAAACCGTGACGACTGGAGACACGCGGAAATCGTCGTCAGCACCGTGCAGTCGTTCCTCTTTAACAACAAATACCAGCAGCTTTTCTCGCCAACCGATTTCGATCTGGTTATTTCCGATGAAGCGCATCGCTCCATCGGTGGCAACGCCCGCGCCGTGTTTGACTATTTCATCGGCTACAAGCTCGGCCTTACGGCAACACCGAACGACTATCTGCGGAGATTCGAAAAGGCGAAGACCCGGGACCCGCGTGAATTCGAGCGGCGAATGTTGCTCGATACCTATCGGACCTTCGGGTGTGAAGACGGGCAGCCGACCTTCCGCTATTCTCTGCTCGATGGCGTGAAAGACAGGTTCCTGGTCAATCCGATTGTTGTTGATGCCCGCAGTGACATCACGACCCAGCTTCTTTCCGAGGATGGTTTTGTCGTCGATTTCAAGGATGACGAGGGTGACGACCAGCAGGAGGTTTACAAGCAGCGCGAGTTCGAGAAGCGCTTCTTCGCCGAAGCAACCAATCAGGTGTTCTGCAAAACATTTCTGGAGAATGCACTCCGCGACCCGATCAGCGGTGAAATTGGCAAGTCAATCATCTTCGCCGTGAGCCAGCATCACGCCGCCAAGCTGACGCAGATACTGAACCAGATGGCAGACAAAATGTTCCCCGGTAAATACCAATCCGATTTTGCAGTGCAGATAACTTCGCATATCAGCGGCGCCCAGCAACTCACGATCAATTTCACCAACAATAACCTGCTTGGTTCGGCCAATTTCTTGCCGACATACAGGACGAGCAAGGCGCGGGTATGCGTCACAGTAGGCATGATGAGCACCGGCTACGATTGTCCTGACATTTTAAATCTCGGTCTGTTTCGGCCGATTTTCTCGCCGACCGACTTTATTCAAATCAAGGGGCGTGGCACTCGCAAGCACGATTTCCGCGAAGAGTTTTTCGACTTGGAGCTGCGAGACATAGTTAAAGAACCGCAAAAGAAACACTTTAAGCTCTTCGACTTTTTCGCTAATTGCGAATACTTCGAGGAAGACTATGACTACGATCAAGTGATCCATTTGCCAAAGCCGAAGCCCAAGTCTAAGGCGGAGGGCGACAACGGGGGCACCGGAGGAGGGCAGGGCGGGCCCACGGCCAAGGCGGGCACATATGAACATCTGGGGCAGGACATCCTGTCCACCATTAAGGAAGAAACAATCGGCCTTCAGGGAATGAAAATCGACCGTTTGTTTTATGACAAATTCGAGGAAACCGTGCGGGACAATCCGGTCATCGCCGCAGCCGTCGAGGACGGCCAATGGGATCGGGTCATCGACTATGTGAACCGCGAGGTGTTTGACAAGCCCAACGATTATTTCAGTCTAGAGAAGCTGAGGAAGGCCACCGCCGTGGATCGGCGTCTGGGACTCAGGGAGATTTTGGAGAAAGTCTTTGGCCTCATCCCTCGCTTCAAATCGAAGGATGAATTGCTGGAAGAGGAATTCGCCAAGTTTGTGACAGATTACAAGCCGGAAGAAGCGGATGCTCTGGCAATTCCCGCGATCAAAACCTATTTCAAGGCGTATGCGACGAACAACCAAGTGCGGCACATCATCGACACCAAGCAATATACCGATCTGGCGACGAATCCGGTGTTCTCAACTGGGGATATGAAAGCGGTGCCGGAGAGATACAGGACGATTGTTCCCAATTACATTAAGGACTACGTGTCCTTGAACCAGTTTTCCACTTAGGGAATCTCATGCTCGATACCGACACCAAACGCCGCATCGACACCGCCCGCGATATCCTCGTCGGCAAGGTCCCCGATCCCAAGTCTCAGGTCGAACAGATTACCATCGCCCTTATCTACAAATTCATGGATGACATGGACGCCGAATCCGAAGAACTCGGCGGCAAGCGGAAGTTCTTCACCGGCGACTTCGCCCGCTACGGCTGGGCCAAACTTATGAGTCCAGGATTGGGCGGCCACGAGATGCTCAGCCTCTACGCCGAAGGCATCACCAAGATGCCACAAAACCCAGGCATTCCGCCGCTCTTTCGCGACATTTTCAAGAATGCCTATCTGCCTTACCGCGACCCGGAGACGCTGAGAAGCTTTCTGAAAATCATCGACGAATTCAGCTATGACCACAGCGAGCGCCTAGGTGATGCCTTCGAGTATCTGCTCAGCGTCCTCGGCTCCCAGGGCGACGCCGGGCAGTTCCGCACCCCGCGTCACATCATTGATTTCATGGCGGGGATCATCGACCCGAAAAAGACCGAAACCGTCCTAGACCCGGCGTGTGGCACCGCGGGGTTTCTAATCTCCTCCTACAAGCACATCCTCAAGGCTAACGTCGATGCCAAGTGCAGTAGCACCCTCACTCCTGACGAAAAGGGCCGCCTCGCGCAGAATTTCAAGGGATACGACATCTCGCCAGATATGGTGCGCCTCTCACTGGTGAATATGTATCTCCATGGGTTCACCGATCCGCACATTTACGAATACGACACTCTCACCTCCGAGGAGCGCTGGAACGAGTTCGCCGATGTCATCCTCGCTAACCCGCCCTTCATGTCTCCGAAAGGCGGCATCAAGCCCCACAAGCGCTTCTCCATCCAGGCTAAGCGCAGCGAAGTCCTCTTCGTGGATTACATGGCTGAGCACCTCACGCCTACCGGACGTGCCGGCATCATCGTACCCGAGGGGGTCATCTTCCAGAGCCAGACCGCCTACAAAGACTTGCGGAAGATGCTCGTCGAGAATGCCCTCGTCGCTGTCGTCTCCCTCCCTGCCGGTTGTTTCAATCCTTACTCCGGGGTTAAGACCTCTATCCTTATTCTCGACAAATCTCTGGCCCGGCAGAGCGACACCATCGCGTTCTTCAAGGTGGAGAACGACGGCTTCGGCCTCGGTGCCCAGCGCCGCGCCATCGAAAGAAACGACCTCCCGCAGGTCAAAGCCGAACTCGAAACTTACCTCCAGGCCCTCCGCAGCCACCAACCCACTATCGACCTTCAGCCGACTCTCGGACTGGTCGTGCTGAAAGCAAAGATCGCCGCGAATGGCGATTACAACCTCAGCGGAGAGCGGTATCGGGAGGGCAGTAGCACAATTTCAACTTGGCCATTTGTTCGGGTTGGCGACGCTTTCCGAAAGTCGGAGGACACCGTTCTTCCGGAGTCGCTCAACGGTCCGGTCACCTATCTCGGGCTCGAAAATATCACGCAAAATACCGGCGAGATAGAGGGGAACGTTGTCACACAGAAACCCGCTGACATCAAGAGCTTGAAGAATGTCTTCAAACCACGCGACATCCTCTACGGCAAACTGCGGCCAAACCTAAACAAGGTTTGGCTCGCAGATCGCAAAGGCATTTGCTCGACCGACATCTTCGTGATCGAAGCTATGGAAACGGTAGAGCCCGCTCTCTACGCCTTCCTATTCCGAAGCGGTCGATTCAATGATGCCGTCATGGGGCAACTCAAAGGCGCGCAGCTTCCACGCATCGGGTGGTCGTCTTTCGCCGAACTCCAAGTCCCCGTGCCGCCGCGGGAGGTGCAGAAGGAGATTGTGGCGGAGATCGAGGTCTACCAGAGAGTCATCAACGGCGCGCGTACCGTCCTCGACAACTACCGCCCCCACATCCCAATCCATCCCGACTGGCCGATTCCCACTTTCGAAGCTGCTCCTTTTGAGATCATCGACGGTGACCGGGGAACAAACTACCCTAGCAAAGAAGATTTTTCCTCTTCGGGCCATTGCCTCTTCCTTAACACGAAAAACGTCCGTTCCGATGGATTTAAGTTTGATGAATTGGAGTTCATCAGCGCCGAGAAAGACCAAGCCTTGCGGAAAGGCAAGCTCGAACGCGGCGACGTGTTGCTCACAACACGCGGGACCATCGGAAACACAGCGCTATATGACGCGTCAGTCGAGTTTGAACACATACGCATTAACTCCGGCATGCTCATTTTCCGGCCGGATGCGGCCAAGCTGTCGAGTAGCTATCTTTTCCATTTCTTTCAGTCAGACAACTTCAAGGCTCAAAGGGAAGCCATTGTTTCAGGTGCCGCACAGCCTCAGCTTCCGATTCGGAGTCTAAACGAGGCCAGAATCCCCCTTCCGTCCCTGGCCACGCAGCAAGCTATCGTCGCCGAGATCGAAGGTGAGCAAGCCCTGGTCGCCGCCAACCGAGAATTGATTTCCCGATTCGAGCAGAAAGTCCAAGGCAGACTTGCCCGTGTCTGGGGCGAAGAAGGGTCAGCGGCACCGGAGGCTTGAGCCAATGGAAGAAGCACTTGAACTCGAAGGCTATCTCCCCGTGTCTTACAGGACCCGCTCAGAAGAAGAGTACATTGCGTTTCTTTGGGACGCATTCCAGAGCAACTACACAAGCGGAAAATACGAATTCGCGAGTCTCGCGTTTCATTTGCTTTACATGAGCTTTGTGAGTTTTTCTATTTGGCAAATCAGATTGAGTCGGGAGCAGGATTTCAGGAATGCGCTAGTAGGCTTTCTAGCCGAGTCCGAAGGCAAGATACTCGATGCGGACACCCCTTTTAAGTTCTACGAAAAGATGAAGGAATCTCAGATATTCCGTTTTCTGAAACTCATTGGATGCACCAATGATCACGTCGGTGAATTCGGCAAGTTTGTGAAGCGCCGCAATAAGATCGCACATCCCACTGGCACAGTATTTTTCAACGACCAGGTGAGCATTGATGCCGAGATCAGCGAGATGATGAGGGAAGTCGTCAACATCCAACGGCACATGCGTCCGATCATCCTGGAGGTCTATGATCGCTTCCTACTGGAAAGCTCCGACGTTGAAGAACGTGAATACGCGGACCCGGACCAGGAAATTGAAGTGAACCTAATTCACCGAAATTATGTTTCGCAAAAAGATATCGAAGTCTGTCTTGCCTACGACCCCTCGAAGCATCACGGGCACCCTAATTTTTCTGCCATCGAAGCCCTTCACCAAAGTCTCCGGCGGCAGTACACCAGCGCATGACAGGCAATGCGTTTTTTCTCGCAAAAACACACTTCTCACACCTTTTAGCTCGCGTCGCCCCGCCCGCTCGCGCGCACCGGCCCCTAGGGTCCAAGTTCTGTCGCGATGAGGGGTGTAGCATTTTTCCCTCAATGCGCGCACAGCACATCTCAGAGACAGCTCAAAGTTCGCCTGTAGCATTTTGCTCTCAATGCGTATAACCCCCAGTCAAAGCAGCGAGGGGGTTATACGCACGGAGGGGATTTTGCTACACTCCCCTACCCCCAGGGGCTATGCCGCCCGGAAGCTCGCACTGTACGATGGTGGAAAGCGTGTCCCAGCTATGGTGGCTGCGATTTCTGACGCAGTGCGCTGGGCGGAGGAAATGTTGAGGGAAATCGACCGCCGCTGGCCAACGCAACATGAGATGATCACCTTCGAAGAAAATTTCCAATGCCTCCAGCACTGACGATTTCCGGGCATAAGTGGTTTTCTTATACTGAGTTTAGCCGCATGCATTTTCGATTCATTATTTTCTTGACAGTCCACCATACTTCACAGCAGTATTGAATCGTTTCAATGTGTGATTTGAGCGCTTTTCTGTGTTTGGACGCGCTGTTTGGCTGACGCACAACTTGCACATCCGGTCCTATTTGCCATCGACAGCTCGTCGCGGAGATGCGTTGGCCGGGACTCGGTGCCTTCACTTTGGAGGCGAGGGGGGATGATGAAATTACGACGTGGATTGTGGTTTGTTCCATTGTGTCTTCTGCTGGCAGTGGTCCCGGTATTTGCGCAGGTGAACGGCGCCATCACCGGTACCGTGCTCGACAATACCGGCGCCGTGGTTGTGGGGGCTGACGTCACTGTGAGCTACGCGGACAAGGGTATTCACCGCACCACCAAGACCAACTCGTCCGGCGATTATCTGGTCGCCGGACTGGGCGCGGGCAGCTACGACGTGACCATCTCCGCTTCGGGCTTTGAGAAGTATCAGGCCAAAGCGCTGGTGCTGCGCGTGGGCGAAAAAATTCGCGTCGACACTACGCTGGTCGTTGGCAAGGTGAGCAGCACGGTCATGGTCGAAGGCAACGCCGCCGGCCAGGTGGAGACGCAGTCCTCCGAGCTCGCGGGCACCATCACCGGCAAACAGATCAGCCAGCTCGAACTGAACGGCCGCAACTTCACTCAGTTGATCACGCTCGTCCCAGGCGTAAGCAACCAGACCGGACAGGACGAAGGGACCGTTGGGGTGGGTGGCAACTTCCTTTACGCCGTCAACGGCGGCCGCACCGAGTACAACAACCTGGAGGTCGACGGCGGCGACAACATGGACAATGGGAGCAACGGCACGCTAAACGTCTATCCCAGCATCGACGCCTTGGCGGAAGTGCGGGTGCTCACCTCGACGTACGGCGCGCAGTACGGCCGCAATGGATCGGCCACAATCGAGGCGGTTACCAAGTCGGGAACCAATGAGTTTCACGGCGAGGCCTTCGAATTCCTGCGCAACGAAGTGTTCAACGCGCACAATTATTTCGATCCGCCAGACACCGACAAGCCCTCCTACAAGAAACACGACTTCGGCTACATCTTTGGCGGTCCGATCATTAAGAACAAGACGTTCTTTTTCTGGTCGCAGGAGTTCCGCCGGGAGGACGTTCCCTTTGCCGTGTATAGCCAGCACCTTCCCTCGACGGCAGAACGCGGCGGCGACTTCACCGATGCCTGCCCTGCCCCCGGCACACCCTTTTACCGCGGTTCCACGAATGCTCCCCCAACTTATACGGGGCAGTTCTACCCCGACTGCCCCGCTTACCAATTTGATACGACGCTCACTACCGGTCCCTATTTGGGGTACGACGGCTTCAACAACAACAACCTCAACGGCACCATCAACGGAGGTCAAAGCCAGATCGACACCGCGAATTCGGGTCCGTTAGTCGGCCTCATCCCGCAGGCCAACGAGCCCGGAAACCTGTTCCAGGAGAGCTGGCCCCAGATCACGCACTGGCATGAGGAGTTGTTCAAGATCGACCAGAATTTCACCCCGAAAATACATGGAAGCTTCCGCTTCATCCACGACACCTGGCAGCAGTGGTATCCGATATCGCCCTGGTCTGGATCTTCGATACCGGCGATCGGGGGGACCATCATCGGCCCCGGAGTCAGCCTGGTGGCGAACCTGACGGCCACCGCCTCTTCTACCTTGTTGAATGAATTCGTCGCCAGCTACACCACCGACCACCTCAGCCTACTGCAAGGCAGTAATGCATGGCAGCGGCCGTCGAGCATGACCATGACCGGAATCTTCAACAATGGCTTTGGCGGCTCGCTCCCCAAGTTCGTGATCAACAACGGGCAAGAATACAGCAACTCCGGCGGCGGCACGGGCTTCACCATCGACACTTCCTCCGCCCCTTGGTTTAATTCCAATCCCACCTACACCTACAAAGACAACGTCACCAAGATCATTGGCAAGCATAACCTTCAGTTTGGCGGGTATTTCGTAGCCGCCCAGAAAAACGAGGACGCCTCGGTCGAACCCCAGGGGTGGTTGGTTTTCACGGGGCAGGGCGATGAGAGCTACAGCGGTACGGTTGGGTATAACAGCACCGGAAATGCCTTTGCCGACTTGTTGCTCGGCCAGATCAATCAATTCGGCCAGGCCAGCCAGAAAATCAAGTATTACTTCCGCTACAAGATCTTCGAGCCCTACGTGCAGGACGACTGGCATGCGACCAAGAGACTCACGCTGAATCTGGGCGTGCGCCTCAGCCTGTACGGAACTTATCGCGAAAGGTACGGACAGGCCTTCAACTTCGACCCCGCATCCTATAACTCCGCCAATGCACCCACGATTTCGCCCGTGGATGGTTCGCTCGTGTTTCCCCCCGGCCAGTCGATCAACACCCTGAGCGGTATGGTCAATTGCGGCGCTCACGGAGTTCCCGTCGGCTGCATGAGCGGTCACCTCTTCAACCCCGCGCCCCGCATCGGGTTTGCGTTTGATCCGAAGGGCGACGGCAAAACCTCGCTGCGCGGCGGTTACGGGATTTTCTTCGAACATATGAACGGAGACGAAGCCAACACCGAGTCGCTCGAAGCCCAGCCGCCGCTGGTCGTGAATTCATATCAATCGAATATCTCGGGGACACCGAACGGACCCTCCGGCTACCTCAACATCGGAGGCGCGTCGGGGACCGGCTCCGAGTATTTCCCCATCATGGTTTATTCGGTCCCTGGGCCTCAAAAGGCGATCTGGCCCTACGTGCAGCAGTGGCATCTGGACATACAGCATGAAGTGGCACGCGGCACTCTGCTCACGGTCGCCTACGTGGGCAGCAAAGGGACCCACCTGTCGCTGATGCGCGATATTAACCAACTTCCTTCAGTGCCGGCAGCCCAGAATCCCTATGCTCTGGGGCAGCCGATCACCGGCGCTGACTGTATCAATCTATCCAACGGCGTTAACCAGCTCGCCAACGGAACCCCGGTCACCGGGCAGGCGATCAACAACCTCAACGTGGCCTGCGGAAATATCAGTCCAGACAGCGTCCGCGTCAACTATCCGGGCTACGATCAGATCCAGCGCATCGATCTGTTCGCCAACTCGATCTACAACGCATTGCAGGTCAGCGGGCGGCGCAACATCGGCGGACTCGAACTCACCCTGGCCTACACCTACAGCCACTCGATTGACGACTCCTCCGACCGCTACGACAGCAGCTTCGTCGACTCCTATGACATCCCGGCCAGCCGGGCCAGTTCCAACTTTGACCAGCGTCACATCCTGACCGTCAGCTACGTTTACGACCTGCCGCTGTTCCGGCATTCGACCGGGAAAACCAAGACATTCCTGGGCGGCTGGCAGCTTTCCGGCATCACGAACTTCCAGACCGGAACACCGTTCGGCATCATCAATGGCGCATATTATGACAACGCCGGAGTCGCCAATGGCGCCGGCACCGGATCCTACGCGGATATTGTGGGCAATCCCCATGCGTCCATTCCGGCAGGAGAAAAATATGCGCCAGGAGTGACCGGGCCGCTTTTGTTTAACCCGGCCGCCTACGAACAGCCGCAAGGCCTCACCTTTGGGGACTCCGGGCGCGACTCGCTCAACATGCCGCGTCACACCAACTTCGATATGGGGTTGTTCAAGCACTTTGCCCTGGGTGAGTCCAAGGCGTTCGAGTTCCGGGCCGAGGGCTTCAACGTTTTCAATCACCCGCAGTGGAACGGAGTCAACAATTACAGCTGCGGCGTGACCCTCAATTCCGGAAGTTCGGACTGCGTGGAAGGTAACAGCTCGTTAGGTGACGTGCCTTCCAACTTTTTACATCCTTCAGGCGCGCATAACCCCCGCATCGGCCAGTTCGGGATGAAGTTCATCTTCTGACCGGTGCTTGCGTCAACCGCGAGTCACAGTCCCGGCCTCCAAAAGAGGCCGGGGGCTTTTTTCGGCGGCGAAACCAGTCCCATCCCTCCGCTATTTCCGGCTCGCCAGCGAGGACGTAGCCACTGGCGCGGCGTTCTTGAGAGTATTCTTGTCCGGCGCTTTACTTTATGAACGCGATTCTGCAGCTCAGCGAAATCGATAAACGCTTTGACGGCGTGCGCGCTCTGCAAGGAGCCAGTTTTTCGCTTTTTCCGGGTGAGGTGCGCGCCCTGATGGAAGAAAACGGCTCCGGAAAGAGCACGTTGGCAAAAATTATTGCCGGGGCGATAGCAGCCGACGGTGGCCAATTCTCGGTGGACGGCTCTCCGGTCACGATTGGCGGCCCGCGCGATGCGCAACGCCTGGGAATCAGCATCATCTACCAGGAACTCGATTTGTTTCCGCATTTGACCGTCGCCGAGAATATGGCGATCGGCAACCATCGGTTCCAAGAGCAATGGCTGGTGCGAAGGGCTGATCTTGACCGCTTTGCCGAGCCTTTTCTGCAGCAGGTGGGTCTCACTTGCAGTCCACGATGCGAGGTCCGTACGCTGAGCGTGGGCGAGCGGCAGTTAGTCGCGATTGCGCGCGCGCTCAGCCTGCGCGCGCGAATTATCCTCATGGACGAGCCGACGAGTTCGCTTTTTGACGATGCCGATCGCGTCACGGTCCTGCGCGACGGCAAAACAGTCGGCACGCGAGCGATTCAAGAGGTGTCTTCGGCGGAGTTGATCCGGATGATGATCGGGAAAGAGTGGCCGGCACGGGATCGCAAGCGGGCCGAACCGAAGGGCGAGGTGGTGCTCTCCTTTCCCAATGTAACGACCCTGACATCCCCATCCTGAAGGAAGCCAAAGCGGAGTACGCGAAGCTGCAGTAGCTTGAGAACTGCGCCGCTCGCATCAGTGCCAGAAAGTCAGACCCGTTTGGTGTGCAAGGGCGAAAGATTCCATGTGATCCCTCGTAGTCGGCGCGATGGCTGGTCAACAGGAAGACGCACTGAGGAACAGGCAGGACTGGCATGCTGATTCTGAAAGTGGCCGCAGCCGGATCGGCATCCAGCAAGATGACAGTTTCAGCGAAAATTTCTGGGAATCTAGAGCTTAGCAAAGAATTTTCACGTGCGGGCCGGGGAGCAGAGAAGGCGGCATCGTCGCGGAATTGAGCCCGGTCCCGCGCGTCTTTCAAGGCGCACGAGCGGGCATCGGAAAACATGTCGAGCAAGCGTCCCTAAGCGAACCCTCATTTCTTAGGTTTACTGTGCATGGCCGCCATGCGTGACGCGAGCGACCCCCGAAATCTGGAGCGAGCGCCACCAGAGACCATGGAAGTCCATTGCACTGCAGGCATCTGGTCCAAAGGCTCGGGTAACGTCAGTATTGTTAGGCCGGAAGCTGATAGGGCGTAAATTGTCTGGCCACTGGGATCCAGTGCGATCAGCGGCGATACCGCCACTTCAGGATAGGCCCACACGTGCAATTCTTCGGGGGTCATCAGGCGACCGAGCAGTGTGCCTTGAGCAGCATTCCAGAACTCGATTGAGTCTCCGAGGGGCACCACCAGGACTTTGCCTGCTGGGCTAAACGTGGCACCTATGACGCTCGTGTCGTCAGGTGGACTATAGTCCGGATATACGACGTGTCTCTGTTCGCCAGCAACGGCTTCAACAATAGCTTCTACATAATCTGCGAAGCCGATGCGGGCTTCTTTGGTACGCAGGAGACGTGCAGCCTGGCAACGGACACCTTTGTAGGCGTGGGCGGGACCTCAGCTTCGGCTCCAACTTTCGCGGGCATGATGGCTCTGGTCAATCAGAAGATGACGGCGCAGGGATCGAGCCCACGCCAAGGCAACGCCAATTACGTTCTCTACAAGCTCGCGGCACAGAACGGTGCGAGTTGTAATTCCTCGACCGTGGCGGTAACGGGAAATTCCTGCATCTTTTATGACATCACACAGGGGAACAACTCGGTCCCATGCGATCCCAACACGCCGAACTGCGGTCCGGCCCCAACCAACGGCTATGGAGTTCTGGTCGATCCCAACAATCCCGGCAACCCGGCCTGGCTCACCACCACGGGCTACGACTTGGCGACCGGCTTGGGTTCGGTGAATGCCGACAATCTGGTCAACCAGTGGAGCAGCGCCAGTTTCACGCTCAGCACGACGACGCTTACTAATCTCTCTCCAACCACCAACATCACGCATGGGCAGGCGGTCAGCGTCACCGCAACCGTGGCTCCGCAGTCTGGATCGGGCACGCCGACTGGATCGGTTGCGCTCATGGCCACGCCCTCTGGCCAGAATCTAGGTGCTGGCGTCTTTCCTCTGAATAACGGCGTGGCCAGCGGCACGACCACTTTGCTTCCCGGCGGCACTTACAATGTGACTGCCCACTACGCTGGCGACTCCACCTTCGGAGCCAGCGACTCAGCGCCGGTGCAGGTGACGGTGGGGAAGGAGAACAGCGAAACGAAACTAACGCTGACGGCCTTGAATCTTACCACCTATTCATTCCAGCCGATAGGCAGCACCATACCTTACGGCACGATATTCTTCCTGCGCAGCGACGTGGCCAACGCGGCGGGTACTCCCTGCGCGCCCAATCCGCAACAGTCGCAGGTTCCGTGTCCCACGGGAAGCGTGAGTTTCACCAACAACGGAAAGACTCTGGATGCCGGAAGCTACGCTCTCAATACCCAGGGTTATACCGAAGACCAGACGCTTGCCCCCGAATTCACGGCATTGGGAAGTTACGCCCTTCAGGCACAGTACAGCGGCGACAACAGCTATAACTCGAACACAAACACATTGAACGTGACGGTAACGCAGGGAGTGACTGACACGGAGATGGGAATTCCCAACCTTAGCCAGACATATAACGGGACCACGGTAGTCTGGATCGCCGATTCGGGAGAGTCGTTCAATCTCGGCGCGGTGGTATACGCGTGGAGCATTCTCCAAGCTCCCACTGGAACCATTGCGATTCTCGAGAACGGCAATCCGCTATCGGGCACGATTTCTTACATCCCGAGGAACGGAAGCATAAGCGGAAACTACTCGACCGGCGTCTTTGAATGGGCCTATCTCGCTGGTTCCCTCCCTCTTACCATCGACACGCCGGGGAATTACACGTTCACCGCTTCCTACTCCGGAGACGCGTACTACATGGGAATGCAAAGCGCGTACTCGATCCCGGTCACGGTCCTCGACACAACCTTCAACATGTCCTCCCCCATACCAAACGTGACCATCACTGCGCCTGGGCAATCCGGCACGGCAACGGTGACACTGGTTGGAACCGATAACTTCTTTGGACCGATCAATGTCAGCTGCACGCTGCCCGCTGCCATGACCGAAGCGACTTGCCCGTCCGTGACCGCGAATATGGGGAGCAGCAGCAGCACGGTCTCCGCGCCACTCACCATCACCACTACCGCTCCCCATCAAATTAACGTTAATGTAGACCGGCGCACCAGTGTGGGACTGTATGGCTTTGGCGTTCTGGCTGGTGTTTTCCTGTTGACGATCCCTCGCGCGAGCCGTGGAATGCGGCGAAAGGGACTGCCGCTCGCGCTACTTCTCTTCAGCGGCGTTGTCTTCATCGCCAGTTGCGGTAGTGGGAGCAGCAGCCCTCCTCCACAAATCGACCCCGGAACGCCCGCTGGCACTTACACAGTAGGTGTGACCGCAACCTCCTCGGGAATCACGCGGACGGGCAGCTTCAACGTCACCGTGCAGTGACTTTTGGCGAACGCCGACTCACACGCATACGCAGCACTCGTCAAACCATCAACCATGTACTTCCCTGACGTTCACGGTGAAAACGCGGCCTGGTACTGGTGCTTGTTCTCAGTTGGTCTGAGACAACTTTCGTGAAGAGCAGGATGGCCGTGGAGACTCCCGCATAGGGCTTAAACACGCCGCCGGGCAGCGAGATCACCGCGTCGAGTTTTTGATCTTCGATCAGCATACGGCGTAGGCTCTTATGTGCATTGCTCGATCCGAACAGCACTCCATCCGGCACGATGACGGCGGCCCGTCCGCCCGGTTTGAGCAGTCGCAGAAACAGCGCTAGAAAAAGCAGTTCGGTCTTCTTGGTCTTGACCACTTGCTGCAAGTCCTTGGCGCAACTCTCATAGTCGAGAGACCCTGCGAACGGCGGATTCGCCATCACCAGCGTATATTTTTCATCCTCGTCCGCGTGATCTTGGGAAAGCGAATCGCGATAAACCACGTCCGGGTTTTCTACGCCGTGCAGCAGCATGTTCATGCTGCCGATACGCAGCATGGTGTTGTCGAAGTCAAAACCATGGAACAGGTCTCGGTGGAAGTGTTGCCGGAGCTTGGCGTTGGTCATCACTTCGGGATTCCGCTCGCGCAGCGATTCGCCTACGGCCACCAGAAAGCCGCAAGTTCCGCAGGCCGGATCGCAGACAATGTCCGTGGGCTTGGGCTCAACCATTTCCACCATGAGCCGGATGATGTGGCGCGGCGTGCGGAACTGCCCGTTCTGCCCGGCGCTGGCTATCTTGCCGAGCATGTATTCGTATAGGTCGCCCTTTGTGTCCCGGTCTTCCATCGGGACTTTGTCGATCATGTCCACAACTTTCGCCAGCAGCGCCGGCGTGGGAATGGTGAAGCGGGCGCCTTCCATGTGCTTTGAGTAGGTCGTGCCATTGCCGCCCAAAGTGCGGAGCCAGGGAAAGACGTGCTCGCTGACCACCGCATACATGTCTCGCGGGTCGGTGTTCTTGAAGCGGTTCCAGCGGTAATCCTGAAATGAACGCTTTTTGCTGTCCTTGCCCTCGGGGAAGAACCGCTTCTGCATCGGTCTCTTTTCGCGGTTGGCCTTCAGTTCCTCGGCAATTTCCTGCTCGTCCAGTCGTTTGAGGAAGAGAAGATAGGTGATCTGCTCAATGACTTCGAGCGGGTTGGAGATGCCACCAGACCAGAAGGCATTCCAAATCTGATCAATTTGACTGCGAATTTCACCGGTAAGCATGACTGGTCAGATTACTACTCGCAGGGGTTCTGTTGAATTGAAAAGATTGCCAAGGCGATCTTCCGCGACGATTCCGCCTTTTCTATGCCCCGGCCGGCACGTGAAAATTCTTTGCTAACTAAGCCTAAGGTCTAGATTCCCAGAAATTTTCTTTGAAATTGTCATCTTTCTGGATGCTGACGCGGCTTTTCTCGCAGGCTGTTTATCCGCGCGCCGGTTGGGAAGGGTGGTAGGGTTCTTACCACTTGGCCGGGACTTGTCTGGCAGATTCAACCTCGGCTCGCGGGAGTTACGATTTCTGCCTTGGCTTCGACGCTCGAAGTCTCGGAATCCTATGCCGCCGATATTCGGGCGGGCAGACACCGCCTACATCCGAGGCATTGGCAGGCGTTGGCGAGACTAGGACGGCGCTGAAAAGCCTGGTGATTCGATGACCTGCCGATTACGAATTCTTTGCGGCAGCGGTATCCAGCGTAACCCGTTGTCTTATCAATAGCGTTCCGTGACGCCAGAGCACGCCACTTTACGCGATTAGTCACTTTCGGGACACCTTACGGGACAGTGCGCGACTATCGGAAGAGTTTCTTGAATTTCCCGCTGTTACGAAGCCGGTTCTGCAGTTTCACTAAGGTTTCCGGGTCGAAGGCAGGCGAAACTTTCCCTATCTCTGCTGCAAGTTCCTGCAGCGCCAGTTCTGTCTTGGATGGAGGTCGCAGCGCCTCGAGAGTTTCAGTCGACGCAACAGTTAAGTCGACCTCCTTCACGCTTGCGAGACGCACGATTTCATCGTCGATCCAGCGTGGCACGTTGAGGTATTTGTCAATGAGAGCTTCGGATCTCTCCTTGCCACCGAGTTTGTCCGTCCAATCAGGAGTCGCGGGGCGAGAATACAGATTCCCAATCAGCCAGCCGAGCTTAGCCCGAAATTCTGGAGCCAGCCTCCCGGTACGCGCGTCTTTGATCGCGTTGTAATGATCGGCCCGTAACGCCACGGTTACCCGCAGAAAGGCTACCGAGTGCTCTCCTATTCCTGCGTCTGCGTCCTCGTGAAGGAGAAATAATCCGATCGCTTGCTCGTTTTGATTCAGTATTGGACCACAGTCGGACCATATTCTGGGATCAATCTTTGGTTCTACCACCTCGCGTGGCCCCAGTATCAGCTCACAGCGGGGCGCAGTTTCGACGGCTTGGTCGCGATGGTGAGAGACGCCGCTTCCAGTTCGTCGGAGGCCGCTTCGATGGTCAGAGAGCCGGGCTTCTTCGAAGCCTGCACAATCGCTTGCGCCAAACCGCTGAACAAGCTTCTCTCGTTTCCTTTGTCGGACTCCTGGCAATTCGGGTCGCCGTTCCCGAGACCTATCAGCGCGCCTTCGCCCGACACTTTAAAGCTAATCTTGTTATCCGCAGTGGGAACGAAACGCCCGATGCTGTCGACGGTTTCCACGCGCACCATCGCCAGATCTTCCCCATCGGCGGCGAGTTCGGCGCGGTCGGCCGTGAGGCGAATCTTCGCTGGGGCCCCGGTGGTTTCTTGCTTCGCGATGAGCACAACTTTGGCATCTTTTGTGCCGCGCGCTTCGAGGTAGCCGGGAGCGTACTTGACCTTCCACTCCAGATGATGGAGCGGCTCGACCTTCTTGGCGCCGAGGCTCTGGCCGTTGCACAACAGCTCGACGCTCTCCAGGTTCGAATGCACCCAGACGGAAATCTCTTCCCCCTCTTTGCCCGCCCAGTTCCAATGGGGGAAAAGATGCAGCACCGGTTCCTTGCTCCACCATGCCTTGTAATAGAAGTAGTTATCCTTGGGAAACCCGCAAGTGTCGACGATGCCGAATTGTGAGTTGACGCTGGGCCAGGAGTAGGGCGTCGGCTCGCCGCGGTAATCGAAACCGGTCCAGACAAATCCGCCCGCGAGCCACGGACGGACAGCATAGTAGGGCCACCACTCCTCGGCGAGGTGAGCCCACGCCGGGTGGTTTGCATCATACGCGCTCACCCAATTCCGCAGCTTGTCCGTGCTATAGATGCCGCGCGTAGCGACGGTACTCGCGGTCTCGGTGCCGACCAGCGGCTGCCGGGGATGATCGGCATGGTATTTTTCCGCCAGCTCCAGTTCGTAATTAAATCCCATCACGTCGAGCGCGAAGGCGAGCGGCTTGTCATACGAGCCGTTCACGGCCGCGGTGCAGAGGCGCGTCGGATCCAGTTCGTGCGCGCGTTCCTGCATGGTCCGAATGATCTGCGGGCCAATCTCATTCGCTTGCAGCACATCCTCTTCATTGCCCATGGACCATAGGAAGACCGCGGGGTTATTGCGATAGCGCTTGACCATGGTTTCAAGCTGCGCCAGGCCTTCTTCATTCGACGACATCTGACGCGTCTCGCAGAGCATCAAAAGGCCCGCCCGCGCGCAAGCCTCCACCCACTCCGGGGTGGGCATGTTGTGCGACGTGCGTACGGCGTTGCAGCCCATTGCTTTCAGCACCCCGGCGCGGAAAGCTTGCAGGGGATCGGGCAAGGCAGCACCCACGCCAGCGTGATCCTGGTGGTTACAGGTGCCTTGGATCGGGGTTCTCTTGCCGTTCAAGAAAAAGCCTCGATTCGCATCGAAAGCCAGCGTGCGCACGCCAAACATAGCTTGGTCACGGTCACGTGTGCGGCCGCCGGCCTCCACGGAAGCGACGGCGCAATAGAGATTCGGCTCTTCCGGTGACCACAGGGCCGCATGTTCGAGCTTCGCGGTCGCGCTGAAGCTTTGTTTGCCGTCCGCGGCAACTTCCGCGGCCGGCGATTCGGCAGTGGACACCGTTTTTCCTGCCTCATCCAGAATTTGCCAGCGCACGCGGCAGCTTTCCCCGGCGTTCCCGGCATTTTCGACGACGGTGCTCAGCTTCAAAGTGGCGCTGCTGCCTTGCACGTCTGTACGTACAACCGTATCCCATTGGCCCAGGTGCAGGGGATCGGTCTTGGTGAGCCACACGTGACGATAGATGCCAGCGCCTTCGTAGAACCAGCCGTCGCCCAAGGACGCATCCATGCGAACCGTAATGCAGTTCTTCTCCCCATAGAAAATAAAATCGGTCAGATCAAAGCGGAACGGGACGTAGCCGTTGTCATTGCGGCCGATAAAGTTGCCATTGCAAAAGACCAGCGCGCTGCGAAAAGCGCCATCGAAATCGAGGAACACGCGACGGCCCTGGTCGCTCTTGGGCACGTCGAAGACCCGGCGGTACCAGCCCACGCTCGTCTCCGGATACCTCCGGCCTAGCGGCTTGAACCCATGATCCTCCGGCGCGCCATCGTGGACAAAAGGCAGCTCAACCGCCCAATCGTGAGGCAGGTTCAATGGCCGCCAACTCGCGTCGTTGTACTTTGCCAGGGCGAAGTCAAAGGCGCCGCTCCTGGAAAAATCCCCCTGCGAGGCGCCAAAGCCGAGATCGCGAGCGGGGTCGCAGCCGTGGCCCTGAAAGAAACGCCAGTTGAAGTCAAAAAGGAGTTGCTCCCGCGGAGCAAGATCGATCGCTGCCGGGGTATGAATCGCGTCTCTGTTCTCCGCCTGCGCGGTGGCGCCAAGCAGAGCCTGGGTGACGGCAAGACGAGGGTTGAGGAGAAAGTTGCCCGCAGAAAGAAGCAGGCCGGAACGAAGCAGATCGCGACGATTGAACTCGAACATTGCAATGATCTCCCGCGCTGAGAATGCCAACCTTGTTTGCGCCCGATTGAAGAAGCGGTGAACTTGACTCGGCAGCTTGCGCAACTTGCGCCGAGCCGCCGGGCGCTTGCCAATCCACAACCTTGAAGTCGAGCACGAAAATAGAGTAGAGGATCGGAACCAGAATAAGGGTGACCAATGTGGCTACCGTCAGTCCTCCGATTTGCGCGTAGCAGAGTGGCTCCCTTCCCTTACCCGCTTGCCGGATCGATCTGCATCATCGCTAGAATTCTCTTCCGCAACGTAGCGTCAACACCGGGCAGCAAGCCGCACATGCGACCTTGTAGGCATGAGGCCAGCCATGCGGGTGCACAAAGGAATGCGAGGAGCGCAGGCCCAGGATAATCAGGCCAACCCGTCCTTGGTCGGCAAGATCAAGGATGGTTTGGTCGATGGGACCGAGTTGAGTTCGAAATGTCCAGGTTGTGCGGCAACTCTCCCGGCAGAAGCTTTCGAAATCGCGCCTCAAAGTCGCGCTCCTGTTCGTCCGTCTTCATATCTTCCCGGCGTTCCACGACGTGCACGATGGTCAGCCGGGCCTCGTGCTGTCTCGCCAAAGACGCGGCGTACGCTGCCGCATGCGCGGATTCAGGCGACAGGTCCGCTGGACATAGCATGTGCCGCACTTTTGCGGCAGCCTTGTTTTGACCCTTTACTTACTCTTCCCGTGTCGGATAAATAAGACACGCGGTTTTGCAAAAGCCGAATCTCCGCGTCCCTTGCCAAGTATTTCGTGAGATCGCGTAGCCGACTATGTCGCCCGGCGTGCAGGAAATCCGCTACTTGCACCCCGGGCTGTTAAGGTCTTTGCACTGGTACAAATACAAAGTTCATGACATCAACAAACCACATCATGATGCGCAACATCTCCCGCAGATATGCGCCAACCGTTTCATCCCTATGCATTGCCTTTGCATTGCCTTGCGCACCGACGGTAAAGCGGTTACCCTCGCCGAGCATCCTGTTCCATACGGTTTTCCGATTGACGTGGCTAAAATCACTGTACAAGCGATAAATTTCACGCAGGTGATCTCTCGGCTCCGGCACTGCTGCTGCATCGAGAGCGTTCCGAATATCGCAATTCCGTATCTCCTTATCCGACTCCCAGAATTGAACCTCTTTGGGGAAGTTTAGAAAATACTACATAAGTGAGATGGTCTTGTATCCACGTCTCAGCAAAACCAGAGCCTGATTCTCATAACCTCGTAGGGCGCTCTCGGCCATCCGGAGGGAGTCCAGAGTATCGCAAGCAAGGTCTCGCTGAACCCACTCTCTGTCATCGGCAGGCGTAAGTTCACCGAGTTCGAATAGTAGATGAAGGCAGATGTCACATCTCCCCCCGCAGTACCACGAATTCTGACTCAAATCGAAGATACCTTTGACCCGACGTGCGGCACTCCATTGCGCCAAGAATTCAGCTTGACAGCGCAAAGGGGAAAGGAGTCATATTAAAACGTTTTAAATGGCGGTTTTACGTAACCCAGGAAAAGAGCCAAGTCCCGTCCGGGGAACCCGGCTGCGGGGTCTGGGGGAGAACCGGCGAAGTGCAACAAAGTACCGCATAAGATTCATTAAGGTGGAGGAGACCTCGATGAGTATTCTTAATTTCATACTGTCATCCAAGTGCCAGCGGGGATGTTTCCGGACACTGCTGGTTGCAATCCTACTGGCGATGCCTGCAACGCTTCTCGGCCAAGCTTACTTTGGGACTGTGAGTGGCGTGTTGACCGACGCAACCGGAGCCGTGATCCCAGGGGCCAAGGTGACCCTGACCGATCAGGACAAGGGCTACGCGTTCAATGCGACTT
>Ga0182030_10007942_pt1 | contig 22059 bp, 20 predicted proteins | sample 812S3MmetaG_FD_121299 | JGI IMG/M metagenome (GOLD analysis project Ga0182030, IMG submission 121299) | Permafrost microbial communities from Stordalen Mire, Sweden - 812S3M metaG (Illumina Assembly) | ecosystem: Environmental > Terrestrial > Soil > Wetlands > Permafrost | place: Sweden... | reverse complement strand
GCACTGCCCGTCAGCTTACCTCTGTGCGCGAGTATGTTGACACCGGAGTATCCGGCACCAAAGACTCCCGGCCGCAACTGAACGAACTCATGAACGACGTCCGCAAGCGGAAGCTTGACGCCGTCATTGTGTGGCGCTTTGACCGCTTCGCCCGCTCAACCAAACACCTACTTTCCGCGCTAGAAGAATTCCGGAGCTTGGGCGTCGGGTTCATTAGCTATCAGGAGAATATTGAGACGGGCACGGCTCTTGGGCAGGCGCTCTTCACAATCATTGCGGCCGTTGCGGAGCTTGAGCGCAATCTAATATGCGAACGGGTGAGCGCCGGAATCAGGAACGCACGCGCGAAGGGCAAGCGCCTTGGTCGTCCTCGCCAGTGTGTTGACCTTGATCGCATTGAAGAGATGCAGGCCTCTGGTATGAGTCTGCGACAGATTGCCGCCACGCTAGGAGTAGGCTATGGGACGGTAAGGGAGAGGTTCCAATCCAGTGAGCGGAAAACCCTGTCAGGAAATGCCGCATAGATTGGCCCGATTACAGGGATTTCGGCTGTCCAGTAGGGCGGGCGAGAACCTTCAGTTTTCCGTTCACCAAGTTCCGATCAATTGGGACTTACAGATAGCAAGTTTGTGGGGAGTATCCGAGACTCGGGCTGACTTCCGATTCTCTCTCCTTGGAGGCACTATGAATGAAATCCGCAAGCCGCATGAAACACCGAAGATCGGCATTTTCTGGCTGGTCGGTCGGCGGCTCATCCTCGACACAATACCGCTCAGTGAAGCAGGCAACTACGGCGACTTCAAGATTTACGAGGGCGACCACGTGACCCATTGGGAGGAGCTTGAAAGGCGCTGTGAGGTACCACCGGATTCAGATTACGAAGAGTTCCCGCGCGGGCGAGTGAACTTCAACACGAAGACGCAGCAGTTCACTCTGTTCTTGGACCGCTGCATTCTGCGGAAGAAGGACGTAGTGAAGAGTTTGCTTCGGCTCATGTGCCTGCCTACGATACCACGCTTTCAACGGACGGGCACTATCGGTGCTTCCGCTGTCTTGCAGGAAAGCAACATTGAAATACGACCGGAGATAACAGGAGTTTGGTAGTGGCCTGCAAATGCAATGTGTGTGTAGGAACCGGGAAGTGCCGAACGTGCAAGGGAACGGGCGAGGTAGAGAGTAATGAGCGACAGAACTTCCGCGCGGCGCGGCGCGACCGGCTCTACTTCCCCGGCCCGCGGGTATGTGGGGTATGGCGATACTGGACCCTGGCCGTAGCGAAGGTGCCAATTAAGCCTAGGACGGGTGGTGGGAAATTGGCAAAGGATGACTCCGTGCCGACAAATCCGGATTGCGCCGAAGAGAAGATTTGGCCTTGTTCGGCTGAAGACTGGCGGCCCTGCGCCAAGTGCGGGAAGCTTGTTTGCGAGAGGCACGATTATCTGGTTCCGGTATGGCCGCCTGAGGACGGCGCGTGTGAACCCGCCGATTTGGTTTGTAGGGACTGCATTGAGCTCTTGTGGTACCGGGGAGACATTTCACAGGGGATACGGATGCGATACCTCTGTTGAGGTCTGTTCTGGCGTTTGAGGACAGATCTGGCGGCAGCCATCCTAGAAACGCGCTTTGGCCCGTTACCGTCAACTGAGGATCAAACGGAGGCGAATCGGCAAACATTGGCCGACTAAGCGGGGCCGATATCGGTCGAGCTAGCAATCACACACTCAGACAGTTTTGTTCAAATGCGCCTCTGCTGCCTGAAAGGGCACCTACTCGCGAGTCTGAATTCCAATTCCAAGATGGCTTCTCGTGTGTTCGGTCCGAACCGCAGTGACTTGCTGCGATACTCGATCAGATCAATTTCAATTTATCGGTCCTCCACCGGAGGCCGGGCGACTTTGTACATCTCGTTAGCGATCTGATCGAACAATGCCCAGCGATCATCGCCTTCGACATAGACATTGAAATGAGACTTGTCCGGCAGGAACGTGAAATGTGGATCGCCGCCGTGCCGATTGAGCGTCGACTCCAGGCTGTGCGCTGCTCCATCCAGATAGAAGGTGTCGTCTGTGCCCACGACGAGGTGTATCTTGCCTCGAAGGTCCGTGCCGATTGTCTTCCAATTGGCGTTCAGGTATTCGGTGATGTCGTAATGGCTGCGCCAATAGGCGGCAACATTTGGGTCGATTTCGCCGGTCATGCGGTTGAAAAGAGGCTGCGGCCTCCCGTCGGCTCCACGCGGGGAAAAGACCCATTCAAAGGAGCCTATTTGGCCGCCATATTCTCCCAGCACCGACTCCAGGCCGGCGAGTTGTTGCATCGATGCGAGTGGCTTTCCGTGATCGCGCATGATCGGAATTGGAGTGCCATCCTGGCTCCGAAAGAAGTTCGCATGAGGCGCATAGAGATCGATAGTGCTGAAGAAATGAAAATCGCTAGGGTCGGGCGAAGTGGACCAGGTACCTCCAAATATCTTCGGATAATGAGTCTGAAGCCAGAGCGTTGCCCAACCTCCAGAGGAATGTCCCTGCAAAAAGCGCCCGGCGATACGCGTATCCATGCGATAATCTGCCTCGATTTTGGGAATCAACTCCGTCGTCAACGCTGTTCCCCACGGCCCATTGTTCACAGAATCTGCAAACTCGTGTGTGCCCGTCGGGCTGCTTTCGTCGAGCAATACCCAGATCATTTCCGGCATTTTCCCCTGCTTCATGCGGTCATAAAGAACCGCCGCATAACGTGCACGCAACCCTTGCAGTGTGCCGCCGAAGCCGTGCGTGAAGTAAACGGTGGGATAGGTGTCTTTGGGATGGCTCTCATAGCCGGGTGGCAAAAGCACCCATCCACGCATGTGAATCCCGCGTCCCCAGAAACGGGTCAGCACAGGGCTGACAAAGTCCAGCGGCTTGAGAGCCGCGTCCACGTCAGGCCGCAGCGCAAGCAAATCGGGCAGCTCCGGGACAACTTGTGCAAGTGTGAGCGACGGAGAAGCAGAGAGTGGAAGTTCAACAGATAATGGGGCGCTAATCAAGTCGCCGGGCGCACGGCCATTGTAGTTATAACTATGGTGGACATCGAGGACAGCTTGCACACTGTAGCTGCCGGGCGCAGCTTTCGATAACGGCCCAGGAAAGACCAGATCGTCCGCATCCACATCGACCTGTTCTCCGGGCGCCAAACTCCGGAGATCCTTGGCGGCAATGGTTACGCTGGTTGGCGTCATCATATTCATGTCCACAGAGGAACCATCGCCTGAAGGCAGAGCAATGAAGAGCAGGAGCCGGCCGGAGACTGGCGCGGTGAACGAACCGGCGAGAAAAACATGGAAGAACACGTGTTGCGGAGATACGGCTTCCGTTTGTGTTTGGGCGTCACTTGAACCGTATCCAGATGCGGCCAACACAAGACTGAGAGCGATCCAAGTGGCGATTCTCCGCATCCGGCCGAAGTTATCAGGGAAGCGTCTCATTCTCGTATATATCCTTTCTCCGCCATGCGAGCACTGAGGCGGCGAAAAGCCTCATCGGATACCGGTTTTACCCCATTGGCAGAAACGAAACGGTTGTAGAAGTTGAAAAGCGCGCACGCTGCAATTGTATAGAAGATTGAGGTATCGTCCCATCCGGCTGCATGAAGCGCGGCAATATCCTGTTCATCGATGGTTCCGGATTCAAGCGTTATCTTGCCCGCAAAGCGAAGGATCTCCTTGTCTTTCTCCGGAAGACCTGATCCCTCCAGATCATGAATGGCGCTCCACACCAGTGCTTCATCGTTGTAGAGGTGAGCCGCTACCGCAGCGTGAGCTTTCATGCAGAATTCGCAGCCGTTGAGAGACGAAGTGTAAGCCGCGATCAACTCGCGCAAGCCTGCGCTGATGGGCGCTTCTTCAAACATGATTTCGTGCGACAGGCGACAAAGATGCTCGGCAATTCGAGGCCGAAAAGCCAGCAGGTTCCAGATGTGCCAGTACTCCGTCCCCGAAGAGTTTGCGGCGGCGATCAGGTTGAAGTATGGACTGGGTTGGGGATTGTTTTCGACATCTATAAGAAACATTGAAGCCCGCTCGCGTGCTCCGGCTGCTTGTGCTTGAACTAACCCGACTGTGTTCATTGAGAACTCCCTTGAGAGACTTTCACTTTGCTGTGCCCGGCTCCATTGCCTTCGTCATAGAGCGCCAGCATTCCTTGCGACTTTAGTCCAAATGCATTGGCGATGCGGTTGAAGGTCGCAAATAGTGCGGCAACATGGACGGCCTCTGCAATCTGCAACTCGCTCCAGCCAGCTCGCTGAACTTCCTCGACATCGCTACGATCGATTTCGTGCGAGTTAATATTGACCTTCCGCGCAAATCTTAGGAGCGCCTGCTCGGGCGCAGACAATGCCGATGAGCACAGGTCGTCACTCTGGATCGCTAAAAGCGCTTGAGCGGAGGCTCCATGGATGCGAAGAAAATAGCCGTGACTGTCCGCGCAGTAGGGGCAAAGGTTTTGCTCCGAAATCAGTGTCGCAATCATCTCCTTGTGCCTTCGGGTCAAGGCTCCATCCGCAAAGATCAGGCTTTCTGACAGGTCCATCATGTGCTTGAGTAGAGGCGGATGAGTGGCGAAGCACTTCAGAATCCCGGGCACATCCGGTCTTCCGAAATGAGTGCGAAAGTAATCATAGAGCGCGGCCACCTCTCCAGTGGCCGCACTCTCTTCGATGGATAACAGGTTTGTCGACACAACTCGCCCCGGCTTCCAGACAGAATCAACGATCCTCTCGTACTCAGGCAAGACTATTCAGACCCCCACTAGAATTCCAGCCTTGCGGCAAATTGGAAGGCGCGTGGTCCGCCCGACCCAAAGAAGCCTCCTGCGGTACTGACAGGCGAGTAGAAATTGGACTGCACCACCTGCGCGGGCTGACCGTTTCCTGCCGGCTGATAGGGGCTGACGGAGATATTGCGCCCCGCATAATTGGCATTGCTTGATCCACGAATGTTTGTTTCATTGAACATGTTGAAGCCTTCGCCTATCAGGCTGAGCTTGCCGCGATCGCCTAGCGTGATTTCTTTTTTCAGTCGCAAGTCAAGGGAGCTGAAGGGGCTGGAGTAATTTACGCCATTCGGTACATTCTGCAATGGGCCGCCGGCATTGCAGGGAAAGACGGCGGGGCAGGCTGGCAGCGCATTCCAGCGATTGATAACAGCGTTTAACTGATTGCTGTTCTTGATCTTGCGCCCGATGGCATTGCGCGGCAGCAGCGGCAACCGCGAGCCGCTCGCCCCGCTATTGTTGGCAGTCCCCGGCAAAAAGGTATCCGCAGCCACGCCCGAGCCAAAGGTGTAGATCGGCGCAAGCGACAGCTTCCACGGCAACTGCGTCTCGCCGTAGAGCGTCAAGCGATGGCGCTCATCAGTGACTGCGTAGCCCTTTTCCATGCGTAGGTTGTCGATGCCTTCAACCAGATCAACCTGCTCGTCCGCATTGCTGTTGGCGAGTTGATCGTCATCGGAATAGTCAAACGTCTTGGAGAGCGTGTAGCTGATGTTGTACTGGTAACCGAAGCGGCCCAGCTTGGCTGGACGATGCTGTACGCTCGCGATCAATCCGTCGTACCACGACTTGCCTTGCGATTGCAGCAGCGCAATGCTATCCGAGATGCCGCTCAACGGGTCGGTGATGGTGCATGGCACATTGTTGCCGGGGCAACTGATCTCCGGCGAAGTTGAACTTGTGCTGCGGAGAAGGTGGCTGATGATTTGACGATTCGCGAAAACATGCAACCCATCTGCGGAGACAAGCCAGTCGTCTCCGAACTGCTGCTGTACACCTAGCGAGAACTGCTGAAAGAGCGGATGATGCGCATCTGGACCCATGGCCAGAATTCCGACTCCGCCTGTTTGGTGCGGTCCGCTAAAAGGATTCGCGAGTGTTGGAGTTCCAGGCACAAAACTTGACCCCGGCGCAAAGCAGAGACCGAGGCTCGGCGGAGCCGGAATGTTTGGATTCGAGCAGTTTGATCCGGCATATTGAGTGATCGTAAGTGCGCGATCATTCTGCACCAACTCTTCCGCTCCTGTCTCGAGGATGATGCGGTCGTAGTAGATGCCGTATCCGCCGCGCAATACGGTCTTCCCTTTGCCCTCTGGATCGAAGATGAATCCAAGGCGCGGAGAGAAATCCTTCTTGTCGGGAACCTTCTTTAGATCAATAACATTTGCCATCCAAGTGCATGGCGCGGTTGGCTCCGTAGTCAGGCTCGGGCATGGATCATGAGCGCTGGAGTTACCGGTAAGATTCGAGTCATACTCCCAGCGCAAGCCCAGGTTCAGCGTCAAGCGGGGAGATACTCGCCAATCGTCTTGCGCATAGCCGGCCAGGTAGCTGTCAAAGACGAATGGAATCGGCACCGGAGATACCGGGGCGCTGCTCTTCAGGGCAACAGCAATGGGGATATCGAGATCGTTGGGTGGCCCACTCGCGCCATTGAGGTTCGCAAATCCAAAATCGGAAGTCAGAATCACCGTGCCTGTGCCAAATACATTGATCTCGCCCGACGCATTGTAATGTTGAAACTCACCGCCCAGCTTGAGCGTATGTTTGCCCAGGGACCACGCGAGAGCATCGCGAACCTGATTGCGAATGAGGTGCGTGATTTGTGGCAGGTTGAAGTTCTCCCCGTCGGCAAGATCAGGGAAGATCAGTTCGTTGGTTAGGCCCAAGGTGGACGGGTTGGTTGCCGGCGCGTTTTGTCGAAAAGGAGGAATGTCATTGTAGAAATTGTCATAGTGGAAGGAGAGATCATTGAACTTTGTGGCAAAAAGTACCGAGTTAAGATTGACCACTAAAGAGTTGAACCGATTCAGGGAATTCTGCCGCTCCGCCGCTGTAAAGGCCGGCGTGTTTTGCGATGGGGTGGCCTCCGCCGTGTCCGTTGAGCGATTGAAGGAGTAGCGCCCCATCAGCCGGTTATGCTTGCTCAATTGTGTGTCAAGACGCGTGGACCAAAGCGCATCGCGCAAAGGCGCGGCCGCAGCGGAATTCAGGATCGTATTCGTTGCAAAGTTGCGCATGCCGGTTTGGATCGAGGCATTTTGGTCTCGGTACTCCACCGACGTGAACCACCATGCTCTGTCCTTTCTGAGTGGGCCGCCAACGGAGGCGCCATACTGCTCACGGTCAAAGGGCGGAGTGGGAAGGCTGCGATTGAAGGTGGCCGGCAAGGCCTGTAGATTGCGATTGCGTTCGAAAAGAAAGATTGATCCGTGGTAGCGACTGGTTCCGGGCTTGGTTACGATATTTACAATACTGTTGCCAGAGCGGCCTACTTCAGCGGTGAACCGGCCCGTGGCAATCTGGAATTCCTGCACCGAGTCCTCAGGGAAGTTTGCGAGCGTTCCACCGACGACTTCATCGTTGTTGTCGCCGCCGTCAACGGTGATATTTCCGCCACGGCCAAAACCGCCGGCCGAGCTGATCTCAAGTGTGTTCGTCTTGGTGGGATCGAAAGTGGGAGCGGGACGATTTCCGGGAATGAGATAGGCCAGCTCGAGAAAATTTCGGCCGTTCAGCGGAATATTGTCGATTGTGTTTTCCGTAATCTGTCCCTGGAGCATCGATTGTTCCAGTTCGACTGTTTGCGTGGATGCGGCGACACTCACCGTCGTCACCTGTGTTGCAGGCATCAACGTCGTATCGAGTGTGAAGGTTCGGCCTGCTTCCAACAGGACGCCGTCATATTTTACCGTTGTAAAGCCCTTCGCACTTACACTGGCGATATACGTGCCGGGAGTCAGATCTGGAATTGCAAAAGAGCCGCCTGAATTGCTGACACTCTCGTGCGAGATTCCCCGCGAAGCACTCGTGACCGACACGGCCGCCCCTTGAATGAGGGCGCCCTGTGAGTCTTTCACAATGCCGGACACGGTTGCGGTGGGTATCTGTGCCTGCATCGCCGCAGCGATGCCGATCATGAGCAGACAAAGCACGAGCGTAAGCTTGCGCATGGATGGGACCTCCGGGAAGAACCGCTCGAAGCGGTCAAAATGCCGCGCGAAATCGCCTATCGTGGCTGGACAAGGGGGAAGCGTGGCCGTATCGAATGTTACAGATGGAATCGCACTCCGTCCTCCATCCATCGATGGAGGGTTTTCTCCACCTATTGCGGGCTGTGATTCTTGGTCTGCCGTGTTCTATTGTTGATAGAGTGTCCGTTATGTCTTCCCCGGTGTCTCTTCAGCGTAGACAGTTTGGCCTTGCTCCAGCGATTGCCATCGTTGTTGGTGAGTCCATTGCGCTCGGCATCTTTCTGACTCCCGCCACCATGGCCAAGTCGCTCGGCTCTCCGCTTCTGATCGGGCTGGTGTGGATGGGAATGGCATTGATGGCGATGTGCGGAGCATTGTGCTATTCCGAGCTTGCTATTCGATTTCCGGAGTCCGGCGGAGAGTATGTCTACCTGCGCGCCGGTTACGGGGACCGCATCGCATTTCTTTACGGTTGGATGAGCTCCATCGTGATGTACCCCGGCGTGGCTGCCGCACTGGCCGTCGGCGCTGCAGCCTACGTGGCCCGGATGCTTCCACTCGATCAAAGGGCGCTGGTGTTTGTTCCGGCAACGATCCTTTGCCTATTCGGCGTCTTCAACTTTGTGGGAACGCGTTTGAGCGGCTTGCTGATGACGTTCGTCAACATCCTCAAGCTCGTGATCTTGTTTGCGCTTGTTGGATGGACTGTTGTTTCTGGCCACGCGCACCTCTGCAATCTGACGCCTCTGGTACAGCGGCGCTCCGGCTCGGAGGCGCTGATACCTGCGATTGCCGGAGCGATTGTCAGCGCCTTCTTCAGCTTAGGCGGATGGTGGGAAGCAAGCAAGATTGCCGGCGAAGTACGCAACCCTCGTCGCACACTTCCGCTCGCATTTCTTGGCGGCGTGGGCTTAGTGACGCTCATCTATCTGCTTATCAGCGCAGCTTTTCTTGCCGTCCTGCCGATTGAGCGACTTACTTCCAACACAGCCTTTGTAGCACAGTTTGGCGAGGCCCTGTTTGGCGCTGCAGGGGCGAAGATTCTTTCGATCTGCGTACTCGTTTGCGTCTTTGGCGGAATCGCAGCACTGACCATGGCCTCTCCGCGCGTGACCTTTGCAATGGCACAGACGGGCGCATTCTTTCCATCGTTCGGAAGGATGCATCCCCGCTTCGGCACGCCGGCTAATGCCATTCTTTTGCAGACCGTCTTGTCGCTTGGGGTGCTCTTTCTCGGAGCCTTTGACCGCGTTCTTGCATACATTATCTTTTCGGCTGTACTGTTTCTTGCGCTTGCTGCGTCCTCCTTGTTTCGTATGGAGGAGCCGGTCCGTGCCTGGTGGTTTCCAGCGGCTCCAGTCATCTTCATTGCCCTTTCCATCGCTGTTGGCTTGCTGATTCTCATGCACAACCCCTTGCCGGCACTGATCGGAATGGGCATTGTTTTCTGTGGCCTGCCGCTCCATCAATTTTTAACTGCGCGCCAAGTCGTCGTGCCTCTTCCGAATGAAGGGAGCTGATTCAACCGATGCCACATATCAATTTTCCCGAAGGGTTGCAAGGCATTCGCGCAGCGATGGCCTTTCGCCCGGAGACTGCAAAGCCGCTCAATGAGCTGGCTGAAGTATTACTCCACGCGCCTAACTCCCTCACTCCTGGCGAGCGGGAGCTGATCGCTACTTATGTCTCCTCGCAGAATGATTGTTATTTCTGCCAGACCGTTCATGGCGCGATTGCCGCAGCGCATCTGAATGGAGACGAGGCGCTTGTCAAGTGCGTGAAGGCGGATTTCTGGAGCGCGGAAATTTCCGGCAAGCTCAAGGCGCTGCTGGTCATTGCGGGCAAGGTGCAACAGGGTGGAAAGCACGTAACCACGGCAGATGTTGAAGCGGCGCGGAGGGTCGGTGCAACGGATATTGAGATTCACGATACCGTGCTGGTGGCCGCCGCATTCTGCATGTACAACCGCTACGTGGGCGGATTGGACACCTGGCAGCCACACGACGAGGAACTCTATCGCCAGCGCGGCAAGAAGACCGCCAAAGAGGGCTACATCACGATGAGCCAGGAATATCTGCCGCGGGAGAGCCCCAATTAGGTCTCCTGAGGCAATCAGCGTGGAACCAGAGAATCAAGGAGCTTATAGATGCCGCACATCGCACTGCCTGAACAACTGCCAGGGATCAGTTCCGCATTCGCGTTTCGCCCGGAGACGGCCAGACCGATGCGCGAGTTGGCGCACATTTTGCTGCATGAACCCAACAGCCTTTCTCCAGGCGAACGGGAGTTGATTGCAACATATGTCTCTTCGCTCAATGATTGTTACTTCTGCCAAACCAGCCACGGCGCGGCGGCGGCATGTCATCTTGGCGGCATTGAGACGGTGAAGCAGGTTCATGTAGATTTTCAGCAAGCTCCGATCTCAGAAAAACTCAAGAGGTTGCTGGTTATTGTTGGTCAGGTACAGCGCGGCGGGAAAAGTGTCACCAGCGCTGCTGTCGATGCCGCGCGGGAACAGGGCGCGACAGACGTAGAGATCCACGATACAGTGCTGATCGCCGCCGCCTTCTGCATGTACAACCGCTACGTCGATGGCCTGGCTACATGGCAACCACGAGATGAAACCATATATGCGCAGATGGGAGCGCACCTTGCCCGCGAGGGCTACACAACTCCATCGATCCGCCCCCACCGCGATAGTTGACTTCACCTTTCTGAAGGTCGAGAGTCACCGCGCCCTGCATTTTCCTGAAACAGCTCCGTTTCGGCCAAACTACCGTTTCTCGCCAAACCACGAGATGCGGGATTCGGCTGTTCGATGAAACAAACCGTGTTGTAGGATTCAATCGCTACACATGCACTCCAATGTCTCATGGCTCAATATTGCCCCCTGCCAGGGAGAGGGAAGAATATCCACTCTCTTAAAACGGAGGTCTTGGCTGACCTTATTAGCCCGGTCTGGAACGCACCATCAAGAAGTGCCGGGCTGATTCCACACGATTAGCCCTTTGGCCACTAGGTTGTAGTTTTGCCCAAATTTTGCCCGCAAATAGCGCCCTGTGGTCCGTTTTTACCGGTTATGCCAGTTCATAAGTACTGTGCCGTCTATATTCTGCGGTTGGAATCACTCCATGACATGGAAGAGGTCATCGGTTCGATCCCGACCAGGTCCGCCAATTAAATCAATAGCTTACATGGAAGACCTTCCGGTTTCTCACCAGCAAAACGTCACCAGCTCCCGCTTCCTGCCTCTCCTGCACCACATTTGATGGATTGCGAACCAATATGCATCGCACTCATCATCGAGTTCTGAGCAGCCCGCATCAACGAAATCCGTTGCGAATCATGCAACCGCTTTAATTCGAATGGGTTTGGCGATGCGTGCAAGAGCGGCTGTTCAACAGTCTGTCAGAGGAACATCACTATATCGGCTACAGCAGCCGGTAAGTGAAGATCTGAAGTATCAGGATTGGACCCAACCGCCCACGACAAAGACGCGCCGCTGTGGAGCCCTAAGCGCAGGGTTGTCCCAACACACAGGTTTCCCGCGGCGAGATTTGCACTGATTTCAATTGTCGGCTCGCAGCCGCCATCTTTCCAGAATTCCGGCTTGAGCATCACCGCACACCGAATGCACGGCAAGCAACGTCAAATTGCAGCATCGGGCCATTTCTTCCATTCCGTTGGACGAGGAGTTCAGTCTTGCCGATAGAAGGTGGGCGAGTCTGCGGCTTTTCGCGGACTGGACCGCCGATTCCGGGGGCTGGCGGACAGGACCGTTCAGGCGGAAAGGAATAAGGAATGACTTCGATCGGCGGTATTCTACTTGTCTTCGCCTGCGTCGTTGTAGGCTATCTCATGGAAAAAGGCAAGATCGGCGTCCTCCTGCAGCCTGCCGAACTGATTATCATTTTCGGTGCAGCGATCGGCACGATTCTGACGGCCAACCCGGTACATATCCTCAAGAAGATCGCCGCGGGACTCATTGGTGTTGTGAAGGGATCCCCGTTTACGAAGCAGCGGTACGTGGACACTCTCAAGATGATGTTCGACCTCTTGGCCAGATCGCGCAAAGAGGGAGCGATCGCCATCGAAAACGATATAGAGGACCCTGATAATAGCCCTATCTTTTCAAAATACCCCAGCTTCCTTTTGGACCATCATGTGCGGGACTTTGTATGCGACACAATGCGGATGGCGATCACCGGCGGGGTGAGCGCGTTTGACGTGGACCAGATGATGGAGCTCGACATGGATGTTCATCACCACTCGGCGAACCAACCTAGCCAGGCGTTGACTACCATGGCGGATGCGCTTCCCGGCCTCGGAATTGTCGCCGCGGTTCTTGGAGTGGTTGTGACGATGGGTTCGCTTGGTGGCCCACCGGAGGAAATCGGCGCTCATGTAGCTGCGGCACTGGTCGGCACCTTCCTTGGAATCCTGCTTTGCTACGGGCTTGTAGGTCCGCTGGCCTCCTTTATGTCGAAGGTCGTTGACGAGGAAAACAGCTACTACCATGTACTCCGAGTATTGATGCTTGCATCGATTAAGGGAACACCTCCCATCATGGCGGTTGAAATGGGTCGCCGCGCTATCCCCGAGCACACACGTCCGAGCTTCATCGAAGTGGAGAAGGCATGCCGGGAGAAGATCGTGGAACCTGAGGCAGAACTCGAAGTCGCATAGGATAACGAAACCATGTCATATGACGAGCAAATCATCATCGTCAAGAAGAAGGCCAGCCATGGCGGCCACCACGGCGGAGCCTGGAAAGTGGCCTATGCCGACTTTGTCACGGCGTTGATGTCACTATTTATCGTGTTGTGGCTGATGAACTGCAGCAAGCCCGTGCAGGAGGCCGTCAGTGGGTATTTTCGCGATCCATACGGCACAGGCAAGAAAACGGGATCGCAGATAAGCGGGACCGGCGACGTAGTAGCCCCCAAGAAAGAAGACATGGCCAAGTTGAAGGACGATCTGTTGAAGGCCATGGAGAAGATGAAGGACTTTGATAAGCTCAAAAAACTTATTGAGATTACTGTAACCCCTGAAGGGTTACAAATTGAGTTGATGGAGGATCCACATGGGACCTTCTTCGAGACAGGAAGCTCCGAGCCAACCCTTATCCTACAGAACGTGCTGAAGATACTCTCCTCCGAAGCGGGTAAGTTGCCAAATACCATCTCAATCGAAGGCCACACCAATTCCAAGCCCTATTCCGGGGTAAGGCCCTACGGCAACTTTGAGCTGTCAACAGATCGTGCAAATACCGCCCGGCGCCTGATGGAAAGTAGCGGTCTACACCAAGGCCAAGTGGTGCAGGTCAGGGGTTACGCCGATCATAAACTGCGCAAGCCCCTGCTACCTGAGGACGCGTCCAACCGTAGGGTCACGGTCATTATTCAATATATTGTCAATCCTGCTCAGGTGGTTGAAAGCACTGTGAGCAAGGACGGTACAATACCAAAAATAGAATAGTTGGATACTGGCGTTGTCCGGCCAAGCGAGGAATCAAGGCCAACTGGGCCCAATTCCGAAGTTGGAATGGAGGTTCAGGCGTCCGCTAACCCATGTCGGGCGAAGGATTTCCCTACCGTAACCTAAACGGCGGTAAGGCTTGAGATCGAGGCAACGAACTGGATTGCCAGGTCACAGTCCGAAGGCGATTTGAAAACGAAGACAAACCCAGCCCAATGCTTCTCGGTATAGGCGACCTGGGCTTCGAGTTTGATTATGCCTGTTGGGTGGCGGAGGATGAGTAGCCCGGACCGGCCAACGTCAAGGAAACCGCTGAATTCAGCGCGAATGCCTGCATCGCTGACATCCCCGCAGATTCCATGGAGTGTCTCACCATCCGAAACAAAATCAACGCCAAAGCCGGTTTTCATCCGGCTGCGTCGATATTCGAATTTACGGATGCTCCCTAAGTTGTTCATTCCTTTGGGATCCTCTCGGTTTTGGAGGCCAGACGCAGTTCCGTCCAGACACGTCTACCTGTCTATCGGCAGGAACCCGCTTGGGTTTCAACCCTCCCCCAGAACCGCCAATCACGGCACTGGGCCGGTCGCAGTCCCAGGTGAGCCGGACCGGTTGGCTAAAAGCATCATTATGAGGCCAGGCGCGGCCAAACGACTCTTATTTTTCTTTAATAAAGTGATGCGAATCACAATTTGCCCCTTTTCGATTGATGTAGAGTAAGTACGGGTGTATTCAATGGGTTCCCCACTTGCATCAACTGGGTCGCCGTTAGGCGATGCTCGTTCTGACGGTTCCTCAGCTGCCTTTGCTGCCGGTGTGCCTCTGCACCACCCAACAGAGACATCGGCGGGGTCGAAGATCCTGATTGTCGATGACGATATTGCACTGTGCAAGTTCCTCAGCCGCGAACTCAAGCGCAGGCAATTCGATGTGACGGTCAGTCACGATGGTGAAACAGCTTGCGCCGACCTTCAGAAATCCGCCTACCACCTATTGATTCTTGATCTAAACCTGCCCAAGATGGACGGAATAGACGTCATGAAGCAGGTTCGTCTGAGCCGGCCGCGACTGCCCATACTGGTGTTGACAGCGAGAAACCGGACAGAGGACGTGGTACAGGCGCTCGAACAAGGCGCCGACGATTGCCTGGTCAAGCCCTTTTCGTACCAGGAATTGCTGGCCCGTGTCCGTGTGATGCTGCGGCGCTATTCCACTCCCACAGTGACAGTGAGCTCATCGAATGTTGGCAACCTGACCATCAACCGGGAAGGACACTGTGTGCTGCGCGGCGAGCGGCGAATCGATTTGACAGCGCGTGAGTTCGATCTTCTTGAGTATTTGATGAATAACATGGGCAAGGCTGTATCGCGCAAGAGACTCATGGAAGATGTTTGGAATATACCGTACGATTCCACGACAAACATCGTCGACGTATACATGAAGTACCTGCGCGACAAGATCGACCTTGAAGGGGAAGTGAAGTTGATCCGCACTGTCCGTGGCATTGGGTATGTCTTAGGCAATGACTAACCAGAGTGAATCCAGGGAGTTTTCGGCGTCGATATCTTCATCGGAAATACTTTGCTCGAACCTTTCCAAGGGCTTACATGCTGTTGCACAGCCGCTCACGATTCTTCGAGCCGGTCTCGGCATCGGGCTTGCAAACCCGTTGAGTTTGGGCGAACTTCGAGAACTTGCGGCAAACTCATATGTCGAGGTTGAACGGGTCTGTAGTCTCTTCGACTATCTGCAGCAGCTTGTAATCGCCGCGAGTACCAAGCCCTCGTTGACGGCGACGCCGATTCTGCCGCTGGTTGCGGACGCGGTCAACGGAGTACACGTTTTGTTCGAGCATGACGGGATGGTCCTTAGCACCATGCTGCCTGATGTTTGCGATCCCGTCCTCATCGACAACGTGAGAACTTTTCGGGCTCTATCGAGTTTGTTGCTGATTGTCCAAGGGCTTTCGCGCGCTCAAGACACTATCGAACTGATCGTCTCCACATCTCCCCCCAATTCGATTCGAATTGTCGTGCGGAATCTGAACCTGTACCTCGAAGGATTAAGTGAAGAAGCGAGCCTCAGCATGGCCATCGCCGATGCTAATATTAGAAGCCAACAGGCCGGCTTCTCCTGGAACTTGCGGCCGTTCAGCATGGAAATAGAGTTCCAGACGGACCAGATCGCGCCTTACTGTTGATGTTGTGTTTTTCAGAGCTTTTGGAATTCGATTGGAGCCGCGGCAGTGCGGTAAAGTAAATTGATGAGTTCGCCTTCTTTCACGAAATTTCGCGAGAACGACACCCCCACAATCAACGTGTTGCTTGTGAGCCCCAACAGCAGGCTTCGCCTAGTGCTGAAAGAAAAGCTCAGTAAAGGGCGCTGGAATCTGACTGAAGCCGCCAGTGGCGCCGAAGCATTTGAGTGTCTGCACGAAAGTGTCAGCGAAATTCTCCTGCTTGACCCTCTGTTGCCAGATCTTGAGTCTGGTGAATTCACTGCGATGGTCCGTGAACAGTTTCCCGGTGTCCAGATCCTCTCGGTGAACTCCCATACGGGACAGCTTGTTCTGGGCACCTCATCGCCGACAACATTGTCCGCTCAACTGACAGAGATGCTTTACAGCGGCAATGTGCAATCCAATGCCTTAACCCCCATGCAGATAAACCGAATGCGTGCGGCGGATGATGGACACGTGGGCATTCGTGGGATGATCGGTAACTCGGAGCCGATGCGGCGCGTTTATGAACTGACTCACATGGTTGCCCGCCGCGATTCGACTGTTCTGGTGACTGGGGAGAGCGGCACCGGCAAAGATCTTATCGCGCAGGCGATCCATCTTATAAGCCTGCGCCAAAAGCAGCCTCTTGTCGTCCTTAACTGTGCTGCCATCCCAGAACCGCTGCTCGAAGCCGAACTTTTCGGCTATGTGAAGGGGTCATTTACCGGTGCTGTGCAATCGCGCATTGGCCGCATCCATGCGGCACACATGGGGACTCTGTTCCTTGACGAGATAGGCGATATGCCGCTCTCTCTGCAAAGCAAAATATTGCGCTTTCTTGAGCAAGGCGAAGTACAACGAATTGGCGGCAATGACAATCTAAAGGTGGATGTTCGAGTGTTGGCTGCGACCAACGCCGACCTCAAAAGCCTCGTCAAGCAGCATTTGTTTCGCGAAGACTTGTATTATCGCCTTGCGGTTTTCCCGATCAATCTGCCTCCCTTGCGCGAGCGCATTGGGGACATCGAAAAGCTCGCCTGTGCTTTTCTGGAAAAATTTTATCCTGGCGCCAACCTGAGTGCTGGAGCGCTGGAGGTTCTGCTGCAGCACAACTGGCCGGGGAACGTCCGGGAACTCCGGAACGTTGTGGAACGGGCCAGCATCGTTGCCGGTGGCGAGCGGGAGATCCTGCCCCGCCATATCATACTTTAGTTGCAGCGATTCACTATCTCCATTATTTTTGACCGTGTGCAGACCCACCCTGGGGCGTCACCCGATTCCCCATTCCTGAGCGCAAATCAAATTGGCCATCGTCGTGCATAGTCGATAGGCAGATGCTGCCTAGTTCTCATTTCGAGCCAATAAATGTGCTGCTCGTGAAAAGCGAGAGCAACGGCCATACCGATGCGCAAATCGATGATTTGCGCATCGACGGACATGTCTCCCGTCAGAACGACTTGGGAGACGAATCGGCAGTTCAAGCCCGTAGTGCTGCGCTTCTCGCCGGCGAGTTCTCCGAATTCATTTTGGCGGCCTCACGACTGGAAAATGCCTACCGTGCCCTGCAAGAAGAAGTTTCCGAACTCAGTTTGGAGTTGTCGGAGCGGAATTCGGCACTCAATACAAGCCTGGCCAGGAACGAAGGCATGCGGCGGGCTCTACAGCAGATTGTGGATTCGATGCCTTGTGGCGTTCTCGTATTAGATCGCGACGGGAATCTTTCCATGATCAATCCGGAATGCAAACGCCTGCTTCGACTTGATGAGACGGCTTTTGGCGATGGATCTCAGACGACCTTGCACCGGATCTCTGCATTGAGCGGCGTCAACCTCGATGCTTCCAGTGGAAATGCTCCAATCGCGGACGCAGCACAGGAGTTCTGCGTCCGCGACTCTTCAGGAACGCGTTGGCTCGAGGTTCGCGATCGCCGGTTGTTTCACCAGAGCGCCGGAGTAAGCGTGCTTGACCAGACAATATTGATTCTGCGTGACATAACGGCCCAGAAACGTTCTGAACAGGAACGCGAAGCCGGGCGTAAGGCGATGGCCCTGGCAGAGATAACAACAGTTCTTGCACATGAAATTAGAAACCCATTAGCCAGCCTGGAACTGTTTGCAGAGTTGATTGACAAAGACGGAGACCGCCGCGGCGAATGGATTTCCAACTTGCGCGCGGGTATTCGTTCGCTTTCCGGAACTGTCAATAATGTGTTGAGCTTCCATGGCTCCGGCGCGATAATACTCGCTCCCCTCTCACTGCATTTATTAATCGGCAATGCGATCCAGTTTGTTCAACCGCTTGCAGATCAGGCGGCTGTTTCATTGGATTGGGTCTCAGACGATGACCAAACGATCGTGATGGGCAATGAGAGCGCACTTCAGCAGGTAGTTTTGAATCTTGTTTCAAATGCCATTCGTCACACGCCTGCGGGCGGTAGAGTTACTGTGTCCCTACGGCCTGAGCTAACACTCGCAAAGAGAAAAGACCGCGAAGAGCCTATCGATAATGTCATCGTGAAGTTCTCAGACACAGGGTGTGGCATTCGACCTGATCAGATTGACCGCGTTTTCGAGCCTGGCTTCAGTGGAAGCGGCGATACCACCGGTCTGGGTCTAGCAGTTTGCAACCTAATCATGAAGCAACACGGCGGAAATATCTCTGCCTCGAACAACAAAGATTCCGGCGCTTTATTCACACTCGTTTTTCCAGTACTCCAAATGGAGTTAGCGACAGCATGAACAGCATTTCTTCCAACGACAGCAGCTCGTCTGTACTTGTGGTCGACGACGAACCGGGAATGCGTACGGCATTGCAGGCCAACTTTCTACGTCATGGTTGGCGTGTCGAAACAGCAAGCGGTGTTCGTGACGCCGCGCGAGCTTTCGAGCTTACGAGTTTCGATCTGGTTGTGAGCGATATTAGGATGCGGGATGGCGATGGGTTTGAAGTGATGTGTTCGGTTCTCAAAAACTCGCCAACCACCGCAGTGATTCTGTTAACAGCATTCGGAAGCGTTCCTGAAGCAGTAGAGTCGATGCGCAGCGGTGCATTCGATTATCTCACGAAGCCTGTTTCGTTTGAGCAACTCCAAGCCGCGGCTGCCCGTGTCATGCAGCGGATCAACGAGAAAACAGCTTCAGGAAACATCCATTATAAGAACGCGAATGCCGGAATAGTCACTTCTGGAATCGTCGGCCGCTCTCCATTGCTCCAGCAGGCTTTGCATCGCGCTCGCGCCGCGGCAAGCACCGATGCCGATGTTCTTATCGAAGCTGAGAGCGGAACCGGCAAGGAATTGCTTGCGAAGTTTATTCATCAAGCAAGCGACCGAAGCAGAAAGCCATTTATTGCTGTAAACTGCGCGGCGATGCCGGAACACTTGCTGGAAAGCGAACTATTCGGGCATGCCAGAGGCGCTTTCACCGGCGCGAACGCAGCCAAAGCCGGGAAGTTTGAACTGGCGAATGGGGGGACACTGCTACTTGACGAAATTGGCGAGATGCCACTCAATTTGCAGCCCAAGCTTCTTCGGATTCTTCAGGAGCGAGAGTTCGAGAGGCTCGGTGAATCTCGGTCTATCCATGTTGACATTCGCGTGATTGCCACGACCAATGCATCCCTCGGCTCGATGGTGGAGCAGGGACGCTTCCGCGGTGACTTGTATTATCGGCTGAATGTGATCCCACTGTCGCTCCCGAGTCTTCGCGAGCGAATGGAAGACATTCCGGCTTTGGTCCAATACTTTGCAGAGAGATTTTCTGCTGAAACGGACAATCCGATTCCTAGAATCGATCCTAGCTTTATTGAGAGGCTCCAGGGCTACGATTGGCCTGGCAACATCAGGGAACTCGCGAACTTCGTGCGCCGTGTCCTCTCCCTGAACCAGGGTGCAACGATTGACGCGGCGTGTTTTTACAAGGAGTTTCACCCAATAGCAAGAATGCATCCGGCGCCCTACACCATGCCTGCTCCCGGCACACCGATTGCTGTCCTGGAAAAGGCGCATCTTGAAAACACGCTTGCATTGGCGAATGGAAACAGAACTCACGCAGCTGTCATGTTGGGGATCAGCCTGCGCACGATGCGAAACAAGATTAGGGAATATGGACTTCCCCCAAGGAGGTATGCATGACGCCAACCACACCATTGCTTTCGACCTTGGAGAGCTACCTGAAGTTGACCACGAGCCGCGAACAGGCGATCTCCGCCAACATGGCCAATGTCGATACACCCGGTTATCACACGCGTGATATTAATTTCGAGGGCGAGTTAAAGAGAGCCATGAACGGTGTCTTGAGTGAATCCGAGGACGGAGCCGCAACTACACAAATGAATCCTGTTGTTCAAGAAGTTCCAGGCCTGTTGGAGCGTCCGGACGGCAATAATGTGAATCTTGACCGCGAAGGACTTCTGATGGCCGAAACGCAATTGCAATATCAAATTGGCGTCCAGTTGATAAAACACCAATTTCACCAAATACTTAGTGCCATTACCGGAGGAAGCTAGACATGAATCTCTTCGACTCGTTAGCAATCAGCGGATCCGCGCTGTCAGCCGAACGGCAACGCTCTGAGATCATCGCTGCAAATATGGCCAATGCCGAGACGACACATACAGAAGCAGGCGGCCCGTATCGGCGCAAGGAGGTCGTTTTTCAGACACCCGGCTCTTCGGCCTTTCGGCTGGCCCTCGCCAACACGGGCAATTCCAATGTGCCGCCCTCCGGTAGTGTTCAGATCTCGGATGTTGTCGACGATCCGACACCTCCGATCATGCGCTATGAGCCGAACAATCCAGACGCGGACAAGGACGGTTTCGTAGCTTACCCCGCTATCAATCCGGTAATGGAAATGGCTGATCTAATGGGCTCTGTAAGGGCTTATCAACTGAATGCATCGGCGATCGCCGCTGCCAAACAGATGATCCAACAATCGATCGACATTCTCAAGAGCTAGGCAGGAGAGTTAAGAGATGAGCAGTTCAATTGCAGGCCTTGGTTCCATTGGCACCATCAGCGACTTACCCAAATTGTCGCCGCTAGCTCCTTCTGACGCTGGGGGCGGATTCAGTGGTGTTCTATCAAACGCGCTTCAACAGGTAAACCAACTCAGTGGCGGCGCCGAACAGCAGATTGGCAACCTGCTAAAGGGAGGCAATGCAGACATGAGCTCAGTGATGATCGCCGTCGAAAAAGCAGACGTAGCTTTTCAGCTTATGATGCAGGTTCGCAACAAAATTGTGAGCGCGTATCAAGACATCGAGAAGATGCAGTTCTAGAAAAGCGGCTCCTTCAATGCGTGCGGATTTAATTTGCTCAAGAGAAGCAACTCTGACAATACGGTTCTAAGAATCGGCTGAAATTGAGGACCAATGGCGGGCAAGATTCCAACAGCGGGTACGAAGCAGGCAGCAGGCGCCAGCCAGACGATGGATCGCACGAAGCTGTACTGGTCAGGGCTCAACCCGCAACAGCGCCTCTATCACGGCCTGGGTCTCGCGGTTACCCTTGCAGCTGCGGTCTTCTTTGCAAAGATGATTGGTTCGCCCAATTACAAGCCGCTGACAACAGGGATGGAGCCAGCCGACGCGCAAACGGTTGCGGCACAACTTGCGGCGAAAAAGATTTCCTACATCGTGAGTTCGGACGGCACATCCATCAGCGTTCCGGCGGACGAAATTGACGCGGCCCGCCTCGAAATGGCGTCGCATGATTCACCGCATAGTGGACGCACTGGCTTTGAGATTTTCGACAAGGTTTCATGGGGGCAAACAGAGTTCGATGAGAAGGTGAACTATCAGCGCGCGCTCGAAGGCGAACTTGAGAGAACGATTCAGACCATGAGCAGCGTCAAGAGTGCGCGGGTGCACCTTGTGATGGCGACCGACTCTGTGTTCGTGGACAGGGAGAGAGGCGCAAAAGCATCTGTCACCCTTCGACTTCGCCGTGGAAGCTTGTCGAGAGAAGATATCTCGGCAATCTCACGGCTCGTTGCAGGAGCGGTGGACCAACTCAAGCCTACGGACGTTGTCATTGTCGATGCGGACTCGAATCAGTCGCTGGGACAGAGTAGCGGCTCCCCTGATGGAAGCGACGGAATCGAGCAGGAATTGACGCGGCGTCTGGTCTCGACGCTCGCGCCCGTAGTTGGAGCCGACCGTATTCACGCCTCTGTTAACGTGGAATTTGAAACGGGTAGCAGTGAAGAGAGCCAGGAGAAATACGACCCAGCCGTCACAGCAACGTTGACGATGCAGCACTCCGAGGAAGCCACGGGTCCTGGTGCAGCGATCGGCGGAGTACCTGGAGCTGCAAGCAATGTCCCCACAGCCAAAACAAGTGCTCCCAAAAGCG
>Ga0182030_10007941_pt1 | contig 22062 bp, 16 predicted proteins | sample 812S3MmetaG_FD_121299 | JGI IMG/M metagenome (GOLD analysis project Ga0182030, IMG submission 121299) | Permafrost microbial communities from Stordalen Mire, Sweden - 812S3M metaG (Illumina Assembly) | ecosystem: Environmental > Terrestrial > Soil > Wetlands > Permafrost | place: Sweden... | reverse complement strand
TTAGTGGGTCTTTGCGGTAGACGACGCGGGCGGTTTCGCGGAAGCCGCAACGGGCGTAAAACGGGCCTGCGCCGGCAGTGGCGTCGAAGGCATCGAGCCGGATGGCGTCGGCGGGCCAGGAGCGGGCATGCTCGATGGCTTGCTCAAGGAGCAGGCGGCCGATTCCCTGACGCTGTAACTTCGGAGTTACCGCCATGCCGGTGAGATAGATCGCCTTCTTTACCGGCGTGAAGTAGGAGACATCGATGGCCCAGGGTTTCTTGTTGGCCAGGCGCAGAGTTCCGACGATGGTTTTGCCTCTGCGTGCGATGAGGACTCGGGCGTAGCGCATGCTAAAGAGGACGCCCCTTTCCGTTGGCGGGCTGGACCAGAAGCCGGGGCCGAAGCGTTCGGTAAGGTCAGCGGATGCGGCGGTGTGGAGGATGACTAGTGCGGGGGCGTCGTCGGGGAGGGCGATGGAGAAGGTTAGCTTCATTAGAGCGGCCTGATTGCGATTTGTAGTCTACCACCCATGCCGCGATAGAACTGCGCCAAGGATGGGGCACCAGTTTTGGTGGCGGATGCAGCGAAGCATTCAGCAGATGTAGAAGACAGATCATGCCTTCCGGACCGGTGCATGGTAGAAAGGTAAGTTGTGGGAAAGAGTGCGCGATCCGATGGCTGAGGGCTAGAGCGCTGTCTCACAACAAGTTCCGCGTGGAGCCCCAATGGATAATCCTGTCAAGGTTCTTATTGTCGAAGACGAACCGAATGCTCTGATGGGGCTCGCCGAGCTGATCTCCGGATGGGGATATCGCACCGAGACCGCGCGCGACGGCGTGGAGGGATTCGAGAAGACGCTGGCCTGGAATCCCGCGATCGTGGTTACCGACTTGAAGATGCCGCGGATGGATGGCATCGGCCTGCTGACCAAACTGACCGCGGAGGGTGGCGGACTGAACGCAAATATTGCCGTCGTGGTTTTGACGGCAATGGGCTCCGTCGAACTTGCCGTCGACGCCATGAAGCTGGGCGCCTACGACTTCCTGCAGAAGCCCGTCGACGCCGCGCGGCTGCGCCAAATTCTGGCCAATGCCACACGCCAGCGCGAGACCGAGATTGAGTTGGAAGTGGCGCGGCGACGCCTGCGCGAGACCGGTGTGCTGGGCGGCCTGGTGGGCAACTCCCGTGCCATGCGAGAGATTTTTGGATTGATCGAGCAGATCGCGTCTTCCAATGTCTCCGTGCTGATCACGGGCGAAAGCGGGACGGGCAAGGAATTGGTGGCGCGAACCCTGCACACGTTAAGTGCGCGCAAAGGGCGGCCATTTGTCGCGGTCAACTGCGCGGCGATTCCTGAAACGCTGATTGAGAGCGAGATTTTCGGCCATGAGAAGGGCGCTTTCACTGGCGCCGTCGAGCGCCGGGCCGGCTGCTTTGAGCTGGCCTCCGGGGGTACGCTGCTGCTGGATGAACTGGCTGAAATGCCGGCCGGCACCCAGGCAAAATTGCTGCGGGTGCTGGAAGAGCGGAAGCTGCGCCGGCTTGGAGCGCGTACGGAAATCGACGTCGATGTGCGCGTACTGGCGGCCACCAACCGCGATCCCGACAAGGCGGTTGCGGACGGCAATCTGCGCGCCGATCTTTATTACCGGCTGAATGTTTTCCACATGCAGATGCCCCCGCTCCGCGAGCACCTTGAAGACCTGCCGGCCATGGCCGACGTGATGATTGCCGAGATGAACCTGAAACACGGCCGCAGAGTTTCCGGGGTCGCTCCTTCCATGCTTGAGCGGATGATGGCCCACGACTGGCCGGGGAATGCGCGCGAGCTGCGGAATACGATCGAGCGCGCCGTGGTGCTGTGCCCCGACGGCGCGCCTCTGGATATTGGCCACTTACCCCCGAGTTTTGGCAAGGCGCAGCATTCCGCCCCGTTGATCTCGGATGCCAATGTGGTGCAGGTGCGGGTGGGCACGACCGTGGGCGAGGCCGAGCGCGCGCTGATTCTTCGCACGCTGGAAGCAATGGGGAATAACAAGACGCGCGCGGCTGAGGTTTTGGGCGTGAGTCTGAAGACGCTGCACAACAAGCTGAAGGAATACGGTAATTCGCGCGAAGAGCAGTCGGTGTAGAAAGAGCTTTGAGGCCGCCAGCCCATGCGCTTGAAGACCAAACTCGTAATCGCAATCACCGGCCTGGTGTTTCTCATCTCCGGGCTGTTGTCGCTGGTTTACGTGTACCAGCTCATTCATTCCGCTGTTGAGCAGACTTACGACACCAACCGGATGGTGGCCGACCAGGTGCAACTGGCCGTGCGCAACGCTCTGGCAGCCGGGCTCCGGGACCAGACGGTAGACCCAAACAATCCCGCGGAACTGCGCGAGTTGACGGGGACGGCCGTGCGCGACAATTCCGCGCTGCAAGCAGTGGTCGAATCGGTAAATCGCTACTCGCTCACGGTTTACGACATCAATATCGGCGACAGCCAGTCGATTACGCTGCTCAGCACCAATCCCGATAACGAAGACAAGCCGCTGCCGGTCAGGGCAAATTACAAGCAGTTGCGCGACGCCAACCCGCTCCAATTGATGCGACAGGCCTTTGGCGCGCCCAAAGTATTCGATGTGGTGGTTCCGTTGGAGCGCAATGGCCAGCCGTTTGTCACCGTGCACGTGGGTGTGAGCACCACCCTGCTGCGCCTCTTCTACGAACCGCGCCTGCACGACGCTCTTTGGCTCATGGGGGGTGTACTTGCCGCGGCGCTGGTGGCAGCTTTTCTGCTGAGCAACCTGGCTCTTCGGCCGATGGAGCAGATCAGCAAGCAACTGGATTTGTTGACCGGTGCCAGCGAACTGGCATTGGAGGAGGGAAAAGCCAGGCGGCCGGACATGGCGACCAGCGTCTCTCGCAAGATAGAACGCGTTGGGCAGCGCATGCGCAACGTGGAAGAAGTTTTCTCGGCATTGAAAGAGAATCTCGACCAGATCCTCGGCAACCTGCAGGATGGAATCCTGCTCTTCACCGGAGACGGGCGCGCGGTTCTGGTCTCGGAAGCCGCCGGGCGGTTCCTGAATACGGAACGGGACAACATTCTCGGCCTCCAGGCACGCGAGATATTTGACCGCTCGACGGTGCTTGGCCGGGCTCTCCACGAGGCCTTCGATACCGGCATAGCTCTCATTCAGGAGGAGATCCTAACCGAGACGGGAAGGCGCATTCAAGCATCGGTGGATTTCATCTTCGACGATCGCACCAGCCACGGTCTCGGTGCGCTGATCACCTTGCACGACCTGGAATCGGCTGAGGCGATCGAGTCGGAGATTGAGCTTTCCCGCCGCATGGCAGCCATTGGCCGGCTGACCTCCGGTGTGGGCCACGAGGTTAAGAACCCCATCAACGCCATCGTGGTCCACGTGGAGTTGCTGAAGAGCAAGTTGACTGGCGCCAGTGCGCCGGCTACGCGGCACCTGGAGATCATCGAGGCTGAGATTCACCGTCTGGACCGTGTGGTGCAGTTGCTGGTGGACTTCAGCCGGCCGGTCGAATTGCAGCTTCACGAGCAGGACCTGCGTGCTGTAATCGGGGATATCCTCACGTTGTCCGCCGCCGAGCTTTCCACCCATAACGTGCAGCTGGTGAGTCACATGCCAGAAAAACCGTTGATGGTGAATATCGATGCGGACCTGCTCAAGCAAGCCGCCCTGAATGTGATTCAGAACGGCGCGCAGTCAATGCCTGAGGGCGGCACGCTGCGGGTCATCCTCGAAGAACAGCGCAAATTCGCCGTGCTGCGCATTGCCGACGAGGGTTCCGGGATTCCGGAAGACATCAAGGGGAAGATCTTCGATCTCTATTTCACCACCAAAACGGGCGGTAGCGGCATTGGCCTGGCCATGACTTACCGCATTCTCCAGTTGCACTATGGAAGCATAGAAGTACAATCGAGACCAGAGCGTGGCACCGAGTTTCTGCTCCGAATCCCACTCGCCGCCGCGGAATGGGGGCGTCGGCATTTGCAGCCGGCAAGCGTTCAAACTGAGGAAGGGCTTCCAGGATGAAGATGCGTGCCAAGAGCGTTGCGTGGCTGCTGCCATTCTTCCTGACCGGCTGTTTTCACTTTCATAAGGCGCAACAGCAACAGGCTCAAGCGCTTGCGCCCCCGGCAAGCACAGAGCCCGCGCCCGCGCCCGCGCATCCCGACCTTCCTGACTCGGCGGTAACAATCCCTCCTCAGCCGGTCAAAACAAGCGCGGATGCCGTCGAGGTGACGCCGAAGGCTCCGCCAAAGCACAAGAAGCCTCCGCCCAAGAACACCCAGCAGGCTGCCGTTACGCCTCCTGCGCCCGCCGAAAACCCCTCTGTGAGTGCAATTGGCCGGCTATCTTCCGGCGATCCTTCCGATTTGAAACGTCAAACCGAAGTTTCGATTGCGGCCACGGAACGCGGCTTGAACGGACTGGGCACGAATCTGAACGATCAGGAACAGAAGACAGCCGCTCAGATCCGAGAGTATCTGAAGCACGCCAAAGAAGCCCTGAACTCTGGCGATGTGGATGGGGCGATTACGCTGGCAGCCAAAGCCAAGGCAGTCCTGGGCGAGCTGATCCACTAGGAAACAATTCGTGGGCCTCTATGGGCCCACAAACAGCCGAGCAACAAAGCAAAAACTTCCTACCCACGCATCCCTTCACCTGGAAGAAAGTACACGGTCCCCGGAAAATCTACACGGCAGATTTGTTCCAAGAACCGCATCTTGGCTGCTCCGCGCCTTCTCGCGATGTCACAAGTCAAACAAATTAAAGTGAATAGCGATTCTCCCCTGCTGGGCCCCGGCTTTGGCACGGCTGTTGCTATCTCTATGGGCGAGCCGCAAGGCACTTTATCTCGCATCCCCTATCGGTTTGCGTAGAACCCACGGCGAGGACAAAGAATCCAATGATGAATCGATCAAAGAGTTCGAATCCGTTATCAAGCACATTAGGCATACTTCTTCTGGCTTCGGCAGTCGGAGTTCCCGCGCTCGCTCAAGACGCGCAGCCGGCTCCTCCGCCGCAAAACACACCTTCTTCGACGATGCCCCAGCAGCCGTCGGCTACTCCAGCGATTACTCCTGGAAGAGAAGGATTCTGGGGACGCGTAAATCCCTGGGCTCGCAAGAAGTGGGTAAAGAAGCAGACCGATCCGATCAATGACCGTCTGACCGAACTCGACGGACTCAACGCCAAGAACGCCAAAGACATTCAGGACGTCGATAGCAGGGCACAGGCCGGCATCCGTCAGGCGCAGTCCACAGCGGACGCAGCCAATCAGACGGCGACAGCCGCAGGCACCCAGGCACAGCAAGCCAGCACCACGGCCCAAGGCGCGGCAGGCCATGTGAACCAGCTGAATGGCACCGTGAACGGTCTCGATCAGTACAAGCAGATTACGGAAGCCGAAGTGGTATTCCGTCACGGCCAGCCGATTCTGTCGGCTGATGCGAAACAACAATTGGACCAGTTGGCCACCAGCGTGAACGGCCAGCACGGTTACATCCTTGAGGTGGAAGCACATTCGCCGATGGCAGGCAGCGTGGGCATTCAGAACTCGCAGCGCCTCGCTGAAGCGGTCAAGCGCTACCTCGTTACAGAACATCAGATTCCCGTCTACCGCATGCATGCAGTTGCTCTAGGCAACGCAGTCGTTGCCGACGCATCCAATCAGGATACGAGCGTCAAGCCTGAGCGTGTCAGGGTCAGCAGCGTGCATATCCGGTTGATGGAAAACAGTTTGGCGGCCTCAGGAGGCGCATCACCCCAGGGTGCTGCCTTCTAGTTTGGTGCGGGGCGGTTACAAAACCGCAGCCCTCCCCCAAGGCCTTTCCGCTCCGACGGCCCTAAGCCGTACGGCCGCCAAAAAAGCTCTCAACACGAGAGAACCAAGGCAACTTGGCCCCCGTTAATGACGGGGGCCGTTTTTTGTTTGCGGCTCTTGCTTCTTGCTTGTTTCGGGCAGTTTCCAGCGTGACTTCCGCATCAAAACGATCGGGCTGTTCCTATCTGTTGCGCCTGCCGGCGGACGTCCAACCGGCTAATCGCCGACACAATGCAACACTCAATAATTCTGGTAGATGGGAGGATTCATCGGTTATTCTGATCGCTCCCCACCTCGGGCTCCCGTTCGAACTCAGATAGCCGGAAGACGGAAACAATGCGAATTCTGAATGAAGTCCCCTTCGTCGCGATCCTCTGCTTGTCGTGCGCTGCCTGCGTTGCTCAGTCAGCTCCTTCCTCCTCGTCCCCAACTTCTGCGCCGCCCCAAGCGCATTCCAGTCCGGCTGCTGTTCCTGGTCCCAGTACTCCGGTCTCTCCAGGCGGTCCGTCCGCCATGTTGCAGCCCTCACTAGACGCAGTGCAACAGGCCCTGATCGGGTTGAAAATTGACAGATGGAAACGGGGTACTGTGCGCACCGAGACATCGGACAAGATCACTCTGATCATCAAGGATCTGAAAGAAACTCTGCCGCCGCTTATGGCCGCGGGAGACGCGGCGCCCGGAATGATGAGCAAACAGTTGCCGGTATCCCGCAACGTCGATGCGCTCTACGATGTGGTCCTGCGGGTATTTGAAGCGGCCCGCGTAGCGGCGCCTCCGGACCAGATCGCCCAGCTCGACCAGGCTCTTGCCGGCCTCAATACGGCTCGGATGACCTATGACGATCGCTTGCAAGACTCGACCATTGCCGTGGAGAAGCAGGTAAGCGATCTGCAAAACACCGTGAAAGCGCAGGCCGCTATGAAGTGTTCCGCTCCAGCTCCAGTCATGGTGCCCGTCTGTCCGCCTCCGCCCACGCCGCCCAAGAGGAGAAAGCCGAAGCCGCCGGTGACTACGACTCCGCAGACAACCCCAGCTCCGGGAACAACGACAACCCCCAAGCCGGCGAGCTAAAGTCGCGTGGATGTCTCCCATCAGCTCGGCGCCTGTGAAAGCCCTCCCGGAGGGAGGAAACGATAATAGCCCAGGATGAAATCCTGGGAAAGCGATCCGTTAAGGTCGCTGAGCCCCAGAGGGGCGGCCCGAAAACTGGCTAACGGTTGGTTTCCCGCCCTCACGATTTTCAGGTTCCGTGACATTCATCCGCCGGCTTCGCCGACCTTCGTTCAACGAAACTGCTCCGTGCCCCGGCCCTTGCGCCTTGTTTCTGGCGCAAGGGCGGGAAAGCACAACCCTCAACAGGGTCCAATGTTTTGTTGAACGTACATTTTCGTTTTCTTAGCATGCGTAGGGCCGGCGCGGCAAATGCAAAAAAGTGGCGACCCTCAATGAGGGTCGCCACTTTTTCCTTCCCAGCCGCTTCTAGAATCAAAGCCACTCTGGTCAAATTGAAGATGATCTGAACGGGTTAAAGCCCGCCCGAACCGCCCGTCTGGCTCGACGCCGTTTGCTGGTTCTCGCTGCTCATGTTCGAAAGCAGCTGGATCTCAACGCGGCGGTTCTGCTTGCGTCCTTCCGCAGTTGTGTTGGGAGCAACTTCCTGGTCTTTGCCGATGCCGATCAGATAGAACCGATGCGCTGCAACCCCGTACTTCGACGCCAGGTATTGCACGACGGCATCCGCACGGCGCTGGCTCAACTCGTAGTTGTACTGAGCCGGTCCGGTCGAATCCGTTCCGCCCGTAACTTCCAGGATGTAGCTCTTCTGTGTGCCGAGTTGCGCCGCAAACGCGTCGAGTTGGGCTTGGTCATCCTTCGTAAGAATGGCCTTGTCGAACCCGAACGTCACGGTAGCGTTGGCCAGCGGCTTGTAGTTGTCCAGCCCCTTCACCACGCTGTCCAGCGAATCGGCGATGCACAACATCCAGCGCCGCAGTCTGGGCATTGCCGGCCGCTGTCGTGGCGCTCTGCGCATTTTGGGTCGCTGTGTCAGCAGAACCCTGTGCCTGCTTGATTCCAGCCTGGGCATGTTCGTCTACAACGCGAATCTGCTGGGTATTTGCAGAGGTCTTCGCATCGAGTTGGTCCGTGTGCTCAACCAGGGGTGCTGTCTGTGTGCGCACGTAATTCTTGGTTGCGCAGCCAGTGGCGCCCAGCACGGCCAAGCTCGCCGCAAATCCCAATACTTCCAACCGATATAGGTTCATTGTTTTCGCTCCTTGAATCGTGCCGGACTTGCTAGCCCGGCGAGTAAAAAGCCGGAACATCCGGCATTCCACCATGGAAATTAGCATTTACACGGCCAAACGCTACTGTTCATGCAAGTTATTGAAACTAATAATCATGCGAGAGATCGATCAAGCCTTGGCCGTCCAAGATCTACGCAATATTTACACAACCTTGTAAGGATTGCTCAAGTGAATCACCGATCAAGTACCGAACGGGCTAAGGGTCGGGGCAGCCACATGAACAGTTCTACTTTCAATAGGTGGCTCCATCCATTGCCAGAACGGAGATGAATAGGCTGCCAGAACGAAGATGAATCGGCCGCCAGAACGGAGATGAATTGGCCCTCTTCCCGGAGGGAAGGCATGATAATAGCCCCGGATGAAATCCGGGGAAAGTGCCCAGATCCAGTTTTCGCATCCTGTAGGGACGCTGTGAACGTCGCCCTTTCCGCCTCACCACCTTCACGCGATTGCCGTCCACTGCGGACAAAATGAGCCTCCAATTTCTTCGCGGAGTTTGCAGTTTAATTCGCTTGAAACGCGCACAATCGATTCATGCCCTCCAGAATTCCCGAAATCTCTCCGGTTCAAATTGTCAGGTGCCCGGTCCGTACCGACGATGATTTACCCCGCCCCTCCCCCCTTTTCCTTCCACGCCTATGAAAATAATGAGGTTACGTCGAAAAAACCCAAAACGACCTTCCAAAACAAACAACTTACGCCTTAGAGCCTGCCGGCAGGCGATTGTCCTGAGTGAGCGGCGCCCACGCCGCCGGGGAACGAGGTGTATATTTCTCCTTGGCGAAACGCAGGCTGATCGAGCCGGCAAATTGCAAGGAGAAGATCGAAATGTCAGTTGAAAGCAATGGAATTCGAAAGCCGGCAGCGGATGAGGTTCTGCTCATCACCAGCGGGGATCTGCGGCTTTCCGCCAACCAGGTGTGCTGGGATGCGCAGCGGGATATGGAACAAGCGCTGACTGGGGCATTCGCACAAAAGGGGATCAAGCTCATCCGGGCTCATGCATACGACGAGGCGCTCAAGCATGGCTTCATCTCTTCGCAGCGCATGGGGATGGATGTATTCATGAAGATCCATCCAGAGGCGCGACTGGTCTTTGCCACGGCAGCCTGGCAGTACAGCCATCATGTCCTTCCCGGTCTTCGCAGCCACAAGGGGCCCATTCTGACTGTCGCAAACTGGTCTGGGCAATGGCCCGGCCTGGTGGGCCTGCTGAATCTGGACGGATCGCTGGTGAAGGCCGGCAAGGAGTTCTCATCCATCTGGAGTAAAGACTTCACCGACGATTATTTTGTGAATGCTCTCGGCGAGTGGCTTCGCGACGGAAAGATAACGCATGACCTGTCGCATGTGAAGGCGCTGAATCTGGCTCAATTGCCGACGGAAAGCGCCGAGTTGGGGGCAAAGCTGGCCGGCGACCTCAAGCACCGCAAGGCAATCATGGGCATCTTCGACGAGGGCTGCATGGGCATGTACAACGCCATCGTCGACGATGAGTTATTGAATCCAGCGGGCATTTTCAAGGAGCGTCTGAGCCAGTCGGCTTTAGTTGCAAAAATGCGGACCGTGAGTCAGTCCGAAGCCGAGGGAGTTTATAACTGGCTGGTGGCTAAAGGAGTCAAGTTTGCGCTCGGCACTAACTCCGCGACTGAACTTACTCTGGAACAGGTCCTTGAACAGTGCAAGATGTACATCGCGGCGGTGCGTATCGCCAAGGACTTTGGTTGCGACGCGGTTGGAATCCAGTATCAGCAGGGATTGAAGGACATGACCCCCGCGTCGGACCTGGCCGAGGGCCTCTTGAACAATGCGGACCGGCCTCCGGTATTTGCGGAAGGTACGAGCGAGGAACTTTATGCCGGCGGACCGTTGGTGCACTTCAATGAGGTGGATGAATGCGCCGGTGTCGATGCGTTGATCACCAATCGTTGCTGGACAGCATTGGGCCTGGATCCGTCGACAACCTTGCACGATGTTCGCTGGGGCGAGCGCTACAAGGGCGATGGCATCGACGACTTTGTCTGGCTGCTGCAGATTTCCGGAGCCGCGCCCGCGAATCATTTTGCCGGAGGGTATGCTGGCGCCAGCAGCGAGCGGCAACCGGCTATGTATTTCCCGCTCGGCGGCGGATCGCTGAAGGGCATTGGCAAACCTGGCGAAATCGTGTGGAGCCGCGTCTTTGTTGAGGGCGGCGCGCTTCATGCGGACATCGGCAGAGGAGCGGTTGTCACGCTCCCATTGGAAGAAACCGAACGCCGCTGGCGTGAGACAACGCCGCCCTGGCCCATTGTGCACACGGTCTTGCATGGCGTGACGCAGAATCAGATGATGGCCCGCCACCGCGCCAACCACGTGAACATTGCTTACGCACCTTCGGCAGAGGCTGCTGGAAAAGCTCTCGCGACCAAGGCCTCCATGTTCGCGGCGCTAGGCGTGACAGTGCATCTCTGCGGCGACGCATTGATTGCCTGAGACCTGGGAAAGCACGCTCACTGCTGGACGGTTTCCGCTGGAGGCAGGATTCCCATCTCCTGATAAATAGGCCGGATGGCGCGACGCACCTTGCGCAACTTCGTCCAAAACCAGGCCGCTCCCAGCAGCACGGCGGACCCGTTTGCGATCACCGTCCATGGCGCGCCGACCGCGTGCGCCATGGACCCGGCCAGCAGGCTGCCGAAAGGCGCCATGCCCACAAACGCCATAGTGTAGTAGCTCATAACGCGGCCACGCTTGTCTTCGCTCACGATGGTCTGGATAACCGTGTTGCTGCCGGCCATCCCTTGCATCATGCCCATGCCCGCAATCATGACCATGATCATTGAAAGCCAGAATACGTGCGACCAGCCAAATCCGATGAGCCCGAAACCAAATAGAGCCGCCGCCACGGGAATCATACGCACCAGGCCCAGCACGCTTTTGCGCGCGGCCAATGCCAGCGCAGAGAGAAGCGCGCCAACGCCCATTGCTCCCATCAGAAAGCCGAGTGTATGTGGGCCGCCATGCAAAACCTTTGCGGCAAAAATCGGCATCAGCACCACAAACGGCATTCCCATCAAGCTGACTATGGCAAACAGCAGTAGGATCGTGCGTACCGGAAGAAATTCCGACACATAAGTCCAACCTTCTTTCAGATCGGTAAACGTCGAGTTAACATGCCGCTTAACTGGCGCGATATTCAAGCGCATCATCAGTAATGAGGCGATAACCGCCAGGTAACTGATGCCATCGATAAGAAAGCACCAGCCTTCGCTTGTAACTGCAATCAACATGCCGGCCAGGGACGGCCCTACAAGCCGCGCCATGTTGACCATGGACGAGTTAATTGCGATTGCATTCGAAAGGTCGCGGCGGTCCTCGACCATCTGCACCATGAAGGACTGGCGCCCGGGCATATCGAATGCATTGATGATGCCCTGCATGACGCTGAGAGCCAGAACCCAGCGGATAGTGATGTGATGCGAGAGCGTTAGGCCGGCCAGCGCGAGCGACTGAATCATGGATAAGGTCTGCGTCCAGACGAGCACTTGTCGACGATCGAGGCGGTCGACCCAGACGCCGGCAAGAGGGGCGAAAATGAAGGTTGGAATCTGCCCTGCGAAGCTGACCGTGCCCAGCAGGAGCGCCGATCCCGTCAAGCGAAAGACCAGCCAGCTAGTTGCGATCCGCGTCATCCACGTGCCGATGAGCGAGATGCTCTGGCCGCCGAAGAAGAGGCGGAAGTTCCGATGCCTCAGTGCGCGCCATGCGTGCGACGCGCCGGAAGCTTCGGTCGTTTCCCCGCGTGCGTTGTCCTCGCTAGTATTCAAGGGCACTTTATTCCCCGCAAAGTTTGCCTGCGATTTTCTATCCGCGATTTTATTGGCAGAGCCGCTCTGCTAGGAGAGGAGCCCCAGTTCCCTCAGCAGAAAGGCATAGTCGAACGCGATCTCTTTCAGATAGTCGTACCGCCCGCTGGCGCCGCCGTGGCCGGCTTGCATGTTAGTCACCAGCAGTAGCGGATTGTTATCGGTCTTCAAGGTGCGAAGCTTGGCCACATATTTGGCAGGCTCCCAATACATAACCTGGCTGTCTTGCAGGGACGTCTTCACCAGCATTGCCGGATAACTCGCTGCCTTCAAGTTATCGTACGGTGAATAACTCAGCATATAGTGGAAATAAGCATAGTCGTTCGGATTGCCCCACTCTTCATACTCGGGGACGGTAAGTGGAAGCGTGGCGTCGAGCATGGTGTTCATCACGTCGACAAAAGGCACGTGAGAGATTACAGCACGAAATAGATCGGGGCGAAGGTTGACGACTGCGCCCATCAGCAAACCTCCAGCGGACCCACCTTCGATGGCCACACGTGCCGGGTCGCCATAGCCGGATGCAGTGAGGTGCTCAACGGCGGCGATGAAGTCGGTGAAGGTGTTGCGCTTGACGAGCATCTTGCCTGCGTCGTGCCACGGCTTGCCCAGATCGCCTCCGCCGCGAATATGCGCATAAGCCATCACGACGCCGCGATCAAGCAGACTCAGCCGATTTCCACCAAAGCCAAGCGGTAAAGAATATCCGTAAGACCCATATCCATAGACATAAACCGGATTGCCACTTTCTTCGCGCTTGTCCTTGCGATAAACGAGCGAGACCGGCACTTGGGCTCCATCTGGCGCGGCAGCATGAACACGCTCGCTGGCATAGAGTGTGCGGTCGAATCCGCCGGGGATTTCGACCTGTTTGAGAAGCGTGGATGCGCCGCTTGCCGTGTCGTATTCGTAGACCGAACTGGGCGTGACCAGCGATTGATACGCGTAGCGGAAGGTTGTTGTCTCAAAGATACGGTTGATCGAAGGATGGGCACTGTACGCGGGCTCGGGGAAGGCGATTTCGCTGGTAAGTGAGGCTTCCGGGCCGTCGTCGAGAAAGCGCCAGATGCGGAGTTGCGGCAGCCCGTCTTCGCGTTCGCAGGCAACAAAGAAGCCGGCGAACAGGTCCACATCTTCCAGCATTACGTTGTCGCGGTGTGGAATCCGCTCGGTCCAATGGTCGCGTCCCGGCGTGGCGACGGGCGCTGTAACCAGGCGCAGATTTCGGCCCCGATCATTGGTGCGGATGAACCAGAAGCCGTTGCGGTGCTCGACGGAATATTCATGCTCATCCTGACGCGGGCTGATCAGTGTGAATTGTCCGTTCGGTTCGTTTGCTGGAAGAAACCAGGATTCACTCGCAGTGTGGCTCGAAGATTCCATGATAAGGAAGCGGCCGTCGCGGGTGCGCCCGGCGCCGAGGTTGAAGCGCTCATCGTCATCCTGATAAACCAGCACATCCTCAGAGTGCGGCGTGCCCCGCATATGCCGCCATAGCTGATACTGGCGCTTCTGTTCCTCATCCTCAACGGTGTAGAAGAGGGTTAGATTATCGGCGGCCCAGGCTGTCGAGCCGACCCGCTCCACCTCGCCGGGAAGCGTCTCGCCTGTGAGCAGATCCTTGATGTGGAGGGTGTACTGGCGAAAGCCGGTGGTGTCGGTGGTGTAGGCCAGCCAGCGGCCATCGTCGGTTATGTCGGTGTCGCCGACTGCGAAGAAGGCGTGGCCCTCGGCCATCTTGTTGCCGTCGAGAATTATCTGCTCCGGGGTGTCTTCTGTGGCATTGGGAGAGCCATGGGTGCGGCAATGGATGGCGTACTGGAGGCCCTCCTCGGTCCGTGTGTAGTACCACCAGTCGCCGTCGCGAAATGGAACTGAAACGTCGGTCTGTTTTATGTGCGAGAGCATCTCGTGATAGAGCTCATCGCGGAGGCCGGCCAGCGGCGCCATTACGGCCTCGGCGTACTCGTTTTCCGCCTCCAGATAGGCCGTGACGTCGGGATTCTGCTTATCGCGCAACCAGGCATAGTCGTCGGTGAGAACTACGCCATGCATTGGGGTTTCGGTATGTTCCTTCTTGGCGATTGGAGGTGTGGGAAGCTCGGATTCAGTCATCTTCCCCAGTGTAGTGCAATGACAGCTTTCAGCTCTCAGCCTTCAGCTTTCAGAGAATCCCGTCAGTCGCTGGGTCGAGGCTTGCCGGAACAGCAGGCCCCGAGACGTAAGTTGTTTGTTTTCGGAGGTCATTCTGGGTTTTATTGATGTAACGTCATTGTTTTCATATGCATGGGGAGAAAAGGGGGGAGGGGTGGGGTAAATCGTCGTTTTTGAGGCATTCGGGATTCAGCGAATTCAGGGAGATTTGTAGCGTTATGGAGGCCATGAATTAATTGTGCGCGTTTCCGCGAAATGAACTGCAAACTCCGGGAAGATTTCAGAGATTAGTTTTGTCAGCAGGTTTCTTCGTTCCATTGTCTTGCGTCCCTCCGGGCAATCGCATGAAGCTGGTCGAGCCGGGAAAGGGAGGTTCGCCGCGTCCCTACAGGACGCGAAAGCTCGATCGGGACGCTTACCCCGGATTTCATCCGGGGCTATTTTCATGCCTTCCCTCCGGGAAGAAGGCCGAATCGTCTCCGTTCTGGCAACGGATGAAGCGAACTACGGGAGCAAGAACTGTTCATGCGATTGTCTTGACCTGTCCCTGTACTGTGGAACTTCCGACAGCCCTCCCGCGTACAATTGAGAGCGATGAAAGGCATTCGCCGCGCACATTCGACACTTTTCCGGCTGCTCCTGGCCGTTTCCGCCGTCTTTTTCGTTACGACAGTGACGGCCCAGCGGGTCGACGACCTGCCCAAACCGACAGATTACGTAAGCGATCTGGCCCACGTGCTTTCGCCTGAGGCGATTGCGCGAATTGACCGCATTTGCGGGCAGCTCGACCATTCCGCGGCCAACGCCCAGGTGGCCGTCGTGACCGTCCAGACGCTGGATGGGGAGGACGCAGCAACATACTCCGACGAGCTTGAGACCAAGTGGAAGATGGGCCGGAAGGGGTCAGACCGCGGCGTGCTCATCCTGCTGGCGGTGCGCGACCACCAGCGGCGCATTGAGGTGGGCTATGGCCTCGAAGGCATCCTTCCAGACGGCAAGCTGGGAGACATTGGCCGGGAGATGGTTCCGCAGCTTCGCGCCAACGACTTTGACGGCGCTGTTACCCTTGCGGTGGACGAAGTTGCGCAGGTCATTGCTGCCGACGCCAAGGTGACCCTGGACGAAGAGCCTGCGATGGCGGCTCGGCCAATGCAGCAGCAGCACCCCGGCGTGGGCCAAGTGATTCTGATCATCATCGTGCTGATTTTCTTTGGCGGATTCTTCATTCTTCGCCTGCTGATGAGCTTCGGCATGCTGTTTGGCGGCTGGGGTCGAGGGCCCTGGATCGGCGGTGGCGGCGGCTGGGGAGGCGGGGGTGGTTTTGGCGGCGGTGGTGGTGGTGGAGGCGGCGGCTCCGGCTTTGGGGGTTTTGGCGGAGGCAGCTTTGGCGGCGGCGGTGCAGGCGGAAGCTGGTAGTTTTTTCAAGATTTCTTGAAGGGGACCTCCTTGAATGGAGGCCGGAGGAGAAGGGAACTGTATGGGCAAGGGACTTTTGGCTGGCTTGGGATTTGTTGCTCTTTTGATTCTTGGCGTATTGATGGTGGGTTGCAGTTATGTAACCTCGAAAAACCAGATGGTGGCCAAGGATCAGGCTGTTAAGACGGCGTGGTCCGACGTAGATGTACAGCTTCAGCGGCGCGCAGACCTGATTCCTAACCTGGTGGAGACCGTGAAGGGCTTTACCAAGGAAGAGAGCACGGTATTTGGAGATATTGCGAATGCGCGTGCAGGGATGCTGAATGCGCAGGGACCGGCGGCAAAGATCGCGGCGAACGGTCAACTGGACGGAGCCATTGGCCGCCTGCTGCTGCTCACGGAGAATTACCCGCAACTGCGGTCCAGCGATCAGTTCATGCGCTTGCAGGATGAATTGGCCGGTACGGAGAATCGTATTGGTGTGGCTCGCAAGCGTTATAACGACGCGCTTCAGGAATACAACACGTATATTCTCTCGTTCCCTAACAGCATTTGGGCGGGGATGGCTGGATACCAGCAGAACAACGCCAGGTTTGAGGCCAGCGAATCGGCTCGGACGGTGCCGAACGTGAAGTTCTAAGGAAGGTCCGTAGTCTCCCCGGTCCCCAAGTGCGAGGGACCGGGGGCACCCTCACCCTCATCGTGGTCTGGAAAGGGCACCGGGACCGTGGCCACCCGCCTAGGTTTGAGGCCAGTGACGCTGCTCGGACGGTGCCGGCTGTGAAGTTCTAAGGAAGGTCTGTAGTCTCCCCGGTCCCCAAGTGCGAGGGACCGGGGGCACCCTCATCGTGGTCTGGAAAGGGGACCGTGGCCACCAGCCTGATTTAGCTCGATTGGTGAGTGACCGCCGTCTCAGCCCCTGGGTATCAGCCGTTCGACTTGTCGAAGATTGAACCGTTATGAAGATGCTCTTCCAAGTCGTTTGTGGCGTGGCGCTATGCATTGCGATTGTGGTTGTGCTCATATATTCGCCGATTCCGTGGTTTTGGGAGCACGAGGACCAGCCACTTGTTTATTCGATCACTTGGAGGTCGGCTGTCGTTTTGTTTTTGCTCGTTCTTCTTACACAAGGAATTTCGCGTTTGACCTTCGTTTGGTTCGGAAGGCGTCGAACGAAGGCGGGTGGCCGCGGGCTCGGTAACCTTTCCAAACCCAGATGAGGGTGCCCCCGGTCCCTAGCCTTTGGGGACCGGGGATGGAAGCACAACCCCGCCCCCCCCCGGTTGGAGTATCCTCGCAGTGTATGAGGGGCCAGCGCATCCGTTATCAGCAAACGGGAGACTTTCACTTCCTCACCTTCAGCAGTTTCCAGCGTCGGCCCTACCTGTCGACGGTCGCGGCGATGGAGCTTTTTGAGGATGCGTTGGAGCGCGTTCGGCTGCGTTATCTTTTTGCAGTCGCTGGTTACGTGGTCATGCCGGAGCACGTGCATCTGCTGGTCAATGAGCCAGGGCGCGGGCTTTTATCCAGAACCGTTCAGGCCCTTAAGCTGTCGGTTTCGATGCGCATCCGCGAAAGACCCTTTTGGCAGGCGCATTATTACGATTTCAACGTCTCATCGCACAAGAAATTCGTGGAGAAGTTGCGCTACATTCATCGCAATCCGGTGAAGCGCGGCCTCGTTTCCAAGCCTGAGGAGTGGCTCTGGTCGAGCTATCGCCATTATCAAACGGGCATGCACGGCACCGTGGAAATCGAATCGGAATGGACGGCCTACGAGAGAGGCTGGCAACTGCCGGAGTGGATGCGCTACAGGCAGATCGATTCCCCTTCCCCGGTCCCCAAAGGCGAGGGACCGGGGGCACCCTCAACTCGATAATGCGCGGTATGAGAGCAGGGCCACCCGCCTAGCAACCGCCTGAGTGGATGCGCTACAGGCAGCTCGATTCTCCCTCCCCGGTCCCCAAAGGCGAGGGACCGGGGGCACCCTCAACTTGATAATGAGCGGTATGAGACCAGGGCCACCCGCCTTTGCCTGTTCTCCAAAAAACAAAGGCCACCCGCCGCGGCGGATGGCCTTTCGATGTTGGGCTCACGGGATCGCCGGACCGGTTTACTTGAAGGACGCGATGGCGCTGGCCTCGTCGTCGTAGATGTCGAATACGGTGTAAAGCTTTGTCAACTGCAGCAGGTCATGGACCTTCTTGGTCAGCTTCAGCAGCTTGAGCGATGCACCTTGATTCTTTGACGTGGTGAATGCGCTCACGAGCTCGCCCAACCCAGAGCTGTCAATGTAGTTCACGTCGCCCAGGTTCAGCAGGATGCTCTTCAAGCCCTTGCTGATCAGGTCGCGAATCGCATCGCGCAACTGCACACTGCCCTCGCCCAATGTGATCCGCCCGCTCAAGTCTAGAACAGTAACACCGTCAACTTCACGGGAAGCAATAGTAAGTGCCACGGAAATTCCTCCTTGTTTGGTGTTTCGTTTATAGCACTTCTGCCGGCAGAAATGGCAACAACCCTGACTGCCCGATGCGCCGGCCTGGACGGCTTAGTTGGCTTGAATGGCTTCTATCCGTCCCAGGCCCGCGCGACCGTTGCGCAAGTACTCTCAAGTTTTTTCGCCGGGCGGCGCTAAATGTTTTACGAGCGTCAACTCGGTTCCAGGATGCAGTTGTCGAAAGTGTACCTCATCCATGAAGGATCGGATAAGGAAGATGCCGCGGCCTGTGCCGCGCAACAGATTTTCCGGGGCCAACGGGTCGGGAAGCGTGTCCGGATCGAGACCCTTGCCTTCGTCGGCGACTGAAATTACAAGCTGAGAACCGGTGTTCTCAAGGCTCACCGTGATCTTTTTGCTGGGGTCGTATTCGTTGCCGTGCAGCACGGCGTTTACCGCAGCCTCGCGGACCGCCATGCCGAGCCGGAAGCGTTCATCCTCGTCCAGACCGGCCGTTTCGGCCAATTTGTCCGCGGCAGCCTCCACCTCGCTGACGCTTTCCATGGTGGAACTCAGCGAAAAACTCATCCGTCCTTCCCTGGGTGCGCTCACCGGATTCGTGTCCGCCCCTTCCGGAGCGGAAGCGCCAGGCGCGCATCGCCGCTCCTCAGCAACCTTGCTGGCAAGTTTCGTTGCTGGGAACAAATGTGTCAAGCGGGCATCGGCTGGCGCTGTACAGACTTGCTCATTTCGAAATATCGTCGAGCGGAATCCTGTGTGGTCTTCCCGCAATTGAGGTTTCGAAACTTGCCCCGTTGTCCAATAGGATGCATGCGGGCCTCAAATCGGGTCGAAGGGAATAAACTCACTTCATGCAGCCTCGCACCACAGCTCGGGTCAGCCTCACTGCGCTGCTTGGCACTCCGGTGACCGATGCTCAGGGCCATTTGCGCGGGCGCCTGAAAGATATTGCCGTGGCCACTGGGCCGGACGCCGGCAAAGTGGCTGGCCTGGTGCTCAAGACGCGCACCGGGCTATGCATTGTTCCCTCCCAGGACGTGATGGAGACCCCAGCGGGCACACTCGAGCTGCGTACCGCTGGGGCGCTGGTTCCTCTCAAAGACGATGGGAACTATCTCTATCTCCAGCAGGACCTGATGGACCGCCAGATCATCGACATTCACGGGCGCAAGGTGGTCCGCGTGAACGATGTCGACTTGGAATGGATGGGTCGTGGAGCGGCACACCTGCTGCGCGTGGCTGAGGTTGAGGTTGGCCTGCGCGGAGCTTTTCGCCGCGTCTTCAAAGGCCTGCTGACCCGCGCCGCGCTGGAGACGATTTCGCGCAAGCTCGGCGCCAGCGGCATTCCCTGGCAGTTTGTCGACGTGATCGAGGTGGACCCGGCCCGGCGCGTGAAGCTGCGCATCGAGTATGAACGCCTGGCCGAAATGCATCCTTCGGATCTGGCTGAAATTCTGGAAGATCTGGCCCCGGCCGAGCGCGAAGCGGTGTTTACCTCGCTGGACGAAGAGGTGGCCGCGGAAACGCTCGAAGAGGTCGATCCCAAGTTGCAGAAGGCGCTGCTTGAAAAGCTGGACGAAGAGCGGATCGCCGACATCGTGGAGGAGATGGACCCCGGAGCCGCAGCCGACCTGCTGGCCGAGCTGCCTGAGGAGCAGTCGGACGCCATTCTCGAGGAGATGGAGCCGGAGGAGCGGCACGAGGTTGAGGAACTGCTGGAGTTCGATGAGAACTCTGCAGCCGGCTGCATGACTACCGACTTCATCGCATTGGGAATGCAATCGACGGTGGCGCAGGCGGTGCAGGCGCTGCGCAACTTCGACGGCGATCCGGAGAGCGTGACTGAGGTTTACCTGCTGGACGAAAAGCGTGTGCTCCGCGGGGCGGTCTCCTTGGCGCGGCTGGTGATGGCGCTGCCGGAGTCGCGAGTAGCCGTGCTGGCTGAGCCGCGTGTGCTTTCGTGCCCGGCGGATCTGCGCCAGAATGAGCTGGCTGAGCTGTTCGACAAATACAACCTTCACGCTCTTCCGGTGGTCGATAATCTGGGCCGGATGGTGGGCGTGGTGCAGGCCGACCACGTCATAAGCTTTCTGAGAGAGAAACTTTAGGGCTGGGTAGCCGACAATAAGACTGTCCCGGAACCAAATCTGTCCAAAACAGCACAGTTCTGTTTCGTTCTTGCCACTAAAGTTGCAGAAAGTAGCTTGACTTAACCGGATTTGTGAAAGAATCCAGAGATGATGCAGTTTCCAAAAATCATTCAGGGCGGAATGGGTGTCGGCGTCTCTAACTGGCGTCTGGCCAACGCGGTGTCGCGGCTCGGCCAGCTCGGAGTGGTTTCCGGCACGGCGCTCGATCAGCTTTTTGTTCGCCGGCTTGCCGAGGGCGACGATGGCGGCAATATGAAGCGGGGGCTGGATGCGTTTCCGTTTCCGGAGATGGCCCGCCGCATCTGGCAGGAGTATTTTGTTCCCGGCGGCAAGCCCGCCGATGCTCCCTACCCGAACGTCCCCATGCACCAGCGGAACAGTCCGCGCAAGCTGGTTGAGCTGTGCATGGTGAGCAACTTTGTCGAGGTATTTCTGGCCAGGGAAGGCCACAAAAACCCCGTCGGCATCAATTTCCTTGAAAAAGTGCAGATGCCGCACCTGGCGTCTATTTATGGAGCGATGCTGGCAGGTGTCGGCTATGTGCTCATGGGCGCGGGCATCCCGCTGCATATTCCGGGCGTGCTTGACGCCTTTGCCGCAAACCACATTGCCGAGTACAAGCTGCAGGTGACCGGCGCCGTCGTTGGGCAGGACACGATGATGCACCTGAACGCCGCCAACTATGTCGAGGGCATTCTCCCAACGCTGAAGCGGCCCAAGTTCCTGGCCATCGTCTCTTCGAACACGCTGGCGACGACCATGCTCCGGCGTGCCAGCGGCCGCGTGAACGGCTTGATTATCGAGACACCGACGGCCGGCGGACACAATGCGCCCCCTCGCGGCAAGCTGCAACTCAACGCGGCCGGGGAGCCTGTCTACGGCGAGCGTGACCATGTGAACATTGAGGAACTGCGTGCGCTGGGCGTGCCTTTCTGGCTTGCCGGCGGCTATGGAAACGCCGAAAAACTGCGCGAAGCCGTCGAGCAGGGCGCGGCGGGAATCCAGGTCGGAACCGCGTTTGCTTTCTCTGCTGAATCCGGCATGCGGCCTGACCTGAAGAAGAAACTCCTCGCGCAGGCGAAGACTGGCTCCGGTGTCGTGTTTACCGACTCCCTGGCCTCGCCTACCGGTTTCCCGTTCAAGGTTGCCCAGTTGGAAGGCACGTCTTCCTCCTTCCCCATCTACCAGGAGCGAAAGCGGGTCTGCGACCTGGGCTATCTCAGGGAGCCCTACGCCGTCTCCGAAGGGAACATTGGATATCGCTGCGCCGCTGAGCCGGTGGCGAACTTTGTGGCCAAGGGCGGCAAGGTTGAGGATACCGTAGGCAGAAAATGCCTCTGCAACGCCCTCATGGCGAATATTGGACACGCCCAGAAACGCAAGGACGGGACAGAAGAGCTGCCTCTGGTGACAGTCGGGGACGATCTGAATTCCATCGCCCAATTCCTAGCTCCGGGCGAGGAGTCCTATAGTGCTGCGGACGTGGTGGCCTCGCTCATGAGCGCCCTGCCGCTTGAGTCGGAGATCGAATCCGGCGTCTACGCGACCGCTTAGAGGCTGTCTCGTAAATCACGGCCGGATCCGAAGGAGAATTCCCTCAGGGGCTAAACAGGCTGCGGAAAAACTCCGAATTTGGGGCGAAATACGCGGAAAACATACCTCAGCGGCTAAAGCCGACAATGATTCTATTGGCCTTGTGCCGGGGATAAATCCCCGGCCTACCGCCCGGACGAGTTTTTCCGCAGCCTGTAAAGCCCGCGATTTTGGAGGTCTCCAGCGGCACGACTGAAGTCGTGCCCTGACACTTCTTGCCTCTTCTGTTGAGTCTTACCGCAAGCTGTAAAAGCCCGCGAATTTGAAGCCCTCTGATGGCACGGCTGAAGCCGTGCCCT
>Ga0182030_10007940_pt1 | contig 22063 bp, 23 predicted proteins | sample 812S3MmetaG_FD_121299 | JGI IMG/M metagenome (GOLD analysis project Ga0182030, IMG submission 121299) | Permafrost microbial communities from Stordalen Mire, Sweden - 812S3M metaG (Illumina Assembly) | ecosystem: Environmental > Terrestrial > Soil > Wetlands > Permafrost | place: Sweden... | reverse complement strand
GTTTGTCGGCGAGGCCATCGAATCGATCGCCGATGACGGCCTGCGCGAGCTCGCCATTACGACGGCGCAGCGCTGGCTGGAGGCGCGGTCATGACGGTACATCCCGCAGTGTCGAATGGTTCCTACGACGTCGCCCGCGTGCGCGAGGACTTTCCCGCCTTGGCGCTCAAGGTCTATGGCAAGCCACTGGTCTATCTCGACAACGCCGCGTCGGCGCAAAAGCCCAATGCGGTGCTCGATCGCATGACCGAGGCCTACAGAAGCGAATATGCCAACGTGCATCGCGGGCTGCATTACCTCGCCAATGCGGCTACCGAAGCCTATGAAGGGGGCCGCGCCAAGGTCGCGGCATTTCTCAACGCCGGACGCAATGAAGAGATCGTCTTCACCCGCAACGCCACCGAGGCGATCAATCTGGTGGCGTCGTCATGGGGTGAGCCGAACATCAAGGCCGGCGACGAAATCGTGCTCTCGATCATGGAGCACCATTCCAATATTGTGCCCTGGCATTTCCTCAGGGAGCGTCACGGCGCCGTGATCAAATGGGCCGATGTTGACGACGAAGGCAACTTCCTGATCGACGAATTCGAAAAACTCCTGACCGATCGCACCAAACTGGTCGCGATCACGCAGATGTCGAATGCGCTCGGTACCTTGGTGCCGGTCAAGGATGTGGTGAAGCTCGCCCATGCCCGCGGCATCCCGGTGCTGGTGGACGGCAGCCAGGCCGCCGTCCACCTGGCCATCGATGTCAGGGATATCGACTGCGATTTCTACGTCTTCACCGGCCACAAGCTGTACGGACCGACCGGCATCGGCGTGCTTTACGCCAAGCATGAGCATCTGGTGGCGATGCGGCCTTACAATGGTGGCGGCGAGATGATCCGCGAGGTCGCGCGGGACTGGGTCACCTATGGCGATCCGCCGCACAAATTCGAGGCGGGAACGCCGGCGATCGTCGAGGCGGTGGGGCTGGGGGCTGCGATCGATTACGTCAACTCGATCGGCAAGCAGCGTATCGCCGCGCACGAGCATGACCTGTTGAACTATGCCGAGGCGCGCTTGCGCGAAATCAATTCGCTGCGTCTGATCGGCAGCGCGAAGACCAAGGGACCGGTGATCTCGTTCGAGATGAAGGGCGCGCATCCCCACGATGTCGCCACCGTGATCGACCGCCAGGGCATCGCGGTGCGCGCCGGTACCCATTGCGTAATGCCGCTTTTAGAGCGGTTCAATGTGACGGCCACCTGCCGCGCCTCGTTCGCGATGTATAATACCAGGGACGAAGTCGACCATCTGGCGCAGGCGCTGATCAAGGCGCGGGAATTATTCTCATGACCGATACCATCGAAGCCAAGACCAGCAACATGCAAACCCATTCGGCGCTACCGCCGGAGGAAACCGAGCGGTTGGGGACCGAAATCGTCGCCGCGCTGAAGACCGTGTTCGATCCGGAAATTCCGGCCGATATCTATGAACTCGGCCTGATCTACAAGGTCGACATCAAGGACGACCGCACCGTGGACGTCGAGATGACGCTGACGACGCCGAACTGTCCGGCGGCCGGGGAATTGCCCACCATGGTCGAGAACGCGGTCGCCAGCGTTCCCGGCGTCGGGGTGGTCAATGTCAATCTGGTCTGGGATCCGGCGTGGACGCCGGACCGGATGACCGACGAGGCCCGCCTCGTGCTCAATATGTGGTGATGCGTCAGTGGATCGCGACTTAACCTGCTCACGGGAATTGGCCGGCATTGATTTGCCGCTGGGATTGACCACATGACCGATATGACACCTGCTTCACCCATGCCGGCTTCGAAGCCGAAGCTCCGGCCCCGCGCGCAGGTCATGAAGCTGACCGAAGCCGCGGCGCTGCGGATTGCCGAACTGACCAAGCGCGCCGATTCCGAGATCGTCGGCTTAAGGGTCGGGATAAAGAATGGCGGCTGCGCCGGCCAATCCTATACGGTCGAGTATGCCCACGATGTCCGTCCCACCGACGAAGTGGTCGAGGACAAGGGCGTCAAGATCCTGGTCGACCCCAAGGCCGTGCTTTTCCTGCTGGGCACTGAGATGGACTATAAGGCCGACAAGATGTCGGCCCAGTTCATCTTCAACAACCCGAACCAGACCGGCGCCTGCGGCTGCGGCGAATCGGTGCAGCTCACCGCTGCGAAGATCGATGGGTAGTATGATGTCCGGGACGCGGCGCTGGGCGCTCCACGCCGCTCCGGAACCGACGAGATTACAAATGGGCCCTGGCTTAACAGCGCACCGCGCCGCAGAGCGCGGCATCCGGGACACGGCTTCACCGCAACGACCGCATTTCACGCCGCCTCCATGGACCGCGATTTCCTGATCGATCTGTTTTCCGATTTCGGTCCGGTGACGATCCGCCCGATGTTTTCGGGCTTCGGCATTTCCACCGACGGCACCAACTTCGCCATGGCGCTGCGCGCCGGACTTTATTTCCGCGCCGACGAGCAAAGCATTCCGCAGTTCGAGGCGGAAGGCTCAAAGCCGTTTCAGTACCAGACCCGTGACAAGACGGTCACGGTCGGCTCCTACTGGCAATTGCCGGCGCGGCTGTTTGACGATCCGGAGGAGTTGGCCGGCTGGGCGAGGACGGCACTGGCGGCGGCGCAGCGCGCGGCGCTGCGCAAGCGTCCGAAGGCCCGAAAGCGGGCCAAGGCCAAGACGGCCGAGGTTAGGAAGGCTATAAAAAAGCCAGCAAAGGCGAAAAAGACAAAAAGGAAAGCCAAGCCACGCGTCGTCGCGGCCAGGCGCACACCGGTTTAGCCGTTTCGGGCGTCATGCCACCTGGCTGTGGGTCTCGGCGGCGTATTCCGGGTCTACCTCGCAGATGACGCGGTTGCGGCCGTTCCGCTTGGCGGCGTAGAGGCAGGCATCGGCGCGTTCGATCAGCGAGTCGGTATCGTCGCCCGGCTTCAGCATGGAAACCCCGACCGAGATCGTGACCCGGCCGAGAATTTCACCGGTGGATTTTTTCTTCAATTCCTTCGCCATGACCGCGCGGCGGATGTGATCGGCGACTGTCAGCGCCTGGCGCAGCGCGGTGTTGGGCAGCACTACCGCGAATTCCTCGCCGCCGTAGCGCGCGGTGATGTCCTGGCCCTTGATGGTCTGCTTGAGCGACATGCCTACCAGCCGCAGCACCTGGTCGCCGGTGAGGTGGCCGTAGGAGTCGTTGAATGATTTGAAGTGATCGATGTCGAACATCAGGAGCGAAAGCGGATCGCCGTTCGCCAGGGCATTCTGCACCGCGGCATCGATCGAGCGATCGAAATATTTGCGGTTGCCTAGGCCGGTGAGGGGATCGGTCAGGCTTTCGGCCCTGATCGCCTCCAGGCTCTGCTGCAGATTGCTGATCTCCGATTTCGACAGGGTCAGCCGGTCTTCGAGCGCCTTGTTGGTGTCGCGCATCTCGCGGGTGGACTTCACTAGGCTCTCGACGATCGCCTTGACCTGATCGCGGTTGCGGGCGACCGAAAGTTTCTTGGCGGCTCCCGAAAGGCTGTCGTCGTAGCTCGCCGACATGCCCAGGGCGTCGCTGATCAGGGTCATGACGTCGTCGATTTCCCCGATTACGCGCGCGCCGACCTTGTCGATGCGGTCGGTGGTCTTGATCTGGGAAAGATAGGTCTCGTAGATCTGCTCGAGATCGGCCTCGGTCAGCTTGCCGTTGCGCGCCAGCGTTTCATTGATGATCTTGTTGAGCGGCGAGTTGTAACCGGTCGCATAGACGTACCAGATTTCATAGTTCCGGGGGACGGCGGTTTGCCGGAGCGATTTGATCTGGCCAAGCGCTACCTCGGCGAACGCCATCGTGCGTTCATGTTCATCGAGCACCTTGATCACTGATCATGTCCCCAGACTCGCGAGCGTCCTGCCCGTCGTCCCAACCGCAATACTTAAAAATATCGCGATCAAGTTAATGGAGGAGAATGAACGACCGGTAAACGGGAGCCGCGCTGGCCGCGGCAGATCGGTGCCGTGATGTTCAGTCGCCTGGCACGTCAGACCCTGGCGCGAACCGGTCGCAACAGAAACGCCGGCAGATGCGAGTGATCGGCGGGCTCGGACGCCGGATCGGCCGGCGTCTGCGGCGCTTCGGCGCGCCCGATCGAAGGCGTGCGCGAGGCCGGAGCGGGGACCGGCGGCGTAAAGGCGGCAACCGGCGCCTCGGGACTGCGACCGTCGCCTCCGCGACGCGGCCCACGCTCACGGCGCGGCTTGCGGCCCTCGCGTGCACCCTCCCGGGTGCCTTCTCTGCTGCTTTCGCGGGCGCGCGAATGGCGTGGCGCCTCGGGTTCGCCGCTGGACGGCGCGGCTGAATCGTCGACCGGTCGCGGCTCGATACCGCTGTCGATGCGGGGAATGGTTTGCCCGATCAGCTTTTCAATCGCTACCATCGATTTCTGATCGAGCGGTGTGACGATCGAGATCGCGGTGCCGGCGCGGCCAGCGCGGCCAGTGCGGCCGATCCGGTGGACATAGTCGTCGGCATGATGCGGTACGTCGAAATTGAAGACATGGCTGGTGGCGGGAATGTCGAGGCCGCGGGCGGCGACGTCGGAAGCGACCAGCAGCGGAATCTCGCCCTTGCGGAATTGATCGAGTGCAGCCGTGCGGGCCGATTGGTCCATGTCGCCATGCAGGGCGCCGACGCTGAAGCCGTGTTTCTGCAGTGACTTGTACAATAGCGCCACTTCGCGCTTGCGGTTGCAGAAGATGATCGCGTTCTGCAGATCCTTGGCATCGCGCAGCAGCCGACGCAGCGTGTCGCGTTTCTCATGCGGCTCGCGGCCGACCGCGACCTGAAACTGGGATACCCCCACCGCTGTCGTCGCCGGCCTGGAAACCTCGATCTTCTCGGGATTGTGCAGGAAGGTCTCGGTGATGCGGCGAATTTCAGCCGGCATGGTGGCGGTGAAGAACAGCGTCTGCCGGGTGAAGGGAATCATCTTGCAGATGCGCTCGATATCGGGAATGAACCCCATGTCGAGCATGCGGTCGGCTTCATCGATCACCAACAGCTCAACCCCGGTGAGCAATAGCCCGCCGCGCTCGGTGTGGTCGAGCAGCCGGCCGGGCGTCGCGATCAGCACGTCGACGCCGCGCGTCAGTTTGGTGTCCTGGTCGCCGAACGAGACCCCGCCGATCAGGAGCGCGACGTTGAGTTTCTGGCCGGCGCCGTATTTGTCGAAGTTTTCCTTGACCTGGGCGGCGAGCTCGCGGGTCGGCTCCAGGATCAGGGTGCGCGGCATGCGGGCGCGGGCGCGGCCCTTTTCCAGCATGGTCAGCATCGGAAGGACGAAGGCCGCGGTCTTGCCGGTGCCGGTCTGGGCGATGCCGAGAACGTCTCGGCGGGCCAGAACATGGGGAATCGCCTGTTCCTGGATCGGGGTGGGAGTCGTGTAGCCGGTGGCCGCAACGGCGGCGAGCACCTTGTCGGACAAACCGAGATGGGAAAAAGACATTGAGCCTCTGGTAGATACCGCCGCTTGGAATCTCAAAAAAAGCTGTCGCGCTCAACCCCGGAACGGCACGCAGATCTGCACGGGATTTTCGGATACGCAGACAGGCGGCTTATTCAAGATATCGCGTTTCGATACCGGGCCGCGTCGAGGCGGAACATAGGGGCGAATTGGCGGAAGTCAATGGAGCAGGTCCCGGAAGCACCGAAAAAGCTTAATGTTTTTGCAAATAGGAAGCGGTTCGTTCCCTACGGCTTTGCCGGGGGCCGCGCGCGCCGGCAGGCAGCCTCGGGGATGCGATCGCGGACGGAAGCTCCGTGCCGGCGCCGGCAAGCCCGGCCCCGGATGGTGGTTCTGCCCGGCAGCTCGCCGCCGGCGCTGCGGGCGGCTCTCCCTGAATTTTGCAGAACCGCAATTCGGCATTGGAGCTGCCGGGTGAGGCGCGGCATTGAACCGGCGGCATGGCTTTGCCGACTACGGCAGGAGGCGGCGCGCGAGCGGTCGATGGCTCGTGAAGGCGGCATGACACGGAAAATCGCGATGATCCATTGGCGGTCGCTCGGCACCGTACTGGCGGTGAGCCTGGTGGCGGGGTGGCTGGTGCCCGCAGCCCCCGCGTTCGCCGAAAAACGCGTCGCGCTGGTGATCGGCAACAACCACTGCAAGAACGTGCCAAAACTGCAAAAGGCGGTCAACTTCGATCCGGAAGCGGCGCTGATTCACGACCAGCGAAAAATCCTCGACATGACCGCGACCAGCTGGCTGTCGTTCCGCGAGTGCAACGGCCTGCTTGTCTATTATACGCCGCTGATGTCCTATCGCTGCGCGATCCGGGAAGTGCGCGTCGGCATCGACAGCGCCGTGCCGGACAGGGTCTTGAAAATGCCACCCTGCGATCTCAGGGATCCCAGAGCCATTCCGCTGGCGCGCAGCCTTATCTGAAGCTTGCGCCGTCGACCCAATCGGTCTCGGTGGAATTGACCTATCGCGACGGCAGCGTCTCGGAGACCAAGAGCTTCCGGCGCTGAGCGGCCGATCACGGGAGCCAGATCATGGACGCGGGTATTCCTCCAGAACGGCCGTCGCGTCGCCAGATCGACACCCGATGCTGCATCGTCGGCGGCGGTCCGGCCGGCATGATGCTGGGCTATCTGCTGGGCCGTGCCGGCATCGAGACACTGGTGCTGGAGAAGCACGCCGACTTTTTCCGGGATTTTCGCGGCGATACCGTGCATCCCTCGACGCTGCAGGTGATGGACGAACTCGGCTTGATCGACGGGTTTCTCAAAATTCCGCACCAGCGCTTGCAGAAAATGGACGGCCAATTCGGCGGCACGACGATTCGCATCGCCGACCTCAGTCGGCTGAAGGCAAAATACCCGTTCATTGCCTTCATGCCGCAATGGGATTTTCTCAATTTCCTGCGCGACAGCGCCGCCCGGTTTGCCTCGCTCAAGGTCATGATGAATGCGGAAGCGACTGATCTGGTCTGGTCGGGCGATGCGGTGGCGGGGGTGATGGCCGATACGCCGCAGGGGCCGGTCGAAATCCGCGCCGCTCTGACCATCGGCTGTGACGGCCGGCATTCGCTGGTGCGGCAGCGCGCCAATCTCGCGGTCGAGGAGATCGGCGCGCCGATGGACGTGCTGTGGTTTCGCGCCGGCCGGCACCCGGACGAAACCGAGAACCTGTTTGCCCGGCTCGAGGCCGGCAAGATGCTGGTGACCTTCGATCGCGGCGATTACTGGCAATGCGCCTACGTGATCGGCAAGGGACAATACGATGCGGTGAAGGCGCGCGGGCTGCAGGCGTTCCGCGACGACGTCGTCGGCATGGCGCCGATCCTGAAATCCGGGATTTCGGACGTGAAGACGTGGGATGATGTGAAGCTGCTGACGGTGGCGATCAACCGGTTGCAGCGCTGGACGCTGCCCGGGTTGCTCTGCATCGGCGACGCCGCGCACGCGATGTCGCCGATCGGCGGCGTCGGCGTCAACCTGGCGGTGCAGGATGCGATCGCGACCGCCAACCTGCTGGCGGCGAAGCTGGCCCACGGCTGCCCGTCCGAACAGCAACTCGATGCGGTCCGACGACGCCGGGAATTCCCGGTGCGGATGACGCAAGCGATGCAGGTCGTGGTTCAGAACAACGTCGTCAGCGCCGCGCTCAAGCCGGGCGATCGACCGCTGCGGGTTCCGCTGCTTGCGCGCGTCATCAATGCGCTGCCATGGCTGCAGGGCATCACCGCGCGCTTCGTCGCGCTTGGCGTGCGTCCCGAGCATGTGCAGTCGCCTGCGTTGCGAGCCGGTCGGATTAGCCCGACAAAAAAATCACCGGGCAAATTCCGGAGCTGAGACGTGTCGGACTGAGACGCGTAACCTGAAAGTCAGCCCATCACCGAAAAGCCGCCGTCCACTGGAATCGCGGTACCGGTGACGAAATCCGACGCGCGCGATGCGAGAAAGACTGCAATGCCGGCGAAGTCGGCTGAAGCGCCCCACCGCGCCGCCGGCGTGCGCGCCAAAACCTTGTCGTGCAGGTCGTCGATCTGCTCGCGGGCGCGCCTGGTCAGATCGGTGTCGATCCAGCCCGGCAGCACCGCATTGGCCTGGATGTTGTCGGGGGCCCAGGCGACCGCGCAGGAGCGGGTAAACTGAACGATGCCGCCCTTGCTCGCGGCATAGGCCGGGGCGAAGCTGGCGCCGAAGATCGACATCATCGATCCGATATTGATGATCTTGCCGCCGCCCGCCGCCTTCATCGCGGGGTAGACCGCTTGCGAGCACAGGAAGGCGCTGGTCAGGTTGGTCCGGATGACACGGTCCCATTCCTCGATATCAAGCGCGTGCGGGGGTTTGCGGATATTGATGCCGGCGTTGTTGACCAGAATGTCGATCCGGCCAAACTCGCGCACCGTGCGCGCCACCATGGCGTCGACCGCGGCTCTGTCGGTGATGTCGGCAATGACGGATATCGCCTTGGCGCCGCCGTTTCGGAGATCGGCGACGGCGGCATTCGATTTCACTTCATCGCGTCCGACGATCGCAATGTCGGCCCCGGCTTCGGCGAGCCCGCGCGCCATGCCCAGGCCGATGCCGCCATTGCCTCCGGTAACGATCGCCACCTTGCCGCTGAGATCGAATGGTTGCGTTTTCATGGTTGCTCCCCCCCCTTTTCCCTGTGATGCCCGGGCAGGTTTCGACCGGGACCCAGCACTTGCTCGCCATGGAGATTTGAGGGCTGTGCGAGTTGCGCGGCAGCTACGCACCGCATGGGTCGGGTCTATGCGCCCAAACTCATCGCGAGGATACGACTGATCTCCGTTAGGTTACGTCCAGACTGGCTGGACCACGTGTTGCAAGCGGCCTGAATGGCAGCGAAGTCGCGTTTGCCGTTAGGCGTGCGGGTGATGACGTTTTCCCGAACAAGTGCCGCCACCACATCCTTCGTCGTAATGAAGGCTGGCTTCCCGATGGACCGCAGGAAGCGCATCCCGGCATCGCCGCTCAGGTAGCTTCCCCGTTGCTTCAGCACATTCAGCAGCCCGGCATAATCGCTGTCCGGCCACTCTGCGAAGAACCGGGCAGAGGAACCGTGCGTCGATGCAAGGTCCAGCACCAGCTTGGCGTTGATCTGAACCGCCCTGATCTTCGCCCCGTTGCGGACGATCCCGCGATCCTGCATCAGCGCGTCGAAATGCTCATCGCTCATGAAGGCGCAGGAATGAGGATCGAAGCCCTTGAAAGCCGCCTCGAAGGCAGGCCATTTGGTTTCGATCACCTTCGAGGAGAAGCCAGCGTTGAAGATGCGCCGGGTCATCTCGGCGAGGATGCGATCGTCGGGGATCGCCGCCACGGCAGACGGGCTAAGCGCGGGAGTTCCGGCGAGAGCATTCTCGAGCGCCGGCAAGCCACCCTTGCGCTCTGCCGCCAATGCAATGATCTCGCCGAAGTCGCGCATCCAATCAGCCGATCTGCCGAACCAGCCCCTCAGAACAGGAAAATTCCGTCATTGTAGCAATTTTGCGGGAGACCGTGATCAGCAGGAGAGGCTTCATCGCGCAAATTCTTCTCGCGGTAGCCTTAGGGTGAAACCGGATCTGCAGGTGCCGCGGTCTCAGCGAACCAGTGTTCGGCCCAGCCCTGACGCTTCACAGGCTGGAACTCCGTGAACGTGAAACTCGCCAGATTGGCGACCAAGAACGGCTCATCCTCGAACAGGGTTTCGAGGTCGGCTTTCGACTTGGCCCTAGCCACAAGAAAACCCCCCGTGGGAGGGTCTATCGGGCCGGAGCAGAGAAACATTCCCAGATCGTAGCCTTTCTGAAGAAAGATACGGTGGCGCGGGATCGTCTCTTTGATTTTCTCGAACGGCACGAGGTATTTCGCCTCGACAATGAAATGCTTCATCGCTCTCTCCTGACCAATGTTCTCGGCGAGTCAGTCGATATAACAGGATGTAACCGACTGGTTCGTTCCCTTGCACGGTACGAACCAGTCGGTTACATGTCAAGTGATGGAGGTACCGAGCGATGGGAAGTGCAGCTTCAGAGCAGGGACCCAGACCGAAGCGCGCGCGTGACAAGATCTTCGAGGTTGCGGCGGATTTGTTCTACCGCGAGGGGATCCGCGCGGTGGGCGTCGAAACTATCGTCAAGCGGGCCGGCGTCACCAAGATCAGCCTGTATCGAAGCTTCGCGTCCAAGGATGATCTGGTCGTCGCCTATCTGAACGACCGCAGCGCCGAGTTCCTCCGCCACTGGGACGAGGCGTTCGATCGGTATCGTGGCGACCCGCATGCGCAGCTTCGTGCGATCATGACCTACATATCCGAGCGCACGACGCAGGAAGGATATCGGGGCTGCCCCTTCATCAACTTCTGCGCAGAGTTTCCAGACCCCTCCCATCCGGGGCGCCGCGTGGCGCAGGCGACCAAGGGCGCATTGCGGGAACGCTTCCTGGGCATTGCCGAAGCCTTGGATGCGCCTCGCCCCCAGCAACTAGCCGACGGCCTGTTGCTGCTTCTCGAAGGAGCCTACGCGATCAGCCAAACGCTTGGCGGCGGGACAACCGGCGCGGCTCATGCAATCGTAGGGGCCGCCGAAGCGCTGGTTGAGGCGCAGTTCGTCGCGGGAACAGCACGGCTGTCGTAGTCGCAAGGCTGGTTCACGCGAATCGTTGTCGCTTTTGCTGGCCGTCGCGAGCGATGACCGCTTCCGCTGATCAGCGCTTGCCCTGCCAGATCAGGATCAGGCCGAGCGCCGCCAACGCGGCACCATACCAGGCCCATCGGATCTGGCTGATCATGAAGCTCGAGGACGGCCAGCGGATCACGCCGGTGCCCTGGCCGATCCAGAGCAGCCCGAGCGCGATGGCAAACGCGCCGCAGATCAGGAGCCATTTGCGCATGGGTTCTGTCTCCCTGGCGGGGCTGCGGACAAGGCTTGCCAGAGTGACCTGCCGGCTCATGGAGGGCAAGCGCGGCAACAAAGCTGTTTCCACGCGCCACCGTCATCAGCCAAGGCGCCGGCAGGCACAAAAAAGCCCCGGACGATGCCGGGGCTTTTGTAATTCTGAAATCCGGTAGATCAGTACTTCGCGACCACCGGTCCGGTCCAGTTGAAGCGGTAAACCAGCGAGGTGCTCACGGTTTGAACGATCGGATCGGCCGTTACAGCCAATCCATTGGGGACACCGCCCACGGATTCCGCAAGAGTGGCGCGGTTGTATTCGGCAACACGGTACTCGGTTTTCATGAACCAGCCGGGCGCAGAAATTCCGAAGATGTCCAGATTGTTCTCGACGCCGCCACCGGCAAACCATCCGTTGCGGTTGAAACTCGGCAGGCTCGCGGCCGGCACGCCGCCGATCGTCAACAGATTGGTGCTTGAGAACTGCGCGTAGCTGTAGCCGCCGTTGACGTAGGACAGAACATTCGGAGCGACGAGATAGCCGAGGCGCACACCGGCGGCAGCGTTGGTGCGGTCGGACATGCGGCCCGCGATGTTGCTGAAGAAATCCTCGTTCGTGCCGCGGATGCTGCCAAACTGCCCGTCAGCGAAAACACCAGCGACCCAGGAGTGGTTGAACTGCCAGTCGTAGCCGACGCCCGCGGTGCCGAAGTATCCGTCGCCACCCGTCCTCTGCTGGACGGTGAGGAGCCCACCGGCAGTCGTGCGGGTATCGGTATTGGAATCCCAAAGTCCGTAGCCGCCACCGCCGAAGATGTAGAAGCCGGTCCAGCTCGGAGCCACGACCGGTGGCGGAGCCTTGGTGTAGGTGCGGGCCGGAAGATCAGCCGCGAGGGCCGATCCCGTGAAGGCCGCGACCGCGGTCAGCGCGAGCAATAATTTTTTCATCTTCAATCCTCGGTAGGCGTTCGGGCCTGATCGCGTGATGGCGAAAGGATAAGGGACATGGCGTCCCGAATCTCAAAACCATTGGCCATATCTATACCCGCTTCCGCGCAAAATGCTGTTGCCGGGCGGGCACACCCAGCGGAAAACAGTTGGGCAATAATATTCTCAATGCCGCCTGCGATCGCGTCGGTCAACGCAGATATTCTTTTTCTTTTCAGATGCTTAGGCGCGATCTCGGAGCCGTGAACCGGGTTGGGCCAACTGCGACCAGCCTGAGGTCAAGTGCCGGCGGGCAGGGTTTTGCCGGAGTGTGGCCCGTAAGCGGCTGTCTTGCGTCCTGATTCGGCAACGGGAAAACGGCAAGGGTCCGTCGATCGCTCCCGGAAGCTGGGGCCTCAAGCCTATACGTCCAGCAAATCCTCGCGGGCGAACTCCGCCTTGTCGGAAATGAACGCAAACCGCGCTTCGGCCTTGGTGCCCATCAGCCGCTCGACCGAATCGGCGGTGCCCTCGCGGTCGTCGGCGAGCAGCACCACGCGCAACATGGTGCGCTTGGCCGGGTCCATGGTGGTTTCCTTCAATTGCGCCGGCATCATTTCACCCAGGCCCTTGAAGCGGCCGACATCGACCTTGGCGTTGGCGTTGAATTCGCTCTTCAGCAGTTCGTTCTTGTGGGCCTCGTCGCGGGCGTAGACCGTCTTGCTCCCGTGGGTGAGGCGGTAGAGTGGCGGCACCGCCAAATAGAGATGGCCCTCGTCGATCAGCCGCGGCGTCTGCCGGTAGAAGAACGTGATCAGCAGCGAGGCGATATGGGCGCCATCGACGTCGGCGTCGGTCATGATGATGATGCGCGAGTAGCGCAGATCCTCTTCGCGATAATGTGGACCGATGCCGCAGCCGATCGCCTGCATCAGGTCGGCAAGTTGTGCGTTGGCGGTGAGCTTGTCCTTGGTCGCCGAGGCGACATTGAGGATCTTGCCGCGCAGCGGCAGGATGGCCTGGGTCTTGCGGTCGCGCGCCTGCTTGGCGCTGCCGCCGGCGCTGTCGCCCTCGACGATGAACAGCTCCGAGCCTTCGGACGCGGTGTTGGTGCAGTCGGCGAGTTTGCCGGGGAGGCGCAGCTTGCGCACCGCGGTCTTGCGTGAGATTTCCTTCTCCTGGCGGCGGCGCAGCCGCTCGTCGGCGCGCTCGACGACAAATTCCAGGAGCTTGTTGGCCTGGACCGGATTGCCCGACAGCCAGTGGTCGAACGGGTCCTTGATCGCCTGCTCGACAATGCGCTGCGCTTCCGCCGTGGCCAGACGATCCTTGGTCTGGCCCTGGAATTCCGGTTCGCGCACGAATACCGAGAGCATGACCGCGGCGCCCACCATGACGTCTTCGGACACGATGCTGGCGGCTCGCTTGCCCTGGCCGACGCGTTCGGCATGATCCTTCAGTCCGCGCAGCAGCGCGCTACGCATGCCGGATTCGTGGGTGCCGCCGTCAGCGGTCGGCACCGTGTTGCAGTAGGAGGACAGAAAGCCGTCGGCGTCCGCGGTCCAGGCCACCGCCCATTCGCAGGCGCCGTGGGCGCCGACGCGGCCGGATTTGCCCGAAAAAATATCCGGATGCACCAGGGTGTCGGCATGGACGGCGGCGGCGAGATAGTCCTTCAATCCTCCGGCGAAGTGAAAGCTGTCCTCGGCCGGCACATCCTCAATGCCCTTCAGCAGTTCCGGATCGCAGCGCCAGCGGATCTCGACGCCGCCGAAAAGATAGGCCTTGGAACGGGCCATCTTGAACAGCCGCTGCGGCTTGAACGCGGCCTTGGCGCCGAAAATCTCGGTGTCGGGCCGAAACCGGATCCGGGTGCCGCGGCGGTTGTTGACCTTGCCGAGATCTTCGAGCTTGCCCTTGGGGTGGCCGCGCTCGAAAGTCATGCGGTAGAGTTTCTGGCTGCGGGCGACTTCGACCTCGAGCCGCGAGGACAGCGCGTTGACCACCGACACGCCGACGCCGTGCAGGCCGCCCGACGTCTCGTAGACCTTGGAGTCGAATTTGCCGCCGGAATGCAGCGTGCACATGATGACTTCCAGCGCGGATTTTTTCGGGAACTTCGGATGCGGATCGACCGGGATGCCGCGGCCGTTGTCGGTGACGGTGAGGAAGCCGTCGGCGCCGAGTTCGACTTCAATGAAGGAGGCGTGTCCCGCCAGGGCCTCATCCATGGCGTTGTCGATGACTTCGGCGAACAGATGATGCAGCGCCTTTTCGTCGGTGCCGCCGATATACATGCCTGGCCGGCGGCGTACCGGCTCGAGACCCTCGAGCACCTCGATGTCGGCCGCGGTGTAGCCGGCCTCGGCGCTCAGGGCGCGCGATGCGACCTTCAGCGGGGCTCGGGCCTTGGGTTCGTTGGCCCCGAACAGGTCGTTCGTGGCCTTTGGTTTAGCATTTGATTTCAATGGTTTGGGCATGATTCTTTATGTGTTGCGCGCGGCGCGGCGCCACGAATCGGTTTCCCTGACTATGCCATGGTTGGGCTGCAAATGTGACGGCGGCAGACCCGCCGATGATGTGGGGATAGCCTCACGCCGCATCCCCGGCTTTGTGACTTGATGTCACGTAAGCGGCTGGCTTACCTGTCGCCGGCACGAACATGACAAGATTCGAAGCCTCGAACGAGGCCGCGAAAGGGCGATCGGGTATGGAAGATTTTGCGCGCGCGCTGGCCGACTTCGTGCGCGACCACGGGGCCTGGGCGGCTCCGATCGTACTGCTGCTGGCGTTCGGGGAATCGCTCGCCTTCATCTCGTTGCTGATCCCGGCCTGGGGCGCGCTGGTGGCGATCGGCGCGCTGATCGGAGCCAGCGGCATCAGCTTCTGGCCGGTCTGGATTGCCGGCGGGATCGGGGCCGCCCTCGGCGACTGGGTCTCCTACTGGTTCGGTTTCAAATACAAGGAACACGTCGCGCAGATGTGGCCGCTGTCGCGCTATCCGGAAATCCTGCCGCGCGGCGAGGCCTTCGTCAAAAACTGGGGCGTTCCCAGCATTTTCATCGGGCGATTTTTCGGACCGCTGCGGGCCTCGGTGCCGCTCGCCGCCGGAATCTTCGAGATGCACTACTGGCGCTTCCAGGTCGCCAATTTCGTCTCCGCGCTGGTCTGGTCGGCGGCGCTCCTGCTGTTTGGCGACGTGATCGGCCTGTTCGCCGAATGGCTGTGGCGCACGGTCTGACCGTCCGGTCCGGAATAAGCCATCAAAGCGGGTGTTGAAATCCCCAGGGCGGCGCCGCAATCGCATCCTTGTTATCGCCGCGGGACAAAAACGCTGGTAACAGTGGCCGCACAAAAAAACGCGGCAAGCGGGCGGCCCGCAACGCCTGCAAGAATCTCATTGGAGGATACCAGCATGGAACTGACACGACGTCATGCGCTCGCCGGGGCCGCCGCGATCGCGGCCACGCCGCTTCTGCCGTCGATGCCGGCGCGGGCGGCCGCACCGGCCGCCGACAGGCAGGCGCCGAGCTTCTACCGTTACAAGGTCGGCGACATCCAGGTCACGGTGGTCTCCGACGGCCGGTTTACGTTCCCGCTGGAAGACTCCTTCATCCCGAATGCCAAAAAGGAGGAGGTCAACGCCGCGCTGGAGAAGGCATTCCTGCCGCGCGACATGTTCACGATCTACTTCGCGCCGCTGGTGATCAACACCGGCGGCAAGCTCGTCGTGATCGACACCGGCAACGGCGCGGTGGCGAACCTCAAAAGCAAGGGCGCCAACGGACTGTTCGCCGCCAACATGGCCGCCGCCGGCTTCGATGCCAAGGCGGTCGACATGGTGGTGATCTCGCACTTCCACACCGATCACGTCAACGGCCTGCTGGCGGCCGACGGCACGCCGGCATTTCCGAATGCCGAAGTGCTGGTGCCCGCGACGGAATGGAAATTCTGGATGGATGACGGCGAAATGAGCCGCGCCCCGGCCGGCCGCATGCAGGGCCTGTTCAAGAACAACCGCAACATCTTCGAGGCGGGCCTCAAGAAGAAGGTCACGCCCTATGAGTGGGGCAAGGAGGTGGCGCCGGGACTGCTCGCGGTCGAAACCGTCGGACATACGCCGGGCCACACCTCCTATGTGCTTTCGTCGGGGTCGGGCAAGGTGTTCATCCAGTCGGACGTGACCAACAATCCGAATCCGTTCGCGACCAACCCGGGCTGGCATGCGTTCTTCGACCAGGACGGCGATGTCGCGGAGAAGACCCGCCGCCGGGTCTACGACATGGTGGTGGCCGAGAAGCTTCAGGTGCAGGGCTTCCACTATCCGTTCCCGGGGCTCGGCCATGTCGAAAAGGACGGCAGCGGCTACCGGGTGATACCGGCGCCGTGGAATCCCGCGATCTAAAATCTTGACGAAAACCGGGCGCGGCCTTATAGCCGCGCCCATGATCAACGCCGCGACCATTGTCATCGTTCGCCGCCGCCGTACCTTCGCGGTACGGGCGGACGTCTGCGTTTAAGGTCGTCGCCTCTGCCGCCGGATCCGGTCCGCGGCTCCTTGCTTTCCCTGCAGCGCGATCTGATCCGGCGGCTCCTACGCCAAGCAGGAGTTTGAAATGTATACGCCCCCGATGTTCAAGCCTGATCGCGCCGCGAGCCTCGGCTTCGCGCAGGCGCGCGGATTCGGCACCGTCTGCGCCTGGGACGGCTTAAGGCCGATCGCTTCCTCGCTGCCATTTGTCATCAGCTACGCCGATGACGGCACGCCGCAGGCGGCATTTCATGTCGCGCGTCATAATCCGCTGCTGAAACTGGCCGACGGAACATCGTCCTGGCTGATGGCGGTAAACGGCGCCGATGCCTATGTGTCGGCGGACTGGTACGTGTCGCCGGATCAGGTGCCGACCTGGCTTTATCAGGCCGTGCATCTGACCGGTGCCGTGCGGGTTTTGTCCGACGACGAACTCGGCCCGCATCTCGACGCACTCAGCGCCAAGTTCGAAAACTGGTTGGCGCCGAAGCCGCCCTGGATGTCGTCGAAGATGACGGCGGGACGGCTCGATGCGATGAAGAAAGCGATCGTGGGGCTGGTGATGTCGGTGGACGAGGTCGAAGGCAGTTTCAAGCTGAACCAGCACAAATCCGACGCCGACTATGCCGCGGTCGCCGGAGCGCTCGCCTCGCAACCCGACGCGGGTGCCCAACAGATCGCCCAACTGATGAGAGAAGCGCGGCCCAAGGTCTTTGCAAACGAAGAGGCCTTTGGCAACGAAACGAGCCGGCTCGAAAGGAGCGCACCATGACCCTCACCGACAGCCAACAGCCGCGGTATGTCAGTGCCACCGCGAGGCCCTCCGTCTTTGTCGACGGCGCCGCTGGAACGACGGGCCTCGGCATTCAGGAGCGGCTTCACCAGCAGAGCGAGGTCGTGGTGAAGAGCATTGCGGAAGAGAAGCGCAAGGACGCCGGGGCCAAACGCGCGCTGATGGGGGAGGTGGACCTCGTCATCCTCTGCCTGCCGGACGATGCTGCGAGGGAGACCGTTGCGTTGATTGACAGCATGGGCGCCGCGGCTCCCAAGATTCTTGACGCTTCGACGGCTTTTCGTGTCGCCGCTGACTGGACCTACGGTTTTCCGGAACTCGCGCCGGATCAGGCAGACAAGATCAGGAACGCACGGAAAGTCTCCAATCCGGGCTGCTATCCCACCGGCGCGATCGCGTTGCTCCGGCCACTTGTCGATGCCGCGCTTTTGCCGGCGGACTATCCGGTCACCGTCAATGCCGTCAGTGGCTATTCGGGCGGCGGAAAGTCGATGATCGCAAGCTTCGAAGACGGCTCCGCGCCGGCTTTCGAACTCTATGGGCTCGGCTTCGAACACAAGCACCTGCCGGAGATGCAGCTTTATTCACGGCTGACGCGTCGTCCCATCTTCGTGCCCTCGGTGGGGAATTTCCGCCAGGGCATGCTGGTATCCGTGCCTTTGCAGCTCGAAACGCTGCCCGGCAACCCGAACGGCGCGGAGCTTCACGCCGCGCTGGCGAAGCGCTACGCCGGCAGCACCTACGTTTCGGTGATGCCATTCGAATATCCGGCCTTCAAGAGCGGGAAACTCGAGCCCGAGGCGCTTAACGAGACCAACCGGCTCGAGCTGTACGTCTTTGCCAGCGACCAATACCGCCAGGCGGTTCTGGTTGCGCGGCTCGACAATCTGGGAAAAGGCGCTTCGGGCGCGGCCGTGCAAAACATGCGGCTGATGCTTGGTCTTGCCGATACCAGGTGATCGTTTCCGAAAGGCGAGGCGTAGTGGACGAGGAAACCCTGCAGTTCTATCGGCGCAATGCAGAGGCCTATGCGGACTGGGCCAAGGCGCCCTCCGCGCGGCTGACGGGTTTTCTCAGCCTGCTGCCGCCGGGCGGATTGATTCTCGAACTCGGCTGCGGGGCCGGCGATCATTCGGCGAAGATGCTCGCCGCGGGTTTCCGGGTGCGTCCGACCGACGGCTCAGCTGAAATGGCGGCGATCGCTTCGCGCCGCCTCGGCCATCCTGTCGAGACGATGCGGTTCGATGAGATCGACGCCAACGAGGCGTATGAGGGCGTCTGGGCCAGCGCCTGTCTCCTGCACGTTCCGCGCGACGAACTGGCAGCTATCCTCGTGAAGATCCACCGCGCAGTGAAGCCGGCGGGCGTTTTCTACGCGAGTTTCAAGGTCGGGGAAGGCGACGGCCGGGACACGCTCGGCCGCTACTACAATTACCCATCGCCCGAATGGCTCCAGGCAATCTACGCCGAAGCGGGAGCATGGAACTCGCTCGCGTCCGACACCAACGAGGTCAAAGGCTTCGACGATGAGCCTGCAACGATGCTGCACCTCACCGTCCGGAAGTTCGCGGCCTAGCCTTCGGGCTTGCGGCATGCCTCGTCTTTTTTCGTATTTTTATCTGATTTTTTCTCAAACGATCCCGAAAATCGCCAGCGCCAGCACCGCCTGGGCGAGGAAGCCGACGGTGAAGGCCAGCGTCCGGAATACCGGAAGGCCGAGGGTGTAGACGATCAGATGCGCAAGGCGGGTCCAGAAATACACCGCGCAGGCCAGCACGGTCCATTTGCTCGAATAATCGATGGCGTTGAGGATCAGCACCAGCGGCGCGAAGGTCACGAGGTTCTCGACAGCATTGTCGTGCGCGAACATCAGGCGGGTGGCCCATTCCGCCTGCGGCTTGTCGCCGCGTGACGGATTGGCCATCGCGCCGCCGAGGCCTCGGACCTGACAGCGATTGAGCACATACGGTATCCACAGCAGTCCGGTCAGGATGACCGTTAGTGACAACCAGAACAATTCGCGCGTCATCGGCACTTTCCCCTCAATTCAATTTCGAAGCCCGTCCCGGCGGGACCGCCCGTTATATTCAAATGCCGATCGTTGCGCTACGCGCGGACCCGGACGTAGCTGCCCGGCGCGTCTTCGATGGCGGGCAGCGCCTCGGTGCCGACCGGGCGCGCCGGCACCTGTTCGGCATCGATGCCGCCAAGCCATTCGCGCCAGTCGGGCCACCACGATCCCTTGTGCTCCTGGGCACCTCTGAGCCAGTCCTCGAGCGTGGTGTCGCGGATATTGTCGTTGGTCCAGAACTGATATTTGCCGGATGCCGGCGGGTTGACCACGCCGGCGATATGTCCGGAGCCGGACAGCACATATTTCACCGGACCGCCGAAAAATTGTGAGCCGTAAAGCACCGAATCCGCCGGCGCGATGTGATCCTCGCGGGTCGCCAGATTGTAGATCGGCACCTTCACCTTCGACAGGTCGAGCAGGGTGTTGTCCAATACCATGGTGCCGGTCGACAGCCGGTTCTCCAGATAGCAGTTGCGCAGGTAATAGGAATGGTTGGCCGCCGGCATCCGCGTCGCGTCCGAATTCCAGTGCAGCAGGTCGAACGAGGAGGGCGGTTGTCCCTTCAGGTAATTGCTGACCACATAAGACCAGATCAGATCGTTCGAGCGCAGCATGTTGAAGGCCATCGCCATCTTGCTGCCTTCCAGCACGCCCGATGCCTGCATGTCGCGCTCGAGCGCCGATATCTGGCCTTCGTCGACGAACACCAGGAGATCGCCGGCATGACTGAAATCGACCTGCGCGGCCAGGAAGGTCGCCGAGGTCACGCGCACGCGTCGTTTCTCGGCCAGCCAGGCCAGCGTCGAGGCGAGCAGGGTGCCGCCGACGCAGTAGCCCATGGTGTGGACTTTCAGTTCGCCGGTGGCCCGCTCGATGACATCCATCGCCGCCAGCGGACCTTCTTTCATGTAGTCTTCGAAGGTTTTGCCGCCGAGACTCCTGTCGGGGTTGACCCAGGAAATCACGAATACGGTGAGGCCCTGATCGACGCACCACTTGATGAAGGATTTTTCCGGCTTGAGATCGAGAATGTAGAATTTGTTGATCCAGGGCGGCACGATCAGCAGCGGCGTGCGCAGCACGGTCTCGGTCGTAGGCGCGTACTGGATCAGCTGCATCAGTTCGTTCTGGAAGATCACCTTGCCCGGCGTCGTCGCCATGTTGACGCCGACATCGAGATTCGAGGGGTCGGATTGCCGGATCCGCAAGGTGCCGTGTCCGGCCTCGATATCCTCGGCCAGCATCTTCATGCCGCGAACCAGGTTGTCGCCACTGGACGCCAGCGTCTCGCGCAGCACTTCCGGGTTGGTGAGCACGAAATTCGACGGCGCCAGCGCGTTGCTGATCTGCTGCACGTAGAACTCGGCCTTCTTGCGGGTGTGCGGATCGAGGCCTTCGGCGTTGCGCACCAGATCATGGGCCCATTGCGTCGCGAGCAGATAGGCCTGCATCAGGAAATCAAAAAACTGATTGGACTTCCATTCGGGGTCGCTGAAACGCTTGTCGCGCGGCGAGGGCGCGATCGCAGGTTCCGCCGGTTCGCCGGCCAGACGGCGCATCGATGAGCCCCACAGATCGAGATAGGCCTTGCCCAGCGTGACCTGCAATTGTGCCGCCCGTTCTTTGTCCGACAGCCAATATTCTGCTACCGTGGTCAAAGTCTTGATAACCTCGGCGAGTTCGTTCGGCGGCTTGTCCTTGGGTTCGCCATTGTCGCGCGGCTTGAGATAGGCGGCCAGCGCCTGGCCGCTGCTTTCCATGGCCCGCGCGAGGTTCATCGCGAAGGCTTCAGGGTCGAAGTTTTTTGAAGGCTGGTTCTCGGTGGTTACGTCGCTCATGGTCCGACACTATAGGTTCATTCCGGTTTCGTCACCGCGCTCGATCGACGATGCGGGGCTGCGTTGATCCTGATATTTTCCGTGCTGCACTGCGACAAAGAATCTTGGTTCTGTCATATTGAAGCCCGACCGGTCGGATTTTGTTGTTCCGCCTTTAATCGTTTCCGGCTCCAATGCCTTGGCGCTGCAACGTGGTTGATGAAACAAGCGTCAACTGGCGACGAAGTTCATGATGGGAGGGAGACCGCGGGACGCATGTCGGTGGATCGAAAAAAGCGGGCACTGGCTTGGGGAGCGCTGCTGCTGTCGGCGCTTGTGCTGGGCGGCTGCTCGACCTCGATCGCAGATCTGCCCCTGATCGGCACGCCGGCCGACGCGCCGGGACGTCCAAAGCAAGTCGATGGTTACCTTCCGGTGGAGGATTTGCCGCCGAGCCGCGATGACGCCGTCATCCCACCGGACGAGCGCGCCAAGATCAAGGCCGAGCTGCTGGCCGCACGCGACCGTCAGGCGTCCGCGGCAGCCGCCAAGGATCAGGCTGCCAAAGACCAGGCTGCAAAGGCCCAGGCTGCCCAGGACCAGACCACGAAGTGAGCCCACGGCGGACTGGCGCGGCCGGGCGTCCGTGGTAAAAGACCCGCAATTCAACCGCAAATCAGGACGACGACCCCGATTGTGCGCCTGAATTCGCTCTAACTCCTTGATTGAGCGCTATTTTTGCGCGAAGCCACTGCGCTTCGCGCGCCCAGGCCGTCGTCGAATCTGCCCTGACCGGTAGCCGGAGCAAGGATCCATGGAAGATTTTTACCGCATTCGTCGTCTGCCCCCTTACGTGTTCGAGCAGGTCAACCGGGCCAAGGCCGCTGCACGCAATGCCGGCGCCGATATCATCGATCTCGGCATGGGCAATCCGGATCTGCCGACACCGCCCCATGTCATCGAAAAACTCAAGGAAACGCTGGGCAAGCCGCGCACCGACCGCTACTCCGCCTC